>JAESFN010001421.1_pt1 | contig 10411 bp, 13 predicted proteins | sample 9269411 | NCBI WGS metagenome assembly JAESFN01 (sample SAMN14505399, study PRJNA617100) | algae metagenome | isolation source: Iphinoe sp. HA4291-MV1 and co-occurring heterotrophs from trail next to... | place: USA: Maunawili Falls, Hawaii | collected 2009-07-25
CGCCCTAGGGGAGTCGAACCCCTCTCTGCACCGTGAAAGGGTGCCGTCCTAACCGATAGACGAAGGGCGCCGCGGTGGCGTCCGTATAGGGAGGTTCATCCGGGCTGGCAAGGGTGTTTTTCGCAGAACCCGTTGCTAATTCCGGCGCCTGTGGAGCAATCAGCAGCCCGAGAAGGTGATGGGCTTGTTCCAGCCGCGCGGCCGGTCGCGCACGTCGACATGGATGAAGCCGCGGCCCGGGTAGCAGCCGAGGCCACCGACCTGCTCGTTGCGCATGGCGAAGGCGACGAGCTGGCCCTTGCTGACGCCGGGAATGAAGAAATCCACCGCCATGCAGCGCATGTGGTAGCTGGAGTCCTCACCGCCGCCGATGATGTTGCGGATCGGATCGCGGTATTGCGAGTTGACGACGATCTTCTTGCCGAACTTGCGCTCGAACGAAGCGATCACCGAGCGGAGCTTGGGCGAGATGCAGGAATTATCGACATCGGTCGAGGAGAGGTACATGCCGGCGCGCTGCACATAGCCGGTGTACGAGGCGCCACCACCGCCGCCCAGAAAGAAGCAGCCACTCAGCAGCAGGGCGCTCGCGAGCGCCGCAATCAGTCGGATCATTGGTCACTTCCCATGCCGCCTGAGGGCGGTAGCAGAACGCCGGCCCTTGCCCGGCCGGCGCTCGCGAGGAAGCTACAAAGTCTTGGCTAACCGCCCGCTAAGCCGATTGGTTAGCGGCAGGTTACCTGAGGGGTTGCCGACGGTAACCCCGGAGCCCTTACCAGGCGCCAGTGTTCGGCATCGACAGCCACGGCTCGGCCGGGGCGAGGGCGGCGCCTTCCTGCAGGATCTCGACCGAAATGTTGTCAGGCGAGCGCACGAAGGCCATGCGGCCGTCGCGAGGCGGGCGGTTGATGGTGTAGCCGAGCGCCTGCATATGGGCACAGAACTCGTAGATATTGGCGACCTCGTAGGCCAGGTGGCCGAAATTGCGGCCGCCGGTATAGACCTCGGGGTCCCAGTTATAGGTGAGCTCGACCGGGGTATCGTGCTGGCCCTTGGCAGCGAGAAAGATCAGCGTGTAGCGGCCCTTGTCGTTTTCGGTGCGCCGCACTTCCTCGAGCCCGAGGCCGTCGCGATAGAACTTCAGGCTCGCTTCGATATCGGTGATCCGCACCATGGTGTGGAGATATTTCACGTCTCGGTCCTCCGGTAGAATGGTAGTTGCGGCCTACAACAGCTGGCCGCCCGCATCAAGTTGGACGCTAGTCTCGCAAGACGCGCAAATCGCCGGCCGACCTGGCGTTTGTGGGCCCGACACAGCGCTTGCGAAAAACCCCTGACAAAATCGTAAACGCTTCTTAACTTCCCAAGCTGAATCGGACACAGTGCCTCATGTGTGGCGTACCCCGAACAGCGGCGGGGTGAGTACGAAAAGGCTTGAGGCATGGGGGCCAAGTTTACAGCCGACGGTGACGAACACGGGTTCCGGTCCGATGAGGCTGGCCCGCTCGGACAGCACCAGGCATCCGACCACGGCGACGCCAATCTCGATGTCATCGAGGTGGTTGGGTCGATCAAGTGGTTCGACGTTTCCAAGGGTTTTGGTTTCATCGTCCCCGATGATGGCCGCCCCGATGTTCTCCTGCATGTGACCTGCCTGAGGCGCGACGGCTACCAGACCGCTTATGAAGGCTCGCGCATCGTCGTCGAGGCGCTGGCGCGTCCTGGCGGGCTGCAGGCCTTCCGCATCCTCTCGATGGACGATTCGACCGCTAAGCACCCGGCTCAGATGCCGGCGCCGCGCACGCACGTCACCGTCGAACCCACCAGCCGCCTCGAGCGGCTCGAGGTGAAGTGGTTTAACCGCATCCGGGGCTTCGGTTTCCTGTCGGCGGGCGATGGCGCTCCGGACATCTTTGTCCACATGGAAACGCTGCGCCGCTTCGGCATCACCGAGCTCCGCCCCGGCCAGCACGTCCTCGTGCGCTACGGCACCGGCCCCAAGGGCCTGATGGTCGCCGAGATCCGTCCGGACGGCTGGGGCGACGCCCCGTCCTCGCACTAGAGCATTTCACCGTTGGTCTGACCCGGCTGTCGACCCAGCCAGGGGCCTGTGTCCAACCACCGGGTCTTTCCCGCGAAAGCGGGAACCCCTGTTTTCTTGCCTGTTGCACCATCGTAAACGAAAGTCGCCGCTTTCGCGGGGATGACCGGTGATGGGACCGATAGGGCGGAGGTGAGGTCGCGCCCTCCACCACCGATCGATCAACGGAACGGCGAAACGCACGAATGCATCCGGTCGCTATTGCGGCTGGATGAAGCCGTTATGGCTGGAGGCAAATTTCCAGCCTTCGGCGCTCCGCTTCAGCACATAGAGCTTGGTGCCCTCGAGCTCACCTTCGATCCGCGTTCCATCGGCATGGACCGGCGTCGCCCGCACATTCACTGCCGCAACATCGTCGCCGACGAACAGCACATGCTCGACCTGGTAAGTTGCATGCACATCGCCGAGGGCAGGGGTGAGCACCCGGCGGGTGAAGGCGTCAATCTCGTCGCGTCCGGTCAACCGGATGCCGCCGCCCGTCACCCACACCGCGTCGGGCAGGAACAGCGCGATGAAATCGTCGGGGCTGCGGTTGCGCTGCGACGCCTCGACGGCGGCAACGAAGCTGTGGATGGTCTCGACATCGGCACTGCGCTGGGCATTCATCTGGGCGTTCCCTTCCATCTGGATGCCAGGCTTGTCGGACCTCAACTGTAGTTGAGGTCAATAGGCTTTCGCAGCTGTTTCCGAAGTCGCACCGCCGGGGTAAGGTGCCGCCAATTCGCACCTAACCCCCATGCTCTCCATGAACATCTTCCGGGCCTTGCACGGCGCGTTCGTCGCCCTCCTGCTCCTGACGCTCACCGCCTGCGCCTCCGATGACCGGCTGGTCATCGAGTCACGCAATGGCAACCACCCTTTCACCGTCGAAGTGGTGGATACGCCTGAGTCCCGCGCTAAGGGCCTGATGTATCGGGAGGCGTTGGCGCCCGACGCGGGCATGCTGTTCGACTTCAAGGAAAGCCGGGAAGTCAGCTTCTGGATGAGCAATACGCTCATCCCGCTCGACATGGTGTTCATCACTCAGGAGGGGCTGGTGGCCAACATTCACGCTAACGCCCGGCCGCTCGACCTGACCTCGATCCCATCGGACGGTCCGGTGATGTTCGTGCTCGAAATCCCCGGCGGTCGCGCCAAGGAACTAGGCATTGCCGCTGGCGATCGCGTCGTGCACGACCGCATCAAGAACGGCGCTACAGCCGGCTGATCACCATGCAGTCGAGCACGGCCACCAGGTGGAGGCTTGCGCCGGCAACGACGAAGCCGTGCCATACCGCGTTGTGGAAGGTCAGCCGCTCCCATAGGTGGAAGATCAGCCCGACGCTGTAGCAGAGCCCGCCTGCCACCAGCAGCCACAACGCGGCGCCTGGCAGGTGCGAGGCCAGCGCCTGGAACACGAATACCCCGCTCCAGCCGATGCCGAGATAGAGCACGATCGCGCCCCGCCCGAAGCGGTGCGGCACGAACAGCTTGAGCGCCATGCCGGTAAGCGCCGCGCCCCAGATCAGCAGCCCGATGAGGATACTCGAGGGGGTCGCCCCCAGCAGCACCAGGAACGGCGTGTAGGTGCCGGCGATGAACAGAAAGATCGCCGCTTGGTCGAGCCGGGCCAGAGTGCGCTTTGCCGGTGAGGCGATGGGACAGAGGTTGAAGGCGAGCGAAATGCTGAGCACCAGCAGCAGGCTCCCCACATACAGCACCAGTGCCGGCAGCTCGTTGGGCGCGGTCTCATAGCCGGCAAACGCCAGCAGCACGGCCCCGAGCGCTACCGCCACGACGATGCCGACGCCATGCACCACCCCGTCCGCTATCAGCTCGGGCAGGGTGAATGGGCGGCCCCGGGTCCACCAGGTTCGGGCAATGGTCGTCTCGGTCGTCACGGCGGGTCGCATCTCCTGGAGCGTTTTCAGGAAAAGTTGCAGACTTTTCCGGTTCGAAAGCGCGACCACCGTCAAGACCGCGCAAATAAGCTGTGACAATCCCGTCATCGGACTGTCACAGTCAACCCATTCCGCACCACGGCCGCTTGACACGTAACGCAGTTGTTACAACTGTCCGCGCACTCCATTGTTTCGGAAGACAAAATGAGTCTCGCCGACCTCTATTCCGCCCTCGCCGATCCCACCCGCCTGCGGGTGCTCGAACTGCTGCACGACAAGGCCCGCCCGGTACACGAACTGGCGGCCGCTTTCGACATCAGCCGCCCGGCCATTTCCCGGCACTTGCGGGTGCTGAAGGAGGCAGGACTGGTGCAGGAAGTGAAGCAGGGGCGCGAGAATCTCTATTCGTTCCAGCGTGACGAGTTGAAGCCCGGCATCACCTGGCTCGACACCCACCAGAAGAAGCCGGGCAGGGCGAAGAGAGCCGCAACTGCCGAGATCGTGGTCGTTGCCGAAGCGCCCGTAGTGGTCGAGGCCTCGCCGGTGGTTGCTGAACCGATCATCGTGCCTGAGCCGATCGCGGAAGCGCCGGTGCCCACACCGGAGCCCGTTGTGGTTGCCGCCGAGCCTGCGCCGGAGCCGATTGTCGATCCCGAGCCCGCGGCTGAGCCGATCATCATCACCAAGCCCAAGGCGGCGCCGAGGCCGCGCGTTGCCAAGCCCAAGGTGGAGGTGGAGCCGGTCGCCCCGCCGCCGCCCAAGCAGACCCCGCAGCTGTCGTTCTTCGATCTGTAGGGCTGGGGTACCCGTCCCCGGTCACCTGCACCAAACGGGCAGTTCCCCACCGGCGTCATCCCCGCGAAGGCGGGGATCCAGCGGGATCTGTCAGCGTCAGCGGGAGCCGAAGCATCCCACTAGGTTCCCGCCTTCGCGGGAGTGACGCCGGATGGAGTCGGCTGACACGTGGGCGCGGCTCGCCTTCTCCCCCCTCACGGCCCCGGCAGCACCTCGTCGATCCGCCCGGTCAGGTAGTACCCGAGCAGCCCCGCCCATTCGCGCAGCGCCAGGCTGCTCACCGAGACATTCTCGGTTGACTGGTCCGGCTTGATCCGTACCCCCTCGGTGCCGCTGGCCAGATAGTCCGCCGGCCACGGGATCGCCGTGAAGCCAGCCTTGTGGAACAGTCCCACGGCGCGCGGCATATGGAAGGCGGACGTCACCAGCAGCCAGGTCTGCCCCTCCGTCGCACCGGCCAGCTGTTTGGCGAATTGTGCATTTTCCTCGGTGTTGCGCGACTGGTCGTCCGTGAGGATGCGCTCCGGCGTAATGCCGAACGCTTCGAAGAAGCGCTTGCCCGCCAGGGCTTCCGGCTCCTGCTGCACCAGCGCCGCTGGTCCGCCGGCAATGACGATCCTGGCGTTCGGGTGCCTGAGCGCCAGCCGTAGCGTCTCGACGAAGCGGTCACCGGAGCGATTGAGCTCAAAGCCGCCACGCACCGAGTTCACCTCGCCGTCCATGCCGCCACCCAGCACCACGATGCCGTCGACTTCCGCCGGTTCCGCCGGACGCTCGAACCGTTGCTCGAGCGGGGTGATAAGCAGATAGCCGAAGGTGGTGAATGAGCAGAGGAACAGCAGCAGCAGCGCCAGCCCGACCAGCACCCGCGAGATCCAGCGCCGCTTCAGCCAGCTGAGCGCCAGGCCCGCGAGGAGGAACAGGACGACCAGCGACAATGGCTGCACCAGCAGCCAGAAAATGCGCGTGAGATAGGGGAACAGAGCAGGGTCCTCGCGTGTCCAGCGCACCCTGCCACCGCCGTTGGGAGTCGGCAAACCCGAGGCCTGACATTCCGTTCCGATTGCGCTACACCCGCGCCACGGCCTCGTAGCTCAGGGGATAGAGCAGCAGCCTTCTAAGCTGTTGGTCGCAGGTTCGAATCCTGCCGAGGTCACCACAATCATCCGTTCGCCCGCTGCAACCGGCTCAGGTCGTGATTGTCGTGGCTGCAGAATACGTCGACCTCGCTGCCATGTCGGCGCTTCAGTTCACGCAGCCGCGCCAGGTTGTCCCGGCCGGCCGCCACGTCCGTCGCCATGATCCGCTCATAGACACTGAGCCCCACCGGCATGTGTGGGCGGTGCGCATCGAGTTCACCGTGGTTGAGGTAGGCGTCGCCGGCATTGAACAGCCAGCCGCCGGAGGTCTCTGGATCGCCACGCCGGCGTGTCCGAGCGTGTGCCCTTGCAGCGGAATCATCAGGATCTCGGGCGGCAGGCCATCGAGCTGGCGTACCGCATCGAAGCCGAACCAGCGCTCGCCGCCGCTGACATAGGTGCGCCAGTCACGCACGTCGTCCCACAGCAGCGGGCGATAGCGCTGCCGGTCGACGAAGCTGCGGCGCTTGTGTTCGGCGGCCTCGCGTTCCGCCTCCATCACATGCACGCGTGCCTCGGGAAAGTCTTCGACGCCACCGGCATGGTCGAAGTCGAGATGCGTCAGTACGACGTGACGGACGTCTGCCGCTGCAAAGCCCAGCGCTTCCACCTGTCGCAACGCCGTATCCGCCTCGCGCAACTGCGTGTTGAGCACCAGCGGCCAGGTGTAGGCCAGTCGTCGGGGTGAGCGTCGCAGCACATCGGCGAGACCATAGCCGGTGTCGATCAGCACCAGCCCGCCATCGGTCTCGAGCAGCATGCAGTGGGTGCAGAGATCGCCCAGGATACCAGTGCTGGTCCCGTCGAACAGCGCGCCGCCGATCGGGCAATGCGTCCCGCAGTTCAGGTGGTGAATCTTCACGGCATGGCCCCCGGCCGCAGCGCACCATTGTTGCGCCCGCTGGTGGAGCGGAGCAAGGCTATTTCGGCTGCATAACCAGCGACATACCGACCTTAGTCGGGATTGTGGCAGCGGCGGGCATGGCGGCTAATTGCCATGCCCGACACTGCGTCCACACTCGCTATCGGGTGGGCCGGATGCTGCTCCCGATCGGACGGCATCCGGTTCCCCCCTGTGTCGGCGCTCAGTGTTTGCGCCAGACCTGTACGTCCTCGTCGGCGACGAGCCGCAGCCCATCGCTGTTTTCCACATAGACCGATGCCGTCTCGCCTAGCGCCCGCAGCATCCGCGCCGCAAACAGCGCGTCCGAGATGGCCTCATCGCGCTGCGTGTAGGGGCGAGGGCCCGCCGTCGTGTCGAGGTCGCGCCCGGGGCTGGCGATTCGCCAACCAGCGCCATCGTGCCGCACCAGAATTCTCACCGTCGTCATGCACTGCTCTCCGATCGGCCCTGAACGTCCGAGTACGGCTCGCGGTTGCTCTCGTCGCCAAAAGCGGCAGCACGGAGGTAGCTCAAGCAGTGTTGTGCCGGCGTGATGCAGCTGTTTTGTCGGCCAGCCCCTCAGGGCCTGAGGCCACGACCCAGCAGCAACCGGTAGGTCGCAAGCTGCTGGCCGTAGCGCTCGGTTTCGATCGGCCCGAGGTCCTCGACATGGTCGAAACGCGCGGCGAACGAGCTCGGCGATGACCCGGCCGGCGCGACGATGATGACATCCTTGCCGGCGTCGGTCTGCCCCTCGCGCCACAGCTGGAACTGCCCCGGTTCTCCGCCGAGGTCGATCAGGTTGCTGTCGGTGCCCAGCCCGAAGGCGAGCTTGGCGGTATTGCCGTAGGTACTGGCCGCGATCAGTTGGGCCCCGTATTGCTTGGCGGCCACTCGGGCCGCCGCCGCCGCCTGCTCCTGTCCGAACGTTTCGACAGCTTCACGGTCACGCATCCCGAGCCACTGGGTCGGTAGCGGCGCCGCGAGGTAGTAGAGCGCGGCGACGCTCATCAGCAGTATGCCCCAGGCCAGATGCAGTCGAATCGCCCAGCGCGAGCGGACGAACAGCGGCGCGACGATGACGAAGGGCAGAAAGCTCAGCACCAGCCAATGCGGCTTCACCTGGTCCGCGGCGGCGCTCCAGCTGGCCAGCGCCAGCATGCCGACACTCGAGAGCAGGGCGGTCCAGCGCCCCAGCAACTGGTAGGCGCCCTGTGGGCCGGCCAGCACCCGGCCGAACAGGAAACGGAGCAAGCCCCAGGCGAGGAAGGGCGAAACGTAGAACAACGATGCGGTGAGTACCGAGGTCACGCCGTCGAGCGCGAAATGGCTGCCGCTGGCGTTGAACCGCCTGGCGGTGTGGAAGCCCAGGCTGACGAAGTGGTGCTGGGCGTTCCACCACACCACCGGCAGGGTGATCGCCACTGTCAGCAAACCGGCGAGATAGAGGTGCGGCGAACGCAGCAGCCGTCGGAACGCCGGCTGCCCGACGATCACCACCAGCAGTCCCAGGGCGATGAAAACCGCATTGTACTTGCTGAGCCCGGCCAGCCCCATGAACAGCGCGCCCAGGTAGAGGTCGCGCAGCCGGCCCTCGCCACCCGTGCCAAGCGCTCCCAGGTACTTGCCCAGTTGCAGCATCGACAGCGCCGAAAAGCAGATCAGCAGGTGGTCGGGATAGTTGAGCGTGGTCAGTGCGTTGAGCAGCGGCGAGGCGCAGAACAATGCCAGCCCCACCCAGAAGTGCCGCTCCGGATCCTCCGGCGCCAGCCATTCGGCGCTGCGCGCCAGCCCCCAGACCAACACGCCGAAGCTCAGTAGCGCCGGCAGATGCAGCGCGATCGGCGTCCAGCCCAGCAGCAGGGCGGCTGCTCCGCTGGCCCAGCCAACCAGTGGCGCGTGGTCGAGATACGACCACTGCAGGTGCGCCCCCCACAGCCAGTAATAGGCCTCGTCGATATTGGGCGGCACGAACAGCGCGTAGATGAGCTTGAGGATCAGGAACCAGGCCACCGCCAGGCGCGGCAATACCAGATCGCGCCGCGCCACGCGCAGCCCGACGGCCGACCTGTCGGCTTTGGCGATCCCCCAGTCCACGATGCGTCCCGTGCCCCCCGGCAACGTCGCATCATTTGCACCTCGGGTCCTTGGTCGCAATAGGGCCGTTCGGCCCAGGGGCGAAAGCGCCCCTAGTCAGCCCGCCGCGTACTCTCGCGCACCACCAGCTCGGAATTGAGCACGATGTGGATCGGATCGTCGTCGAGCGCAACGCCTTCGATGATGTCGATCAGCGAGCGTGTGGCCATGCGGCCAATCTCTTCGCGCGGCTGTCGCATCGTGGTCAGCGGCGGATCGAAGAAGCGCGCCACCGCGATATCGTCGAAGCCGACCACCGAGATGTCGCGCGGGCAGTCGAGCCCCTCGAGCCGCAGCCGATGGATCAGCCCGATCGCCATCTCGTCATTGCCGGAGAACACTGCGGTCGGCAGCTTGCCGCTGGCCAGCAGGTGCTCGGCCGCTGCCGTGCCCGACTCCATGTTGTAGGTGCCGGGGAACAGCCACTCCTTGCGCACCTGCAGGCCCGCCTCCTGCATCGCTTCGGCAAAGCCGATGAAACGCTCGTTGGTCGACTGGTTGCGCGAAGGCCCGATGATGTGGCCGATTTCGGAATGCCCGAGTTCCACCAGATGCCTGATTGCCCGCTTGGCCGCCAGCCGATTGTCGGTGATAACCGAATGGACCTTGGGATCGGGGATTTCGTCGTAAGCCGCGACGAGGGGCAGGGCGACGCCATCGTCGCGCAGCCCGTGCAGCCGGTTGGTGTCGAGCGAGCCGTCGAACAGCAACAGCCCGTCGGCGCGGTTGGAGAGCAGATAGTCGCTGAGCCAGCGGTTCGGATCGTCGCCGATGCGGCTCGCCACCAGCACGCTATAGCCACGCTCGGCCGCCTCGCGGATCACCGCGTCGACAATGGTGGAGTAGAACGGGTTGCCGATATTGGGCGCTGCCATCAGAATCGTGCGCGCTGCCTTGAGCCGCAGCGATCGGGCCGCCTGATTGATGGTGTAGCCGGTCTCGCGCACGGCAGCATGAACCCGCTCGCGCGTCGCCTCCGTCACCCTTTCGGGCGAACTGAGCACACGGCTGACAGTTGCCGCGGACACACTTGCGTGACGGGCAACGTCTTGAATTGTCGGTGTTTTTCTTGCCGGGACCATAAGTTCGCAGCGCTCCCTCACCGCTGCTCGCCCGCTCTGTCTAGATCGACCTTGACAGTCGCGCAAGGAATGTCTGAAACTCCTGCAATCGATTGCATTGACCTTCTGCAAGGGGTTGTGTAATCGATTACACGCAGCCAGCACCTGAGGCTTTCCCGAAAAGAGGGGCCCCCGCGCGGCTGGCGCAAATTTCGCGAGGGGCGTTTTGCCTCTGGGTGAACGTTGGGAGGACTACATTATGAAGTCAGTCGTGTCGGTGGTGGCCCTGGTGGCTGCCGCCCTGCTTGGCAGCACCTCGGTGCGCGCTGCGGACGTTGAAGTCATTCACTGGTGGACGTCGGGTGGCGAACAGGCCGCTGTGTCGGTGTTTGCCCGTGAGTTCGACGCCCTGGGCG
>JAESFN010001422.1_pt1 | contig 10405 bp, 13 predicted proteins | sample 9269411 | NCBI WGS metagenome assembly JAESFN01 (sample SAMN14505399, study PRJNA617100) | algae metagenome | isolation source: Iphinoe sp. HA4291-MV1 and co-occurring heterotrophs from trail next to... | place: USA: Maunawili Falls, Hawaii | collected 2009-07-25
TACTATCTCCAGTTCGAGAAACACAACGACGGGACGCGCGAGATCGAGGTCGACGAGAAAGTGGCGCTGCTCGGCTGACCATGGCGGCACCTCCAAAGAGCGCCATCGAACGGGCCGCGGCCCTGTCGATCTGGAAGGGGCCGGTGAAGCCGAGCCCGATCTCCGGCGGCACCACCAATATCAACCTCCGGGTCGAGGATGGCGCGGCGCGCTATGTGGTCCGGGTCGGCGAGGACATGCCGATCCACCAGATCATGCGCTTCAACGAGCGCGCCGCGGCCAAGGCGGCCCACGCCGCCGGAATCTCACCCGAGGTCGTGCACACGGAACCGGGCATGATGGTGATGCGGCTGATCGACGGCCGGACCTGCCTCGCCGCCGACATCCGCGACCCGGCGCGGCTTGCGCTGGTGCCGCCGCTCCTGAAGCGGGTCCACCGCGTCCTGCCGCGCTACCTCTACGGACCGGTGCTGTCGTTCTGGCCGTTTCACGTCATCCACGACTATGCCCACACGCTGGAGACGGCCGGAAGCCGCTACAGCTCCCGCCTGTCGGACCTGCTCGACGTCGCCTCGAGCCTCGAACTCGCCGTCGGGCCGATCGATCTCGTCTTCGGCCACAACGACCTCCTGCCCCAGAACTTCATCGACGACGGCACCCGGCTGTGGCTGATCGACTGGGACTATGCCGGCTTCAACTCGCCGCTCTTCGACCTCGCCAACCTCGCCTCGAATGTGCAGCTCGACGCGGACCAGGAGACCTGGGTCCTCGCCACCTATTTCGGCCGGGCGCCGGACGAGGGCCTGTGGCGGAGCTACCGCGCAATGAAATGCGCGTCACTCCTTCGCGAGGCGATGTGGAGCATGGTGTCGGAGATCTATTCCAAGATCGATTTCGACTACCAGGCCTACACCATCGACTACATGGACCGCTTCGCCCGCGCCTACGCCTCCTTCAAGCGATAGGCGCCGCCGGCCCCCGCGCCGGGCAGGATCAGGTGGCTGTCGCCGAATTCGTGCCACAGGTAGCCGGCCGCGGACGCCCGCCGGTAGGCGTCGCGGACCAGCGGCGCGCCGCCCACCGCCTCGAGCATGGCGAGGTGACTGGCGGCGGGCTCGTGGAAGCCTGAAATCAACCCGTCGATCGCACGGACCGGTCGGCCCGGATGGACGAAGCGGCGGGTGAACCCCTCCGCGGCCCGGACCCGCACCCCATCCCAGGCGCTCGCGAGCGCCCGCACCACCGTGGTGCCGACCGCCACCACCGGCCGCCCCGACCGCCGCGCCTCGTTTATGGCACCGGCCGCCGCAGGCGACACGGCGAATGGCTCGGGCACGAATGCCGCCTCGTCGCCTTCGAGGCTCGAGACGCCGGCGTGGAGCACGACCGGGACGGTGCGGATCCCGCGGCGGCGGAGTGCGGCCAGCAGGTCCGGCGTGAACGGCCGCGCCGCCGACGGCATCTCAGCGCTGCCGGGCACCTCGGCGAACACGGTCTGGAACGCCGCAAGCGGCGGAAAGGGCGGCGAGAGATGCGCATAGCGGATCGGCTCGCCCTCGTCGGCCATGGCGCGCTCGATGCTGCCGTCGAAGGCGACGAAGAGCAGGCGGGACACGCCGGGGAACGGGGCCAGCACCCGCGCCGCGCAGCCGGCGGCCTCGAACCGCTCGCCGGGCAGGAGCGGCACCGGCCCTTCCAGCGCTTCGCTCCGTCGCGGCTCCGCGAGCCAGAGGCGTTCGCCGTAGCGGGTCGAGAGGTTGAGGACGAAGGTTCCGAAACGCGCGCTCGCCGGCAGGGCCGCCGGAAGCGTGGCGCTCGCATTGACGACGAGCAGCGTGCCTTCGGGCAGCACCTCCGGCAGGTCATGGAAGCGGGCATGCTCGTGGCCGCCGCCCCGGCTGACGAGAAGACGGACGGCATCGCGGGCGACGCCGCGCGCCTCCGGAGGGGCGGTGGCCGACGGGCCCGGTCGCCAGCCGGCGAGGGACGCGGCGCCGCTCATGCAGCGAGCTCCCACACATCGGTCTGCGCGGCGTAGCGCCGCCCCGACACCAGCCCCGGCTCTTGGGCGAACAGCCAGGCGAAGAAGGGCAGCGCCGCATCCGGCGGCGGACGATCCGAGATGTCCTCGCCGGGATGGGCGGCCTGGTGCATGGCGGTGCGCATGTCGCCCGGATCGACCGCGACGACGGCCACTCCCCGGTGGCTGAGCTCGTTGGCGAGCGTGAGGGAGACGAGATCGAGCGCGGCCTTGCTCGCGCCGTAGCCGCCCCAGCCGGGATAGCCGCCAACCGCGGCATCGCTGGTGATGTTGACGACCATACCGCCGCGATCCTCGAGGAGGGGCAGCGTCGCCTGGATCAGGCCGAGGGGGGCGGCGACATTGACCCCGAAGATGTCCTCGAGCGCGATCAGCGGCAGCTCCGCGAGCGGAGGCAGCGGCGACGGCCCGAGCGTCGAGGCGTTGTTGACGAGGAGGTCGAGCCCGCCGAGGGACGCCGCGAGTTCGGCGAGCCGGCCACGATGGCCGGGGTCGGCAACGTCGCCGGCGAGCGCGGCGACGCGCGCTCCGGTCTGGTCGAGGCTCGCCGCCACGGCTTCGAGCGGGCCGGGCGCGCGGGCGGTAAGGATCAGGTCGCAGCGCTGGCCGGCGAGGAAACGGGCGAGGGTAGCGCCGAGGCCGCGGCTCGCGCCGGTGATCAGGGCAATGCGGTTCATGGGACGGTCTCCGGGTTCGCCGGCAGCCGCAGAAGCAGCTCCGGCCGGCAGATGCATCCCTACAAGCTCAAGTGAACTTGAGATCAAGCGCAAAATGTGCTTCCGTCTCCCGATGGAGAGAACGATCACCATCGGCGAGGCGGCGCGGCGCAGCGGGGTCGCGGCATCGGCGCTCCGCTTCTACGAGGAGCGCGGGCTGATCGCCTCCGAGCGGCGCGGCGCCGGACACCGGCGCTTTCCGCGCGCCGTGCTTCGCCGCATCGCCTTCATCGTCTTCGCGCAGCGGATCGGCCTGACGCTGGAAGAAATCGGCGAGGAACTGGCGAAGCTGCCGGCGGAGCGCGCCCCGTCGCGGGCCGACTGGTCACGTCTGTCGCGGGGGTGGTCGGAGCGGATCGACCGTCGGATCGCCGAACTCGAACGGCTGAAGGCCGGGCTGACCGAATGCATCGGCTGCGGCTGCCTGTCGCTCGACCGCTGCCGGCTGGCCAACCCCGAGGACCGCGCCGCGCGGCTCGGCCCGGGACCACGCTCCTGGGTGGGGTGACTGCCGGCAGGTATCAGGCCGGTAGCACCGACGTCCCGCTGAAAGGGCCTGGGGAAGGAGCCACGCCTTGAATTGACGAGGGCATAATGTAACATGTTACGAAAGATCGAAAGAAGCCATGACCAGCAGACCGAAGCCGGCCAAAAATGCCGCCGAACGGATGCGCAGCTATCGTCAGCGCCAGCGCGCAAACGGGCTGCGTCCCGTCCAGTTCTGGGTCCCCGACTTGCGGAACCCGACGATACGCCAGGAAATTCGTCTTGAGGCCGCGATGCTCTCACGGCACCCCGACAATGCCGCCATCGATGCGTGGATCGACACGGTGATCGATTCGGCAGACTGGACGTGAAGCGCGGCGACGTCGTCCTGATCGTAGCGTCCGGCGAAATCGGCAAGCCGCGTCCGGCCGTCGTCGTGCAGACAGACGAACTCGGCGGCGAGACGACAAGCGTCATCGTCCTTCCCATGTCGTCGGACGTAGAACAGGCGAGGAGGCTCAGGCCCGTCGTCGATATTGGCGAGGGCAAAGGCATACAAACCCGATCGCAGATCATGACCGACAAGATCGTAGCGTTGGGCAGGAGCCGGATACGGAGGGTCGTCGGCGCCCTTCCGCCAGATGATATGGAGCGCGTGGACGGCGCTTTGCTTATCGTCCTCGGGCTCGCCCGCTGAGCGGGCAGCTATCGCCCGCGTATCCGCGCCATCGCTCTCTCCACGCGCGCACGAAGGACGCGCAGCGACCATGGCACGGTTCGGTCCGCCGCGCTCGGTTCGAGGCGGCGAATGCCGCCAGAGGCGGGCAGATCGAATTCGCCGGCGACCGTCCGCTCGGAGCGGAGGCCGATCCACGATTCGGGTTCGCTGAACAGGAGCATCGCATGCCTCCCTCTTCGGGATTGGCCCGACCCTTCAGCCCGATCGTCTGCCACCGCGCGCCTGAACGGGCAGTGAACGGCGTCACAGCGGCGTTGCGTCCGATTGTCAAAGAACGGCGGGACCTTTTGAATCCGCGCCGAGATGCCATATTGAGGCTCGGGAAAAGCACCGAGGGGAAACGCCATGGCCACAGCCTCCACCGACACCGTCGTCAAGACGCCGCTGCAGTACCTCGACAAGGCGATGAACAGCCTGCGCGACCTCGGCCTGATGAAGGACGTGAAGCCCGAGGATGCGCCGATCACCGGGCTGCTGGAGAAGATTTCCGACCTCGAGCCAGACAAGATCGCCGTCATCACCCGCACCCTCGGCCAGATGTCGACCTTCAACGAGGTGGTGCGCGAGCAGATCTCGGAGATGTCGATCGGCCAGCGCTACGAGGAGATCACCAAGCAGTTCAACTCGATCCGCGACGACGCCAAGGCGATGGTCGATCAGATCTCGGACGGCAAGATCGACATGTTCGAGCGCGCCACCACCGCCTGGATGAAGATCGCCCGCGGCGATATCTCGACGCGCTTCGACAAGATCCGCGACACCTATATCGCGGTCGCCAAGGACACCAAGACCAATATCGAGCGCGAGCACACGATCCTCGAGGCCTACCTGGACTTCCGCGGCGCGCTGAAGCAGGCGGAGGTGAGCGCGCTCGAGGTACTGAAGATCGCGGAGGGCCGGCTCGAAGCAGCCAAGGGAGAGCTCGCCAAGGCGGGCGACGCGGTCAAGGCCTATGCCGGCACCGACCCGGCGGAACGGGCGAAGCTGGAGCTGTTCCGCGACGAGAAGCTTCGCGCCATGCAGGCCGAGGACAGCCGCTACCAGGTGGCCAAGGACCTCGCCGACAACCTGACCATCGGCTACAACACCTCCGAAGTGATCATGGCGCGTCTCACCCAGACGACCAGCGCCAAGGAACGGGTGTACCAGCAGGCGGTGTCGTTCTTCACCACCAACGAGTCGGTGCTGACCGCGCTGAAGGCCTCCTTCACCGGGATGTTCGGGCTGCACGAATCGACCCAGACGCTGAACGAGATGAAGGAAGGCGTCTCCAAATCGATCGAGGTGCTCGCCGAGATCGGCGGCAAGATCCAGGAGGAGGCGCTGAAGGCCGGCTACGGCCCGACCATCCGCGCCGACGCGGTGAAGAAGCTGGTCGATTCCGTCGTCACCTTCCAGGAGCGCTCGGGCGAGATCATCAAGGAGATGCGGACCCTCGCCACCAAGAATTCCGAGGAGATCCGGGATGCGGTGGAGGAGGGCAAGAAGCGCATGGCCCGGCTCGCCGCGGAAGGGAACGCGCTCGTAGCCAATGGCTGACGCCGCCGCCGCGCCGGCGCCGAGCGCGCCGGCCGCCAAGCTCGACGACCTGATGCTCGCGATGGACGTGGTCGACACGCTCCGTCACGAGGACGCCATGGTCGAGAAGGAGCTGAGCCAGGACATGCGCGACGAGGCGCTTAAGAAGCGCCTCCGCCAGGTTTACGAGAGCCAGGGGCTGACGGTCACCGACCGCATCCTCGACGAGGGCATCAAGGCGCTCAAGGAAAGCCGCTTTGCCTACACGCCGCCGAAGCCGAGCTTCGGCACCACCATGGCGAAGCTCTGGATCCGCCGGCGGGTGTTCGGCCCGGCGCTCGCCATCCTGGTCGCGGTCATCGTCCTCTTCGTCGGGTGGCAGATCTGGCGGGCCGGGGAGGATGCGCGGCGCGCCGAAGAGATCCGGATCGAAGTCACCGAGACGCTGCCGAAGGCGCTCGCCGCCGCCGAGGAGGCGGCGCGGGCCGCAGCGACCGACCCCGACGCGATCGCGAGGATCGACGCGCTCGCCGCCGACGGCGCCGCGGCCGTCAATGCCGGCGATGCCGACGGCATGCGGAACGCGACCGGCGAACTGACCCAGCTGACCGCGGCGCTGGTCCAGGCCTACCAGCTCCGCATCGTCTCCAGGCCCGACGAGGACACCGGCGTCTTCCGCATTCCCGACGTCAACGAGGCGGCCAAGAACTACTACATCATCGTCGAGCCAGTGACGGCGAAGGGCGACGTGCTGTCGCTGCCGGTGGTCAACCAGGAGGACGGGAAGACCTATACGGTGTCGAAATGGGGCGTGCGGGTGCCGGAAGCGACCTACGAGGCGATCCGCGACGACAAGACCGACGACGGCATCGTCCAGGACAACATCCTCGGCGAGAAGCCGCGCGGCACGCTCAAGGTCACTTATCGGATGCCGGTCGAAACCGGCGCGATCACCGAGTGGTAAGGCGATGATCTCGTCACGACAGGCACTTTCGCAGATCGAGCAGGCGATCCTCGGCGTCCGCCGCGACGAGGACCGGCTGACGGCCATGCTGAAGTCGGCGACCGAGGAGACGGCGCGGCTCCGGGCGCGGCAGGCCGAGGCCTACAAGGCGCTCGCCCGGCTCAAGCTCGACGACCTGCAGGCGAGCCGCGTCGAGGGCGACCTCGATGCGGCCGAGCGCGATGCGCTCGCCATCGTCGAGAAGGGCAAGACGGCGCTGGCGGGCATCGCCGAGAAGCGGGCGAGGCTGGTCGACGAGATCGCCGCCGGGGAGAAGACGCTCGACGCGCATGCCGACCAGCTGGAGAAGGCGATCGACGCCGTCGACGCGCTGGCCGACAAGACCAAGGCGCGGCTCGCGACCGACGGCGCCTGGATCGCCGCCCGCGACAAGGTGGCGGGCCTCGAGGCGACGGCGGCGGCCGCGGCCGACAAGGCGGCCCAGGCCGAGAAGGACCTCGCCGAGAAGCGGAAGCCCTACGATGCCGATCCGATCTTCAGCTATCTCTGGCAGCGCGGCTATGGCACCGCCGCCTACCGCGCCGGCTTCATCGCCCGCTATTTCGACGGCAAGCTCGCGAGGCTGGTCGACTACGACAAGGCGCGCCCGAACTATTACATGCTGAACGAGATCCCGGTGCGGCTTCGCGCGCATGCGACCCGCCAGCACGAGGCGATCGCGGAGGCGAAGAGCGCACTGGTGGCGCTCGAACGGAAGGCGCTCGAGGCGGACGGCGTCGCCGCGCTCGAGGCCAGGGCCGCGGCGACCGACGACGAGCGAAAGGCCTTCGCGGCGAAGCTCGACGCGCTCAAGGCGGAGCTCGCCGAACTCGACAAGGAGCAGGCGGCGCTCCTCGACCCCGGCGGCGACCATTCGCTTTCGAAGGCGCTCGATGGCCTCGCCGCCGCGATCGCGCGCGAGGACCTCGCCGACCTGCACAAGGAGGCGCTCAAGACGCCGACGCCCGAGGACGAGCGCATCGTCGCCACGCTCCGCGAGATCGAGCCGGCGCTGAAGCGGCGCGAGGCCGAGGCGGAGGAAGTGCGGAAGACCGCGGTGGCGCTCGCCAAGAAGCGGGCCGAACTCGAGGAGTCCCGCGCGAGCTTCCACCGCGAGGGCTATGACGACCCGCGCGGCCGCTTCTCGAACGGGCCCGACATCGGCTCGGTGATCGGCGGCGTGCTCGGCGGCATGCTGTCGTCCCGCCACATGAACGACGCCTTCGGCCGGGGCTGGTCGAGCCCGAGCCGCGGCTCGGGCTCGAGTTTCGGCGGCGGCATCCGCTTCCCGAGCGGCGGCTCGTCGTCGCGGCCGTCGTCACCGTCCCGGCCGTCGTCCCCGTCGCGGGGCGGGTTCAGGACCGGCGGGCGGTTCTAGGAGGACGGTGGTCCGATGATGCGGCTCGCGCTGATGTTGGCCGTGGCAGGCGGACTTGGCTACGCGCCAGCGGCAGCCGCGGACGAGGCCGATGCGATCGCGGTGGCCGACTATTGCCACGGCGAGGCCGGCGCATCGGATCAGCTCTGCCAGTGCCTGCTGCGACAGTTCGCGAAGCTCACGCCCGGGCAGCAAGCGCTCGTCGGGGCGATGGCACGCGACGACGCCGCCGAGATCGCTGCCGCGAGCGCCATGCTTGACGGAAGCGAACTGGCGGGGGCCGAGGGTTTCCTCAAGACCGAAACCCTGCTCTGCCGTCCGAGCGGGTGACCTTTCCCTACTCCGCGAGCCAGGCCTTGGCCTCGGCCATCGACCCGGCCGAGAACAGGCGGAGCTCGCCCGGCATCAGGCCTTCGAGCGCCACCACGGCGCGGCGATAGGGGCCGTCCTCGGCGACGAAGGCGATCTTCTCGAAATCGGAGAAGTGGCGCGAGCCGAACACCGCATCGTCGAACAGGCCGTTCTGATCGTAGCCGTCGAAGCGCGGGCCGGCGACATAAAGGAGACGGACCGGCCGTCCGTCTTCGAGCACGGCTTCGATGGTCGGCTCGAGGACCTCGGCGCGATCTTCCTCGGTGATCCTCCCGATCGCCTCGAAACCGATGGCGCCGGCAGGAAGATTTTCGATTTGCGTGAACATGACCGCCTCCTCTTCCCCTTGCCCACGATCAGGATACGGCGCGGTCGACGGTCGTTTGATGACGGCGATGTGGAATCTTCGTTACGACATTCGGGCCGGAGCGTGGCAGTCGCAAAATCGTTCTCAACAACGACTCCGGCTCCCGTCCGACGTCCCATGCGGACTGCGGACGGCTGCAAGAGCACCGAAATGAAACGGGCATGGCCGGGGTCCGGTTCCCATCAACACGGCGTGATCCCTCGGCTATCCGGGGGGGCCGCGGCCTCAGGCGGGCGCCGGCTCTCCCGCCCCCATGTCGGGGACGAGCACCGCGGCGCCCTCGAGGCGGCCGGCGCGCATCTCGTCGAGCGCGTCGTTGGCATCCTCGAGCCGCATCGGCGTGACCGAGGTGATGATCGGCAGTTCCTCCGCCACGCGCATGAAATCCTCGCCGTCGGCGCGGGTGAGGTTGGCGACCGAGCGGACCATCCGCTCCCCCCACAGGATCGAATAGGGGAAGGCCGGAATCTCGCTCATGTGGATGCCGGCGGTGATGACCCGCCCGCCCTTCCGCACGGCGCGGAGCGCCTCCGGCACGAGCGAGCCGACGGGCGCGAAGAGGATGGCGGCGTCGAGCGGCGCCGGCGGCGGGCGGTCGGAATCGCCCACCCACTCCGCCCCGAAACCGGCGGCGAAATCCTGCGCCTGGCGGTCGCCCGGGCGGGTGAATGCGAAGACCCGCTGCCCCTGGTGGCGGGCGACCTGGGCCATGATGTGGGCGGCGGCGCCGAAGCCGTAGATGCCGAGCGTCTCGGCCGCCCCCGCCATGCGGTGGGCGCGGTGGCCGATCAGCCCGGCGCAGAGCAGCGGCGCGGCATCGGCATCGCCATAGCTGTTGGGGATGCGGACGCAGTAGCGGTGGTCGGCAAGGACGAAATCCTGGTAGCCGCCGTCGATGTGGCAGCCGGTGAAGCGCGCATCGTCGCAGAGATTCTCCTGGCCGGAGTGGCAGTAGCGGCAGCGGCCGCAGGCGCCGCCGAGCCACGGCACCCCGACCCGCTGGCCGACCGCGAAGCCATGGACGCGGGCGCCCATCTTCGCCACCTGGCCGACGATCTCGTGGCCCGGCACCACGGGGTAGCGGCACATCGGCAATTCGCCGTCGACAAGGTGAAGGTCGGTGCGGCAGACGCCGCAGGCGAGCACCCGGAGGAGAAGCTGGTTCGGCCCCGGCTCGGGAACCTCGCGCTCCTCGAGCCGGAGACGCTCCCCCGGCCGCCTGATCACCATCGCCCGCATGGCGACGATACTGCCACCAAACCGTGCCGCCGCACAGCCGGGGAGCGCGCGCCGGACACCTTGCTCCGGCCACACTCTCCCGGCGATAATCGCGGCTGCATGAGGGGCGGGTGCCGATCCGGGCGGAGGGTTAACGGTTCGTTGACCCCGGCCGCGGACGATAGCGGGACGAGGACGGGACGCTTCGCGATGCACGCATTCTTCAAGGCCGGACTTGCCGCCCTCTGCGCGGCTGCCTCGACCGTCGCCGCCGTGGCGCAGGACAACGTGCCGGCCAAGGTGCTGTTCGGGCAGATGGCGCAGCCGGCGGACCTCGAATCGCGGAGCATCGGCGGCTATGCCCGCGGCTGCCTCGCCGGCGCCGATCCGCTGCCCTATGACGGCCCGACCTGGCAGGTGATGCGGCTCTCCCGGAACCGCATGTGGGGGATGCCCATCCTCGTCGACTACATCGAGAAATTCGCCAATGACGCGCACAATCTCGACGGCTGGCCGGGCCTCCTGATCGGCGACATGTCGCAGCCACGCGGCGGGCCGATGACCTCC
>JAESFN010001423.1_pt1 | contig 10400 bp, 11 predicted proteins | sample 9269411 | NCBI WGS metagenome assembly JAESFN01 (sample SAMN14505399, study PRJNA617100) | algae metagenome | isolation source: Iphinoe sp. HA4291-MV1 and co-occurring heterotrophs from trail next to... | place: USA: Maunawili Falls, Hawaii | collected 2009-07-25
GGTCGCAAGCCGGGTCGGGCTCCTGGTAGTTGGCCGTCGGCGGCGCCACCTGGGTCTTGAGGGTGAGCACGGTCGCCACCGCTTCGAGGGCGCCGGCAGCGCCGAGGCTGTGGCCGAGCACGCCCTTGTTCGACGACACCGCGAGCCGGTCGGCATGGGCGCCGAACACGCCCCGGATGGCGGCGGTCTCGGTCGCGTCGTTGAGCTGCGTCGCGGTGCCGTGGGCGTTGATGTAGTCGATGTCCTCGGGGCGGGCGCCGGCGTCCTCAAGCGCCGCCCGCATCGCGCGCTCGGCGCCGTCGCGGTCAGGCGCCACCGCATCGCCGGCGTCGGCGCTCATGCCGAAGCCACGGACCTCGGCGAGGATCGGAGCGCCGCGGGCCGCCGCCCGATCCCACTCCTCGAGGACGAGAACGGCAGCGCCTTCGCCGATCACCAGCCCCGAGCGATTCTTCGAGAAGGGACGGCACATATCGTCGCTCACGACGCGGAGCGCCTCCCAGGCGAGAAGCGGCCCGGTGGTGATCGACGCCTCGGTGCCGCCGCACAAGGCCGCCTCGACCATGCCCGAACGGATCATCTGGAAGGCCATGCCGACGGCGTGGGTGCCGGAGGCGCAGGCCGAAACGACGCCGAAGGCCGGGCCCTTCAGCCCGAGATCGATCGACACCTGCGACGCCGCGGCGTTTGGCATCATCTTCGGCACGGTGAAGGGATGCGGCTTGCCGCCGTCGTGATAGAGGCGCCAGTAGGAGTCGTCGAGCGTCGTGATCCCGCCAACCCCGGTACCGATGATCGACGCCGTCTTCAGGGCGAGGGGACCATCGAAGGCAAGACCGGATTCGGCCACCGCCGACCGCGCGGCCACCACGGCCATCGCCGAAAAGCGATCGATGAAAGCGAGCCGCCGCGATGGAAAATGCTCCGACGGCTGGAAGTCCCTGACTTCGGCCGCGATCCGGGTCCGGAACAGCTCCTTCCGGCCGGCCTCGAACGGGCCGATTCCGGTCCTCGCCTCGACCAGCGCGGACCAGAAGGCTTCTGTGGAACTGCCGACCGGGGAGACGACGCCGAGACCCGTAACCGCAACGCGCTTCAAGCGGCATCCCTCTCGGCGATCAGCCGGTCGATGATCTTGCCGACATCGCTGACGGTATCGAGCTTCTCTTCCAATTCCTTGGAATTGAGGGGAATATCGACCTTGAACGCAACCTCGAGCGCATAGATCACCTCAATCAGATCGAGGGAATCACCAAGGTCTTCCAGTCGCGAGTCGGGCGTGACTTCGCTGAGCGGGCGCTTCATTTGCTCCGCAATGACTTCCTGAACCTTTGCCAGGGTATCCATTGACCAATTCCTCGCGACGCGGATTCCAGCAGTATCTCAAATGACTCGGATCGGGGGTGTCATACGCCAGAATGGCTCGTCGCGCACCTTGATCTTTGACGGCCCTATTGGCAAGTCGGAGCCGGCATTGGCTGGGCGCTCGGCGCCCCCCGGGAGGCATGGGCTATGGTCGAGCGGTTGGGTCTGAAGACCGTCGTCTTCGAGAACAGAGCAGCCGCCCTCGGCCTTGCCGTGGAGCACCTGATGATGAAACCGGCGTTCGCCCGCCTGCCCTTCGGCCACTGGTCGCGGATAATCACCGGCCAGATTCGGCGAGGGCAGTACTTCTTCATCGCCGACGGCCGCAAGATCGTCGGGTTCTGCGGCTGGGCGCTGGGGACGCGGGACGAGGCGGAGGCGTGGATTACCGGCGACGCCGCTGCGGCGAACGTCAAGGGCGACGCGGGCGACTGCATCATCCTCAATGCGTGGTCGGCGGACACGCCCGAGGCCCATCGCGTGCTGCTCGACGAATTGCGGATCCGCGGGCGCGGCAACAAGACCCTCTATGCCAAGCGCGAATACAAGGACGGCAGGACGCGGCCGCTTCGCCTCAAGCTCGACGGTGCCGTCGATGCCCATGCCGAGAAGGCGCTCGCGGCAGAAACAGGGCGAGCGTAGCCGGAAACGAAAGAACCGGCGCCAGGCGGCGCCGGTCCATGGTGTCGAGGAGGGATAGACCTAGACGATCAGGAAGTCGGTGTGGGACAGCTCGGTGCCCTTTTCGAGCTTGGCGAATTGCTGCTGGCTGTCTCCGCCCTTGCCATCGGCGTCGTAGAAGAGCTTGCCGTTCTTCTGATTGTAGATGATGTGATCGTCCCCGTTCTTGGCCTTCTTGCCGATGAAGAATTCCTTCTTGGTGAGCGTCGGGCCGATCGCGGCGAAGATCACGTCGTCGAGCTGGATCTTGTCGACCCCGTGCTCGAAGTCGCCGATGAAGTCGGCGTTGATCTTGCCGACCGCGACATCGAACAGGAAGTTGTCGACTCCGTCGCCGCCGAGCAGGGTGTCGATGCCGAGACCGCCGGACATCGTGTCGTTGCCGAGGCCGCCGCGAAGCACGTCGATGCCGTCGCCGCCGGACATGCTGTCGTCGCCGGTGCCGCCGAACAACCCGTCATTGCCGGCATCGCCGGACAGGGAGTCGTTGTCCTGGCCGCCGTAAAGACCGTCGTCGCCGTCGCCGCCGAGGATCTGGTCGATGCCCTCGTCGCCGTAAAGCGAGTCGTTGCCGCCTACGCCCTTGAGCACGTCAGCCCCGGTCCCGCCGTGCATGACGTCGTCGCCGACGCCGGTGTCGTTGGTGTCGCCGGTCATCACGTCGGCGCCACTGCCGCCGTACATCTCGTCGTTGTTGGCGCCGCCATCCATGACGTCGTCGCCGGCGCCGCCGTCCATGTAGTCGTTGCCGTCGCCGCCGAAGAGGCCGCCCTCGTAGTTGACGATGTTGCCGCCTTCGTTGGGGGCCTGGAAGGTGCCCTTGTCGTTCCCTTCGCCGCCGTAGAGGGCATCGTCGCCGGCGTTGCCTTCCAGCCTGTCGATGCCGTTGCCGCCGTAGACGTGATCGTTCCCGTTGTCCCCGCGCAGGGCGTCGTTGCCGTCGCCGCCGTAGATGTCGTCGTCGCCGCCGTCGCCGCTGGCCGCGTCGTTTCCGAGGCCGCCGTCGAGGTAGTCGGAAGAGTTGTCCGCGCCTTGACCGGCGCCCAGCACGACGTCGTTGCCCGTGCCACCGTAGACGGAATCGGCGCCGCCCAATCCCTTGAGGATGTCGTTGCCGTTAAGGCCGTAGATCGTGTCGGCAAAGGCCGTCGCCGGACCGCCGGTCACTCCCGCGCTCACAGCCGACGTGACGGTGTCGTTACCCTGTGTGCCAACGATATTTGCCATCTATTCCTCCTAGGCCGCAACCGCGGCTCTGAATTCAGCCACCGGGGAGGAACTTGCGCAGACTTGGGCCCTGATGTCAGTGACGGGTGTCACACGGTCAGCGGACCGGACGGGCCGCGATCCGGGATGACCACGGCTGCAGATGGCGCCACGATCTACCTTGGATAGCAATCCACGGCGCGTCTCGCTCGATTGCCCATTTTGCAGACAATTCGATTTGCTCCGATCATGGACCATGGTTAGGTTCGGGACGTTCGATCCGCCGCCCTGAACGGTGTCCGAAGTGAGGCCGGCGCGGTCGATGTTTGCCGAAGCGTCGTTTCTGGGAGACGCCTGTTTCACGGGCGCGAATGGGGTTGTGGTGCCATGACGACGGGCGAGCTGCGCGACCCGCTGCTCCTGCAAGCCTTCGCGATCATTGACGAGACGCCCGACGTTGAAGAGACGATCACCAGACTGCGCGACCTGCTCGGCGTCGATCACCTCGTCTACCACTCGTCGAAGCTCGGGGTGAGCCCGTCGATCGATCCGTACATCCGCCTCACCTACCCGGCGTCGTGGATCAAGCAGTACCTCACCATGAACTATGTCGACCTCGATCCGGTGCTGAAAGAAGGGTTCAGCCGCACCCTCCCCTTCGACTGGAGCGAGTTGAAGGTCGAGAGCGAGGCGCAGGGCGCGTTCCTGATGGATGCGCTCTCCCACGGCGTCGGCCCCTACGGGCTGTCGATCCCGGTGCGCAGCAAGCAGGGCCACCGCGGCCTGTTCTCGATCTCCTTCGCCCGCAGCGCCGAGGAGTGGGCCGAGTTCCGCGAGAAGCACCTCGCCCAGGCGATCCTCATCGCCAACCGGGTCCACCACCGCGTGATCAGCGAGGTCTTCGGCGAGGACCATCCCCACCTCACCGATCGCGAGCTGGAGTGCCTGCGGCTGACGGCGATCGGCAAGGATGCCGGCGACATCGCGATCATCCTCGGCATCTCGCCCCACACCGCCCGCGACTATCTCAAGTCGGCGCGCTTCAAGCTCGACTGCGTGACCTCGGCCCAGGCCGTGACCAAGGCCATGAAACTCGGCCTCCTCGTGCTTTGATCGAGTTTTAGCGGTTCGGCTAAACCGCCGTTGACCCTATCCGGTCATCGCCCTTGCACGCCCTCGCCTGTCCTACGAGATTGGCCGAAGAGGCCATTTCAAGTCGTAGCCTGAGTTAGGAAATCCCCTCCGTCAGCCGACCTGAGCGGCCCATTTCAATGGGAGCGCGTGGAGATGCTTGTCGTCGTCGAAGAGTCAAACGCCCATGAGCATCGTCACCTGCTCGAAGAGATGTTCCGCCTCAGGGCGCGCGTCTTTGCCGAAAGGCTGGGATGGGATGTCGTCGTCACCGACGGCATGGAACGCGATCAGTATGACGACCTCGGGCCGGTCTATCTGATCTACACCGACGAGGACCGGAAGGCGGTCAAGGGCAGCCTGAGGCTCCTGCCGACCACCGGCCCCACGCTGCTCGCGGACTTCTTCGCCGACACGCTTCCCGACGCCGCGCAGCTCAGCGCGCCGAGCATCTGGGAATGCACGCGGTTCTGTCTCGACGAGCGACTGCTCGGCAATGGCGAGCGCGAGGAGCTGGTCTTCGCCTCCGGCATCCTCTTTGCCGGCCTCGGCGAGATCGGCCTCCAGTCCGGCATCGAGTCGATCCTTGGCAATTTCGATGCGACCATGTACCGGCTCTATCGCCGGATCGGCTGCCAGGTGGATGTGCTCGGCATCACCCACCGCTACGGACGCCCCGTCTATCTGGGGCTGTTCCCGGTGTCGAAGCCCATCCTCAGCCGGGTCAGGGCGAAGCTCCGGGAACCGGACCGGAACATCCGCCTGATCTCCGACCGGCGACCGATGGCGGCCTGAGGGGTCCGGGACTCACCCCCCCAATCTGGGGGATGGTCCGCCCCCACCGCGAGGGATACCAATCCCCTTGCGGACCTGTGGCGACGTTCCGCCATCTTTTGGTGGGGCGACGCCAGAACATTGAGCACTCCGGTTAAACCCGGTCCGGGGAGTCAGTCATGCGCGTGCCGGCGATCCCGTTTCACGGCTCGATCGGGGTCGACGGAAACAGCCATGACGAGCCCCGGACCGGTTTTTATTCCGCGGTGATCCCGGTTTCGGGCATCGTCTGCCTGGGCCTCTGGGTTCTCGCGATCTGGAAGGCCGTCGATCTGATCGCGGGCGCCTGAAGCCGCCCGCCGGCCTCCCCTCCCTTCACGACGCTCCAGTACCTAGGCGCCGCTCACGGCGAGCCACCTGCTTGTAGACGTGGACCATGAATGCGGTCGCGAACAGCGGGGTGAAGAGGTTGAGGAGCGGGATTGCCATGAACAGGGCGATCACCAGCCCGCCGAGGAACACCCGGCCGGCATTGGCCCTCCGGATGGCACCGGCTTCGGCCCGGTCGTGGAAGCGCCGGGCCGCCGCCTCGAAGAACTCGCGGCCGAGCAGATAGCCGTTGCCGACGAAGAAGGCGATGAGGTTGACGCCCGGGACCAGCAATAGGACGAGGGCGACGAGGTTGACGACGATCACGACGCCGGTGAAGACGAGCGTGTCGCGGATCGACTCGAGCACCGGCACGTCGCGGCCGGGCAAATCGGCGGGGTAGTGCTCGCGTTCGACCAGGCCGGCAATCTCGTCGGTGAAGAGCCCGGCGAAGAGCGATGAGACCGGCGCCACCAGGAAGGCGAGGCCGACCACCAGCCCCAGCCCGGCGACGATCGCGATCACCGTCTCGATCCAGGGGTAGGACTGGATGTCGATGAGCCAGGCGAGCACCGCTTCGAGCCCGAGCCAGAGCACGATGAGCAGGCCGATGGTGAGGCCGAGCGACTTCCACATCACCGCCCGGAAGGGCGGGGAGAAGATGTCGGCAAGGGCGAGGCGTGCGGCGTCGATCATAGCGCCGGCATATGGTCATTCATGATCGGAAATGCCACCGCGACCGCATGGAAGACCCGCCCGCCGCCGGAGACCGTGTGGCGCCATTGCCGACTGTGCCAAACCCGCCGCGACGGATAGACTGCCCTCGAGGCGGCACGGTCGACCGGACGCGGATGGTCCTGTCGATCCAACCCCGGGGGGCGAGGAATGACGGCTGCGGCAAAAGATTCGATCGGCGGGCGCCGACGGTTCGTCTCGCTGGCTGCGACGCTGGCGATCGTGCTCGTCGCCATCGTTGTCATCGCCCTCTATGGCATCCACAGCCTCGACCGAACGGTCTCGGAGAGCCAGACCGAGATCGACGGCCTGACCGAGATGGCGGATCACGCCCGCATCGCACAGGTCAGGTTCAAGACCGAGATCCAGGAGTGGAAGAACACCCTCCTACGCGGCCACGACGCTGCCGACTTCAAGACCTATCACGACGCGCTGCTCGCCCGGCAGAAGGAAGTCGACGACGACCTCACGGCACTCGAGGCAGATGCGGCGGCGCTCGGCTTCGCGACCGGCAGCATCGCGGCGCTGCGCACAGCGCATGCCGAGTTGGGCAAGGCCTATGACGATGCCCTGGCGGCGTTCGTGCCCGACGACCCGCTGTCGATCCACGCGGTCGACGCCTCGGTCCGGGGCAAGGACCGGCCGATCAACGACGGTTTCGACGCGCTTGTCACAGAAGTGAAGGAATTTGCCGATATGAGGCGGGGATCGCTTCGCAGCGAGGTTGCCGCTGGTTCGGAGCGAATGCGGCTGGTGCTCTATGTTTCCCTTGCGGTCGGCATCCTCGTCCTTTCGCTCGCGACCTTCACCGCGATGAGAAGGGAACGTTCGGCCTGATCGCGACCTGGCCCGGCGGCAGATGGAAATCTTCATCGACATACTGGCCGGGCTTGGGCTGTTCTTCGTCGGCGTCAAGCTGATCGCCGGGCATCTCAAGCAGCTCTCGGGTCCATGGTTCCGGCGCCTGATCGAACGGGCGACGCGGAGCCCCGTGGCAGCGGCTGCCCTCGGCCTTCTCTCCGGCGCGCTCACCCAGAGCAGCAGCGCGATCACCTTCATCTCGATCAGCGTGGTGACCGCCGGCCTTGCCGATGTCGCCCGCGTCGCGCCGATGGTGATCTGGGCCAATGTCGGCACGTCCGTCCTCGTGCTGCTCTCGGCGATCGATATCTCCCACGCGGTCCTCTTCCTCCTCGGGGTCACCGGCGTCGCGTACTACTTCGACGTCGACAAGGCACCGCGGCTCCGCCATCTGTTCGGCGCCCTCCTCGGCCTCGGTCTCCTTTTCCTCGGCCTCGAGCTGATCAAGTCCGGCGCAGCGCCGCTCAAGGAGATGGAGTCGGTCCGCGACTTCCTGAGCTTCGCCGCCTCCTCCTTCGTCGCCGCCTTCGTCGTCGGCGCCGCCTTTGCGGTCGTGGCGCAGAGTTCGGCGATGGTGTCGATCATCGCCGTGACGATGATCAATGTCGGCATCCTCACCCTCGACCAGACCATCGTCATCGTCATTGGCGCAAGCCTCGGCTCGGGCATCGCCACGCTGCTGCTTTCGGCCAACCTCTCGGGCGTCGGACGCCAGATCGGCTATCTGCAGGTCGCGGTGAAGACTCTCGGCGTCCTGGTGGTTCTGCCGCTCTTCGTCGCCGAGACCTACGGCCTCGTTCCCGGGATCCGGTCAGTGGTCTTCGCGCTCGCCGCGGACGTCACCACGCAGGTCGCCCTCGTCTATCTCCTCCTGCAGCTCGTCTCGGCGGTTCTCGGCACGCTTTTCCAGCGTCAGCTGATCGCGTTCGCCGCGCGGCTCTCGCCGCCGACGCTGGAGGAGTCGCTGTCGCGGCCGCGCTTCCTCTATGCCGAGGCCCTGGAAGACCCCGGCACCGCGCTCGACCTGGTCGAAAAGGAACAGGGAAGGGTGTTTGCCCGGCTCCCCGAGATCATCGACGCCGTCCGGCCGGACGGCGAGAGCGTGACCGCGCCGGAAGTCCTGGTCGAGACGAGCCTGTCGATCACGCGGCAATGCGACGAGTTCCTGACCGACATTCTCGATAACAACCAGTCGCGCAGCGTGATGGTCGACGTCGTCGGTGTGCAGAAGCGGAACGAAATCCTGCTCGCCCTGATCAGCAGCAGCAGCGACTACATCCAGGCGGTCGCCTCGGTCGGGCGGCGGTCGGAGGACGACAAGCTGGGGCGGCTCCTCTTTGCCCTCAACGAAAGCCTCCACGCCATCCTTCTCGTCGCCAACGACGCGGCCACCAGTCGGGACGCCGTAGACATGGGCGTGCTGCGCGAGCTCACCTCGGACCGCTCCACGCAGATGGAACGCATCCGACGGCAGGTCATGGAGGTGGAGGAAGTCTCGCCGGCCGACCACCAGGCGCTCTATGCCAGCACGACGCTGTTCGAGCGCCTGCTCTGGCTGACGCGGCGCTACGCGCTGTCGCTCCTCGCGAATGCCGACGAGCCAGGCACCCCTGCCGAGCCGACCGGAGCCGGATGACCGGCACCGTGCACCGCCGCCGGCGTCACCCGCCGCGGCGCTTGCGCGTGGCCGCCGCCTTCGTGGCCGATGCCGAGCGTTCCGCCGCCGGCCGCGCCGCGGAGGCCTGTCCGCCCAGCCGCCCGCCCTTTCGCGACGAGACCTTGGTGTCCTTCTTGCCGCGGCCGCTGCCGCCCTTGTTGCCGCCGCCGGACTCCTTGTTGACGGTGGCCCAGGCGCGGCGCTCCGCCTCCTTCTCGGAGACGCCACGCTCCTCGTAGCTCTCCTCGATGTGCTCGGCCTTGCGCTTCTGCTTGTCGGTGTAGCTGGACTTGTCGCCGCGGGGCATGGCTCGTGTCTCCTGTCGCCCGATCGCGACAGGGAACGCCGTCAGCCCGAGGCGGTTCCGTCCGCCGTGCCGCCGATGGCGGCGACCAGCTCGCGCCGCATCGCGAGGAGAAGGGATGCGAGGCGTTCGCGGTTCCTGCCGAAGCGGCTGCTCGGCGCGGGAATCGAGACCGCATAGATTTGCCCGAGCCCGTCGGCGAAGGCGGTGCCGACGGCGGAGATGCCGAGGGAATGCTCCTCCTCGTCGAAGGCGACGCCAGACCGGCGGATCTCGGCGAGCTCGGCCAGCACGTCGGCGATGCGGCGCGCCTTGCCCGACGCCGTCAGGAGCCGCTGGCCGGCGAGGCGCGCGCGCACGTCGTCGTCGCTCATCAGCGCAAGGCAGGCCTTGCCGTTGGCGGTCGAGTGGAGGGGGAACACCTCGCCCACCGCCGAGACCGCGCGGAGGCGCTGCGGCCCGACGACCTGGTCGACGAACACCAGATGGTCCTGCTTCAGGACCGAGAGGTCGACGGTCTCGCCCGCCTTCTCCGAGAGCGCCTTGAGATGGGGATGCGCCAGCTCGACGACATCGATCCGCGAGCTCGCGGCGAGCGCCAGAATCTCCATCCCGAGCCGGACGCGGCCGCCGGGCGAGGCGCTCATCAACAGGCCCTCGGCGGCGAGCGCCCCGACGATCCGCTGGACGGTGGAACGCGGCAGGTCGACCCGCGCCGCGATCTGCCCGAGGCTGAGCCCGGCCGGCTCGTCGCGGAGCGCACGCAGGATGCGCGCGGCCCGGTTGATGACCTGGATGCCGCCGGCGCTGCCGCGCTGCTCATCCCCTTCGCCGACGTCGTTCATTCCGATCCTCTCGCGGCCGGGCCACCCTGTACGGCCGGACGCTCTTGACGTTCTGTATCATTATTCGGTACAGCTAACCCACATCGTGGGCAGACGCAATCCACCAACGTTGCGCGCCCAAAGGGAGGACGACAAGAAAATGGTGACGATCCGCGGCGTCGAGTTCGAGTCCAATTTCGACAACGCGATGGGACTCAAGTTCTTCAACCTGTCCCACCGCTGGGGCTACCAGTGCCCCAACTGGCCGTACTTCCAGGACGTGAAGATCGAGCGCATCCACTACATGGCGAAGTCGGGCGTGCTGTCGCAGCGCATCACCACCTCGATGCACTCGACCACCCACATCGATGCGCCGGCCCATGTCGTGCAGGGCACGCCGTTCATCGACGAAGTGCCGCTGCCGCATTTCTTCGGCTCCGGCATCGTCGTCCCGATCCCGAAGAAGAAGTGGGAATCGATCACCGCCGACGAT
>JAESFN010001424.1_pt1 | contig 10394 bp, 5 predicted proteins | sample 9269411 | NCBI WGS metagenome assembly JAESFN01 (sample SAMN14505399, study PRJNA617100) | algae metagenome | isolation source: Iphinoe sp. HA4291-MV1 and co-occurring heterotrophs from trail next to... | place: USA: Maunawili Falls, Hawaii | collected 2009-07-25
GAGCCGCCGCCCCCCTCGTTGCCGGCAAACACCTGCAACACATCTTGTTGGGTCGCCAACCAGTCGACGCCGAGGGTCAGCAGCGATTGGCCGTCGGTGGTTGCGCCGGTGCGCAGCCCCTTCCCCCAACTGTGGCTGATGGCGCGGACGGCGCCTTGCGCTTGCTGGCCCACGTGCTGAGTCGCCAGCAGGGCGTGTTGGTAGCCTGGATTCACGCCTAAAGACAAATAGGCCGACGCGTAGAGGTCGGCCCCGGGGGAGACGCTTTTGAGCCCTGTGCCGCTGCCCAGGAGAATCCCGGCAATCTGGGTGGCCCGCGGTCCGGCATCGCTATTTGCGGTCGCCGCGGCGTCGCGTACAAACACGCCCTTCGGCCGCACTTGCTCGTGACTATGGGCGGCGTCGTCGAAGCCTGGCAAGCCGGGACGCAGTTGGTCGACCATGCCGATGGCGATGCCGGCGCCGGTCAGCCCCAGGTTCGCCGAGTCGATGCCGTCGGGGCCGGTCGACCGATCGTCGCCGCGAACCGCGGTTGCGGTCACGACGAGGGCAGCGAACAAGAACAGGCCGGCTCTAGGCATGGTCGAAAAACGCGAAGCTTTGGACTCGAGGATCGGCGCGAGCAACGTGGCCATCGGGGGCCCGCTACTCGGCCCCAATCGCCCCGAGCGAACCTTAGTATTCCCTGCCAAGCTGCGCCACGGCAAGGCGGTTCTGCATACAATAGCGCGACGGGAGCTGATCGCGGCTCAGCGCTGAGATAACCCGGAGACCTGCTGATGTTGGTTGCGGCCCTCTTGGCCCTGCTCCCCGCTGTGCCGACAGCGCCGGCCGACACCCTCGTAGTTTGTCCCCCCGCTTTCCAAGCGGCTCTACAACCCTGGCTCGAGTTGCGGCGCGCTCAAGGGCATACGATCGAACTACTGCCGCCCCCGGCGACGAGCGGCGATCTCGAGCGACAGATCCGCGCCCGCGCGACGGCTTTCTTACGGCACGTGGTGCTCGTCGGCGACGTGAACACCGCGGCCGCCCCCGCGACTCCGGCGGTGCCCACCTGCTGGCGACCCGCTCGGGTGATCAAGGACTTCGGTTCCGAGGCTGAGATCGCCAGCGACTTGCCGCTGGCGGATTTCGACGGCGACGGCTCGCCCGAGGTCGCCATCGGCCGGCTCAGCGTGAGCGGGGTCGGCGAACTCGAGCGTCTCGTGAACAAGATCGTTCGCTACGAGCAGACCGCGGACTTTGGCGCCTGGCGGAGGCGAATCGACATCGTGGCCGGCACGGGGGGCTTCGGCGCTTTGACCGACACCGTGCTTGAGGTGACCACGCGCAAACTCGTGGTCGACGGCATTCCTCAGGCCTACCACACGAATTTCACCTACGGCAGTTGGACGAGCCCCTACTGCCCCGATCCGCGCCAACTCCGGCAGACCGCGCAGCGCGGGCTCGGTGAGGGGTGCCTGTTCTGGGCCTACTTGGGGCACGGCCATCGCAAGCACGTCGATCGGCCGCGATTGCTCGGTCGCCCCTGGCCGCTGCTCGAATCAGGCGATGCCGCCCGGCTGCGGCCGCCGGCAGGCACGCCCATTGCCTTGCTCCTGTCTTGTTACGCCGGCGCGTATGACAGCGATGAGCCGTGCTTGGCCGAAGAACTGCTCCGGGCCGAAGGAGGGCCGGTCGCCGTGCTGTGCGGATCGCGGGTGACGATGCCGTACGGGATGACGACGCTCGCCCAGGAACTGCTCGATCACGCCTTTTCCGGGCAGCGGCAAACCCTCGGCGAGTTGATCATGCACGCCAAGCAAGACCTGATCGGCCGCAGCAAGCAGTCGGCCACGCGGCAAACGGTCGATCTGTTGGCCAGCGCGCTCAATCCGGCCGATCTGCCGGCGGAGCGCAAGGAACATGCTCTGCTGTTCAATCTGCTGGGCGATCCACTGTTGACTTTGCACGCGCCCGCGCCGGTCGAAGTGAACGTTGCGGCGACTGCTGAACGCGGTGGGCAAATCGAAGTCGTGGCCAAGTCGCCGGTTGCTGGCCACTGCTGGGCGGAACTCGTCGCTCCCCGCGACCGAGCGCCGGCGTTGACTCAGGCAACCCTCAAACCCAACTCCGCCAGCGACCTAGCGGCGCGGCAAGACTTGTACGAGCGAGCGAACAATCCGCGGTTGGCCACGGCCGAGGCCGAGGTGGTCGACGGCCAGATCCGCTGCCGGCTCGATGTGCCGGAAGGTGCGCCGGCGGATTGCCACGTGCGGTTGTTCGTCCAAGGGGTCGGCGCTCATGCCGTGGGCGCGGCGAAAGTGCGAATCGGCTCACGAGAGCCGGCCGAGCGGATTTCGGCTCGCAGCAGCGAACTCCGCTAGGGCCCGAAATTCGGGCGGCTTGGCGTCCGTTGCGAAAACGCCCTGACTTGGTCGGTCGCGGCGCGTTAGAATGGGGGTCCTGCCTGGTTTTCCTTCCTGTGGGCAATGGGCGTCCCATGAGACTGTTGCCGTTCTGCGTATTGCTGATGTTGTCGGTTGCTGGCGCGGCGCTGTCGGCCGTCTTCGCGGCCGAGCCTTCCTCAGATCACCTGCGGTCGCTGCAGGGGCTCGCGATGCAGGACGAGCAGGCGCCCTGGGGCCACTGGGGGCCGGCGCCGAATCTCTACTCGGCCTGGACTTCGCACTCGAACCGTTTGATTCCGGTCTACATCTTTGGCGGCTCGCTGGCCGAGGTGTCGGGACCAAACAGCCTGTATCGCGACGCCGATCGCCTGACTCAGCTTTTTGGACGCTTGCCCCCCGGCACGTTGAACCCCGAAGCCGAGTATTTCGATCAGACCGATGTCGCCCGCTTGCAGCGTTCGGCGATCGCCGCCGGCAAGAAGCGGGTGATTCTCTTCGTGTTCGATGGCATGGACTACGAGACGACGCGCGCGGCGGCCATCTACGCCGCGGGGGGCGTGAAGTACGATCAAGGGCGTGGGACCGGGCTCTACTTTCAGGACTATCGTGGCGCACCGACCGAGTTCGGCTTCTGTGTCACCAGCCCGTATAGCAACGCCAACAACGTTGATGTCAACGCGCAGGTCGTCGTCGATGGCGACGGAGACCGCTTCGGCGGCTTCGATCCCAAGTTCGGCGGAAATACGCCCTGGGACCGTCCGAGCGATCCCAACTACCTGATCAGCCAATCCAAGGTTCGTCGCCACGCCACCACCGACTCTTCCGCCTCAGCCACCTCGCTGACCACAGGCAAGAAAACTTACAACTCGTCGGTCAACGTCGACCCTCGCGGGCAACGGATGACGACCATCGCCCATGAAGTGCAGCAGCAAGGCTGGTCGGTCGGCGTCGTCACCAGCGTACAGATCAGCCACGCGACCCCGTCGTGCGCGTATGCCCACAACGTCGACCGCGACGACTATCAGGATCTCTCCCGCGACCTGCTGGGTTTGCCCTCGGTCTCGCATCGGCAAGATCCGTTGCCGGGCGTCGATGTCTTGCTCGGCACCGGGTGGGGCGTTTCGAAGGATGCGGTCGCCGAGCAAGGGGCGAACTACATTCCCGGCAACATGTTCCTGACAGCCTCGGACCTGGCGAGCATCGATGCGCGAAACGGCGGCAAGTATCGCGTCGTGCAGAGAACGCCTGGCGTCGATGGGGCCGAGGAGCTGCAGGCAGCCGCGCGCGACGCGGTGGCCCACAAGCAGCGGCTGTTCGGCTTCTTCGGCACGATCATGGGCCACCTGCCGTTCCGCACGGCGGACGGGGGCTACAATCCCACGGTCGGCGCCAAGGGCATTCCGGAGATGTACTATCCCGAAGATCTGCGTGAGAACCCGACGCTGGCCCAGATGGCCGTGGCGGCGCTCGACGTGTTGTCGACGAACCAGAAAGGGTTCTGGCTGATGGTCGAGTCGGGCGATGTCGACTGGGCCAACCACGACAACAATCTCGACAACAGCATCGGCGCGGTGATCTCCGGCGACAAGGCGTTTCGCGCGGTATGCGACTGGATCGAATCGCATGGCGGTTGGGACGATACGCTCCTGATCCTGACTTCGGATCACGGCCACGATCTGGTGCTGCTCGACCCCACGGTGCTCGTGCCGAGCGAAGGCGCGAGCATCGGCCGCTGAGTAGGCCGAACTCAACTCTTGTCTCTACCGCATTTTCCGCGACAACGATTCTCTTCCCCCCGGCGACTCGCGGGGGCTAACTGCGGCTTAGCCTAGCTCATTAGCCCCCCGTCAATGACGGGGGGGATTCCACCGCGACTCCGCCATTTGCGGATCGAGGGGGACGATCTAGGCTTCAGGCTCGCGCGGCTGTAAGGTCAGCATGAGCTTGAGTAGATCGGTGAGCGATTCCACGCCCAGGTGACGAAAAACGGCCGCGCGCCGGAGTTCGACCCACCGCAAGCTCTGCCGCGCCTCGCGGGCGATCACCTTGTTCGCCTTGCCCGCGACCACCTGATCGAGCACGAAGCGCTCCGGCGGGCTCAAGCTTTCGAGCAATTCCCGCAGCTTGCGCCGCGGAGCATCGATCCTCCAACGCTGCTGATCGCGTTCTAGCGCCCTGGCTACGCGATCGAGCAAATCAGCCGGCCGGCAGGGCTTCTCGAGAAAATCGATCGCGCCTTGCTGCATCGCTTGCACCGCAGACGACACGCTCGAGAAGCCGGTGATCATGATCACCGGCAATCGCCCGCCTCGCTCGCTCAACCAGCGCTGCAGATCGAGGCCGTTCGTGCCCGGCATCCGCAGATCGACGATCAAGCAGCCGCGCCACGAGAAGTCGAACTCCTCCATGAAAGCAGTGGCCGAAGCAAACTCGCGAACGGCATGTCCGCTGGCTCGGCACAAGACGCCTACCGACTCGCGGGCCGCCTGATCGTCGTCGACGATGAACACGGTTGGGCTATTCATCGGCGGTCTCCGCGAGCGGGAGCGTGACCGTGAATTCCGCGCCGCGCTCGGCGCCGGGCTTGGCCGTGAGATCGCCTCCCAGGCCGCGGGCGATTTCGCGGCTAATGGCCAACCCCATGCCGGAGCCATTGGGCTTGGTGCTGAAGAAGGGCTCGAACAAGCGCTCGACCGCGAGGTCGCCAAACCCGCGGCCGTGGTCGGCAACAATGATGGCTGCCGAATGCGGCCCGTCGGCATAGCGAGTGCGGATCGTCAGCTTACGTTCGGCCGGGGCGATCGCCGACATGGCCTCGATCCCGTTGAGCACAAGGTTGACGAGCACCTGTTGCACTTGGATCCGATCGACCAGGGCATGCAGCGGGCGGCCACTGCCGGCATAGTCGAGTTCCACGCCGTTGAGCCGCGCGTCTACGGCCACGAGTTCGAGCGCCTCGCGCGTGAGTTCCCCGAGTTCCAAGCGTTGCCGTTTGGTGGGCGTGTTGCGCACGAAGCGATGCAGCCGATGGACGATCTGCCCGGCGCGATCCGCTTGCGCGGCGATCTGCTCCAGCCAGCGCCGCAAGGGCGCCGCGCCTTCCGCAGGGAGCGTGTCGAGCCCCTGCAGGCAGGCGGCCGCGAAGTTACCGATGGCGAACAGCGGCTGATTGAGTTCGTGCGCAAGCTCCGAGGCCATCTGCCCCAGCGCGCTCAGACGCTGCACGTGCGCAAGCTGCGCTTGCTGAACGCGCACGGTTTCTTCCGCGCGGACACGCGGCGTAATCAGCTCGACGACGAAGCAGTACTGATCGTCTCTCCCCGAGGCCGTGAGCGGACATACGGTCGACGACAGCCAGTTGGTCTGGCCCTGCAATTCGTAGGTGTACTGAAAATTAACGGGCGAGCCCAGCCGCACGCTCGCATGCAGGTTTTGCCGCCACAGGGCGACGTGCTCCGGCGAAACGCCCAGCGACAGCGAAGTCCGTCCCTGCATTTCAGCCGCCGAGATGCCAAAGGCTTGCGCGCCAAAGGCATTGATCTGAATGATTCTCAGATCGTCGCCCAGGTCCTGCATGACGCCCATCGAGAGAGGCGCGCTGTCGAAAAAGCTCCGCAGTGTCGCCTCGCTGGCCACGCGCGCTTGTTGCGCGACGCGTCGTTCGGTTACGTCGCGAAAGGTGGAGAGCACGCCGGCGAATCCATCGCCGCCGGCGACCAAGATCGGCTGGCAATTGACCGAAACCCAACTAACGTGATCGTCGGGGCGGACGATGCCCATCAGTTGATTGCTGGTCGGCTGCCGGGTGCGCAGGCAAACCATGGCCGGGTAGTCGTCGTGGCCGAGGGGCCGGCCGTCGGCGTCGACACACCGATACTTGGGCGCGTTCAAAGCTATGCCGAGCATCTGTTCCGCGGTGTACCCACTGATACGCATCGCCGCGGCGTTGAACGCGCGGACGATGCCGCGGGCATCGAACACCGCGACCCCTTCGGACATGGTGTCGAAGATTGCTTGATAGATCCGCTCGCTGGGACTGGCGGGCGGAATCTCGGCAGTGGCCCTCCCCAGATGCTGGGCAACGGAAAACGTGACGGCGAGCCTCCCCAGCACCTCGGCCGGCAATTCGCTCGTGGACGACGGGCCAACGTTCGACGCCAGCCAGCCGAGCAGATCGCTGAGCGCTGCAGGCTTCGTCGCGTCGTCGTCGACCGAGAAGACGGGCCAGTCAGCAGGCCATTGGCTTGGAGTGAGCCAATCCTGCGCGTCGGACAACAGCAACGTGGGCTGCAGGGCCTCGGAGCGAATTCGGACGACCAATTCGCGCGCGGTATCCGCCGCTTCCGCCCGATAGCCATGACGGACGAGCGCGCTGACCAATTCCGCACTTCGCGCTGCGTCTGCCGATGCGACCAACACGGTCGCCCCGCCGGAGGAAGAGGTCATGGGAGATATTTTCTAGCCGACAGAACTGCGGCAAAAAAATGCTCGGACGAGGCGAACTGGCGCGAACTTCTCTACGTACCGAGGACACGTTCAATGTGACGATCCAAGGGCGCGGCGATCGTTCGCACCGACATGATATCAGGCCGTGCGAAATTTCGCGCCTTGTTCGTCGAAGGCATCAATCGCGAGCGCGCCGGAATTGCGGTTTACCGCACAGCCTAGGCATTTAACTTGCGATGGCTGCCAAATTGATCGAACATAGAGATACATCGTCTTAGTCGGCACCGATTTAGGGCACGCAGTCGGCGCCGCTCCGAGAGAGACACCCCTTTGAGCTCATGCTCGGCGGGGGAAGAGTGGATTCAAGACATAAGGCCGCGAGGTTTTATGTCTGGGGCAGGTTGAATCCACTCTTTTTTTGCGCGCGAACGGAACTGCGAAAGCGCGCTGTACTCCCCGATCGTTCGCGTGAGAATGATCTCGCCCTCCGCGAAGAGGTGGTTTGCCCCCCAAAGATAGCTACCGCCCATCACCGTTCTCAGCCGCCACAAAGGCGACTGTGCCCTGGGCGTCAAACTCGAGCGCTCGTGGCGAAAAGCGTAGCTGCGGCACAGTTCCTTCTGCCACGGCCAGCAGCGCAGCGGCCAAGTTGACTTTGGCCGCCGCACGTAGCCCCACGTACGACGTTGTCAGCCGCGGGTTGACTTCGATCACAAAGTCCCGGCTGCCATCGCCCGCATCGCCGAGAACCAAATCCAGCCCCACGTAGCCGAGGCTGGGCGGCAGCGCTGCCAACGCCCGCTGTCCGAGCGCGACGGCTCGTTCCGCGAGAGAACGCTCGAGCGGCAGCCGCCCCCCGAGGTAACTGAATCGGCCGTCGGCGGTCAGGCGTTGTTCACACGCTGGCATGGGCCAAGCACCGTTGGGGCCAGTCAGAAATGCCACGCTCACCGCCAGGCCGGGGCAAAAGGTCTCGAGCCGGCCGCTTGCGTTAGGTTGCTCGAGTCCTAGCGCGGAGGCCGCGGGACCGGAGCAGCCAGAGCGCACCAGTCGGACATCCGTCGAGCCGGCCCCGTCGCGCGGCTTCCACACCGCGGGGTAACCGAAGTCTGCCGGCAGTGGCGCCGCTGCGCTGAGGGAAACTCCTCGCGGCGCCGGCACTCCGGCCGCGCGCAGCGTTTCGGCCGTGGCGTGTTTATCGCTCGCGAGGGACACGAACTCCAGGCCGGGGCCCAACAGGCGCCCCCCCGCGGCCAGTACGGCGCGACAGCGCTCGACAAGATGTCCGCCGAGTTCCGGCGCGATCACCACCGTCCAATCGGCGGCCGCGGCCAGTTCGTCGAAGGCCACGGAATGCTCGCTCGCCGAATGAACCAAGCGGCCCTGGCCGGGCAAATCGAGTGGGAGTCGGCCGTCGCACAGCCAAGAGGGGCGCACCTGGGGAAGGCACGCAAAGTCGGCGACTAAAGATCGCACCATGGCCGCCCCTTCGGCGGCCATGGTGCGCAGTGCATTGTCATCGGCTCGGCCGAGCAGTCCTCCGCCGGTGACGAACTCATAGACGAAGACGTTCGTCATCGGCAGTAGGAAGCGACGCGGCTCGAGGCTCTCTAGCGGCTGGCCGACTTCGGCGTCGGGGCGAAGCGGTGAATCCAACCCTGCGTGGTCAGGAAGTAGACCTCGCCGTTCTCATCTTCGCCGAAGCTCATCACCGGCATCGCAACGCCGATGGGCCGATTGGCCACGACCTGCTTCTTGTCGAAATCGTACTGGAGCGCCCACAGTTGGCCGCCCACGTAGTCGGCATAGATATAGGAGCCGTCGAGTTCCGGCACTTGCTTGCCGCGATAGACATGGCCGCCGGTGATCGACTTACCTACATCGTGGTGGTACTCGAAGATCGGCTCGATGTACTTGGGATCGGGGCCCGACCCCTTTTCTCCAAAGGGATGCTTGCCTTCGCGGGGATTCCAACCGTAGTTGCCTCCCTTTTCGAGCAGGTCGATCTCTTCCCAGATGTTCTGGCCAACGTCGGCCACCCAGCCCTGGCCCGTCTTGCGGTCGAAACTCATCCGCCAAACGTTCCGCAGGCCGCAAGCGTAGATCTCCGGCTTGGCGTCTGCACGGCCGACGAACGGGTTGTCCTTGGGAATCGCGTAGTTCTTGCCGCCTTCCTGGTGGTCAACGTCGATCCGCAGAATGTCGCCGAGCAGCGTGTTCAGATTCTGGCCGTTGCCGTGGGGGTCGTTGGCCGCGCCGCCGTCGCCCAGGCCGACATAGAGGTAGCCGTCGGGTCCGAAAACGATCGTGCCGCCGTTGTGGTTCCAGTACGGCTGCGGAATCCGCATCAGCTCGACCTCGGTGGCCGGGTCGACCTCGGTCTTCTCCTTGTTGGCCGTGAACCGCGAGATCACCGACGTGTGCGGCGCGTCGGAGGTCGTGTAGTAAACGAAGACTTGGCCATTCTCCTTGAACTTGGGATGGAGCGCCATGCCCAAGAAGCCCTCTTCGTTCTCCGAGTCCTTGTAGGTGACCTTGGGCGTGATCTCGAGGAACACCTTCACGTCGTCTTCGGTCACGTCGTCCTTGTTCGGGAACACGAACACCGTGCCCTTTTGCGTGGCCACGAACACGCGGTTCGTGCCATCGTCGGCGTGCGTGAGCACGATCGGGCGGTCGAAGAACAGGTTGGGGAACGCCCGCTCGATCGTCACCGACTTGAGCGGCGTTTCATCGAGCTGCGCCGTCGGCGAACCGGCGAGCGCGATCTCCGTCACGGTGCCGGCCTTCATGTCGGGCAGGATTACGTGCTCGGCATCGGCGGTAAGGCAGAAATCGGCGGCCGAATCAAACTTGCCGAGCGACTCGGGGCCGCGCGACTCCCGCGGCAGCACCCAGATGTCGCCGGTCGTCCACTGGCTCACATAGATTTTGCCATCGGGTCCGACTGCCAGGCCGTCGCCGCCTTGGAAGCCGTCGACCAGCTTCACGAAGTTGCCGTCGACGCGGCGATGAATGTTGCCTGAGTTGAAGTCGAGCACCAGCAGGTTGCCGTCGTTGTCGAAGGCCAGGCCGTTGGGGCCCTTGACGGCCGGCGACTTGGTGTCGGCGACGAGCGTCACCTTGCCGTCTGGGGTGATGCTGTAGATCGCGCCGGCGCCCGAGTCGGAAACGAAGAGCGTGCCCTGCGAGTCGGCCACGATGTCGTTAAGGAACTTGGGCGTGCTGGGAAACGCCTTGGCGCTGGCCAGCACGGTGGCCTTGCCCTGGGCGTCGATCTTCACGACCTCGGTCTTGTCGGTGACGAATAGGTTTTCGCCGACGAACACGAGGCCCTTGGGATCGTTGAGCCCCTTGGCGAATTCGCGAACCGGCTTTCCGCCATCGCGGGCAACGATCAGGATTCGGCCGTCGCCGTCTTTATCGAACTCGCCGATCTCGCTGATGTACACTTCGCCCTGCGGGCCGATCGCGGCCGACTCGGGATTTTTGATCCCCTTGGCGAGCTGTTTGTGTGCGGGGGCGGCTGGGGCCGAAGCAGTCAGGGCGAGGCTCAGG
>JAESFN010001425.1_pt1 | contig 10389 bp, 9 predicted proteins | sample 9269411 | NCBI WGS metagenome assembly JAESFN01 (sample SAMN14505399, study PRJNA617100) | algae metagenome | isolation source: Iphinoe sp. HA4291-MV1 and co-occurring heterotrophs from trail next to... | place: USA: Maunawili Falls, Hawaii | collected 2009-07-25
CGGGTGAAAAAGGCATGGCGGATGCCGGGCGATGCCTCGAGCAAGCCATGCGTCAGCGGCTTCGGCTTGATCGTCTCGCCGCTCCACGCCACCGTACCCGACCTCAACATGACGCCACCCCTTCCACTCCAACGGCTCAACCATCGTCGTCGAAGGCGGGAAGCGCAAGGCCGGATTGCGAGAGCGCCAGAACCTTGAACAATTCGCCCATCGCGTCGGACGCCACGAGACGCCGGACCGCGGCGGCGATGGCGTCCCCGGTCGCGGCGTCCTTGCCGGCGGCGAGCCGTGCGGCGCGGGCGGCGATGCCGAGCCGCTGCAGCAAGGCGGACTGCGTGACCAGCGCCCGCGGCCGCGCTCGGGCTTCCGCGGCGGCGCCGGCGAGGGCGCCGAAGTCGACATGGGCGGTGAGGTCGGCCGCGCCGGGCTCGGCGAGCGGGTCGGCATAGGCGTGCCCGCGCACCGCCTGCAACGTGTCGCCGAAGGCCGGCCCCTCGTAGCCGTAGTCGATGATCAGCGCCGCGCCGCCCTGCTCCGCGATGCGGGCGGCGAGGGCGGAGACGATGGCCGTGGAGGCGAGGGAGACTTCGAGGATGGCCGGATCCGCGTTGGCGTTCTCCCCCGTTTCCGTCACCCCGGCGAAAGCCGGGGTCCATCGCGAGCCTTGCCGCGAGGCCTGTCTCAATGAACGAGCCGAGAGGTCGGTGATGGACCCCGGCTTTCGCCGGGGTGACGGATGGAGAAGCGGTTGTTGAGGCGGCGTTTCGAGAGCCCTCAGCCCGAACGCAAGCCGTCCGTCATCCCCGACCCCGACCATGCGTTCGCTCCACCCCAAGTCCAAGCGCACGTACTGGCGGATCGGCAGCGCGTCGAAGAATTCGTTGGCGATGACGATGATCGGCCCGGGCGGCAGCGTGTCGAGGGTAACGTGCCAGGTGACCGCCACGTCCCTGAGCGTCGCCTCCTGTATGGCGCGAAGCCGCGGGCTGGTCTCGACGAGATGCACCCGCGCCGCGCCGAGGAAGGCGGGACGGACCCGCGCGGCGCGGAGGAGATCGGCCATGAGCGTGCCCCGGCCGGGCCCGAGCTCGGCGAGGACGAGCGACGGCGGCGCGCCCATCGCCTCCCAGGTCGCCACCGCCCAGAGGCCGATCAGCTCGCCGAACACCTGGCTCACCTCGGGCGCGGTGACGAAATCGCCGGCGCGGCCGAAAGGCTCGCGGGCCATGTAGTAGCCGTGCTCGGGGTCGCCGAGGCAGAGCGCCATGTAGTCGGCGACGGTGATCGGCCCGTTGGCGGCGACCAGCGCCGCGATCCTCTGGCCGAGCGGGGTCACCCGGTGCGGGTCTCGGCCGGCTTCCGCCGCGAGACGTAGAGCATCAGCGCGACGCCGGCGATGATCATCGGGATCGACAGCATCATCCCCATGGTGAGGCCGCCGGCGAGGAAGCCGATCTGGATGTCGGGCTCGCGGAAGAACTCGACGAAGGTGCGGGCCGTGCCGTAGCCGGCGGCGAAGGCGCCGGAGACGAAGCCGGGCTGGCGGAGCTTGCCGAGCCGGTTGGTGAGGACGCGGAGCACGATGAACAGCACCACCCCCTCAAGCAGCGCCTCGTAGAGCTGGCTCGGGTGGCGGGGTTCCGGCCCGCCGTCGGGAAACACCATCGCCCACGGCACGTCGGCGGCGCGGCCGAACAGTTCGCCGTTGATGAAGTTGGCGCACCGGCCGAGGAAGAGGCCGAAGGTGACCGACGGCGCGATCACGTCGATCAGCGACCAGGTCGGGATCTTCCGGACGCGCGCGAAGATCACCATCGCCAGCACCGTGCCGAGGAAGCCGCCGTGGAACGACATGCCGCCGTGCCAGAGCGCGAAGATCTCGAGTGGGTTCTCGGTGAAGCGCGGGAAATCGTAGAACAACACGTAGCCGACCCGGCCGCCGAGCACGATGCCGACCGCGCACCAGACGACGAAATCGTCGATGTCGGCGGGCGTCATCGGCGAGCCGGCGGGTCCCCAGATCGCCTGGTTGCGGACCAGTGTCTTCGCGTACCACCAGCCGAGGAAGATGCCGACGATATAGGCGAGCGCATACCAGCGGATGGCGAGCGGGCCGACCTCGATCAGCACCGGGTCGATGGCGGGAAAGGGAATGGCGAAGAGGGTCATCCGGGCCTCGTATCCGTCCGCGCGCGCCCCCGAACGCGTCAGCGCCGCCCTTGTCGCACCGCCGGGCCGGGGCGGCAAGACGGCTTGCGGCAACGGCCCGCCATCCCCATAGTCTTGACCGAAGGCGACTCCCCTGGTCGCGCTGAGGAGACCCCGCCCATGACCCAGACCTCGAACCGGCTGTTCGACGAACTGGCCCGCCTGATGACCGACGCCGCCAACGTCGCCCAGGGGGTCCGGCGCGAGGCCTCGTCCGCGTTCCGCAGCCAGGCCGACCGGCTGATCACCGACCTCGACCTCGTCCGGCGCGAGGATTTCGACGCCGTCAAGGAGATGGCGTCGCGGTCGCGGGCCGAGAACGAGCGCCTCTCCGAGCGTGTGGCCGCGCTCGAGGCGCAACTGGCCGGCTTAACCGGCAAAGCCTCGAATCCGCCCGCCGCCGAAGCCTCGGAAGGCGAGGAAAGCCCAGCAAAACCCAAGCGCGCGCCGCGGAACCCGAAGCCTGCCGACGGCTGAGCCGGCGAACGAGGGGCCGCAACAACCATCTGTGAAAAAACCATAATTGCTCTTCAACGAGTGGTGGCTCGTCAGGCTGCTGCCCCTATATACTGATTCTTAACGGAGATTCGGGTTGGCGCATCCGATTCTTGCGATCGAGTCTCGTCAGGCGGCGTATTCCGCCGCACGATCAAGGCAGCGTCCAGGGCTCAGTGCATGACCCTCATCGACTTCGACCAGGACCGCCAGTCGCATCCCGTGGATGTGATTGAACAGATCGCCGCGCTCAACGACTGGACCTTCGAGCGCGCCGGCGACGACGAGATCACCATCTCGGTGTCGGGCGGCTGGGCCGACTACCACGTCTCCTTCTCGTGGATGGAGGACCGCGAGGCGATCCATCTCGCCTGCGCCTTCGACCTCAAGGTGCCGGAGACGCGGAAGCTCGAGGTCATGCGGCTGATCACCTCGGTCAACGAGCAGCTCTGGATCGGCCATTTCGACCTGTGGAGCAGCGAGGGGGTGGTGATGTTCCGTCAGGCCCTCCTTCTCTCGGGCGGCGCCGAGCCCAACACCCACCAGGTCGAGCGCCTGCTGGTCACCGCGATCGAGGCCTGCGAGCGCTACTTCCAGGCCTTTCAGTTCGTCGTCTGGGCCGGCAAGGACGCCGCCGAGGCGCTCGAGGGCGTGCTGTTCGAGACGGTGGGCGAGGCGTAGGGTAGGGCGCGCTCGCCGAAGGCGTAACCCGCCGTTTGTCGGGCGGCGCTCCGGTCGCTGGCCCCGCGTACCGCAGCCTCCACGTCAGTTACTGACTTTCCCGTCCACTGCGCGGGTACCTCTTGGACGCCGTCGCGCAAGCACCCCCGTCGTCATGGCCGGGCTTGTCCCGGCCATCCACGCGAACACCGCGCGGGACGTCTGGAGGCCGTCCATTCCCGTGGGCGAAAACAGAAGTCGTGGATGGCCGGGACAAGCCCGGCCAGGACGGTGGGGGATGATGGACGGGGGAGGGCATACATCGCCCGACGTCCTGTCATCCCGGCGAATCCGTCACTCCGCCGGTATCGCCGAATTGTAGGCGTAGGTGTCCCAACTCGGCGCGTAACTCTTCTCGGCCTGGTTGCCCCACACCGTCCAGCCCGGCCGCGTCCCCCTGGCGAAGAGTTCGAGATACGGCCCGGGCGAGCACTTCTCGATGATCTCGTATTGCTCGTCGGGTTTCCGGCTGTGCTCGCGCTTCCGGGATTCGATCATGTTCACCTGGCTTCGCCCGGGCTGAAGGGTCCGCGCATTCGGCCCGCGTACGCCGAACAGGCAAATCTCGGTGACGTTCCGGAAATAGAAGCCGACGCCGCGACCGTCCGACCCGCCGTCCTTGCGGACCTTGTGCCAGACGAGGTTGCCCTTGTAGTTGAACCCCCACGCCGCCATCACCTGCAGCGCCTCGGGCAACAGCGCATTCGGCGTCCAGAGATAGAGATGCGCTGTCCGCGCCGCGACCGCCTCGACTGGGAGTGCGCAGATGTCCTCTAGCGTCATCGTCTCGTAGCGCGACAGCTTCCGATTCTCAGGGGCGATCTTTCCCGTGCGGTTGGTGAACCGCCATGGTGGGTCGGCGAGGATGGTGCCAAAAATTGCCGCCGGCAGCGGATGCCGCCGACGTCCGTAGCCCCCGGTTTTCATTGCCCAAACCCCTACCTGCTACTGCGAATCTGGGAAACAGTCAGAAGACATGCCCGCAAGAAGACTGCCCATCAGTTAACATTAGCACGCCGTCCACCTTGACGCCGCGATGAGGTCGCAGGAATGATGCGACGCTCCAACCGTACAATCTTCTCTGGGGCATTTCTCCACATCGGCTGGGGTCACAAATGTCTTGGAAACAGTGGGCGAAAAAGCAGATCCTTTTGGCAAAGAGTCCTCTCTACAAAAGTTGTAGAGAAGTAGGCGTAAATGCTGTCTTCGCACTGACCCCAGTGTGGGCGGGTGTTCTGATTAGTCTCATTTTCTTGGAGGGTCATTCGCTCTCCGAGTCGATTTCGATAAATACTGCGCGAGGGGATTTATTCATATTGGCGACGGCCGTCGTGGCGCCGGTTGCGCTTTATATAACCACGGAACGTGGGAAACTTCCGAAGCCTTTTAGTATACATTTCCCGGCAGGATGGGCATTTATAATCGCTATATTAATTGTGTTCTTTGTAGCCGCGATTTTATTTTCAATAAAAAGAATGTCTGACTCAAAATTACTTGGAAATGGCTACGACTCAGGTCTACTTCAGACTATTTCTATTTGGACTTACTTCGTCTCTATTGCGATAGCGTTGGTCGTAACGTTCATTCGATTTAAGATGGATCAGACTACGCCTCAAGATCTCAGAGAGAATGATCGAGAATTTCTTAATGAATGGTTAAATAGAGATGTGAAGGGTGAGTAAAAATGCAAGAACATCTCAACTTGATGGATCGGGATCGTCAAGAGGTACGTTTTCGCGCGCTCAGAGCAAAACAGCCCATTGGAGATCTGTTCGTAGCTATGATTCCCCACACTATTCTGGGAAAAATCGCCCACTTCGATGTTCGTCGCGTTCTGCAGGAGGAGAGAGATGTTGAAAGATATCTTGGAATTCAAAGACCTCTAAACACACAAAGAGTCCTTGAGCTTGAAAAGTACGTCAATTTCAACGACGCAACGTTCCCCACAGGAATCATAATTGCAATCGATGACGAATATACTGAGTATGATGAGGGTAAAGAGACACTCATTGTAAGAAATTATAAAGAAGGCGAGAGTGTTCCGTCTAGACGTATCCACGAGATCGCTAGGGTGATCGATGGGCAGCATCGGATTGCGGGCTTGTATAAATTCAATGGCGAGAAGTTTGAGTTGCCAGTGACTGTATTCGTTGGGAGTGATATTTCTGATCAAGCTTACGTTTTTGCGACAGTGAATCTGGAGCAAACAAAGGTAAGCAAGAGTTTGGTATATGATCTTTTCGCGTTGTCACGAACTAGAAGTCCGCAGCGAACGGCCCATCAAATCGCGGTTGCATTGGATGCTGATAAAAGCAGTCCGTTCCACAAGCGAATAAAGCGGTTGGGTGTGGCGACACCAGGTCGGTGGGGAGAATTGATCACGCAGGCAACGTTTGTAGAGGGAGTACTAAGATATATTAGCAATGATCCAAAAAGCGATCGGGACGCTCTATTGAGAGGCAGTAGTCTTGAAAGTAGCGATGTCAAAAAGGATGAAAAACTGATATTCAGAAACTTCTTCATTGATGAGCGCGATATAGATATAGGAAGAATTGTGTACAATTATTTTGCTGCAGTGCGAGATAGGTGGCCAGAAGCGTGGAATAGTCGGGAGAAAGGGATAATCTTGAATAAGACAAATGGATTTCGTGCTTTCATACGAGTCTTGCAGCCTCTGTACAGTGATATGACGCAGCCGGGAAACGTTCCGTCCGCCGCCAAATTCTTAGACAGGCTAAGGTCAGTTCAGATGGATGGCATGGACTTTAATACGGACCGTTACATCCCGGGGACGAGCGGTGAAAGTGCGCTTCGGCATGACCTTCTCCGCGCGCTAGGTCTAGTTGCCTAGAATCTTAACAGTCGGAACGAACATCGCCTCCGTCTCCCGCATCGCCTCCCTGATCCACGCCTTGAAGTCCCGGACCGTCTTTGGCTCGCGGCGGGTTCGTGAGGTGACGAGCCAGTAGCCGATGCCGGTGGCCGCGCGTTCGGGGAACGGCGCCACCAGCGTGCCGGCGCGGAGCGCGTCGGCGGCGAGTGTCGGCCAGGCGAGGAGGACGCCCTGGCCGGCGATCGCGGCGTCGAGCGCGAGCGAGGCGTCGGTGAAGCTGTCGCCGTCGGCGAGGCGGCCGGCGTCGAGGCCGAGCGGGCCGAGCCACATATCCCAGGTCAGCGTCGAGTTGGCGTCGCGGACGATCCGCGCCCTGTAGAGGTCGCGCGGCGCCTTGAGCCTGGCCGCGACCGCCGGCGCTGAGACCGGGAAGACCTCCTGGCCGAGCAGGAACTCTGCCCTCACCCCCGGCCACTGGCCGTCGCCGACCCGGATCGCGAGGTCGACGTCGGAGGCGTCGAGGTCGACCAGCCCGACCGAGGCGTCGAGCCGCACCGTCACCTCCGGGTGGCGGCGCGACCAGGCGGCGAGCCGCGGCACCAGCCATTTCGAGGCGAAGACCGGCGCGACCGAGATGGTGAGCACCTGATCGGCATGGCGGCGGGCGAGGCCGATCGCGGCGTCGATGGTCTGGAAGCCGCTCGCGAGCTGCGGCAGCAGCGCCTTGCCGAAGGCGTTGGGGACGATGCCGCGGCTGGTCCGCTCGAACACGGCGCGGCCGAGCTGCGCCTCGCATTTGAGCACGAGCTGGCTCACCGCGCCGACCGTCACGCCCAGCTCCGTTGCCGCGGGAGCGAGGCCGCCGAGCCGCGCCACGGCCTCCACCGCGCGCAATCCGTTCAAGCCCACATGCAGGTTCTTCATCCAGTTATTCTATACCAGACGCCAGCCATTCTCCATTGCGAGATCAAGCATTCGGCGCAAGATCGCAGGTGGAAGCCCCTAGTGGAGGACGCCGTCGTGATCAAGATTGTCTGGACAAGTTTCCGCCGCGTCGCGGCGGCCCGCGGCCTCTACGATGCCGCCCGCACCGCCGGCGACCCGCTATCGCACCCGGCGATCATGGCGATGAGCGCCCGCGAATTGGCCGACCTTCCCCTGCCGAGGCACACGATCCGTCGCTGATCCACGGAACTGGCCTCAAACCGGGAATGCAGAACGGGCGCCTGGCGGCAGGAAGCTCCCACCCTTGCGGGTGAGAGCTCGCCTGCGCGGTGACCGCTGTTGCGGACGATGGCTGCCCACGCTCCGTCGCTCAGAGAACGAAATCCCCCTTCGACAGGGCGTCGACCCTGTCGAGGCGGAGGTGGAAGTCCGCCTCGCCGTCGCCATCCCGGTCGCCCGACACCAGGGCGTAGCTTTTCTTGAAGTCGACGCGCAGTTCGCCCGCCTTCTCGCGGAAGTCCCGTTCACCGATCCATTTGAACTTCTGGTCGTCGGGCTTGATCGTGTTCGCATCGATGGTCTTCAGGTCGATCCTGTCGGAATCCCCGAGATCGAGGATGCGGTCGCAGGTCTTCGCGCCGAGGCCGATATGCGCGATATCGTCGAAGTCAAAGTAGTCGCGGCCGCTTCCGCCCTTCAGTTTGTCCTGGCCCAGGCCGCCGACGAGAACATCCTTGCCGCCGCCGCCGTTGAGATTGTCGTTCCCGGCCCTCCCTTCGAGCCGGTTCGCGGCCTTGTCCCCCTTCAGCACGTCGTTGCCGGAGCCCCCGATCGCGTTCTCGAAATTGGCGATGAAGTCGGCCAGCTGGCCATCGATCTTCGCCTGGACCGACGTGGCGCCCTTGAGCGCGAGGACGACGGGGGCCGCCTCGTCGCTGAAGTCGACCGTATCGACGCCATCGCCGCCATCCAGCGTGTCGATGTCGTCGCCACCCGTGAGGAGGTCGTTTCCGCCGCCGCCGGCGAGGGTGTCTTCGCCTTCGAGGCCGGCGAGCCGGTTGTCCAGAGCATCGCCGGTCAGCTCGTCGTCGCCGCCGCCGCCGATGACGTTCTCGACGTTCACGACCGTATCTTCGGCGAAGAAGCCGATGTTGACCTCCGCCACGGTGGCGCCGTTGAGGACGACGGAGACGGGATCGGTGACATCCCGGTAGTCCGCCGTATCGATGCCGGCGCCGCCGTCGAGCACGTCGATCCCGAAGCCGCCGTCGAGCTCGTCGTTCCCATCGCCGCCATTCAGCGTGTCCGCGTCGGTTCCGCCAAGCAGGGAGTCGTTGCCGGCGTTGCCGTTCAGCGTGTCGTCGCCCGAGCCGCCGTCGAGTTCATCGTCGAGCCCGAGCCCGGAGATCGTGTCGTCGCCGCCGAGCCCGAAGATGTTGTCGGCCTTGGTGTCGCTGCCCTCGAGGGTGTCGTCGTCGCCGGTTCCCTTTTCGAGTTCGTCGCCGGCGATCTCGGCCAGCGCCACCCGGAGCGCATCGGTGAGGTCGGAGCTGTCCGAGGAGATCTCGACGGCGCTGCCGAAGCCGATGGTCTCCTTGATCGCCTCGTAGTCGGCGATGGCGTCGCTGGTGGAAGCGAAGATCGGCTGCGCGCTCAGCCTGGTGAAGAGATCGCGCATGATCGAGGTCATCAGGTCGAGGCCGCTGTCCGGGTCGGGCAGCTCCGTATCGTAGCCCGGATCGCCCGGTTCGCGTTCGTCGGGAAGGACATCGTCCGACGGACCGCCCGAAGGAGTGGTCTTGGTCACGGCGCGCCCGCCGGTCGGTATACCCGGAATCCCGCCGACCGTGATGCCCTGTTCGTCGAGAAACTGCTGGATGTCCCCCTCGTTGAGACCGTAGTCGGCGGCCGAGTGCGGCGGTGCATCCGTCGCCATCAGGATGATCTTCTGGGAGTCCTCGCGGAGGCTGAGCCCGGTTCCGGTCGCGGCGCCAAGCAGCCCGACATACTGCGCTTCCGGGTAGTCGCCGCCGTCGAAGATGGTCAGCCCGTCGAGAGCCGCCTCGAACGCCTCGACCGAGTCCGTCAATGGCAGTTCTGCCCGGTAGGTGTAGTCGCCTTCTGAACCATACGGGTCGACCGGCAGGTCGACGAAGGATGCGAGGGCGAAGCGGGCTTCCGGGTCTGATTCCTTGACGCTGTTGGCGAGCGCCCGCGCCGAGGCCTGGAAGTTTGCGAGGTCGTCCGAGAAGGAGCCGGACAGATCGACGAGGAAGATGAAGTCCGTCGGCGGGCAGCCGGGGTCGTCCTCCGTCAGGTCGATCGTCGAGTTCTTGAAGTGCGCCTTCTCGACATTGGTCAGCTTGTCGGTGCCGTCATTGTTCGGCGCGGCGGCGTCCTTGTACGTGATGGTGACGGTGCTGCCGGTCTTCTCGATCTCGTAGTCGCTGCAGTTTCCGGCGAAATAGGCGATGTCCTCGCCAGTACCTCCCTCGATCGTGTCGTCGCCCGCCCCGCCGACGAGTTCGTCGTCTCCGGCCCCCCCGTCCAGCGAATCCTTGCCCGCGCCGCCGGCGACGAGGTCCTTGCCGCCGTTGCCCTTGAGCGTGTTGTCCTGCTCGTTGCCGATCAGGGCATCGTTGCCGTTGCCGCCGGTCGCCTTCTCGATCTGGACGCCGTTGGCGATCGAATAGCCGCCGAGCTGGACATTGTTCGCTGCATCGAAGACGTAGGAGAAGAAGCCGCCGGCGTGATAGCCGGCATCGGTGAGGTCGGTCTTCAGCGTGTTCGGCAGCTCCTCGTAGAGCTGGGTGTCCTTGATCAGGTCGATCAGGGCCGTGAGGACCGCGTCATCGGTCGTGCTGAGCGTGGCATCGTTGAGATTGATCAGCGCGTTGTTGCTGCCGGCGTACTGGATCTCGTCGGTCCCGCCATTGGTTCCGTCCGCCTTGGCGTCCCAGATGCAGTAGAACGCCCGACCGATGCTGACCGAGCCGTCGCTGCCGTCGGCGTCGAGGGCGGCGCCGGTGTCGCCCAGCTTGTAGACGGTGTTGCCGGTATTGTTTGCCTTCTTGCCGTAGAGGGCCTGGAGTGCCGCGACGTCGAGTGCCATGGGCGTGACCGCATGACCGAAATCTCCGCCGACGCGCTGGTCGAAGCCGCCCCCCTCATAGGACATCACCGTGTAT
>JAESFN010001426.1_pt1 | contig 10377 bp, 8 predicted proteins | sample 9269411 | NCBI WGS metagenome assembly JAESFN01 (sample SAMN14505399, study PRJNA617100) | algae metagenome | isolation source: Iphinoe sp. HA4291-MV1 and co-occurring heterotrophs from trail next to... | place: USA: Maunawili Falls, Hawaii | collected 2009-07-25
GGCGGAGCAAGCACCGCCCCTACCGATGTTGTGTGGAACGGGGAGGGCGTGGTTGGGGCGATTCGCCAGGCTGAAAGCCCGGCGTCCACACCGTTCCTCCGCTACCGTTTCGCGCCGGATGCGGATGCCGCAGGCGCGTGCTCGGGTTCGCCGGGTTCGCCCTCGACGTTGATGCGCGGCAGAATGCGATCGAGCCAGCGCGGCATGTACCAGCTCCACTTGCCGAGCAGCGTCATCACTGCCGGGACCAGCATCAGGCGCACGAAGAAGGCGTCGATCAAAATCGCCGCGCCGAGACCGAAACCGATCTCCTTGATCCCACGGAACTCCGGCAGCACGAACCCGAGGAACACCGAAACCATGATCGCGCCCGCGGCAGCCACCACTTTTCCGGTGGTGCCGACGCCGTAGTAGATCGCGTCCTTCGGCGAGCGCCCGTGCGTGTACTCCTCATGGATGCGGCTGACCAGGAAGACCTCGTAGTCCATCGACAGCCCGAAGGCGATACCGAAGAGGATCATCGGCAGGTAGGATTCGATCGGGCCATCCTTCGAAACCCCGATCAAGCTCTTGCCCCAGCCCCACTGGAAGACGATCACCAGCGCGCCGAGCGCACCACCGATCGAGAGCAGGTTCATGATGCCCGCCTTGATCGGCAACACGATGGAGCGGAAGACGATCGCGAGCAGTACCAGGCTCAGCCCGATCACCACCAGGAAGAAGAGCGGCATGCGATCGGAAATCTTGTCGCTGACGTCGATCGTCGCAGCGGTGTTTCCGGCCACGTAGGCCTTGGTCGGGCTCTCACCGAGCGCGGTGGGAATCACGTTGTCCCGCAGATCGTTCACCAGATCGGCGGTTTTCTCATCCTGCGGCGAGGTGCTGGGGATCACCTGGAGAATCGCGGTGTCGTTGTTCTCGTTCGGGGTCGGCGGCGACACCGCCACCACCCCCGGAGCCGCCTTCACCGCATCCTGGATTTGGGTGAGCTGCGCGCTATCGAGCCCATTGCTGTTTTCGACCACCAGCAGCAGTGGACCGTTGAAGCCGGGACCGAATCCCTCGGCCAGCAGATCGTAGGCCTTGCGCGTGTGCAAATCCTTGGCGCCGTTCCCGGCATCGGCCAAACCGAGCTGGATATCGGTGTACGGGAACGCGAGCGCACCGATCGCCACAATCAGCACGATCGCAACCGTGCCGGGGAAACGCTGAATCCGTTTCACCCAGCGATACCAGAAACCGGTCTCGCCGGGAGCGGGAATACCGAGCCCGGGAATGCGATAGCGCAGCACGCGCGTGCCCAGCAACCCGAGAATCGCCGGGGTGAGCCCCATCGCCACCAGCACGCTTGCGATCACCACACCAGCGCCGGAGACCCCCATACCGGTGACGAAGGGGATATTGATCAGGATCAGACCGAGCATCGCGATAGCGACCGTGGTGCCGGCGAACATCACGGCGCGACCGGAGGTGTTGATGGCAGCAGCGACCGCCTGCTCGACGGTATCACCTTTGAGCAACCCATCGCGGTAGCGATTGACGATGAAGAGGGTGTAGTCGATGCCGACGCCGAGCCCCATCATCGAGAGGAAGGCGGGGGTGATGTCCTTATTCAGCGTGAAGCCGTTGGTCATCAGCATCGCCACCATCGTGCCGATCACCACGCCGATCAGGGCGGTGATAATCGGCAGACCGGTCGCGATAATCGAGCCGAACATCAGCAACATGATCACGATCGCCACCGCGATCCCGATCAGCTCGGCCGAGCCGAGATCGCCGCCTTCGCCCACGCTCGCCACGGAGCCGCCGACCTCGACGGTCAGGCCGTTGCCGCCGGAACGCTCGACGAGTGCGATCAGCGCCTCGGCGTTTTCCTTCTTCACGTCATTCGCCGGTTTGTCGTACTGGATAGTGGCGTAGCCGAGATTGCCCGCCTGATTGATCGCCGCCGAGTTCTCGTATGGTGATTCGATCGACACCACTTCCGGCAACGTGGCGGTTTCCGTGAGGATCGCCTCGATCTGCTGCTTCACCGCGGGATCGTTGATCCCGGCATCAGCCTGAAACACCATGGTGGCGCTATCGCCCGAGGCGGTGGGGAATCGCTCGTCCAGGAGGTCGATGGCTGTTTGCGACTCGGCACCCGGCAGGGTGAACGCGGTCGAGTAGTCCCCCGCGAATGCGCCGGTGATGGCGCCGAGCGCCACGATCCCGATCAGCCAGCCGATCAGCACCTTCCAGCGATTCCGCACCGAAAATCTGGCCCAGCGAACAAGCACGCCGGGACGTGAGGTGGGAGACGCGGTCGACATGGTTTCTGGGTCCTCTCTCCGGCCCGCGGGCAAGACCAGCCTGGTCCAGCAGCGTACGAACACCGTACTCGTGGGCAAAATCTACGCGTATCAAATCTTCGATGTCAACGAATCGTACGATCTCTGGACGATGAAGTGCATAGACAAAACGGGCGCGGTAGGTACCGCGCCCGTTTTACCTGACGTAAGCGTTGTGCGAAGGCTCAGTCGTGAATCCAGACCATCACGCCGAGTGGGCACCAGCCGTAGAACCAGGCGGCCACATCGAGCGGGAGATTCACGCAGCCGTGGCTCATCGGGGAGCCGAAATTGTTGTGCCAGTAGGTGCCGTGCAACGCTTCCGCACTGGTCGAGAAATAAACGACGTTCGGCACATCGGTGACATCGTAGGAGGAGAGGCTATCGTCGCCACCGTTATCTTCACCGGTCGCTACCACCTCACCGGTGTCGTCGGTGAAGCCCTTCATATCCTGCTCGGGATACTTCAGGCGGGTGTAAAAGGTGCCGGCGGAGGTGTTATTCGGCGAGAGACCGGTGCTGACCAGCGTCGTCAACTGCAGCGTCGAACCCTGGTACATCCAGGCCTGCTGCTGGCTGAGGCTAACCTCGACCCATTTGCGACCCGCGGCGGCGGGATCACCCTGCGGATAGGGATTATCAGCGGTCCCAAAGAGCGATTCGTCATATTCCGGCAAATCGCCCTGTTCGACCTTAGCGAGATCGACGCCGAGCCGCTTCATAGCGGTCCCCGCCGATCTCTGCAGGCTGACTCCGTTGGCGTCGCGTCGCAGAGCGCCGCCTTCGAAGTACTGCCAGCGCGCGCCTGCTTTGGTGAATTGCTGGGAGATCGGCAACCCGAGGTAATAGATACCGTCGTTCGCCTGATACCACGAGAGGAAGTCCTCGGTCACGGTGTGGCCAGACGCCTCAAAGAACACCCCGCCCTTCGCCACCGCGTTCGCAACCGAATCACCATTGGCGCTCAGCGGCGTCCAGACCGAGCTGCGGCGATCGCCGCCACCCAGCGCGCGGAGTCCTGACCCACCGGTGGTGAGATCGCCGTTCGCTTTCGCGAGCACCGAGCCGATCGGCGCGGCGCGCAGCACCGGCGCATCAACCCACTGGTAATCGGGGATGTACTGCAGCACGACCTTTTGGAATGCCTGGCTGTAGTAGCCATTGAGGGCAAACGGCTCCGAGATCGGCAGACCAAACCCACCGGCGCCGCCGTTGGCGCGCCAGTAATCGAGAAAGGTGCCACGCAGGGTATGCCCGGTTTTCTTGAAAAAGACCTGGAGCTGGGTTTGCCCGGCATCGACCGGCCAGACCACGGAATCGAGCGAGGAAACCGAGGCGCGCAGAGCCGCTTCCGAAATCAGATTGTTGGCCAGGGCGGACCCGCGGCCGATAACCGCTCCGGCGGTGACTCCCGCCAATCCCCCGAGCAACGCGCGCCGTGTGAGGCGTCCCTTCTGCGCTGACGCCATCTCCGCTTCCCTGGGCACGCCCGATCCTTTCCACCGGCGAGGGTTTGTACCCCCACCCCCTATGCTTCTGTAGCGTTGAACGACCACGCGTGGCGTTCGGTTTCACCGAATTGCGACGGCGTGCCGTATCCGGGGGAGCGGCGGGCTGGAATCGCAACACCCGGGCGCGGTGTCCGGTCACTCCCGGACCCGCGTCACGATTGATAGCACCAATCCCAGGTGAAGTACAGGTTTCGTAAGCGGCTAATCGAGGCTCATCCGGCGCAGGCGGCGGGTGGAAAGCAGGATACAGACCACCGTAGTCACCGCCAATACGATGATCGCGCTGGAGAGCGCGGCGATCCCTTTCGAGAAATACTCCGGTTGATCCTGGATACGTTCGTAGATCGATGTCACGAAGTGACGCACGCTGACGATGCGCAATCCGGGAAGGTACCGGCCGAGAATGCTCTCCCAGATGAAGGTGTAGAGAATCCCGACCAGCAACGCTCGCTGAATCAACAAGCTGATGAACATGAAGATCGCGGTGTAGGCGCAGATGCCGATGGCGGTGGCGATCAGCGCACCGGCGATCGTGCGCTTCGAATCCGATGCGTCGTCACGCAGCACGATCAGGCTGGTGGCGAAAATACCGAGGCAGATCGCCGGAATCGCCACCACAATAGCGCCGAGCCACTTTTCCACCACGATGCGCAGGCGCGAAAGCGGTTTCAGGGTCAGGTACGGCAGCGTGCGATCCTCGATCTCGTTGCCCAGCGCGCCGGTGGCCAGAATCAGCACCGTGATCGGCAGCAGCGTCGGGAAGAAGAGCCCGTTCAGCACGGTATCGCGCAGAAACTCGACCCGCGTCGCCGATTCCTGATTGAGCAGGTAGATCAGCGCGAACAGACAGGGCAGGAAGCCGAGCGCGGTTACCACCCTCACCGCTTTGCCGCCCATGAATTGCCGGACCGTGAGGGTCATTACCGGCAGGGGTCGCCAGAAAATGTTGGTCACGTTCGTTCCCCCTTACCGCTCGACCAGGTAAGCAAACACGGAGGTCAGCGATTCGTCGGCCGGTTGGATTTCGTAGAGCGAAACCCCGGCTGAGCGCGCCGCCACCGGCAGCAAACGATAGAAATCACGCACATCGTTCGTCTCCGCCACCACGCGCTGCTCGCCGTCGAATCGGATCGAGCGGGTGGCGGGACTGGCGATCAGCGCCGCCGCCAACCGGCGACCATCGCTGGCGCGGATGCGCACCGCGTGGTCGTGGTCGTCGATTTTTTCGCGAATCGCCCGGTAATCGCCGGCAGCGGCGAGCTTGCCATTGACGATCACGATGATGTTTTCGGCGAAGCGCTCCACCTCGACGAGGACGTGCGAGGAAACGAGCAGCGTTTTCCCGGCATTGCCGAGCCGCCGCATCAGCGAGATCAATCCGGCGCGCTGGACGGGATCGGTGCCATTCAGCGGCTCGTCGAGCAGCACGATATCGGGGTTGTGCACGAGGGCTGCCGCGACCTTGATGCGCTGGCGCATGCCTTTGGAATATCCGCCGATTTTGCGATCGGCTGCCTCGCCCATCTCCACCAACGCGATCGCGTTTTCGGTGGCGGCGCCGGGATTCGACATTCGTTGCAGAATCGCGTTCATCCGCACGAATTCACGCCCGGTCAGGAAGGGATAGATCTGCTCCTGCTCCGGCACCAACCCGAGCCGGCGATAGGTATCGCTATCACCGCGCACCGGTTTGCCATCGAGCGTGATCTTGCCGCTGGATGTTGGAACCAGACCGGAAATCATTTTGAGCAGGGTCGATTTACCGGCGCCGTTCGGACCGAGCAGGGCAGTCACCCCTGGCCCGACCCCGAAGGTGACATCGGAAACGGCGACGACATCGCCGTACCACTTCGAAACGTGATCGACCACGATCGTCGGTGTCACTCCCTGAACCAAACCGGGGAGCACCTCGTTCGGGCGATCTGTGGTGGCAGCAGGTGCACTACTCATCAGGCAGGTACCGCCAGAGCATCACGCCGACACAGGCCACCGTGATACCAATCATCGCGCCAATGTATTGCCAGAGTTCGAGGAATGGGTTGTCGTCAAATTCCGAAACCCCGGTATCCCGGTTGAAGAGCGTTTTCGCAAGCCCGTTTACGGTCGAGCTCGGGCTGAGGAAGACGAGATATTTTTTCGATTCCGTATCGAGCGCGCCGGAGAGCGCGAAGGCGAGACTGGTCGCCACCAGGAAGAGCAGGATGATGATCGCCACCGCAATGCTCTTCCGCCCGGTGAAGGAGGAGATCATCAGCGCCACCGCACCGATGTAGAACGAGATAATCACCCCGCCGACGATCAAGCGACCGAGATCGTCGACATTGTTCGACATCGCGTGCAACGGCCGATCGTCGAGCAATTGCCGGCCAACCCAGAGAATCACCGCCGGTACCAGCGACATCGTCAGCATCAGCATCGCCGCTGCCACGAGCTTGGCTAAGAGGTAATCGAGCCGGGTGATGGTGCGTGCGAAGTAGAGCGGCAGAACGCGCTCCTGGCGGTCGCTACAGAGCAACTCTGGCGCGATCGTGGCGGCGAAGACTCCCTCGATCAGGAACACGAAGCTGAAGAAATCGGCGTAATCGAGCACCTCGGCCGTCGGCACGAAGGCGCGAATACCGATGCTGATGATCACCGGCGTTGCGACCGCAATGTAGAGCAGGAAGGGAATCACCTTCGCCGTCCAGCTCTTTTTGATCCCCATCGCCCGCTTGATCGAATACCCGATCAGCGCGCGTTGCGCGTGGCGGCGGCCGAGCCGGGGACCGTCGTAATGTTTGTAGCCACGGTCGAACACTTCACCGTAGCGTTGCTGGCCATCCTGGCCCGGGGTGGGAAGCGTGCTCTCAACGGGCTGCACTGACCGCCTCCTCTTCCTGTGCCGCGGCAACATTGCCGAGGTAGACATCTTCCAGGGTGCGGGCGCGCGGGCGCATCAAGCGCAGCGACGCACCCTGATCGGCGGCGACATCCCGAATCAGATCGTAGATACCGTCATCACGCAGCGGCACCAGAAACTCGCCGAGTGCCAACCCTTCCTCGTCATCGGCGATGCGGGAGGGCAACCCGGCCTGTTCGAGCGCGGCGCGGAACCGCGACGAATCGCCCTCGACCCGCACTGTCATTTCGGTGGCGCCGGAGCCGATTGCCGACATCGGCTCGGCGAGGATTAATTTGCCCGAGCTGAGAATGGTGACGTAATCGCAAACGCGCTCGATGTCTTCGAGAATGTGCGATGAAATCACCACGGCGATACCGAGCGAGCGGTGGATGCGCTGGATTAGCGCCAGCATCTCCTCGCGCCCCTGCGGATCCATACCATTCGTTGGTTCATCAAGAAACACGAGATCGGGATCGTGCACGATCGCCTGCGCGAGTTTGACGCGCTGCTTCATACCGGTGGAGAAGCCCTTGATCAGGCGGTAGCGCTCCTCGTCCAATCCCACCTGGTAGAGCACATCGTTGGCGCGCTGGCGCGCCGCCCTCCCAGGCAACCCGCTCATTTCCGCCATGTGGGCGACGAAATCGCTGGCGGTGACGCCCATCGGCAGCGTGTCCGATTCCGGCATGTAGCCGACCCGCGCCCGCAGCTCCACCCCCTGCTTGGCCGCATCGAACCCGAGCACCTGCGCCGATCCGCGATCGGGACGGGAAAGCCCGAGCAAGAGCTTGATGAGGGTGGTTTTGCCCGCGCCGTTCGAACCGAGCAAACCGATTGCCGCGCGCGGAATCCGCACCGTCAAATCGTCGAGCGCAACGTGACGCCCGTACGTTTTGCGCAGCCGCGTGATATCCATCACCGGCGGCCCCTGAAAATCGATGGTCGAGCTCTGTGTCGCCATGCGCTCCTATCCGGCCGCGAACTGACTCAGTGTCACCGAGTGTAGCAATACCAGGCAAACACCTGCATTCCGGAAAAGTTCCGGCCATGCTGGGGGTTAGCCGGAATTTCCGCGAAACCGGCGCAAAAGCGAGACTATCGTCCCAATAGCTCCGCTTAAGGCTCGTCCGCGCAGGTGAAACGAACGCGCTCGAATTCAGCGAAGCGCGATTGCATCACAGCGATAGCTTCGGGATTGGAGTCAACGAGGAGAAAATCGCGACCGAGCTCCAGCGCTGCCGCGCCGGTGGTGCCGCTACCGGCAAAGAAATCGAGCACCAGCTCGCCGGGGTTGGAGGAGGCGGCGATGATCCGGCGCAAAATGCCGAGCGGTTTCTGCGTGGGATAGCCGGTTTTTTCGTAACCACTTGGACTGACGATGGTGTGCCACCAAACGTCGGTCGGCAATTTGCCGCGCTCGGCTTTTTCCTTGCCAACCAAGCCCGGCGCCATGTACGGCTCACGGTCGACCGCGTCGGCATTGAAGGTGTAGCTGCGCGGGTTTTTGGCGTAGAAGAGGATGGTGTCGTGCTTGGCGGGCCAGCGCTTGGTGGTGCGTGCGCCGTAATCGTAGGCCCAGATGATTTCATTAATGAAGGCATCCCGCCCGAAGATGCCATCCAGCATCAGCTTGCAGTAATGCGCTTCGCGGTAATCGATGTGGAAGTAGAGCGATCCGTTGTCACTCAGCACTCGGTGCGCTTCGACGAGTCGCGGCTCGATGAAGGCGAGAAAATCGTCGAAGGCGTCATCGAAGGCTTTGCTGGTGAGTTTGGTGGTGGCGTAGCGACGCCCGTGAAACCCCAGCCGATCCCCCTGCTCGTCACGCACGGTGCGCAGTTGCGTACGCCGCTGCGACCGTCCGGTGTTGAACGGAGGATCGATGTAGATCAGCGGCACCGAACCATCGGGAATCCGCCGCAGCACCTCAAGATTGTCACCATGCACCACGGTCGGCATTACGAGCGCTGCACCTCGATGAGAAAGCGATGATTTCCGACTTCCAGCCAGCCCTGCGATTCAATCAGCAGATGTAGCTCGAAGAGCTTGCCGCGAAAGGATTCTGGGCTGAATCCGGCGATCTGCCAGGGAGTCGCGCGCAGGTAAAAGACGAGCGCACCGACATCAAAAAAGCGGGTGGCAGGAAAGGCTTCGCGCTGATCGAGCACCTCAAAACCTGCCCGCTCCAGATCGGCAACCGAGCGTTCGAGGGTCAGATCGGAGTAGTCGATCTCCGGACCGGTTTCGAAGAGATCGTTGAGATCGCGATCGTTCTGCCCGCCAACCTGCTGGGTGATGAAGCGCCCGCCCGGTTTCAAAATCCGGTAAACCTCCGCCGGGTCGTACGATTCGTGCCGGTTGAGCACGAGATCGAAAGTGGAGTCCGCGAATGGCAGCGGTTCCGTCTCATCCTTAATTTCATGCACCTGCACGCCGAGCCGCTCCAGACGCCGGCGGGCGATGGGGATATTCGGCGGCCAGCCTTCGGTGGCGTGCGTGTTTCGCGGCAATGGGCGCAGGCCATCGAGCAGCTCACCACCGCCGGTTCCCATATCGAGCAACGATGTCGCGGTTTGGATCCAGGGCACCACAATGGTGCCATAGCTCCAGGGCAGCGGATCGCTCTCCATTCGCCCCGGCGCGGTCATCGCCGCGAAGGTCCAACCCTCCATCTCGCCGCCGCTGTGGGAGAGATAGGCTTCGAATCGTTCTTCACTCACGAGCGGAATCCCACACCCTCCGCCATCAGCTCGCGGAAAGCCTGCGCGGTGCGCTCCAACCCCACCTTGAACAGATCGGGGCGTTGCCCAACGCCGATGCGGAGGTGCCCCTCGAATCCGAAGGCGGAACCGGGCGCCAGCATCACGCTGTATTTGTCGGCCAGCAGATCGGACATCTCGGCCGATGGCACGTCGAGGTTGTATTTCATCAATGCCAGCAGGCCGCCCTTGGGTGGCGTCCAGGACACGAGCTCGCCCCACTCATCAAACCAGGCCGTGGCCACCTGCATGTTTTCCTCGACGATACCGCGCGTGCGCGCCGTGATCTGGGCGCGGTTCTGTAACGCGAAGGCGGCGAGGGCATCGTTCAGCTTGCCGGGGCTGAGGGAGATGTAATCGCGCATGCCCCAGCAGGCCTGCACGATCTCCTCGGTGGCGGCGATCCAGCCGATACGCAGCCCGGGCAGACCGAACGGTTTCGAGAAGGTGCCGACGCTGATGCCACGATCGCCGCGATCGCGAATCGGCTGCGCCAGCGGCGCGCTCCCCGGAATATCGAGCCAGCGATACGCCTCGTCGCAGAGCACGTAGGCGCCGCGCGCTTCCGCCAGGGCGTAGATGCGATCGAGATCGGCGTCGGAGAGCATCGCGCCGGTTGGGTTGTGCGGAGTGTTGACGACGATCAGCTTGGTGTTGGGGCGGAGCAGCGAGTGCTCCAGCTCGTCGAGATCGTACTGATAGTCGTTTTCCGGACGCAGCTTCCAGAGCGTGACATCAGCGCCGATCGCTTTCGGCACGCTATTCAGCTGCTGGTAGGCGGGATTCACCGCCACCACGTGGTCTCCGGCATCGAGCAGGGTGTTGAAGAGCAGGTAATTCGCCTCGATCGCACCGGTGGTGACCAGAATCTGATCGGCGCTGGTGCTCTGGTAGGT
>JAESFN010001427.1_pt1 | contig 10377 bp, 13 predicted proteins | sample 9269411 | NCBI WGS metagenome assembly JAESFN01 (sample SAMN14505399, study PRJNA617100) | algae metagenome | isolation source: Iphinoe sp. HA4291-MV1 and co-occurring heterotrophs from trail next to... | place: USA: Maunawili Falls, Hawaii | collected 2009-07-25
CGGCCAAAGGCAGTTCAGGCGGCCGCAACGCATAGATGAAGATCAGCGCCGCGCCGCAGACCAGCAGACTGTCGGCGATGTTGAACACCGGCCAGTCGATGATCCACCACTTGAAGTGGAGCCAGTCGCGCACGGCGTAGACTGGCTCGCCAACGCGCGGCGGATGCTGCCAGACCAAGCCAGGCAGCCCCAGGCGATCGTAAAGGTTGCCGAAGATCCCGGCGAGGATGCAGCCGAGCGCGATCGTCAGCTTCAGGTCGGCCGCGCCTCCGGCAAAGAAGAGCCAGTAGACGATGCCAATCGCGGCCGCCACCGACAGCCCCGCGAAGACGAACGTCCACCCTTGCCCCAGGCCGAAGAGCGCGCCTTCGTTCAGACTCGTCGTGAGGCTGAAGATCGGCCGCACGACCCAAATGACCTCGCGGTCGCGCGCCGGCATGCCCAGGCGACCGAAGATCCAGTGCTTGGTCCAGAGATCGATCGCGCAGCCGAGGACGACGATCGTCCAGAACAGCAGCAGCCGGCCCTTTGGCAACGCCCTCATGGCTTGCAGGGCACTAGCTGCGTTCGTTGGCTTGAGCGCACTTGATGCACAGCGGAGTATAGGGAATTGCCCCCAAGCGAGTCTTCTTGATCGCCTCGCCGCAATCCTCGCAATCGCCGTAGACGCCTTCCTCGATGCGTTCGAGGGCGGCTTCGATGGCGCCGAGCGTATGCTCGTCGTTCTCCATCAGGCTCAGCGTGAACTCCTGCTCGAAGTTCTCGCTGCCGATATCGGCCATGTGAATGGGCATCCGCGACAGATCGCCCGACTCGGCTCCGGCCTTTTTAAGTGCGGAGTCGGCCATGCGGTTTACATCGCCCCGCAGCCGTGCCCTAAGGGCCAAGAGCTGCTCCCTGTAGACCTTCATCTCAGCCTTCTTCATACCGCAGCTATCTCCCGAGGCGCGCCTGGTGGAACCGCACGTCAACGCCGATTCTGGCTACAGACTCATCATTGTAGCGGGCGCCGGAATAACTGTCAAATTGGCAGGATCTGGAATGATCCGACCTCCAAGAAGGGCTCTCAAAACTCGCCGGCGTTGAACTCGTCGTAGGGCCGTTGCGAGCGGTCTTCGAAACGCGTGTATTTGTGCAGGAACGTGAGCTTCACGTCGCCAATCGGGCCGTTGCGCTGCTTGGCGATGATCAGTTCCGCTTCGCCGGCCACGCGGGCTTTTTCCTCTTCGCTCGTGCAGTAATACTCCTCGCGGTGGACGAAAGCCACGACGTCGGCGTCCTGCTCGATGGCGCCTGATTCGCGCAAGTGGCTGAGCCGAGGCTTGTTGTCACGCGAAGTTTCAGCCTGGCGGTTGAGCTGCGCGAGGCACATCACCGGTACGTGCAAGTCGCGGGCAAGATGCTTGAGCCGCCGTGCGATGCGGGCGACCTGTTCCTGCCGCGGGTCCTTCGAGTTGTCTGGCTCGATGAGCTGCAGGTAGTCGATCACGATCAGCCGCAGTTCGCACTTTCGTTTGAGGCGCCGGGCCACGGCGGCGATCTCGGTCACGGTGCGGCTCGGCGTATCGTCGACGAACAGCGGCGCCTGACTCAGCTCGGCGGCCGACTCCACGAGCTTCCGCCGCTCATCGTTGCTGATCGTGCCGTTGCGCAGGCGCTGGCCGTTGATCCGCGCGTAAGAACAGAGCAAACGATCGCCGAGTTCGAGCTTCGACATTTCGAGGCTCACGAACAGCACGCCGCCGTTCATCCGCGCCGCCACGTGCTCGGCAATATTCAGCGCGATCGCCGTTTTGCCCATACTGGGGCGGGCGGCGAGAATGATCAGTTCCGATTCGTGCAATCCGCCGGTCAGTGAGTCGTAGTCGGTCAGGCCCGTCTCGATGCCACTCGAGGCATGTTCGCCGCGCATCCGCGCGTCGATACGGTCCATCACGTCGCGCAGAATGTCTTGCAGGTCAGCCTGCTGGCCGAGTCCACGATTCTCGAGAATCGCGAAGATCTTTTGCTCGGCCTGCGCCAACAGTTGGTCCGACTCGTCGGTCTGGTCGTAGGCGTCGTGAACGATCTGCGTGCCGACGTTGATCAGCGAGCGGAACGTCGACTTTTCGCGGACGATGCCGGCGTAGTACTGTGCATTGGCGGCGGTCGGCACCGAGTTGCCGATTTCCGCGAGCGCCGCATATCCGCCGATCGTTTCCAGTTCGCCCGCGGTTTTGAGGCGGTCGACCAGCAGTGTCAGGTCGACGCGGCGCCCCTCCTCGTGCAGCTTGAGCATCTGGGCGAAGAGCTTCTGATGCCCTTCGTCGTAGAAGTCCTCCGGCCGGACGATGAGCACCACGTCGTCGCAGACGTCGGGCTTGAGGAGCACGCTGCCGAGCACTGCCCGCTCCGCCTCGAGGTTGCAAGGCGGCTGACGATCGAGCAGTTCGGCGCCATCGGTGCGGCGACGGGGACGATCCGAACCTGGACGTTGGCCAATGGCCATCGCAGCGCTCCTTCAGAAAGACCGATCGGCGCAGCAACGACCTGCGTCGCTATCGCCATGAGTTCAACTTAGCCTGAAGGCGCGCAGCAACGCTACGCATGCTCAGCAGGTCGCGCCGGACGGTTGAACGCTACGAAGCCGCGGACTTGTCGTCGGGCTTGGCGTCGGTCACCGTGGGGACGACCCAGACCTTGAGATCGGCCTCGATCTCTTGGCCGAGATGGATCTGCACGGTGTACAGGCCCAATTCTTTGAGGGGGCCCTTGAGACGCACCTGATCCGAAGTGATCGTGAAGTCGGCTCGCTTGAGCGCGGCCACGATGTCGGAGGCACCAACCGAGCCATACAGATGGCCTTCGTCGTTGGCGTTGGCTTCGATCGTAATGCTCTGACGCGTGAGGGCGTCGGAGAGCTGACGCAGACCGGCCAGCCGAGCGTTTTGAATCTCGAGCAGGCGGGCCTTATGCTTCTCAACCATGCGCTTGTGATGGTCGGTCGCAACCGTCGCCAGGCCTTGAGGCAGCAAGTAGTTCTTAGCGTAGCCCGGCTTGACCTCGACCACCTCGCCCTGCTTGCCCAGGTGATCGACCGACTGCACGAGCAAGAGCTCGATGCCGCCGCGGGGTCCAACAGGAAGACGCTTGAATCCTTTTCGCTTGGTCTGGCTCATGATCGCTCGCAGTCCGATGAATTCGTTGACTCAGGTTGACCGCCGCGCCGGCTTCCTAGGGGGCGGTTCGAAAACGCTAATTTGGATGCCGATTAGAACGGGATGTCGTCGTTATTGGCGGGAGCCGAGCGGCCTTGCCGCTTGGGAGCGGCCGCTGGCGCCGGATCGCCAAAGTCGTCGTCGAAGTCGACCGGCGCCTCCGAGGCATTGCGGCCACCCTGGCCGCCGCCGCCCCCACCCGCGCCGCCGGGACCACGGCCGCCCAGCAATTGCATCTTTTCGCCGACGACGCGGAGCTTGCTGTGCTTCTGGCCGTCTTTTTCCCAACTATCGAGCTTGAGCCGGCCTTCGACCAGCAGTGGAGCCCCCTTCGTCAGGTACTCGCTGGCCACCTCGGCCTGCCGGCCCCACAGCGTGACATCGACGAAGGTCGTTTCCTCGATCCACTCGCCCGTCTGGCTCTTCCGCCGATCGTTCACCGCGAGGCGAATGTCCGTGACGGCCATCCCGCTGGGGATGTAGCGCAACTCGGGATCGCGGGTAAGGTTACCCAGCAGGATCACACGATTGAAGCTGGCCATCAGGAGGCTCCTCGGCGCGGGGCCGGACCAAACGAAAGTGGCCGCGGTCTTTAGACCGCGGAGAGTTAATGAACGCCTGTACCGATCAGCAGCTTACCGCTGAGCGACCGGCACGGCAAGTTGCAAGCTAGCGGTCGTCGACCACGCCCTCGAGCGCATCAACGCCTTCTTCCGCTCCAGCGCCGCCAGCACCGACCGCCACGGGCTCACCAGGCGACGGAATATCTTGCGCCCGGCTCTGCACGACCTTACCCGAAAGCGCGTGGCTGACGAGCGTGTCGGCGATCCGCGGGTCGACCCGCAGGAACATGTGGCGAAGGATCGTTTCGTTGATCTCGAACTCGCGGTTGATGCCGGTCAGCTTGCGGCCGTCGAGCTTGATGTACATCAGCCAGTAAGCGCCCTTGCGCTGACCGTTGATGGGGTAGGCCAAGCGACGCTCTTCCCAGAGCCGGCTGGCGAGGATCTCGCCGCCATGCTTCTTGATCACTTCAGCCAAGTGGCCCGACACTCCGGTCTGGTCACGGCCATACTTGTTGGCGTCGAGGATGAACATGCCCTCGTAGACGTTGTCGGCCAAAATCATTTCTCCTGAGAATCGAGCGTTCTGCTGCTGCGGCGGGTCCGACCTCAGGTCGCCACATCCGCATTGTAATGGTTCATGCAGTATTCAGGGCCGTTGGCGATCCAATCACACACCCCGTCACCGGCCCGCGCCAACACGGGTTCCAGTTGCCGGCGTTCGCCGGTGTTGAACTTACCCAACACGTAGTCCGCCGCGTCCCATCCGGTCGGCGGGGCGCCAACGCCCACTCGCAACCGCGAGATGTCTTGGCTGCCGAGCCGCCGCAACACGTCGGCCAGCCCCTTCTGTCCGCCAGCGGAGCCGCTCGGCCGGAATCGCAACCGCCCCAGCGCGAGGGCGATGTCATCCGACACGATCAGCAGGTCCGCCAATTCCAACTTGTAAAAATCTCGCGCCGCCAACACGCTGCCGCCGCTCAAGTTCATGAAGGTGTGCGGGCAAAGCAGCAACACCTTCTCGCCCTTGTATTCGGCGGTCGCCGTATCGGCCTGAAACGCCACCTTGGGGCTGCTGGCGCCAAGTCGCTTGGCAACTTCGGCCACCACGTCGAACCCGACGTTGTGGCGAGTGCCCGCATACTTGGAACCCGGGTTCCCCAATCCCACGACCAACTTCATGGCGAAACCGCGGTCCGCAAGGATGACTGAACGACCCGCGGGCCGCTGCTACTCGTCGCCTTCCTCCTCGTCGGCAGCCTTGCGGCCGATGACTTCGGGCTCGCCTGGAGCAGCCGAAGCCGCCTCGATATCTTCTTCCACGCGCTCGACGCACTGCACGACGATCTCGTCGGCATCGGCGAGCACCGTGGTGTTCGCCGGCAGGTCGAGCTGCGAGACCTTGATCGCTTGGCCAAGCGCCAGATGATTGACGCTCACTTGCAGCTTCTCAGGAATCGAGGCCGCCAGGCACTCGATCTCCACCTCGTGCAGGTGATGATCGATCACGCCGCCGTCGCGCAGGCCTGGGGCTTCACCACGGAGCTCCACGCTCACCGTGACGCGCACCTTCTCGTCGGCCGAGACGCGGGCAAAGTCGACGTGCAGCACCTCGATGCCGAATGTGTCCCACTGCAACTCACGGATCAGCGCTTGCTCGCTGATCTCGCCGGAAAGCTGCACAACGCGGCTGTGGTGCCGGAGCGCGGCCGCCAATTGATCGGCAGCAATGGTGATATGAACGTTGTCTTGACCGTGGCCGTACAGCACCGCGGGCACGCCGCCCGAATTGCGCAACCGCTTGGTGGCATGCTTGCCATGGGCCTCGCGGCGCTTGACCGTGAGCACTTCCGCCATGATCGATCGATTCCTGGTTCGTGTTCGAGTCGACGCGCTCGACAAACCTGCGGGCGGGGCCAGTCAAAAGGCCAAACGCTGTCCGAGGGGTCGAAACGCGGAATCACGTATTTTGCAGGAATGCGAACAGATTTCAACCCCAGGCAGCGCGGAAGTTGTGCCGATTTCTGCGTTTGCCGCAAATCCGGGGCGCGGAGCTAGCGCGCGGCAGCTCGCAGCGGCTCCCCAAGAGCGCCAGCAACAAGGCTGGAAAATGGCTGGTAACTCGGTCGCGGCTTACCAGGCGTAAGGCACGGGCAGCGATCCGAAGGGCATCGAAGGCATGCCCATGCCGCCGCCCCAGCCCCCGCCGAAACCGCCGAAGCCAAAGGGCCCGAAGAACTCACCGCCCGGCAGGAAGAGTTGATCCTCGTAGTACCAGTACGGGAGCTGGGTGCCGGGGCCGTCCTTCGAGAAGTACTGGTCGTACGGAATTCGTTCGGCCTTCGCCGGCTTGCGAAACTGTTCGACGCGCTGGTGGGTTTTGGGGTCGCGCGTGTAGGGGCCGTTGTCGAAGATCCAGTCGGCGCCGAGCCCTGTCCGAACGCCGCCCAAGAGCAGAGCCACGGCTAGAAGCGCTGGTCGTTTCATGGTAGTCGCCTTCGCATAGGACCCATCGGCTCAAAAACAGCGGGCCGCCCAACGATGGGGAGGCCCACGGCTGCTATTGAAAGCTTAGGTCATGCGCAGGCGATCAGCCGCAACCTCCCAGCGGGTGGGGTGTTGCGCTGGTCGCGTGCCGTCGGCGAACGATGGCGTTAGATGATGCCGCCGTGCGTACGGTACGGAGTCATGTGGTCAGGCTGATCGAGGAACCAGATCCGTTCCCATTCGTCGAGCAGCAGTCGAAGGTTTTCCGACGTGTAGATGAGCTGTTGCGTCCGCCGCACCGGATCGCCCGAGTACGCGGGAATGATGCAACCCGTGTGGGCGCCAATGCAAACAGCCGCAAGAGCAGCCAAAATCAGCCGGCGCATCGTTCTGAATCTCCTCCCTGAGGGTCCACCTGCCGGCCGGTCAGGGCCGAACGGCAGTTCCGCTGCATCCTTGCATTTCCGCGGTTACGCCACTCGTGCTTTCTTTTCCCCTACCCCTAGGGGCCTTGCTGCTCATCGGCCACATAGGCCGGTCGCGCAGCCAAGGGCTCCGGTCTCGCAGCCAAGGGCTCTCCAGCCGAATCTTCCCCGCCACTCGAGGCTCCCCCCTGATTGGCGAGCGCCGCTTCGTTGGCTTTGCGTTCCAACTCGCGAACACGTTCTTCCATTTCCTTGCCCGGCTTGAACGTGACCACGAATTTCTCGGGCACGAACACCTTATCGCCGGTGCGAGGATTGCGCGCTTTACGAGCCGCGCGACGCTTCACTTCGAATACGCCGAAGTTGCGTAGTTCGATGCGATGATCCTCGACGAGCGTGTCCACGATCGCGTCGAAGGTCTTCTGAACGATCTCTTTGGTTTTGAGCTGTGTGAGCCCGATCTCATCGGAGATCGTCTTAACAATCTCTTTCTTGGTCACGACTCGGTACTCCTGAAATCATGGGCGGTTCGTTGCTCTCGGGCAACGACACCGTCACCTTCCCGAACGCGCTCCAAGTGTAGGTGCCGTAAGCACTAGAGTCAAGCTCATCGACTTACCGCAAACGCCTGTCAGGGCGAATGCTGGCACCTCCGCCTTCAACGGCCGCTTGCGCGACCGCTGAGTCTCTTTTGGCGTAACCCCGGATTTTCAAAGAGCTTACTCAGCAATCTGGGCTCAGATTGCCGAGCGGCAGCGATAACTCTTTTTAATGCAACCAATTACGTCCTGCGTCCGGGAAGCCGCTTGGCCCTCGCCCACGGCGCGGTATTTCCCGACAAGAGAGTTATCGACCGCACAACCGCGAAACTCGACAAACACCGCACATTTTCCCCAATCCGATTGGTAGGCAGACTCGCAAGGCCGCAAATGCCCCGTTGGCGTCGCCGCAAGTTGGTCGCTAGGTTGGCTCTTATTCCTTATTCCATCGCAAGGTTAGTGCTTCTACCCAGGCGGATGCTGTCATGGCGCTTGCACAGGCGGTCATCGGAACCAACCTCACCCCCGTACTCACGGTGCCGGCGCAGGCACAGTGGACGATCGTGAGCATCAGCCTATGCAACACAACCTCGACGCGCGAGACGATCACCGTGCATGCCACGCCGGTCGGCCAAACCGCGAGTGCGGCCACGACCTTGCTCGATGATCTCGTGCTGCTCGAGCATGAGACCAAGGTCTGGGAACACCGCATCGTGCTCGGCGCAGGCGATTCGATCCTGGCCATCGGATCGTTCGGAGAGCGCGTAACGGCGACCGTGTCTTACGTGCCGGCGCCCATTCACACCGATCCGCTCAGGTGAACGCGATTTCCGAGCACTTATAGACGGTACGGACCTTGGTGAACCCAAGTCGGCGGTAAAGGCGGATCGCGCCTTCGTTTTGAGCCGTGACCTCGAGAAAGGCCCGCCTTAATCCCGCCTGCTGAAACCCGTTAAGGGCCAGGTGCATCAGGCAGGTTCCCAGCCCGTGACCGCGGTGTTCGGCCACGATGCCCAGGTTCTGCACGGCGCCCATCCGCTGCTGATCGCGGATGCCTTGGATGGTGCCACAGTACTCGCGGCGGAGCCCCTGTTCCGAGGCAATCAACCAGGTCGCTTCGGCCAAAAAGCCTTCGCGGCGGCTGATTTCGCTCATCAACCGGTGGCACCCACTCTGCTCCCCCAGGCAGGGAAACACGTTGGCGTCGATCTCGGAATGGAAGCTGAGGAACTTGGCCTCGGCATGAGCGTCGAGCAGCGAGCGATCCCAAGGGATGGCTACGTAGCCGGCGGGAATCCGCACAGGAAATAGCCGACCGAGGAGGTCGATCTCCATGCGGAAGCGTTTGAAGTAGGTCAGGCCCATGCTCGGCATCCTGAATCCCCACGCGGGGCACCAGGCACCCCCGGCAGCCACCCCGACCGTACGCAACGCCAGCGGTCGGACTGCGGATAAGTAAAATGTACAGGCCAATTTGCGGCCGGTCAACTTTTTCGGTGGGCGCTGCGGGGGCCAACTTGGTCCGTCGATTCGGCCCACGAATTGGCCTCGGCGGGGCGGGCGACCAGATGATGAGCCTCGCCCGCGCGCCGCGCGAATATCGCGTACTGGCCTCCGAGCGGTAGGCCGCTGAGCAGCTCCTCCCACCCGCCAAACGTTGCTCGCAGTCGTTCCGGCACAACCAGAAAATGACGTCGTTCGAAGCACTCGTAGCCGGCGTCGCGAAGCAGCCTGGCGGTCGCCCCGGCACTCATCAATACCGCCCCTTGGTCGACGGGCGAGCGCCGGACAATGTACTGGGTGACCGGATTCCAGGGATTGTGCTCGACGACGCACAGCCAGCCGCCGGGCCGTAGCGCCGCTGAGATGGCCCGCACCAAGGCGAGCCGGTCGCCCGGCGTCACATGATGCAACACGCACACCAGGGTCACCAGGTCGAACGTTTCATCCTGGTAGGGCAGCTCAGCGGCCGATGCCTGCACGCGAACCGGTAGGTCGCCGCACTGCCGCAGCATTTCCGCAGAGGGGTCGCAGCCGGCGATTTCGCCGAACTCGCTTCGGCCAATTCGCAGCAAGTCGCCCTGCCCGCAGCCCACGTCGAGCCAGCGCAGCTCGCGAGTCGCGATGTTGCGGCTATTGAAGAACGCTCGGATCACTTCGAGCTTGCGGCGGGCGAAGTAGTCTGCCGACGGCGCGAAGCGGTCGCGGATCGGGTGTTGCAGCAGCCGGCGATAATCCTGCCCGTAGCCATCGAACTCAGGCTTCATGGCGCTGTCCGACGGTTTCTTGCACCAGATAGGCCGGGCGGCGCAACGAGCGTCGCGCGATCAGGGCGCCATACTCGCACGCGATCGCTAGATAGAGCAGCACCGGCAGCGCCACACAGAACGTCGCCAGCCGCGCCGCGCCGAGTATTCCCAGCACCGCCGCGGCCGTGAGCCCCAGCGCGGCGAACGCATGCCCTAGATTCGCGGGGCCGCGGTCGGTGGCAAAAATCCCGTTGCGGGCCAGCCGCAGCATGTCGCGCAGGCGATACTTCGTGATCCCGGCGGCGCGCGGCGCCCGCTCGTACTCCACGATCGCGGTGGGAAAGCCGAGCCAGCCCACAGCGCCGCGCAACAGGGCCTCGCTCCCCTCGAGATTCAAGAGCGCCTCGACGGCCCGGCGGCTAAGCAGGCGAAAGTCGCCCGCGTCCACGGTGGGCGGGCGATCGCTGAGCGCGGCGAGCAGCCGGTAGTAGAGCCAGGCGGTGGCGCGCTTGAAAACGCCCTCGCCTTCGCGCGTGGCGCGCACCGCTACCACTACGTCGGCCCCCGCCTGCCAGGCGGCCAGCATTTGCGGAATCACTTCGGGCGGGTCCTGCAGGTCGGCGTCGAGACAGATCACGGCCTCTCCGGACGCGGCGCGATAGCCACACAGCAGGGCCGCCTGCTGGCCGAAATTCCGCGACAGCCGCACGCCGATCAGCCCCTCGTGCTCTGCGGCCAACCGCTGGATGCAGCTCCAGGTGCCGTCGCCGCTACCGTCGTCAACGAGCACCACCTCGCACTCCGGCAACCCCAGCCCGAGCAGCCGCGCGACAACCTGTTCAACGACGGCCTGTTCGTTGAACAAGGGAACCACGAGCGAGATGCGCGCTCTTCGTAGACCGGATGGGCGAGGCACT
>JAESFN010001428.1_pt1 | contig 10371 bp, 9 predicted proteins | sample 9269411 | NCBI WGS metagenome assembly JAESFN01 (sample SAMN14505399, study PRJNA617100) | algae metagenome | isolation source: Iphinoe sp. HA4291-MV1 and co-occurring heterotrophs from trail next to... | place: USA: Maunawili Falls, Hawaii | collected 2009-07-25
CCTCTGGAGTCCAAGCTATTTTGTTAGCTCCGTTGGAGGTGCGCCAATAGAAGTCTTAAAGCAGTACATTAGGGAACAAGAAAAGCCGTCCTAGAAGGACGGGGTTTTAGACCCATCTTTCTGATAATAGTCGGTTTATTTACGCCGTGATGTACTAGAGTACTAGTGTGAACTTATATTTTTTTGTCAAAATCAACAAGATATTCTCCTCCTTAGTTCAAGATTGAAGTATATGACCGAAAGTTAGTAGCTCCATGAGCTGGATTTGGTAAAACCACAGGAGTGAAATAACTACATTCGAATCTGATATTCCAAACAGGAGATAGACTGTCATGGCACAGAAAAATGCAGCCCAACTTTTCAAAGCCGTAAAACTTGATCAAGCATTAAAGGAAAGACTCAAAGCAGCAGCTGATCCAGAAACCTTCATCAAGATTGCTCAAGAGCGTGGCTATGACTTCACAGTTGAAGAACTACAGACTGAGTTGAGCAAATTGTCTTCTGAAGAGTTGGCAGCTATTGTCAATCCAGGGGTAGCACCTAGATTCCACATTTATCCTAGGTAATTCCAAAAGATGGGAGACTCAAAGTACAGATAGTCGAGAACCCAAAGCTTGATTTATCAACCAGTCAGCAGGGAAAGAAGGTGATCTGCGATCACCTTCTTTCCCTGCTGTTTCTAAACAAAAAAGAATTATGTAGCGTATCGAAGAATCTCTACCTCTGCCCCCTTATTAACAGCTTCTTCTGCCCGTTTTAAAACTTCGTCGGTAACAGATTCATCTCAGTAATATGCTTTGGAATGGTAGCTTTATTTCCGCCGCGTTGTACTAGTTACCTCTTGTTTACTAATTTGACGAAGAAATATTTGTTGGATTGCATGACACGAAAAAACCAAATTTTGACAATTCACTACACTAAACCCACAACACCACAGCAGTTTTCGCAATAATGGTGATTGACCACCACGATTGCTGTTGTTAAAGCTGATTACGAGCAAAGCACCAAACGGGGATTAGTCAACAACTTAGAAGGACTTTACTCTAAAATTTAAACAAATCCTACGCAGATAGCAGCTTGTAGCTCACTGGTAGGGAAATCCGAATCCCTGGTATCGGGTAATCAATGCTGTAAAATGGGAGCGATCGCACCAACAGAAACCATACAATCCGATTGGTAAGATCCCATATCCTCACTTTCAACCAGGAGGATAGTTATTAACCAACTACCTAAATTAGGCTTTAGGTGTGTGTAGGGGTGCTAAGGGGTTTTACCAAAAAAGTAGTCAGGAGTCAGGAGCCAGGAGTCAGAATGATTCGTTTTGCGAGTGGTGGATGGCTTGAGGTTTAAAGCCCCTGCGCTCCTGCATGGAGGAATAAAAATGCAAAGCACCTTACTTGAAACCCCTGACTTCTCCCTTGTCTGCGACAGGCTTGCGCCAACGCCTTTGGCGTCGCCCCTTCTCCTAAGGGAGACGCGCAAGGGACAGGCATGGGGTATTCTGACTCCAGCAATTCTGTATTCTGACTCCTTCTCATCTCAGTTATCATTCAGATACTTGCATTGAAGATTACCAGTTATGCTAGAACAAGGCACAATCAGTATTCACACTGAGAATATTTTCCCGATTATCAAGAAGTCCCTCTACTCCGACCACGAAATCTTCTTACGGGAACTGGTTTCCAACGCTGTAGATGCCATCCAAAAGTTGAAAATGGTATCTCGTGCTGGGGAATATTCTGGTGAAATCGGCGAACCAGAAATTCAAATCGCTACAGATAAAGACAAAAAGACCCTCTCGATTACCGATAATGGTATCGGAATGACCGCAGAGGAGGTCAAGAAATACATCAACCAAGTCGCCTTCTCTAGTGCTGAGGAATTTATACATAAGTACCAAGGCAATGCAGACCAACCAATTATTGGTCACTTCGGTCTTGGCTTTTACTCCTCCTTCATGGTGGCACAAAAGGTAGAAATTGATACCTTGTCCTACAAAGAAGGAGCGCAAGCAGTTCACTGGACTTGTGACGGTTCTCCATCCTTTATTCTGGAAGATTCATCTCGTACAACTCTCGGTACAACGATTACTCTCACTCTGCAAGAGGAAGAACAGGAGTATTTAGAATCAGCACGCGTTAGGCAGCTTATTAAAACATACTGCGATTTCATGCCGGTGCCGATTAAGCTTGATGGCGAGGTGCTAAATAAGCAAAGAGCAGTATGGCGGGAGACTCCTAGTAGCCTGAGTAAAGAAGATTATCTGGAATTTTACCGCTACCTGTATCCTTTCCAAGAAGAGCCGTTGCTTTGGGTGCATCTGAATACTGATTACCCGTTCATCATCAACGGTATTCTGTATTTCCCCAAAATGAAGCCGGATGTGGATGTCACCAAAGGGCAAATTAAGCTCTTCTGCAATCAGGTTTTCGTTAGCGACCACTGTGAAGAAATTATCCCACAATTTCTTTTGCCAATGCGGGGTGTGATTGATAGCACTGATATTCCGCTGAACGTATCGCGGAGTGCTTTGCAAACTGATCGCACTGTGCGGAAAATTGGTGATTACATTGCCAAGAAAGTAGGCGATCGCCTCAAAGAACTTTACCGCGACAACCGTGAACAATATATTGGTGTTTGGAAAGACCTAGGTACCTTCGTAAAATTTGGCGTTCTCAACGACGAAAAATTTAAAAAACAAGTCGAAGATATCATTGTCTTTCGCAGCACCTATCAACCAACCAGCACTCCACAATCAACGGTTACCCCAACAGTTGAGGTACAATCTCAAGAGGGGGATGTTTGGCAAGATGTTCCTTCAGCAAACGAGGAAAACACTCCAAAATTGCCTTATACAACTCTTAAGGAGTACCTAGAACGCAATAAAGAACATCACGAAAACCGCGTCTTCTACGCCACTGATGAAGCAGTGCAAGCTCCATACATAGAATTGCACAAAAATCAAGGTTTGGAAGTCCTGTTTATGGACTCCTTTATCGACACCCACTTCATCAACTTCTTGGAGCGGGAATATCAGGACGTCAAATTTTCGCGGGTAGACTCTGATTTAGATAGCACCCTACTGGATAAAGACGACAAAGCAGGGGAAATTGTTGACCCGAAGACGAATAAAACCAAAAGTGAGATTATTAAGGAACTGTTCGAGAAAGCTCTCAACAAACCGAAGCTCAATATTCGCACCGAAGCTTTGAAAGCAGATGATCCACAAGGAACGCCACCAGCAGTCGTACTTTTGCCAGAGTTTTTGCGCCGCTTGCGAGAAATGAACGCTATGATGCAGCAGCAAATAGCAGAATTTCCCGAAGACCATGTTTTCTTAGTCAATACTGCCCACCCACTCATTCAAAATTTGGCAAGTCTAAGTCAAGGTAGTATCATTCAGGGTGATGTTCAATCACCAACCGGACAGCTCGTGAATTTAGTTTGCCAACATATATATGATTTGGCATTAATGTCTCAAAAAGGTTTTGACGCTGAAGGAATGAAAGCCTTCGTTGAACGTTCCAATGAGGTACTCACTAAGCTGACGCAAGAAGCAGCAAAGTAAAGTTGGTTGGATAGGGAGCATCCCAATTTGGCAAAAGCCCACAGGCTCGAAGCCTGGACGGCAGTTTGCACCGTCGGGGGAACCCCAGCGCCAGATGCCTCTCCTAAGGGAGACGCTCTTGCAACAACGGGGGAACCCTCCGAAAATTGGAATCTCCTTCTCCTATTAGAACAGGTGAGCCAACGGAGGTTTCCTCCGATCCAACCCAGATTCCGCAGATGTGACTCATAATTACTGGTAATTTTGAAAAATAAAACCCAAATTTTTTTCTCAGTCTAATTATTCCGGGTTAATTTCACTTTTAGTTCAAATAATTATCCAATATTAATTAAGTTAATTTCACTTATTTAAAAAATATATTTACTCTCTCACTTGAGCAACTTATTTATCCGAAATTAACCAAGACTATCCCAGCCAAAATATTGTAATCTTCGCTCAAAATTCCTATTCATTTAAAAATATCTACATCTTTTTAAGTCAAATAACTCAGTTCAAATCATGAGATAGTATTAACTACAACTCTGACCTAAATCTCACATTCCGCAGATATTTAAAGCGGATTTCATAATTATTAAATTGGATAAACGTAAACCTGAAGTTATTGCTATGCAATAACTTCAGGTTTTTTTAGATAAAACCCACATTCCGCAGGTTCAAACAGAAATTTGGGTATTTTTCTAATAGCACTAAAATCTCTATCCTGTGAGAATTCTACCATAAAATGCCCCATGAAAATCATTCCTAGAAGCTGCTACTGCGTCTATTGTCTCAGGCTACCTAGGAGAGGTCAATTGAAATCGAATCACAAGCCAACCAAGATCTATATAGCTAGTGCAGGCTGGCAAAAATAACTAGCCAGTGATAGATGTGGGCTCGAACACTGATAAGCTGAAAAGAATCCTTTCAAAACATAGAGGGAAGAAATGCCCCAACCAGTTGCGATCGCGATGAGATTATCAGAACAACAAAAACGGTTGTTAGAAGGAATAACCCGTGCCCGGACAAATCAGTATCGGTTAGTGCAAAGGGCACAGTTGGTTCTATGGGCAGATCAAGGAATGACGAATACGGAAATTGCGTCATCACTAAGATTAACAAGGGGACAAGTAAGATTATGGCGAACACGATGGGAAAATGCAGCCCAAAAATTTGAGCAAGGGGAATCAGAAGGGATCTCGGATGAAACCTTGCTCACACAGATCATCTCAATGCTTTCCGATCAGCCACGACGTGGGAATCCAGGAAAATTTAGTCTAGAAGAAATCGTTCAGATTGTTGCAGTTGCGTGTGAAATACCAGTAACTTCTGGGCGTCCAGTCAGCCACTGGACGCCTAGAGAACTTGCAGACGAAGTCATCAAGCGTAAAATAGTTCCAGAAATTTCACCCCGAAGCGTGGGTCGTTTTTTAAAATCAAGCAATGTTGCAACCACATCGAAGTCGTTACTGGTTAAATGCAAATCCTGGAGATCCAAAAGCGTTTAAACTTGAAGTGAATCAAGTTTGTCATTTATACCAAAAGGCAGAAGAACTAAAGCTTCAAAGTGTGCATGTTGTGAGTACGGATGAGATGACAGGCATTCAAGCACTCGAACGAGCATATCCCACTCAGGAAATGGAACTTGGTAAAGTTGAATACCAAGAATTTGAGTATATTCGCCATGGAGCGCTTTCATTAATTGCCTCTTGGAGTGTCGCTGAGGGACTTGTAGTCAATGCCTCTGTTAAGGGAGATCCAAAAAATAAAATGTCCCGCCGTGTATTAAGTTAACGGGTTGGTGTAGAGGATCTGGGTTTGACGGCGGGACATTTTATTACGCTTAAGTGCCTAAAGAGACACGCAACGAAGAAGATTTTGCTAATCATATTGCTCAAATCATCGCCACTAATCCAAATGATGGCTGGATTTTTGTCACCGATCAACTCAATACTCATAAGTCAGAGTCCTTAGTTCGACTTGTCGCTACTAACTGCGCTATTGACATTGATTTAGGTGTTAAAGGTAAATCTGGAATTCTTCATTCCATGGAGTCACGTGCAACGTTTTTAACTGACACAACTCATCGAATTCGTTTTGTTTATACTCCAAAGCATAGTTCTTGGCTTAATCAGATTGAGTGCTGGTTTAGTATCTTAGTACGTCGTTTACTTCGACGTGGTAACTTTATGTCTACTGACGACCTCAAGCAACAAATTTTGAATTTCATCGATTACTTTAATAGCACTTTGGCAAAGCCATTTATTTGGAAATTTTTAGGCTATCCTAATTCGGCTTAAACTGGTCAGTTATTTTTGCCAGCCTGCACTAGGTTATGATTGGAGTCTGATGTTGTAGCCGCGAGCGCATGACCAAGTAAATACCTGAAATGCTTGTCGGACAAGGATTTCAAAATTCCCGACTATTTTCTACCTACCTGCGGAATGTGAGTTGTGTCTGTAGAAAAGAGAAAAAATTAGGGGGAAGATTAAATTGTCTTCCCCCTGTCTTTTCTTTTTATTATTGTCTAGTGTCAGACTATCTGGTTTATTGTCCTTTTCAAGCTTGTTACCTTCTTTTAGTTTTTTCCGAAGCATTTGCTGTTGTTTCTTAAGTTGTCGCTGCCTTGCATAACCACCTCTCCCCTTATCATTTCTGCCTTCGCGTCGGGGAGATTCCCATCTTTTTAGTCGCATGTTGCCTGTCCTTTCTTAACTTTAAAAATGAAACAATAGTCGAATAACTCAGTTTTTGTTACTACCTAGAAACAGATAATTTTTTTGTAAACTTCTCTATCACTATTGTATAGCCGTTTTCGATTGAGTGCAATAGAGGCCCTTTGTAGGGGCACAGCATGCTGTGCCTCTATCTTGTAGTGTATGCAACACTATAACCGCTATTTCAAGTGGGCAGGAGGAGAATCGAACTCCTATGGGCGTAAGCCCGCCACATTTTGAGTGTGGTGCGTCTACCAGTTTCGCCACCCGCCCTTGGGTACAGCTATATCATTATACTCTATTTTGTGATTTTGCAACAATTTTTGATACTCTTGGCTGCTTGCCCAGGAGTCAATTTCTTTTGCACGGAGAACTGGTACTGGGTGAGTTAACCCAGCCGTGCGGGCGATTTTGACCATCTCACCCAATTCGTTCTTGCTAATATCATCATAAGCACGAGCCTGAGCAATAAAAGCATCAAGGTTAAGTTGCGGTGCTATGGTGGGCGAACCTCCAGCGAGTTTCATCAACACTGACATCACAACTTTGGGGTTTTGGGTTGCCAATAATGCTGCGCGATCGCACGTAAACTCTGCACAGCGTATCCATTCCAAAAGTTGCGCTTGTATTGCTTGGGCAAGAATTGCTCCAACGTTGGGTACTACTGCTGCAGCTAATACCAATATATTGACTGGGGTTAAGTAAACACTATGGTCACACTTTAGGTGTCCCAATTCATGAGCAATCACAGCCTGAATTTCTTCTTGTTGGAGCATGTCAATCAGGGAAGTGTGCAGCACAATAAAAGGCTGTTTTCCCCGCATAGCAAAAGTGTATGCATTGGGAGCCGGATGCTGCCTAACATAAAGCTGGGGTGGTTCCATATCTAGTATTTTGCAGGCTTCTAACAACAATTGATGGAGATGGGGCAGTTGTTTTTCGCCGACAAGAATACTAGAAGCGATATTTTCTACATAAAAAATCTGCTCCGCTAATGGTCCCAAAATATTCCGCACCATTATATCCAAACCAGGTATCTGCTTAAGTGCTTTGGTTGCTTCTAGGTCTAGCGGATGACGGAATGAATCTGCTTTGAGACCAATCAGTTGAGTCTTTTGCGGTAACATAGCGGAAAGCAAGCTTAGGGAAATCAAGGAATCGAAAAATTTAGGACTGGTCTGTTGAATAGTCCTACACAACCAGTATAGTCATAGCACAATGAACAAGGAAGGAATTCTTCCTTGTTCATTGCTTTTATAGTCTTTTGTACTTCCTAAATGGAGATTGACGCTTGAGGATCAATAGGGCTAGGAGCAACTTCTGTATTTACCTCTGTTACTGACACCCGCTGGATTCTTGCTCCAATTTGCTGCAACTTCGTATCGAATCTATCGTAGCCCCGATCTAAGTGCCGCAATCCTTGAACTATGGTTTTTCCATCTGCTGCTAGTCCTGCTAAAACTAACGCTGCTGATGCTCGCAAATCCGTACCTAATACGGGTGCGCCCGATAACATTGGCACTCCCCGAACAAAGGCAACGTTGCCTTTAACGCGAATATCTGCTCCTAAGCGATTTAACTCTGAGGCATGGCGCAAACGATTCTCAAACACAGATTCATTAATCACACTGTCGCCTTCAGCCAGTGTCAGCAAAGCCATAAATGGCGCTTGCATATCTGTAGGAAAGCCTGGATGGGGCAAAGTTTCAATATCAGTCGCCTTTAGAGTTTCTGCTCTTAGGGTGCGTAAGCAGTTAGGCGCTTCCTCAATAATGGACACTCCAATCTCTCCCAGCTTGGCAATGATCGGTGTCAAATGCTCTGGTACCACTGGCGAGAGGGTAAGCTCTGAACGAGTAATTGCTGCTGCTACCAAAAATGTCCCTGCTTCAATGCGATCAGGAATAATGTTATATTCAGCAGAGTGCAACTGTGGAACGCCAACAATCGTAATTGTACTAGTTCCTGCCCCCTGTATCTTTGCTCCCATTGCAATACAGAAGTTCGCCAAATCAACCACTTCTGGCTCACGTGCTGCATTTTCGATAATGGTTTCGCCCTCTGCAAGAGTAGCCGCCATCATCAAAGTTTCTGTTGCTCCGACGCTGGCAATATCCAAGTATATCTTTGCTCCCTTCAATCGGCGATTGTTACCAGGAACATAGGCATTACAAATGCCGTGCTCAATCTGAACTTCGGCTCCCATTGCTTGCAGTCCTCGGACGTGCAAATCCACTGGTCTTGCACCAATGGCACAGCCTCCTGGTAAAGGCATCTGTGCTACTCCCAGTCGTGCGAGCATCGGACCTATAGCAAAAAAACTCGCTCTCAACTGTGTAACCAGCTCGTAGGGAGCCTTTGATGTTTTGATTTCTCTAGCATCAATATCTAAAACGTCTCCTGTTTGCTTTAAGCGCACGCCTAAAGCTGATAGAATCTCACCCAACCGTGTGACATCTGCCAATAACGGCACATTGTGAATGCGACACTCACCTGAACAGAGCAAGGCTCCAGCCATGATAACCAGTGCTGCATTTTTTGCCCCGCTAATTTTTACATGACCTTGCAAACGATGCCCACCCCATATTTGCAGGACTGAGGAGTCTGCTGTAGAGGAATAATTGGCATCTGGTAAGCTGCCAGAAGGAATAATAAGCCTACCCTCCAAAAAAAACTGTTGATTTTGTACGTTTGAAGTTGGTTTCGATTCTACACGATAGTTTTTTATTGTCCATGTTTTTGGTGCTGCTCTGCAATGGTTATGATAGATACGTATGATGTAACAAAATAGCGCTTGACAAATCTAAATAATTAAGTCATAATTATACATTGTAGATTCGCGGAACTGGCGGAATTGGCAGACGCGCTAGATTCAGGTTCTAGTGCCGCAAGGCTTCCGGGTTCAAGTCCCGGGTTCCGCATATCAGTGCTAAATGCTGAGTAACGAGTGTGAAGGAAAGAGTATTTTCGCTTAGACCAAACACTCAGCGGATGAGTAACAGTATTTTCACTCATTACTCAGGACTTCAATGCTAACAAGTTTACAAAATTCTCTCGTCAAGCAAATTCGCAAACTGCACTCCTCAAAGGAAAGACACAAACAGCAGTTATTTTTACTGGAAGGAACGCACCTGATAGAAGAAGCTTGTGCAGCAAATTATCCATTAGAAGCAGTGTGTAGCACTCCAGAATGGCAAGACACTCATCCTTTACTATGGCAAAAAGCTTGTCATCTTTGCGAACGGGCAGAAATTGTGAGTGAGGACGTTTTAAAGGCGATCGCCACCACAGTGCAACCGGATGGTGTCGTTGCGATTGCCCAAAGGGCAGTGCCGGAGGCAATCGCAAAAAGAGGCGATCGCTTTGGGAAAGTACCGTTTACTGGTATAGTGCTAGCATTGGAAGCTGTACAAGATCCTGGTAACTTGGGTACGATGATTCGCACTGCTGCTGCTGCTGAAGCTTCTGGATTGTGGATTAGTGAAGATAGTGTAGATTTAGACAACCCAAAAGTGTTACGTGCTTCTGCTGGACAGTGGTTTCATTTAGCAATGGCAGTGAGTCCTGATTTAAAAGCGACAGTCCAGCAAAGTCAGGAAGCAGGAATGCAAGTTGTTGCAACCTTGCCTAGCGCAACTTTGACTTATTGGGAGGTAGACTGGCGCAAACCCAGTTTAATTTTGTTGGGAAATGAAGGTGCTGGTTTGTCATCAGATTTGACAGCGATCGCAGATTGGCAAGTAAAAATTCCCCTGAACTCAGGGGTAGAATCTTTAAATGTAGGAATTACCGCCGCTTTGATGTTGTACGAAGCGCAAAGGCAGAAAAAATATCAGTTATAGCACGCACTGCTATTGTATCTCACAATTAACCCTCCCTTGTATCTCCTCCAACAGAGGCTACGCCAACGCCAGTTGCTCATGGGGGAAACCCCCAAGATCGCGCTGGCTCACTACTAACAACCAACTACGTGACAATCTCTGATGTTCAGTAGACCGAAAACTTTTGTCAGTCAACGCAAGAATGAGGGTTTGGGGCGATGTTTTGGGCACAGGGTCGAGCGATCGCTTACCTTAGCAGGAGAACTCATCTACAACCCTATTGCTCAAA
>JAESFN010001429.1_pt1 | contig 10330 bp, 11 predicted proteins | sample 9269411 | NCBI WGS metagenome assembly JAESFN01 (sample SAMN14505399, study PRJNA617100) | algae metagenome | isolation source: Iphinoe sp. HA4291-MV1 and co-occurring heterotrophs from trail next to... | place: USA: Maunawili Falls, Hawaii | collected 2009-07-25
TATCCGTTCGGCCTCGACCCGTTCGCGACGCTTGCCGTCGTCGATTACGGCGACGCCGCCTTCGACTACACGCAGCCCCAGGATTTCGCCGCCCGGATCGCGGCGCAGGCGGCGGCGATCATCAAGGACGGGGCGCAGCTCTTCTCGCTCGGCGGCGACCACTTCGTCACCTATCCCCTCCTTCAGGCCCACGCCGCCCGCCATGGCCCGCTGGCGCTGGTCCAGTTCGACGCCCACCAGGACACCTGGCCCGACCATGGCGGCATTTCGCACGGCGGCTTCGTCGCCCGCGCCGTCCGCGAGGGGATCGTCGATCCCGCCGCGTCCATCCAGGTCGGCATCCGCACCGTCGCGCCCGAGGATTGCGGCATCCACATCGTCCACGGCCACGAGATCGACACCCTCGGCATCGCCGGCGTCATCGCCCGCATCCGCGAGGTGGTCGGCGACCGGCTGGCTTACCTCACCTTCGACATCGACTGCCTCGATCCCGCCTTCGCCCCCGGCACCGGCACGCCCGTGTCGGGCGGGCTCTCCAGCCGCGAGGCGCTCGCCATCCTCCGCGGCCTTGGCCCGGTCGATTTCGTCGGCGGCGACGTTGTCGAGGTCGCCCCGCCCTATGACCACGCCGACATCACCGCGATCGCCGCCTCGACAGTCGCGATGTACTACTTCGGGCTCCTCGCCGAGCGCCGGCGCGACTGACAGGGGCCCGCACCGCACCGGCCTCCAAAATCGGCGATCCGCCTTGAAACGAGCCCGGAATGGCGGTATCGATTTCGAGGCTTGAGGTACGTACCTCAGACGAGGACTTCCCGTACGGTGTGCGACTCCCGGTCAAACGCCGGCATGACACCATGTGACAGGCCCGACGCGCGTCGGGTGCGAGGGCCGGTGGCCGATCGACCGTCACTCAAAGCTCGGAAAGGCACAGCGATGACCGCGTTCAAGCTCAATCCCGACTTCGTCATCAAGGACGAGCCGTCGCTGCGGAGCCTGTTTCAGGCGGTCCATACGCTGGCCGCGCTAAAGAGCCAGAAGACGCTCGACAGGCACGCGCAGGATTTCGTCCGGCGCTCGCCCTTCCTCTGCATCGGCACCCAGAACCGCGATGGCCGGGCCGATGTCAGCCCGCGCGGCGATCCGCCCGGCTTCGTCCGGATCCTCGACGAGAGCACGCTCGCGATACCGGACCGGCCCGGCAACAACCGGCTCGACACCCAGGTCAACATCCTCGCCAACCCCAGCGTCGGCCTCCTGTTCATCATTCCCGGCTTCGACGACACGCTCCGGGTCAACGGGCGGGCGTACCTCGTGAACGACCCCGAGGTGCTGGACGGCATGGCCATCAAGGACCGCGCGCCGAAGCTCGCCATCGTCGTCCGGGTCGAAGAAGTCTTCATGCATTGCGCCAAGGCGTTCCGGCGTTCCCAGCTCTGGAATCCCGCGCAGTTCCAGGACCGGAGCACGATGGCGTCGTTGTCGAAGATCATCCTCGACCAGACCACCGGCGCGCCGAACGACGAGCGGGAGATGAAGCGGATCGATGACGACCTCGAAGTCGAGTACAAGCAGACGCTATACTGACGCCCGGCGGACAACCCGCCGAGCCTGACGCGCCAGCACCCGGCCGGGAGCCGGAAGGGGATTCGGCCAGATGTCTGCCCGCCTGCCCGGCCTTGCGGCTTGCGCCACCCTGCTCGCGCTCATCGCTGCTGCCCCCGGCGCCTCCGCCGCCTGCGATCTCGACGCGCTTCACCGTTACCCCATGCGGGACGTGGTCCAGACGAAGGCCATCCCGCTGGACATGCCCGACATCTTCTTCCCGGACCCCGACTCCGAGGACAACGCGTGGGACGCTCCGGGTGACGACGAGCGGCGGGCGGCTTTGGCCCGCGGCATGGCCAGCTTCAGGCCGGAGGAGCGCGAGGTGATGATGCTCGCCGCCATCTCAGGCTGGACGAAGGGCAAGGACCCGCTGATCGGCTTCTTCGTCCTGTCGGCTGGCGCCTACTACGACGAGGTCGTCGCCACCCTCGATAGCGCGGGCCTTCCGGCGCATGCCGCGCTGTTCCGCGAAGGGCGCGCGCTCTTCGGCGCCGACTACGGCACCGTCGACGAGCGCTATGACCGCTGGAGCGACGGCTACGGCGCCATCCTCGATCCCGTGCTCGACGCCGACCTCGCGGCCCTCTCCCGTCGCTACCGGGCGCTGCCCGACCTGCTCGACATCGCAGTGGACCGGATCGCCGCATCGCCGGCCTTGACCGCGCTCTACGAGCCGGCACGCGCCGCCACGCCCGACGAGGCAAAGCTCGACTGGCTCGGCTACCAGCTCTGGGACTGCATCGATCACTACGGCCCGCCGGACGACGTCAGCGCGCGGCTCGCCGCGCTGCCGCCGGCCTACCGGCACATCGCCGTGACCTTCATCTTCCAGGCGGAGATGCTCAACGGCTCGGTCGAGCAATTCTTCTACAATTCGTCCGGCACGCTTGCGCCGGACGTTCTCCGCGCACTGTCCCTGATGCGCCTCCCGAAGCATGCCTTCGCCGTCTGGCACGGCATCCACATGTTCCCCGAGCCCTATCCGCGCGACCTCGAGGAACGGCGCGACATCATGCTCGCGAGCGGCGAAGGATGGCGCGAGGCGCTTGCCGAACTCACCTACGACGTGGACGACGGCGAGATGCAGCCGGCGATGATCCGCCTCGCCCGCGAGGCCGGCATTCTTCCGGAGTGACCCTTCCCCTCACCACATCGTCGCCTTGGCCCGCGCCGGCCAGGCGCGGTCGTATTCGTCCCCGCCGACCCTGGCTTCGCTGAGCGCGGCGAGGATGCTGCCCGGCGTCGGCAGGCTCCGCGGGTCGACGTGCCGGTCGGGGTTCCACAGCTCCGAGCGGACGATTGCCCGCGCGCACTGGAAATAGACCGCCTCCGTCGTCAGCACGATCACCGAGCGCGGCGTCTTCCCCTCGACGGCGAAGGAATCGCGGAGCGCCTCGTCGGTGTCGACCACCGCGCGGCCGTTGACGCGGAGCGTCGTCCCCGAGCCCGGCACGAGGAAGAGAAACGCGCAGCGCGGGTCGCGGATGATGTTGCGGAGCGAGTCGGTCCGGTTGTTGCCCTGCCGGTCGGGCATCATCAGCGTCCGCTCGTCGTGGATGCGGACGAACCCGGCAACGTCGCCCCGCGGCGAGCAGTCGAGGCCCTCCGGCCCGCTGGTCGCGAGCGCCACGAAGGGCGAGGCCGCGATGAAGGGGCGGTATTCCGGGATCACCCGGTCGGTGACCTTCACGGTCGAGGCCTCGCCGGGCCGGCCGTAGAGCGCCTCGAGTTCCGCGACGGAATTCAGGATCGGCATGGGAGGAAGGCCCTTTTCGCGCGCGCGGACTGGAAAACCGACACAGGAATACGATATCTGGCGCCCGTGCGGGACGACTTAGGGACGAGGAGCGACATTTCCATGAACGACAAGATCAGGATCGGCGTGCTGGGCGCATCGGGCTATACCGGCGCCGACCTCGTCCGCCTCGCGCTCCTCCACCCGCGGATGGAGATCACCGCCCTCACCGCCAACACCCATGCCGGCAAGGCGATGGCCGAGGTGTTCCCTCATTTCAGCTTCGTCGAGCTGCCGCGCCTCACCACCATCGAGGATGCCGACTGGGGCAGCGTCGACGCCGTCTTCTGCGGCCTGCCGCACGGCACCACCCAGGAGATCACGCGGACGGTGCTGTCGAAGCATCCGAAGATCAAGTTCATCGACATGTCGGCCGATTTCCGGCTCCGCAATCCGGAGACCTACAAGGCCTGGTACGGCAACGACCACGCGGCGATGGACCTCCAGGCCGAGGCCGTCTACGGCCTCACCGAGCACTACCGGACCGCGATCCGCGACGCCCGCCTCGTTGCCTGCCCCGGCTGCTACCCGACGGCCACCCTCCTCGCTCTCCTGCCGCTCGCCGCGAGCGGCCGGATCGACGTGAGCGACATCGTCATCGATGCCAAGTCGGGCGTCTCGGGCGCCGGCCGCGGCCTCAAGCAGAACCTCCTCTTCACCGAGGCCGGCGAGGGCCTGTCGCCCTATTCCGTCGGCAAGCACCGCCACGCGCCCGAGATCGAGCAGGAGATCGGCAAGGCCTCCGGCCAGGAGGTGATCGTCAACTTCACCCCGCACCTCATCCCGATGAGCCGGGGCGAGCTTTGCACGAGCTATGTCCGCCTCGCCAACGGCTCGTCCGCCGACGACCTCCGGGCCGAGCTGATCGACGCCTACCGCGACGAGCCCTTCGTCCACGTCGCCCCGGCCGGCATCCTGCCGCAGACCCAGAACGTCCGCGGCTCCAACTACTGCCAGATCGGCGTAGTCAAGGACCGCATCCCGGGCCGCGCCATCGTCATCTCCGTGATCGACAACCTGGTGAAGGGCTCCGCCGGCCAGGCGGTGCAGAACTTCAACCTGATGTTCGACATCGAGGAGACCACCGGCCTCATGCAGCAGGCCCTGTTCCCGTAGGAAAAAGGCCCCGCGCTGCGGGGCCTCTCATGGGAGGGACGCACTTTCCCGTCCTGATCAGGACGAGGGCGACGTCCCTCAAAGCTCCTTGCGGAGACGGCTGCACTGATCGGGCGCACTGTACATTGGCCCGCCGACAGCCATATCGGTGACCGCGCCTAATCGTCGAGCGCCTCGCCGGGCAGACTTTTGGCGGTGGCGAGACTCTCGGGCGCCATCTCGATGAAGTCGGGCAGGATCATGAGCTGGCCGATGGTGTCTCTGACGAACTCCGGATTGCGCTTGTTCAACCGCTCCAGTGTCAGCGCCACCTGGACGGGATAACCCTTCAGGGCCGCAAGGACCTCGGAGCCATAGGATCGAGCAGCGGTTGCGATGTCGAAGACATCGCGCGCCTTCACCTCGCTACCCCGATAATAGACCTTCTTGGCGATGATCTCCGGGATCGTTTCAAGCTTCACGTCGCGCCCCCCCATTTGTTGATCAAGAAGGGCTCGTCAGTGAGGTGGCCGGACATGATGAAATCGATCTCGCCGAGATCGGTGAAGAAGAACCTTTTGGAAGCGGACCCCGTCTCCACCGTAGTCGGCAGGCTTTTCCCTGAAGTGAAGGTCGACCCTTGCTGGATTCAGAAAACCCAGGATCTGCTCGTTGTCGATGAAGATATCGGCGTCGCGGCTTTCGCGGTGACCGATCTGGAGCATCATCGCCGTGCCGCCGCCGAAAGACCAACCGAACTCTAGCCGCCGGTCTGCTCTTGCACTTGATCGACAATGTCACAGGCAATCGCAAACAATCGCTCCCATTCGGAATGGCGATGTTTGCCATGGTCAACCATCAGACGGCGAGCTGGTAACTTTCGCCCGACCACACAGCAAAACTGGCCGCGAAGGCCTTGAGGTCGTCAAGGTGAATGCCAAACTCTGCAGCACAACTGATCTGTAGCGCGACGGGGATCTCGCCCAGGAACGAGCTGACCTGCCCGGAATACTGCTTCGCAAGCGCAATATCCGACAGGCAATGAGCAAGCCCCTTACCGTCCAACTGCTTGCTGTAGGGCGCGTTGACGGTGGTCAGCACTGCGATCAGGTGCTCGCTCATTATGTTCACAAACTAGGGAGTTCAGGGCCCTCACACAATTTCCCGTTGAAACTGCCCATCCCATCGAGCTTTGATCTACCTCCCACCGGGACTGTGGGTTTATGGGCGCCCCTACTCCACCCGCATCTCCACCCGGCCGAGGCCGCTGACGTCGATCGCCACGTGATCCCCCCGCGCCAGCCACTTGGTCTCGACCAGGCTGCCGAGGAGCACGATCTCCCCCGCCCGGAGCGGCGTGCCGCGCGCCGCCAGCGACGACGCGATCCATGCCAGCGCGTTGTGCGGGTGGCCCATCACGTCGGCGCCGACGCCGCGGCCGACCTCGACGCCGTTGATCGCGGTGGTGCCGACCAGCGCCGCCGGATCGCTCGGGTCCGCCACCGGCTCGCCCAGCACGCAGCCGGCGGCGAAGAAGTCGTCGGCGATCAGCGTCGGCGTATCGGTCGAGCGCCAGTCCTCGTAGCGGTCGTCGACGATTTCGATCGCCGCCATCGTCGCCGCCACCGCGTCGCGCACCGTGGCCGCGGTGAAGGGCGCCTCGCCGGCCGGCAGGTCGCGCCCGAGCCGCACCGCGATCTCGCACTCGACGCCGACATGGCGGAAATCGTCGAAGCGGAGCGTGACGCCGCTCCGGTGGACGCCGCCGGCAAAGACCCCCGCCGAGCACGGGCTCGGGATGCCGAGATAGGCCTGCATCACCGGCGTGGTGCAGCCGATCTTGTAGCCCACACGGCGGCCGAGGGTCGGCTCGAGCCGAGCGTGCAGCGCCGCCTGCACGGCATAGGCCGCCGCCTCGTCGGCGGGGCGGAGGAACGGGTGGAGCTTCGCCACCCGCGTTCCGGCGAGCCGGGCGCGGGCGATCTCGTCGGCGGCGGTCTGGACCTTGCTGATCTGCATCAGGCAGGCTGTAGCGCGGCAGCCGGCCGGGCCGCAAGGCTCAGCGTGCGGAGATGCGCGACCGCCACCCACATCGCCACCGCCGCGCCGAACTGGTGCGACAGCGCCACGTGGAGCGGCATCTCCAGCACCACGGTCGCGATCCCGAGCCCCGCCTGCGCCACGAGCACGAGGAACAGCGCCAGCGCCCCGCCGCCACCGCGCGCCCCACGCATCCGGACGGCATGGACGAGCGCCACCGCGAGGATCAGGTAGGCCACCATGCGGTGGTCGAACTGCGCCGTCACCGGGTTCTCGAAAGCGTTCCGCCACCACGGCTCGGCCACGAACAGGCCGTGCGGGATGAGTTCCCCGTCCATGGTCGGCCAGGTGTTGGCGACCAGCCCGGCGTCGAGACCGGCGACCAGGCCGCCGAGGAAGACCTGGACGAACAGCAGCCCGAGGAGCACCGCCGCGAGCATCCGCCCCCTCGCTTCAGCCGGCAACGTCGGTGCCCGCGGCACCAGCCCCCGCGCCACCCAGATCACCAGCGCGTAGATGGCGAAGGCGAGCGTCAGGTGCACCGCGAGCCGGTACTGGCTGACGTCGGTCCGTTCCGCGAGCCCGCTCGCCACCATCCACCAGCCGATGGCCCCCTGCAGGCCGCCGAGCACGAAGATGCCGGCGAGCTGCGGCGCGAGCGCACGGCCGACCCGGCCTGTCGCCCAGAACCAGACGAGCGGCACGAGGAACGCGACCCCGATGAAACGCCCGAGGAAGCGGTGCGTCCACTCCCACCAGAAGATGCGCTTGAACGCCTCAAGCGTCATCCCCTTGTTGACGAGCTCGTATTCGGGGATCTGCCGGTACTTCTCGAATTCCTCCTGCCATTCCTCGGCGTTGAGCGGCGGGATGGTGCCATGGATCGGCTTCCACTCGGTGATCGACAGCCCCGAATCGGTCAGCCGCGTCGCCCCGCCGACGAGGATCATGGCGAGGATCAGGAGCGCGATGGCATAGAGCCAGACGCGTACGGGTCCGAGGCTCCGGGTCCGTCCCCCGCGAAGATCGGCCGCGCCGGTGATTGTCGTCATTCGCTTGTGCTCCGCCGGCCACCGATATAGGCCACGGGTCCGGGGGGCAACCGGCGACACGCGGTCGCGCCTCGAGGGATCATCGCCATGCGGCAACGGACACGGAAGCTGATCGGGACCGCCTTCCTCGCGGTCTTCGTGCCGTTCTACGCCCTCGTCGCGATGACGCTCGCCGCCGCCCGCCTGCCCGGCACCTCGGTCCTCACCCAGACGCTGTTCTTCGCGGTTGTCGGGCTGGCCTGGGTCATCCCCGCCGGCGCCGTCATCTACTGGATGCAGCGCCCGCCCCGAGCCCCCGAACGGCAGGGGTGACGCCCGAAATTGCCGAACGCCCGGTCGGCCTCCCCCCTTGTCGGCTATCGCGTTCACCAGCGGTCGGGCATCAACGATGCCGGTGCCGCATCGTCCCCTCGCCCCGGAGGGCAGAGGGACAGGGTGAGGGGGAATAGGCGGAGAAGAACGGACAAATCGTTTGGAAACATCCTCGGCGCGGGGCCGACGCTGTCGGCCGAGGACCTTTCGCGAAGATCGTCTTCTACGCCGCAGCCCGTTCCGGATCGCTGTCGCCCGGCCGCCGCCCCGGCTCGACCTTGAGGTGGAAGATCCGTGCGTCGGAGACCTTGGCGATGCGGCTGACGGCACGCACCGTCCGCGGGTCGGCGCTGGCGTGCTCGCTTGCCACCAGCGCCGCGTCGGCGCCGGGCGCGATCCGCGCGATCGCGTCGTCGGTGCAGTCGATGACGACGTGGTCATAGGTGTGGTCGAGGGCGGCGAGCAGCGTCTGCAGCCGTTCGCCGGCCAGCGTTTCGGGGCGCACCGGCTCGCTTCCCGCGGCGATGAAATGCGCCCGCGAGCGCCGGTCGCGGAAGATCACCTGGGCGAAGGACACCGTCCCGGAGAGGAGATCGGAGAAGCCGGGAAGGTCGGCCTCCTCCCCCATCGCCATGCCGTCGGCCCCGTCGCCCCGGAGATCGAGGAGCACGACGGTGCGGTCGAGGCCGGCGAGCGAACGGGCGAGCGCGACCGCGACGAGCGGACGGCCCGCGCCATCGGAATCCTCGGCGAGCGTCACCACCACCCGGCGCTGGCCGCTGATGCTGTCGGCGATGGTGGCGAGCGATGGGCCGCCGCGCTCGATCGCCGGCGCGAGCGACGGCTCTCCCGGCGGAGGGGCGCGGGGCACTTCGGGTTCCTCCACGCGCCGGAAATGCGCGGCCGCCGGCTCCGGCAGCGCCATCTCGGCAAGCGGCTCGAACGGCGCGTCGTGCGCCGGCTGCGCCTTGCCCGCGCCGCGGACCGCCGCGATCACGCTGCCGAGAACCAGGGTCGCGAAAAAGGCGGCCACGGTCCCGAACAGGACGTCCGGCCAGACCGGCGCGGTCGGCACGCTGGCCCGCGACAGGAGCCGCACTTCGCCCGCGAAGATGCCGCTGGCGTGGAGCGCGTCCCGCCGCTTCTCGGCGGTAACGATCCGCCCCCGGGTGTCGTCGATCTCGCGCTTGACCTTGGCGATGTCCGCCGCGAGCGCATCCCGCGCCGCCGCGGCGATGTCGGCGTCCTCGAGGCGCTGCCCGATCTCGGCCGCCCGGGTGCGATCCCCGGCGGCGGCAGCCTCGAGCGCGACCGCGACGCGCTCCGCCGCGACCCTGAGTTCGGGCTCGATCGCCGCGAGCCGGCCGCGGATCTCGGCGAGCCTCGGATTGCCGAGCGGATTGGACGCCATCTCCCGCGCCAGTTCGGCCCGGAGCGCGCGCTGCTCGTCGGTGAGCTTGCGGACCGCCTCGTCGTCGAGGAATGCGGGGCTCGACGGCAGGCTCCCGGCCGCGAGCGCGGCGCGAATCGCCTTGGCCGAGGCTTCGGCGTCTTCCGCCGCCTGCCCGGCCGCGTCGCGCTCGGCCGCGAGCGATGACCGCTCCGTCTCGGCGAGGGGCGGCGGCAGGGCGGCCATCTCGTCGCGGAGGGCCGACAGCCGCTGCTCCGCCTGCGCCAGTGCGGCTTCGAGCCGCTCGACCTCGGCGTCGAGCATCGCTGCCGTCTCGGTCGTCGCCGAGCGGCGAAGGGCGAGATAGGCGGTGGCAACGGCATTTGCGGCCCGGGCCGCGATCTCGGGGTCCTCGGCCTCGAAGCCGATCGTGATCGCCGCTGCGCCGCTCGGCCGCACCAGAAGCCGGCGGTCGTAATGGGCAAGCACGCGCTCCTCGTCGGGAGCGTCGCTGAGGTCGCGTGCGAGGCCCAGCGCGACCCGGAGATCCTCGAGAAAGCCGCCGGCCGCGATGGCCTTCCGGTACTCGGGCGTCGCAGCGAGCCCGAGGTCCATGATGACGGTCAGCGCGATGTCCCGCGACCGGACGACCTGGGCTTCGCCGTCGAGCAAGCTTGCCGGCGGCGCCTGATTCGCGTCCGCGCCCTCGACCAGGAGCCGCGCCTCGGCCCGATAGAGCGGCGTCAGCCGGCCGAGCGCGAAGAAGGTCGCCGCCGCAACCAGCGCACTGACCGCAAGGAGCACCGGAAGCGAGCGCAGGATCGACAGCGCAACCGGCCGCACGCGGGTTTCCGCGCCGGTCGTGCTTGCCCCCCATCTGCTTTTCATCGCCCGGGATCCCGGATTCGCTCGCCCGCGATAATCCGGGAAATATGGTAATCAGTCGGTTAACGCAGCGGGTTCTGTCGTAAACCTTTCGTTAAAGGTTCGAGCATCGGGAAAATACCTTGATGCTCCAAACAATATTTCTCGTCTTCT
>JAESFN010001430.1_pt1 | contig 10330 bp, 10 predicted proteins | sample 9269411 | NCBI WGS metagenome assembly JAESFN01 (sample SAMN14505399, study PRJNA617100) | algae metagenome | isolation source: Iphinoe sp. HA4291-MV1 and co-occurring heterotrophs from trail next to... | place: USA: Maunawili Falls, Hawaii | collected 2009-07-25
AAGAACGAGAGGCGGAGCGAGTCGATCGCCGGGTAGAGCAGGTAGACGCCGAGGATGAGGATCGCCGGGCCGAGGAAGAGCCAGGGCCGGATGAGCGCCGCGAGCTTCTGGTTGCGGACCGCCCGTTCCCCGCCGCCTCGGAAAGGCAGCGCGAGGTCGAGAAGCAGGTTGGATGCGAAGTAGTAGAGGGCGCACGCGCCGACGCCGACGACGATCGCGACCAGTGCGCCGAAGAGCTGCTGCTCCATCCCCTCCCCCCGGAACCTGCCTGCCCTCGGGCGGCGGCCCCTTTTGGCCAGACGGTGCTTACCCGTCTACCTTAACCCGTTTGCCGGGTTTTGCCATGGTCCGGGCCGCATGGCGGCCCGGACCAGGATTCGCGTCGAATGGAAGGCGTTGCAGCCTGCCGCCTTGCCGGCCTACTTGATCGAGTCCCAGACCTTCTGGATCTCGGCCGCGACGGTGTTGGCATCCTTGCCGCCGACATAGTCGACCATGCCGGTCCACATCGCGCCGGCGCCGATCTTGCCGGGCATCAGGTCGGACCCGTCGAAGCGGAAGGTGGTCGACTCGAGCAGGATCTCGCCCTGGCCCTTCATCTGGTCGTTGGCATAGGCGTCGACGTTCACGCCCTTGTAGGGGGTGAGGAAGCTCGACTGCGCCATCCACACCTCGTGCGCGATCGGGGTCTTCAGGAAGTCGATGAAGGCCCGAGCCGCCGGCGTGTCCTTGGTGACGAGGACGAGCGTGCCCGCGCCGAGCACCGGCTTGCCGAGATCCGGCTTGTCGGCATAGGCGGGCATATAGAAGAAGTCCGCGTCCTCGCCGAGAACCGTTCCCTCGGGGAAGAACGACGGGATGAACGACGCCTGGTGGTGCATGTAGCACTTGGGCGGCGAGCTGAAGAGGCCCTTCGGGCTCTCGCGGAAGTCGGTCGAGGCCACGGCCGCAGCGCCGCCGTCAACGAACTTGTCGTTCTTGGCGAACCAGCCGAACTCGTCGATTGCCCCCACGATGCGCGGGTCGGTGAACGGGATCTCGTTCGTGACCCACTTGTCGTAGACGTCCGGGGCCTGGGTGCGGAGCATGATGTCCTCCACCCAGTCGGTCGCCGGCCAGCCGGTGGCGCCGCCCGAGCCGAGACCGATGCACCACGGCGTGCCGCCGTCGGCGACGATCTGCTCGGTCAGGGCCTTCAGCTCCTCCATGGTCGTCGGCACTTCGTAGCCGGCGTCCTCGAAGTTCTCCGGCACGTACCAGACCAGGCTCTTCACGTCGATCTTGTAGGGGAAGGCGTAGAAGGTGGCCGCACCGTCCTTGCTCTTGTAGGTCGAGAGATCGACCCACGACTGGCCGGCGGCGTAGTTGTCGAGGAGCCACTGCCGGGTCTCGTCGCCGAGCGGCACGAGGAAGCCCTTCGAGGCGAGGTCGGCGATCAGGCCGGGCTGGGGCAGGATGGTGACGTCGGCCGGGCTGCCCGCCTGGGTGTCGATGACGACCTGCTGCTCGTAGTTCTCCGAGGAGGAGTACTTCACCTCGACGCCGGTGGCGTCGGTGAAGTAGGCGAGCACGCTCCGGAACAGGGCGTCGTCCTCGCCGCGCCACGGCCCGAAGATGGTGAGGGTCTGGCCCTTGAGGTCGCCATGGGCGGCCTTGAAGTCCTCGAGGCTCTTCCAGTTGAACTTCTGGTCTTCCCCGATCGGGAACTTGAAGTCCTGGGCGCTGGCGGCGCCGACGGTCAGCGCCAGGCCGGCCGCGAAGGTCATGAGCGTATGGCGAAATTTCATCGTGCGAACCTCCCGTTGTTCGTCAGACTGAAGGAACCGGGAGGTTGGACGCCGCATGCGAAGCGGCCGCCCCTGCACAGGTCGTGTCGGGCATGGTCTTTCCCTCCCCAAGCGCCCGATGGTTCGCCGTATGGACCGAGAACCAATTCCAAAGCGCTTTGAAACCAACATTGGCGACGAAAGGCCCCCCTGTCAAGCTGTGGCCGCCATTTTGCCCGCTTCCGGCCGGCGCGGGCAGCATCGACCGGGGCACCATGGAGATGGCTAACGCATTGAGATAACGATCAGAAAATGGCGCGCCAACGACCGAAGCTCCGGCGTGTACGAGACATGCGCCGGGCCGGCATCGAACGGCCGGAGGTGCACCCTCTTGCGTCAAACCTTGAAAGCGCTTTGAATGGCCGTGGGAGGAGTTCGTTGATGAGACTGAAGGACCTGGCGGACAGGCTGGGCCTCTCGCCGACCACCGTGAGCCGGGCTCTGAACGGCTATCCGGAGGTCAATGAAGCGACGCGCGAGCGGGTGCTCGATGCCGCGCGCCGTTTCCACTATCGCCCGAACGCCAGCGCCCGCCGGCTGGCGACCGGACGCGCCGGGGCGATCGGCGCGGTGCTCCAATCGAACCGGAGCCAGCTCCTCGACCCGCACTATGCGGAGTTCCTGGCCGGCCTCGGCGAACGCCTCGCCGACGACGACCTCGACATCGTGCTCTCCCCGGCGCGGAGCGACGAGGCCGCGAACTACCGACGCATGGCCTCGGGGACGCGGGTCGATGCGATCATCCTGTCGAGCCCGCTGATCGAGGACGGGCGGGTCAAGCTCCTCTCCGAGCTCGGCATGCCCTTCGTCCTCCACGGGCGCACGATCAGCCCGATTCCGCACGCCTGGCTCGACATCGACAACGAAGGCGCCTTCCGCCACGCCACGAACCACCTCCTCGACCTCGGCCACTCCCGCATCGGCCTGATCAACGGCGACGGCCGCTTCACCTATGCCTTCGACCGCGAGAAAGGCTACCGCGCCGCGCTCGCCGCCCGCGGCATCGCCGCCGACCCGAAGCGGATCGCGACCGGCACGATGACCGACGAGGTCGGCTTCCGCGCTGCGGAACGCTTCCTCGCCGAGCGGCCGCGGGCAACGGCGCTGGTCGTGTCGAGCATGATGATGGCGCTCGGCGCCTTCCGCGCCATCCGCGCCGCGGGGCTGGAGCTCGGGCGCGACATCTCGATGATCGCCCATGACGACGTCTTCCCCTTCCTCAACCCCGACCGGATGGTGCCGACCATGTCGACGACGCGCTCCTCGATCCGCGCCGCCGGCACGCGGATCGGCGAGCTGATCACGGAGATCCTCAACGGCCGCGCGGCCGAGAGCATCCACGAATTGTGGCCGGTCGATCTGGTCATCCGCGCCTCGACGGGACCGGCGCCGCGGGGCTAGGCTGCCCGGTCGCCACTTTCCTCGCCAGCCATGCGCACAGCCTCCCGCCTCGTTCTCGTCATCCCCCTGGTCCTCGCCGCGGCCGCGCAAGGGGAGGAGGCGCGCGATCCGATCGACGTGATCTGGGACGACTGCGCGACCGGCGGCGAAGGGCCGAACGCGGAGCAGATGCTCGCCTGCCACATGAGCGCCGCGGCGGCATGGAGCGAGGCGGCCGAGGTCGCGTACCAGACGCTGCTCGCCCGCCTCAAGCCGCCTGCCCGCGACCTGCTGATCGCCGCGCAGGCGGACTGGACGCGCTACCGCGACGCCGAACTGGCGCTCTGGCGCGGACAGGCGGAGGGTTCCGGCGACCTCAATGCCGAGATCAACAGCCGCCACGCCGAAGCCGAGCTAGCCCGCGCGCGGGCCCTCTATCTCCGGAAGTTCGGCGACTATTTCTGGATGGATTGAGGCGCCGGCCGATGCGGGGCCGCTTGACGCCCGGTCCGGCTTGAACGACAAACCGCCGCCCTGCCGGCTAAGTCAGCCGGCGTTTCGCGAGGCTTGCGAGAGAATGACGGCGACGCCTGACACCGGCCGCGGGAAGCTGATCGCGATCGACTGGGGGACCAGCCGCCTCCGCGCGATGCTCATCGACAAGGGCGGCCGGGTGATCGCCGAGGCCGCGAGCGACGACGGCATCGCGCGGCTGCAGCCGGGCGAGCACGAGGCCGCCTTCGAGCGGCTGGTGGCGGACTGGCCCGAGGTGCCGGCGATCATGGCCGGCATGGTGGGCAGCCGCCAGGGCTGGCGCGAGGCGGCCTACGTCTCCTGCCCGGCGAGCCCGGAGGCGATCGCCGGCGGCATCCTCCGCTTCGCCACGGCGAAGGGCAGGCCGGTCGCCATCGTCCCCGGCGTGATGGTCAGGAACACCGAGCGCGACGGCGACGTGATCCGCGGCGAGGAGACCCAGGTGGTCGGCCTGCTCGCGTCGGAGCCGGAGTTCGACGGCGTGGTCGTGCTGCCCGGCACCCACTCGAAATGGGCGACGGTGAGCGAGGGCGCGATCGCCGATTTCCAGACCTACCTGACCGGCGAGATGTTCGAGCTCCTGTCGCAGAAGTCGTTCCTCCGGCACTCGGTCAAGGATGGCGGCAAGGACCTCTCCGGCGAGCCGGACTTCGCCCTCGGCCTCGGCCGCACGGTGATCGACGGCCTCCCCTTCCTCTCGGCCATCTTCTCGGTACGGGCGCGGCAGCTCCTCACCGGCACGCCGCCCGAGGACAACCTCGCCTATCTCTCCGGCATCGTCATCGGCGGCGAGATCGCCGCGGCGCGCGACACCGGCCTCCTGTGGCAGGGCCGCACGCTCCGGATCATCGGCAGCAGGTCCCTCGCCCGTGCCTATGCGCGGGCCTTCGAGCTCGCCGGCTACGAGGCGGAGATCCGCGACGGCTCGGACCTCGTCGTCGCCGGGCTCCTTCGCCTCGCCCGCATCGCCGACCTCTATCCCGCCGAGGCCACCCGATGACCCAACTTGTGTTCGGCGGCCATCCGCCGCTCGTCGCCATCCTCCGCGGCATCCGGCCGGAGGAGGCGGAGACCGTGCTCGAGGCGCTGATCGGCGCCGGCATCGGGCTGATCGAAGTGCCGCTCAACTCGCCGGACCCGCTCCAGAGCATCGCCATCATGGCCGAGCGCGCCGGCGGCCGGGCGCGGATCGGCGCCGGCACGGTGCTGACCACGGCGGAGGTGACCGCGGTGGCGGACGCGGGCGGCACGCTGATCGTCTCGCCCAACCGCGACGACGACGTGATCCGGGCGACGAAGGCATTGGGGCTCCAGTCGTTCCCCGGCGTCTTCACGGCGACGGAAGCGCTGGGCGCGATCCGCGCCGGCGCCGACGCCTTGAAGTTCTTCCCCGCCGAGGTGCTCGGGCCGTCCGGCGTCAAGGCGATGGCGGCGATCCTGCCGAGGGGACTCCCGCTGCTCGCCGTCGGCGGGGTCGACGCCGGCAATATCGGCAGCTGGCTCGCCGCCGGCATCGCCGGATTCGGCATCGGCTCCAGCCTCTACAAGCCGGGCCTCTCGCCGGCGGAGGTCGGGGCGCGGGCCGCGGCAATGGTCGCGGCGTGGCGGAGCGTGGCGGGATCGTAACGTCAGGCGTGCGGAAAGAGCTTTGGGAAGAGAGTGTCGAGCGTCGCTGCCGGAAAGCGAAGGGCAAGGTCGCCCTTCGGCGTCGACGAAAACAACAGCCCCTCGGCGATCACGTCATTGACAACGCGTCGGGCCGTACGTTCGGGGAGACCAGTGAGCCTCGGTGCATCGCCCCGCGCGATCGATCCGCGCATGAGTGTCTCTTCGAGCAGTCGGCTCGCCTCAGGCTTCAATCGGTCGCTCTGCGCGACATAGTTCCGCATCCGCCCGGCCAGCGTGTCGAGATCGAACAGGCCGGACATGAAGCGCACCTGATCCAGCGAGACCTTGAGGAACCACAGAACGAAATCGGCCAGGGCGCGACGCGAGAGGTTGCCGCGTCCATCGCGATCGCCCTGTCGCGGCATGTCGGCGTGATCCATCATCCGTTTGTAGTCGCTCCGGCTGTCGAGGCCCCGCGCAAGCCCGCGTGAGATCGACCAGAGCCCGTGGGCACCGATGCCGGCTTCGTGAGCCATGGCGTGGCTCATGAGTCTGCTGACACGTCCGTTCCCGTCGGGAAACGGGTGAACGCAGTTGAGCCGATGATGCGCCGCAGCGATGGCCATGATGCGGCTCGCCTTTCCCAACGAGCCAAACCGGTAGCGCTCTTCGAAATAATTCATGAAATCAGGTACGCGGTTGCTGGATGGCGGCAGGTGGCGACCGACGACCACCTCCTGTTCGGGGCCGGCTCGCCATTCGCCTGGTGTCATGGCTATGGCTCTGCCGACACCCCTGACTTCGAGAAGATCGGCGGACACATCCTTATAGAATTCCCGGTGCAGCCACCGAATGAACTCGGTCGAAGCCGGCTCGCCGATCCTGCGTTCGGCGGCCATTCGGTCGATCTCCGCCTGAACGCGAACATGGCCGGCCGCTTCCAGTTGGAGATTTCGCCGCTCTCGATCCTCGTCGAATTCGCCCGCGAGCGCTCGTTCGATGTCGGCGGGACGCGTGTTGTGTCCTTCGATCAGGTTGCTGTAATACGCGTTCATGATCCGAACGAGGGCGGCGAGGTTTGCTGCCGTATCGGGGTGCAGACGCTGTCCGAGGACGGCAGCTTCGGCCGAGAGTTCGCTGACCAGGTCGACGATCTCCCGTGACGGGTCCTCGAGATGCGTCGGCTCGATCCGTTGCACGCTCTCGATGGCCGACGATCTGGCCGATCCGATCTTTCTCATAAGTCATTTGATTAGTTGAAAGATTTGCCTTCGTCCAACCGTTTTGGCCGGTCCGTTGGCCGATCTCCGCATTTTGGACGAGGTGCGGAACGGCCGATGACCGACGACGCGAGGTCATTGATCCGGCGCAGTGATCTCCGATTGGCGACACCGTTTTGGCCGAAGCCCTGGCCGATCCTTCGCCGCTACACCGTCAGATGCCGCCGCATTTTGTCGGGGTCCATCTCTTCGCGGGAGGCGGTGAGGATGATGTGGCCGCGGTCCATGACGGCGAAGTGGTCGGCGAACTCGTGGACGAAGTCGAAATACTGCTCGACCAGGAGGATCGCCATGTCTCCCTTCTGGCGGAGCGTGGCGGGAGACTGGCTGGCGCTACCCCGCCGCCACCGACCGGAGTGCCCCCGCGGGATCGGTGACCACCGGGTCACCATGCGACACGGTGATGAGACGGAGGTCGGGGATCGTCGCGAGCGCCCCCGCGAATTGCCGCATGGCGCTGACGTCGGTGATGAAGCGCCAGCGATAGATTCGGGGGATGCCGAGGTGGTGGCCCGGCACGGCGATGTGGCTGACGATCAGCCAGCCGAGGAGCCGCGCGTCGTCCGCGGCGTGGGCGCTGCCGAAGACGTCGTTGGCGACGAGCGCGCGGCCGCCGCCGGACATCGGGTACTCGTAGACGAACTCCGCGATCCGGGTTCCTGGCGCCTTGTGGAGCCCGAAGCCGAGCAAGGGAAGAACTTCCTCCACCGAGCCGTCGAGCGGCACGATCTTGCCGATCTCGTCCATCGAGGCCGAGGGCGCGAGCTGCTTCATCGCCGGGTAGCGCTGCTTGTAGAACGGCGCATCCATGACATGGAGCGTGCTCGGCACAATCGAATAGGCGGGCGTGCCGAGCGCCTCGAGCGCCCTGAGGCCGTCCTCCTCCATGGCGATGACGCTGTGGAGCACGAGCTGGCCGGTCGGGAGCCGGATGATCACCATGTTGCGGTGGAGCGGATAGGAGAGGTTGCCGCGGATCAGCCAGACGTCGTCCGTGAGCTTCTCCGGAGCGCCGTAAGGATAGATCCTGTGTTCCGGCGCGGCAGGCATTGGTTCTGCTCCAACAGCGAGAAGGCGCGCCCGACGCGGCGACGTCGGTCATCCTAGACGGAACCGGCGCGGCCCGTCACGCCGGGTGTATGACGGGGAGCCCGCCCTGCACCGAAAGGCGTAGCTACACCGTGAGATGCCGCCGCACCTTGTCGGGGTCCATCTCCGCGCGGGTGCCGGTGAGGATGATGTGGCCGCGGTCCATGACCGCGAAGCGGTCGGCGAGTTCGTGGACGAAGTCGAAATACTGCTCGACGAGCAGGATCGCCATGTCGCCCTTCTGGCGGAGCCAGATGATGGCGCGGGCGATGTCCTTAATGATCGAGGGCTGGATGCCCTCGGTCGGCTCGTCGAGGACGAGGAGCTTCGGCCGCATCACCAGCGCCCGGCCGATGGCGAGCTGCTGCTGCTGGCCGCCGGAGAGGTCGCCGCCGCGGCGCTTCAGCATGTCCGCGAGCACCGGGAAGAGATCGAAGACATCCGGCGGGATGGTGCGGTCGGCACGGGCGAGCGGGGCGAAGCCGGTCTCGAGGTTCTCCTTGACCGTGAGCAGCGGGAAGATGTCGCGGCCCTGCGGTACGTAGCCGATGCCGAGGCGGGCGCGATCATGCGGCGCCATCTTGCCAAGCGCGACGCCGTTGAGGCTGACCGTGCCGCTTGCGATCGGCTGCTCGCCGACCACGGCCCGGAGGAAGCTGGTCTTGCCGACACCATTCCGGCCCATGAGCGCGGTGACCTCGCCGGCCCGCGCGCTCAGCGACACGCCGTAGAGCGCCTGCGCCGCGCCGTAGAACAGATCGACCTTCTCGGCGACGAGCGTCGGCTGGTCGGCGGCCGACTTGCCCGCGGCGGGCACCGAGGCATGGACGTTCATGCGCCCCTCCAGCGCCAGCGCGATGCGGACAGCGGCAGGTCGAAGACCGGACGCTCCCGCGGCGGCGGCATGGTGAAGACGGCTTCCTGGACATGCGACGGTGGGTCCTTCGAGGCTCGGGCTTTGCCCGAGCGCCTCAGGATGAGGGAAGGATTCGACCTCCCCGAAGGCGAGCCACCGCCACTCCGCTTGTGGAGAACGTCTACGTCCTCATCCTGAGGTGCTTCGCGGAGCGAAGCCTCGAAGAACGCGACGTCGTTTATCCAGGACATCGACTCTGCCCGCGCCATCCCTCACCGCCCCAGATACGATTCGACCACGCGCGGGTCGGCGGAGACGTGGTCGAGCGTCCCCTCCGACAGCACCGAGCCTTCGTTAAGCACGGTGACCTTGACGTCGAGGGCGCGGACGAAGGTCATGTCGTGCTCGACCACGATCACCGACTTGGTCCGGGCAATGTCCTTGAGCAGCACCGCGGTCGCCTCGGTCTCGGAGTCGGTCATGCCGGCGGCCGGCTCGTCGACGAGGAGGAGCTTCGGCTCCTGCGCGAGCAGCATGCCGATCTCGAGCCACTGCTTCTGGCCGTGGCTGAGATAGGCCGCCTTCTGGCGGCGCTGTGCGCCGAGGCGGATGATCGACAGCAACTCGTCGAGCCGCTCGCGGTCGGAGGCGGTCTCATGGCCGAACAGCGCCGCCCGCGTCGTCCGGCGGCCGGCCAGCGCCAGCTCCAGATTCTCGAGCACGGTGAGGTTCTGGAACACGGTCGGCTTCTGGAACTTCCGCCCGATGCCGAGCTGGGCGATCGCCGCCTCGTCGAGCCGGCGGAGATCGACGGTGCCGTTGAAGTAAACCTCACCGGAATCGGCGCGGGTCTTGCCGGTGACGACGTCCATCATCGTCGTCTTGCCGGCGCCGTTCGGGCCGATGATCGCGCGCATCTCGCCGGGCTCGATCACCATCGACAATTCGTTCAGCGCCTTGAAGCCGTCGAACGACACCGAGACGCCATCGAGATAGAGGAGCGAGTTCTTCGCCTTCTCGTGCATCGTCCTACTCCGCGGCCGAAGGCTTGAGCTCGCCGCCGGGCGGCCCGTCGACGTCGGTCGGCGATATGCCCGCCTCCGCCGCGGCCGAACTCCGCCGCTGGCCGATCGCCGACCAGCCGTCGAGGATGGTGCCGACGATGCCCTTGGGGAGGAACAGGGTGACCGCGACGAACAGCCCGCCGAGGGCGAACAGCCAGTACGGGGCGAGGAAGCCGGTGGTGAACCAGGTCTTGGCGAAGTTGACGAGGACGGCGCCGACGATCGGTCCGACCAGGACCCCGCGGCCGCCGACCGCGACCCAGATCACCACCTCGATCGAATTCTCCGGCGCGAACTCGCCGGGATTGATGATGCCGACCTGGGGCACGTAGAGCGCCCCGGCGACGCCCGCCATGCAGGCCGACAGCGTCCACACCACGAGCTTGTAGTTCTCGACCCGGTAGCCGAGGAAGCGCGTCCGGCTCTCGGCATCGCGGACCGCGACCAGCACCTTGCCGAAGCGCGAGGCGACCACCGCCTTGCAGATGACGAAGCCGATCGCGAGCGCGACGGCGGTCGCCGCGAACAGCACGGCGCGAGTCCCCGGCGCCTGGATGTTGAAGCCGAGGATGTCCTTGAAGTCGGTGAGCCCGTTGTTGCCGCCGAAGCCGAAATCGTTGCGGAAGAAGCCGAGCATCAGGGCGAAGGTCATCGCCTGGGTGATGATCGAGAGACAGACGCCGGTGACCCGGC
>JAESFN010001431.1_pt1 | contig 10322 bp, 9 predicted proteins | sample 9269411 | NCBI WGS metagenome assembly JAESFN01 (sample SAMN14505399, study PRJNA617100) | algae metagenome | isolation source: Iphinoe sp. HA4291-MV1 and co-occurring heterotrophs from trail next to... | place: USA: Maunawili Falls, Hawaii | collected 2009-07-25
GAAGCCGGATGTGCCGGGCAATCCGACATTGGCCAACGTGAACACCATGAAGCAGAACGCATAAATCGGCATCCGATTGACGAGCCCGCCGTACGCATCGATCTCGCGGGTGTGCATCCGGTCATAGACGATGCCCACGCAGAGGAACAACGCGGCCGAGACGAGTCCGTGCGAGAGCATCTGGAAGATGGCGCCCTCCAGACCCTGGGTCGTGAAGGTGAAGATGCCCATGGTCACGAAGCCCATGTGCGCAACCGAGGAGTAGGCGATCAGTTTCTTCATGTCCTCCTGGGCCAGCGCCACCAGTGAGGTGTAGACGATCGCCACCACCGAAAGCGTGAAGACGAACGCGGAAAGCTCCAGGCTCGCCAGCGGGAACATCGGCAGCGAAAATCTCAGGAAGCCGTACCCGCCCATCTTCAGCAGAATGCCGGCAAGAATGACCGACCCTGCGGTCGGGGCCTCCACGTGCGCGTCGGGCAGCCACGTGTGCACCGGCCACATCGGCATCTTGACGGCGAAGGATGCAAAGAACGCCAGCCACAGCCACCACTGCATGTCCGCCGGGAACTTCGTCGTCATCAGCGTCGGGATGTCGGTGGTGCCGGCGTGCCAGTACATCGCCATCATGGCCAGCAGCATCAGCACCGAACCGAGCAGCGTGTAGAGGAAAAACTTGAAGCTCGCGTACACCCGTCGCTTGCCGCCCCACACGCCGATGATGAGGAACATCGGGATGAGGCCGGCCTCGAAGAAAAGATAGAACAGCACCAGGTCCAGTGCCGTGAAGACGCCGATCATCAACGTCTCGAGCACCAGGAACGCAATCATGTATTCCCTGACGCGGTCCTGGATCGCCTCCCAGCTCGCCAGGATGCACAGCGGCATCAGGAAGGTCGTCAGGATGACGAACAGCATCGAGATGCCATCGACGCCCATCTTGTACTTGAAGATGCCGAGCCAGGGATGCTCTTCCACGAACTGGAAATTAGCCGTGGTCTTGTCGAAGTTGATCCAGATCAGCAACGACACCGCAAACGTGAGCAGCGTCGTCCACAGCGCCACATAGCGGGCGTTTCCGACCGCATCCTTGGGCAGGAAGCAGATGAAAAGCACGCCCGCCAGCGGCAGGAACGTGACGAGCGACAGAATGGGCGCGTTTGCGACGTTCATTTCGGCGCCCCGCCGATGAGCATGAAGTAGGTGAGGATCAATGCGACACCGATCAGCATCGCAAAGGCGTAGTGATAAAGATATCCGGTCTGCAATTTGACCACGCGTCCGGTCACGGCTTGCACCCGAGATGCCACGCCGTCGGGGCCTAGGCCATCGATGATCCGACCATCGCCGGTCTTCCACAGCGCACGGCCGATGGCAAAGGCCGGCCGAACGAACAGCCAGTCATAGAGCTCGTCGAAGTACCACTTGTTGAGCAGGAACAAGTAGAGCGGCCGGAAGGCGCGCGCGGTCGCCTCAGGCAGCCATGGAGCCCATACGTAGTAGAGCGTGGCGATGAGCAGACCGGTGGCCATTGCTACAAACGGCATCCACCCGACCCAACCTGGAATCTCGTGCATGTGATGCAGAATCTGGTTGCCTGGGCCCTCGAAGATGGCCTTGCCCCAGAACGGCTTGTAGTCGTGGCCGATGAAATACTCTTTGAACAAGAAGCCCGCGACGACCGCGCCAAGGGCTAGCACGCCCAGCGGAACGAGCATCACCAGCGGGCTTTCGTGCGCATGACTGTAGGTCTCTCGATCGGCGCGCGTCGTCCCATGAAACGTCATGTAGATCAGGCGCCAGGAATAAAACGACGTCAGCAGCGCCGCGAAGGTCAGCGCCCAGAACGCGTAGTTGCCCGGCGTGTGCGCCGCATAGGCCGCCTCGATGATCGCGTCCTTGGAGTGGAACCCGGCAAATCCGAACAGATGCGGGATGCCGACCCCGGTCAGCGACAGGGTTCCAATCAGCATGATCACCCAGGTGAAGCGGATCTTCCGGGCGAGGCCGCCCATGTGCCGCATATCCTGCTCGTGATGCATGGCATGAATCACCGAGCCCGCACCAAGGAACAGCAGGGCCTTGAAGAAGGCGTGAGTGAAGAGATGGAAGATGCCGGCACTGTAGGCGCCGATGCCGCAAGCGACGAACATGTACCCGAGCTGCGAGCAGGTCGAGTAGGCCACCACGCGCTTGATGTCGTTCTGCACGAGGCCGACGGTCGCCGCGAAGAATGCCGTCACCGTGCCAACCAGCGTCACGACCTGAAGCGCCACCGGCGCGTATTCGAAGAGCGGTGACATGCGTGCAACGAGGAACACGCCAGCCGTCACCATGGTGGCCGCGTGAATGAGGGCCGACACCGGCGTCGGGCCTTCCATCGCATCGGGCAGCCACGTGTGCAGCAGGAACTGTGCCGACTTGCCCATGGCACCCATGAAGAGCAGCAAGGCAATGCAGGTCAGGATGTCCACGTCCCAACTGAGAAATCTCATCGTCTTGCCGACGGCGGAAGGCGCCGCTGCAAACACCGCATCGAGCTGGATGCTCTGGAACAGCGCGAACAGCCCGAAGATCCCGAGCGCAAACCCGAAATCGCCGACCCGGTTGACGATAAATGCCTTGATCGCAGCGGCATTGGCCTCGGGCTTCTTGTACCAGAAGCCGATCAGCAGGTAGCTCGCGAGCCCGACGCCCTCCCAACCGAAGAACATCTGGAGCAGATTGTCGCTCGTCACCAGCATCAGCATGGCGAACGTGAACAACGACAGGAACGAGAAGAAGCGCGCCCGGCTGTCGTCCTCGTGCATGTAGCCGATCGAATAGACATGGACCAGCGATGACACCGTGTTGACAACGACCAGCATCACCGCAGTGAGCGTATCGATCCGCAACGCCCAGTTGACTTCGAGCTCGCCCGACGCGACCCACCGCATCACGGTGACCTTCGCCGTCGTGTGCCCGAACCCGATCTGGAAGAACACAATCCAAGACAGTACGGCCGCGACGAGCAAGAAACCGGTCGTGATCAGCTCGGACAAGCGAGGGCCGAGCAGGCGCCCGAAAAAGCCCGCGATGATCGCGCCCAGCAGCGGCAGGAAGACGATGGCCTGATAGATCATGGGCGGATGCCGTCCCCTAGCCCTTCATCATATTGATGTCTTCCACAGCGATAGAGCCGCGGTTTCGGAAATAGACAACAACGATTGCCAGGCCGATCGCCGCCTCGCCGGCGGCGACGGTCAGCACGAACAGCGCGAAAATCTGGCCAACGAGATCGCCCAGGAAATGCGAAAAAGCCACGAGGTTGATGTTCACGGCCAGTAGCATCAGCTCGACCGACATCAAGATGACGATCACGTTCTTCCGGTTCAGAAAGATACCAAAGATGCCGAGCGTGAACAGGATCGCGGCAACGGTCAGATAGTGGCCCAGGCCGATGTCCATGCCCTTGTCCCCTTCGCCCTCAGCGCCGCCGCGGCTCGGCCGCCGGCACGATGGCCTGGCCGGGCTCGAGCTTCACGATCTCGATCGCGGTAGCGGGACCCCGCGCGACCTGCGCCGCAATTGACTGCCGTTTGACGCCTTCCTTGTGCCGAAGCGTCAGCACGATCGCCCCAATCATCGCCACCAGCAGGATCAGGCCCGCGCCCTGAAAGAAGTAGACGTACTTGGTGTAGAGGACGAGACCGAGGGCCTCGGTGTTGGTGACCCCGGATCCGGGCGTCGGCAGCGGCGCGGCAAGCTGTCCAGCGACCCCGGGTTTCACCACCCCGAAACCCAGCACCATGATCAACTCGACCAACACGATCCCGCCGATCACTGCACCCAATGGCGCATTCTTGATGAAGCCGGCCCTCAGCTCGGCGAAATCGACGTCGAGCATCATCACCACGAACAGGAACAGCACCGCCACCGCCCCGACGTAGACGATGATCAGCAGCATCGCCAGGAACTCGGCGCCGAGCAGAACGAAAAGTCCCGCCGCGTTGAAAAAAGCGAGGATGAGGAACAGCACGGCATGTACCGGGTTGCGAGCCACGATGACCATCGTGCCGGCCACCACGCTGAGCATCGCAAACAGATAGAAGAAGCCCGCCATCAGTCCCATTGCCTCAGTTCCCGATCGCTCCGCGATCCCTTTCCGTGTCGCTGACCCGCCGGCCCGCCGTCGCTGCGGAACGCCCCCGCCGAAACCTCACCGGTATTTGGCATCGAGCGCGAGGTTCTTGGCGATCTCGCGCTCCCATCGGTCTCCGTTCGCCAGCAGGCGGTCCTTGTCGTAGAACAGCTCCTCGCGTGTCTCGGTCGCGAATTCGAAGTTCGGCCCCTCGACGATCGCATCGACGGGACAGGCCTCCTGGCACAGCCCGCAATAGATGCACTTGACCATATCGATGTCGTAGCGCGTCGTGCGTCGCGTGCCGTCGTTGCGCCGCGGGCCCGCCTCGATGGTGATCGCCTGGGCCGGACAGATCGCTTCGCATAGCTTGCACGCGATGCAGCGCTCCTCTCCGTTAGGATATCGCCTCAGCGCATGCTCGCCGCGAAACCGGGGGCTGAGCGGACCCTTCTCGAACGGGTAGTTCAGCGTCTTCTTGGGGCTGAAAAAGTACTTCATCGACAGGAAGAATGCCGAGACGAACTCCGCAAGAAAGAGGGATTTGACGGCTTGTCCGATCGCAGCCACTGGAATGAGACCTTTCGTCAGGGAGCGAACTTAACGAACTGGAGAACGCCGGCGACGACGACGACCGCGACCAGCGAGAGCGGCAGAAAGACCTTCCAGCCGAGCCGCATGAGTTGATCGTAGCGGTAGCGCGGCACGATCGCCTTGACCATGGCGAACATGAAGAAGACGAACACCACCTTGAGCAGGAACCAGACGATCCCTGACAGCAGGTTGAACGGCGCCACATCGACCGGCGGCAGCCAGCCGCCGAGGAAGAAGATCGTCGTCATTGCGCACATCGTGGTGATGGCGACGTATTCACCGAGCATGAACAGCAGGTAGGGTGTCGAGGCATACTCGACCATAAAGCCGGCGACTAGCTCGGACTCGGCCTCCGGCAGATCGAACGGAGGTCGGTTGGTCTCGGCCAGGGCTGAGATGAAAAAGATGACGAACATCGGAAACAACGGCAGCCAATACCAGTCGAGCAGCGAGCTCGGCAGACCTGCGCTTGCTCCGATTCCGACGCGCTGTGCATTCACCACATCGGTCAAGTTGAGCGATCCGACACACAGCAAAACGGTGATGATGACGAAACCGATCGAGACCTCATAGGACACCATCTGCGCGGCGGAGCGCAGGGCTCCCATGAAGGGATACTTCGAGTTGGACGCCCAGCCACCCATGATGATGCCGTAGACGCCGAGCGACGAGATCGCCAGGATATAGAGGACCCCGACGTTGAGGTCCGAGATCACCCAGCGTCCAAGCCCGTTCTCGTTGACTGGGATGACCGCCCATGTCGCCAGCGCGAACGTGGCGGTGGCCAATGGCGCCAGCAGGAACACGCCTTTGTCCGCCCCGGCCGGAATAAGCGGCTCCTTCAGGACGAACTTGAGCAGGTCGGCAAAGGACTGAAATAACCCGAACGGACCGACGACATTGGGGCCTCTGCGAAGCTGAACCGCCGCCCAGACTTTGCGATCCATCAGCAGCAGATAGGCGACGATCAGCAGCAGCGAAACCAGCACCAGCAGGCTCTGCAGCACCATGAGGGCGAGCGGCCAGCCTATGCTCCACCACAAATCGATCACTCGGTCGGCCATGGCCATCGCCTCCTATTCCGCGGCTGCGACGCCGCGGCCGCTGGTGGCGAGGGCTTTGAGCCTCGACAGCTCTGCCATGACACCCGAGGCCCGCGCGATCGGATTGGTCATGTAGAAGTCGGTGATGGCGGACCGGAACGGCTCGCTGCCGGCCTTTCCGCCGAGCCTAGCGAGGGCTTCCACGCCGGAGGCGTTTGCGGGAGCTACCGTCCCCAGCCGCCCCAGCGCCGGCACGGCGGCCAGCATCATGATACGCAGGGCCTCGAGCGTGTCATAGGGCAGCGCATGCCCGATCCGCGCCGACAACGCCCGGAGGATCGTCCAGTCCTCCTTGCCCTCGCCCGGCGCAAATGCGGCCCGCGCCGTTCGCTGCGCGCGTCCCTCGAAATTGACATACGTCGCGCTTTTCTCGGTGTAGGCAGCCCCGGGAAGGATCACATCGGCACGGTGCGCACCGGCGTCCCCGTGAGTGCCGATATAGATCACAAAGGCGCCCGGGGCGACCGGCAGCTCGTCCGCGCCCAGCAGGAAAAGCACGTCCAACGCGCCCGGCTTGGCCATCTCGGCCGCGGTCAGCCCGCCCTGGCCCGGGACCAGACCGAGATCGAGGCCAGCGACGCGAGACGCCGCCGTGTGCAGCACCGAGAAGCCGTTCCATCCGTCCTTGAGTGCACCGACGGCCAGCCCCGCCTTGGCGGCCATCGCCAGAATCGCGGCGCCATCCGGCCGCGCGACCGCACTGGCGCCGATCAGCCATATCTGCCGATTGAGGGAGGCGGGCGGGTGATCGACGAAGGTCGCGAGCGTCTCCGGACCGGCGCCGAGATAGGCGTACTCATATCCGAGATCGAGCCGTTCGCCGATGACCCCGACCTTCAACCCGCCCCGCCGCCAACGCGACCGGATGCGGGCATTGAGAACGGGAGCCTCGATCCGCGGATTGGCACCGATGATCATCAATCCGTCGGCGTCGTCGATGCCCGCGATCGTGGCATTGAACAGGTAGCTCGCGCGCCCGTGCTTGGGATCGAGCTTGGCTCCGTCCTGCCGGCAGTCGATGCTCGCCGCACCAAGCCGGCCGAGCAGATCCTTGAGCGCGAACATCTCCTCCGCGCCCGCGAGGTCGCCGGCGATCGCTCCGATGCGCGATGGCTGGGCACCCTTGAGCTTAGCCGCAACCGTGTCGAGCGCTTCGTCCCAGGTTGCCGGCTCGAGACGGCCGTTGCGCCGGATATAGGGTTGATCGAGCCGCTGTGCACGCAGCCCGTCGCAGACATGGCGCGTCTTGTCGGAAATCCACTCCTCGTTCACCGCATCGTTGTTGCGCGGCAGGATGCGCATGACCTCGCGGCCGCGCGTATCGACCCGGATCGACGCGCCGAGCGCATCCATTACATCGATCGATTCCGTTTTCTTCAGCTCCCAGGGCCTCGCATTGTGCGCCCATGGCCGGTGGGTCAGGGCGCCGACAGGGCACAGATCGACGACATTGGCCGACATCTCCGAGAGCATACCGCGCTCGAGATAGGTCGTGATCTCCATATCCTCGCCACGGCCGATGGCGCCCAGCTCCTCGACGCCGGCGATCTCGGTCATGAACCGCACGCAGCGCGTACAGTGGATACACCGGTTCATGAAAGTCTTGATCAGCGGCCCGAGATACTTCTCCTCGACCGCACGCTTGTTCTCCGTGTAGCGCGAACCGCCCAGGCCGAAGGCCATCGCCTGATCCTGCAGATCGCATTCCCCACCCTGATCGCAGATCGGGCAGTCAAGCGGGTGGTTGATGAGCAGGAACTCCATCACCCCCTCTCGCGCCTTCTTGACCATCGGCGAGAGCGTATTGATGACCTTGGGGCTGCCATCCTTGTTGGGCGGCATGTCGTTGACGCCCATCGCGCAGGACGCGACCGGTTTCGGCATCCCCTGCACTTCGATGAGGCACATCCGGCAGTTACCGGCAATCGACAGCCGCTCGTGATAGCAGAAGCGGGGGACTTCCACGCCGGCCTGCTCGCACGCCTGGATCAGGGTGATCCCATCCTCGACCTCAACGGCCGTGCCATCGATGATGAGTTGCTTCGGCATTGCGTTCGCCTGATGCCCCGGACTTGGTCGCGTTCGTGTCGCGCCGCACGCCTACCGCGCCGACGCCTCACCAGCGGCACGTCTCACCCGGCCGCAGGCTTACTGATATTGCGTCCACCTGCCAAGATGGCCGATATGCCAGATGCGACAAAAAGCCGGGATGATCGGCATTTTTGTCGAAAAGACCTTCCCTACTCCGCCGCTTCGAGATGCTTTGCAGCGTACCGATCGATGCGGGCCTCGATCTCGGGCCTGAAGTGGCGCAACAAACCCTGCACGGGCCACGCCGCCGCATCGCCGAGCGCGCAGATGGTATGGCCTTCGATTTGGCGCGACACATCGAACAGCAGATCAATCTCGCGCTTCTCGGCGTGGCCCTTGGCCATGCGCTCCAGCACGCGCCACATCCACCCGGTGCCTTCCCGGCAGGGCGTGCACTGCCCGCAGCTCTCATGCTTGTAGAAATAGGCGATGCGGGCGATGGCCTTTACGATGTCGGTCGATTTGTCCATCACGATGATGGCCGCCGTTCCCATCGCCGACTTAAGTTTGACGAGGCTGTCGAAATCCATCGTCAGGTCCTGGCACTGCGACGCCGGCAGCAAAGGCATCGACGACCCGCCGGGGATCACCGCGAGCAGGTTGTCCCAACCGCCGCGCACACCCCCTGCATGCTGCTCGATGAGCTGCCGCAGGGGCACACCCATTTCCTCCTCGACCACGCACGGCTGCTCGACATGGCCCGAGATCTGAAACAGCTTGGTTCCCGTATTGTTGGGCTTGCCGAGCCCGGCGAACCACGCCGCTCCGCGCCGCAAGATGGTCGGCGTCACCGCGATCGATTCGACGTTGTTGACCGTGGTCGGCGCACCATAAAGGCCACAGTTCGCGGGGAACGGCGGCTTCAGCCGCGGCTGGCCCTTCTTGCCCTCCAGGCTCTCCAGCAGGGCCGTCTCCTCGCCGCAGATATAGGCACCGGCGCCGTGGTGGACGTAGCACTCGAAATCCCATCCGTGGATGTTGTCCTTGCCGATCAGCCGGGCTTCGTAGGCCTCATCGATCGCCGCCTGCAGATGCTCGCGCTCGCGAATGAACTCGCCGCGCACATAGATGTAACAGACATGGGCACGCATTGCGTAGCTGGCGACCAGGCAACCCTCGACCAGGAGATGCGGATCGTGCCGCATGATCTCCCGGTCCTTGCAGGAGCCAGGTTCCGATTCGTCGGCATTGACCACCAGATAGCTCGGCCGCGGGTCATTCTTCGGCATGAACGACCACTTGAGGCCGGTGGGGAAGCCGGCGCCACCGCGACCTCTCAGGCCGGACTTCTTGATCTCGTCGATGATGCTGTCATGCCCCATCTCGATGAGCTTGGCAGTATTGTCCCAGGCGCCTCGCGAACGTGCGCCGGCGAGCCGCCAGTCGTGGAACCCGTAGAGGTTGGTGAAGATGCGGTCTTTGTCGGCGAGCATGGGGTCTACCGTCGTCCGATCATTGAGCGGTCTGCTTCCAGGCGAGGCCGGCCGCTGCTACGGCGAAGACGGCGGCCCACAGGAGGCTGGAATCGAGACTTTGTTTGAGGCCGAAGTATTGGAGCGTGAAAACGAAAATGCCCGCCGCAACGGTATGAGCGGCGACGAAGGCGCTGCGCTTCCAGGGCTTGTTCGGATCGAGCGACATCCCGCGCCTTCAATTCACAGGACCAACTAAGCTTTCACGATTTCCTTGAGCGTCGTCGGCCCACTCGACGGGCACGAAGCCTGGCGACCAATCTGCGAGCCGGGCTTGGGCGGTTGGCCCGCCTTGATCCCGTCCAGGAGACGCTCGAACAGCTCTGGTGTCAGATCCTCGTAGGTGTCCTTGCCGATCTGGACCAGCGGGGCGTTGACGCACGACCCTAGGCATTCGACTTCCTCCCATGAGAAGTTGCCGTCCGCCGATCGGTAGAGGGGTTCGTGGCTGATCCGCTTCTTGCAGATGTCGATCAGGGCCTCGGAGCCTCTGAGCATGCACGGCGTCGTTCCGCAAACCTGGATATGGGCCTTCTTGCCCATCGGAGCCAGCAGGAACATCGTATAGAAGGTCGCGATCTCGTAGACACGGATGTAGGCCATGCCGAGCAGATCCGCGACGACGCGGATAGCAGGTTCGGTGCACCAGCCCTCCTGCTCTTGCGCGCGCCACAGAACTGGGATGACCGCCGACGCCTGCTTGCCCGGCGGATACTTGGCAATCGTTGCCTTGACCCACTCTAGGTTTTCAGGCGTGAAGGCGAAACTTGCGGGCTGGTCGGGATAGAGGCGGCGAACGGCCATGTCAGCTTAGGCTCCGGAAGGAAGCTGCATGCGCCTTCACTACGTTGACGCGCACGATATGACAAGCACCGCGATAAGGACGAATAGCTGCACCACCGACGCCTGCCCGAAGCCGCCGCTTCGATTGCCCGCCTGCCG
>JAESFN010001432.1_pt1 | contig 10320 bp, 7 predicted proteins | sample 9269411 | NCBI WGS metagenome assembly JAESFN01 (sample SAMN14505399, study PRJNA617100) | algae metagenome | isolation source: Iphinoe sp. HA4291-MV1 and co-occurring heterotrophs from trail next to... | place: USA: Maunawili Falls, Hawaii | collected 2009-07-25
GTGGTCAATCTCGGTCTGACGCGCGGGTTTGTGGGACGGGAGCGCTGCGGTCTGATGCCGATTCGCGGTCACTCAGGCGTGCAGGGCGGCGCGGAAATGGGCGCGTATTCGACGGTGTTCCCGGGATATACCCCGATCAACGCGACCAGTGCGGCCGAGTTCGGCAAGCAATGGGGATTCGAGATTCCGACCACCCCGGGTATTACAACCCCAGAAATGCTCGATGCCGGGCATCGTGGCGAGCTCGATCTGCTCTTCTCCGCCGGTGGCAATTTCCTCGAAGCGATGCCCGACCCCGCCTACGTGGATGAGGCGCTCGCTCGCATCCCATTGCGGGTTCACCAGGACATCGTGCTGTCGAGCCAGATGCTGGTCGATCCTGGCGAAACCGTGATTCTCCTCCCAGCAGCGACGCGTTACGAAATTCCCGGCGGGATCACGCAAACCTCGACCGAGCGACGCATCATGTTCAGCCCGGAGATTCGCGGTCGCCGCATCGGTGAGGCGCGGCCGGAATGGGAGGTCTATCTCGATCTCGCCCGGCGGGTGCGCCCCGAAATCGCGGACAAGCTCGAATTCAAAAACACGCAGGCGGTTCGCGAGGAAATCGCGCGGGTGGTGCCGATGTACGCCGGGATCGAAACCCTGCGCAAAACCGGCGATCAGGTGCAATACGGCGGCGAACATCTCTGCGCCGGTTGGAATTTCCCGACACACGACGGCAAAGCGCACTTTTCGAGTGTTGGGTTGCCGGTAAGCGATGTCCCCGAGGGTTTCTTCGCGGTATCGACTCGCCGTGGCAAGCAATTCAACACGATGGTCCACGAGAAAAAGGATGCGATCACCGGCGCCGTACGCGATGCCATTTTCATGGCCGCCAGCGACGCCAAATCACTCGGGCTGCGCGACGGCGATGCGATTCTACTGCGCAACCAAACCGGCGAGTATCGCGGCCGGGTGCGCATCGCCCCGATGCAATCGCGCAATCTTCAGGTGCACTGGCCGGAAGGGAATGTGCTGCTCGATCATGCGATGCGCTCACCGGAATCGCACGTTCCCGATTACAACGCGCTGGTAACGGTCGAGCGCGCCACGAGCGCGCAGGCAGCGGACTGAGATGGAAGGCCGGCGGCGCGCGCAAACCAAAATCAAGCTCACCACCGTCCATAGCGACGACTCGCGCGCTCGCGCGGATGTGGTTGCAACCGAAGAACCGCTCGAAATTCGTGTCGGCTACAGCGGGTTCACCACACGCATCGCCGTGACGATGCGCACGCCCGGTCACGATTTCGAGCTTGCTGCCGGTTTCCTCTTCAGCGAGGGGATCATTCACTCGCGCGATGACATCGCCACCATCGGCTATTGCGTTGATCGCGAGCTAACCCCAGAGCAGCAATACAACGTCGTCACCCTCGATCTCCGCTCCGGCGCAACCCTGCCGGATGAGGTGCAGGTGCGGCAATTCGGCATCAGCAGCGCCTGCGGGGTCTGCGGCAAGGAAAGCCTGGACGATCTCACGCGTCGCGGTATATCGCGCATCGAAAACGGACTGACCGTCTCACCGCGAACGATCCTGGCGTTGCCCGATCGCCTGCGTGCTGCCCAGGGCGTGTTCGAGCAAACCGGCGGATTGCACGCCGCCGGGCTCTTCACCGCCGACGGCGAGCTGGTGACGCTCCGCGAGGATGTCGGCCGGCACAATGCGCTCGATAAGCTGATCGGCGCGATGTTGCTCGATGGCCGCCTACCACTAAGTAATTACGTGATTCTGGTAAGTGGACGCACCAGCTTTGAACTGGCGCAGAAGAGCGCCGCTGCTGGGGCATCGATGCTTTGCTCGGTTTCCGCGCCGAGCAGCCTGGCGATCGAGGTAGCCAAGCGTTTCAATCTCACGCTGATCGGGTTCTTACGCGGTGAGCAGTTCAATATCTATACCGGCGGGCACCGGGTGGAACAACCAACTCCTGCACTCAGCGGCTCATAACCCGTTCGCCCGCGCGCGACGGGCGCGGGTGGCCGGGGTAATCCGTTCCAGCATGCGAAGCAGTCCATCGGTGATGAGCGCCAGCGCCACGATCGCCACTGCTCCGGCGAGAATTTCCGACGGGTAGTCACGCGAAATGCCGTCGAACAGCAGGGTACCGAGTCCCCCGGCATTGACCCAGGCGGTCACCGTCGCCAGCGCGATCGTCGTCACCGTGGCGATCCGCAACCCGGCGATGAAGATCGGCAACGCCAGCGGAAACTCCACCTTCAGCGCCACCTGCGACCGCGTCATCCCCACCCCTCGCGCCGCCTCCAGGGTTGAGCGATCGACCGATTGCAGCCCCGCCACGATGTTCCGCACCAGCGAAATCTGCGCGTAGGCGGCAAGCACCACAATCGCCGGTTTGCGCCCCAATCCCAGCGAAGGGATGAGAAACGCGAGAAACGCAAGCGACGGCACGGTGTAGATCGCGCCGAGCAACGACAGGATCGGCAGCGCGAGCTTCGGCACCCGGCTCGCGAGCAATCCGAGCGGTATTGCCGCCAGCAACGCCAACCCAATCGCCAACAGCGTGATCGTCAGGTGATCCTGGGTGAGTGAGAGCACTCGCCGCCAGTTGTCGAAGAGATAGGAGAAATTCACGCCGGGACCTGCCCAGGCGCAACCGCCTGCTGAATCTGCCGCAGATCGAGCGAGCCGATCACCGCACCATCGGCTCCGGTCACTGCGAGCACCGGATGTCCCGCATCAAGCAACAGCGCCAGCGCATCGCGCGCATCGGTAGCGCTATCGATCGCCGGCGCATCGGCAGGCGGCAACTCGCTGCTGAGCAAATCGCTCACCGGGATAACGCTCAATCGCCGAAGCACATCTCCAGCGCCGACGAGATCGGCAACGAATTCGTTCGCTGGCTGCGTCATGATCCGCATCGGCGTATCGAATTGCTCCAGTCCACCGGCACGGATCACGGCGATGCGGTCGGCCAATCTCAGCGCTTCTTCGATATCGTGGGTGACGAAGAGGATGGTGGTTCCAAGCTGGCGGTGGATGCGTGCCAGCTCATCCTGCAAACGCGTACGGGTGATAGCATCCAGCGCGCCGAATGGCTCGTCCATCAGCATCGTCGGCGGCTGCGCGGCCAGCGCTCGCGCCAAGCCAACGCGTTGCTGCTCGCCGCCCGAGAGTTGGGCGGGATAGCGCTGGCGATAGCGATCGGGCGGCAGACCGACCAGCTCCAGCAGCTCATCAACTCGGGCGTTGGTGCGCGCTTTGTCCCATTTCAGCAGGGACGGCACCACTGCCACGTTTTCGGAAACTTTGAGATGTGGAAAGAGCCCGGCCTGCTGAATCACATAGCCAATCCGGCGGCGCAGCTCGGGCGCTGGTTCGCTCTGGATGTTGCGGCCGTCGATCTCGATCGCACCGGAGGTCGGTTCGTAGAGCCGGTTCACCATTTTCAGCAGGGTGGTTTTGCCACTGCCGGATGGTCCGAGAAGCACGACCAGCTCACCCGGTTCGATTTCGAGCGAGATGTCATTGACGGCGGGCACACCGCCGTCACCGTAACGCTTGGAAACCGCGCGGATTGAGATTCGGCTCCCGGAAACGGCGTTGGCCGGATTGCTTGCTTCGGTCATCGCCGGGTACCTCCAGCGTGGGGCACAAAATGGGCGCCGCCGGATCGGCGGCGCCCAAACGTTCAGGTATTAGCCGCTGACAATGCCATTCTGCACGAGAAAGTCCTTGGCGACATCGGCCGGCTCGCGCTTCTCGTCGCCGACCACTTCACCGTTGAGCGCAATCTGCACTTCAGTCGTGATCAGCGGCGCGACTTTGTTCAGCGCCTCGGCGATCTGCGGATTCGCGGCGAGCGTATCCTGCCGCACCACCGGCGCGACGTGATACGGCGGCCAGAGCGCTTTGTCGTCGGTCAGCACCACGAGATCAAAGAAGCCGATTTCGGCGTCGGTGCTGAAGGCGAGCACCACATTGGCGTCGTCGTCATTGATCGCCTGGTACTTGATCCCTGGATCGACGCCTTTGACCGAAACCTGAGCGTCGCCATAGGTGGCGGAAAGCCCCTTCAAGCCATCCTCTCGGTCTTCGAAATCAACCGGTGCGGAAATCATGATCTCGTTACTTTGTCCCCAGGCCCAGAGATCGGAGATGGTGACAATGCTGTTCTCTTCAGCAAAGGTCTTTTTCACCGCTAGAGCTTGGGTATCGTTCATCGGTGACTGATCGAGCCAGGTCAGTTGAAACTTCGCCTCGTATTCCTTCTTGATGTAGGCGAAGATCGCAGTGTCAATCGGCCCGAAGGCTCCCGCCGCTGGTGAAGCGACCGCCGCTTCCGGCGTGGCAGAACCGGTGGCGTCGGCGATCGTCTTCTTCAAAATCTCAAGCAAGCCGGTGCCTGTGTATTCAGGGTAGAGATCGATATCGCCGTTAACTAGTGCGGTGTGTGCTACCGCCGTCCCACCAAGGTTGAGCTTGCGCTCCACCTCGAAGCCCGCCGCTTCCAGCGTCTGCGCGTAAATCTCGCCGACGATCAACGCTTCAGGGAAATTCTTCGAGCCAACCTTGATTTTCGCTCCCTGAGCGAAGGCATCACCGAATCGAGCGGCCATGAGCCCGGCCACGGGCAAGGCGGCAGCGCCTTTGAGTACTGAACGACGTGAAACCATGCTGAAGTTCCTCCTTCGGCGGAAAAACGCGCCTACCCTGGCGCCTGTGAGGTTGCCGGTGGACGAAGCCACCGTTCTATTGCGGCCAGCGAGCCCTCCGCGAAGAGCGTGAGCAGCGTCACTGGAATCGCCCCGACGAGAAGTAAGCGGGTGTCATAGAGCGTGAGCCCGCTGGTAATGAATCGCCCCAGGCCGCCGACGCCGATGAACGCCGCAAGCGTCGCGCTCGCAATCACTTCCACGGCGGCAGTGCGCACCCCGGCGACGATCACCGGAAGCGCGAGCGGCAGCTGCACTTTGGCGAAGACCTGCAACCGGTTCATGCCCAGCCCGCGCGCTGCTTCCAGCACCGAGCCGTCGATCCCCCGCATCGCCGCATCGGTGTTGATGACGAGCGGCGGACCAGCGAGTAGCACGAGTGCAATCAGCGCGATAGCAAAGGAACGATCGAAAAACGGCAGAAGATCACCGAGATCGCGGCGATAGGGATAGAGCAGGAAAATCACGGCGAGGCTCGGGATCACCCGCAGCGACGAGATCACCGCCACGATCGACTGGCTGAACCAGCGTCCCCGCGCCGCCAGGATGCCGAGCGGCACGAAAATCACAATCGCGGCAATGAGCGCGTACAGGCTCAGCCGGATGTGCACGCTCAGCGCTTCGCGAAAGCGGTCCGGATTATCCTGGATGTATTGCCACGCATCGCCGAGCAGCCCCACGGCCGTTTCCTCCCCACCGCCTGAGGGTACGGAACTCGCCTCGCCCAGGCTGTCGCCCGCGATACAGAAGAGCGAACATATGATCCAAATACGATAAACCTGGGGTGGCGGCCCCAGGAGCTCTCTCCCTAGCTCGCTTCCCTGGCAAACATCTCCGTCCAGGCTGGCCAGAAGCCGAGGTTGTGCGCGATGGTGCGGGACGGAATGTTCGTGGGGTTGGTGGCGTAATAGGGCACGATGCCGAGATCGAGGATTGCCTCTGTAAGTTTGCTGACAATCGCCTGACCGACACCGCGGCCACGCGATCCTTCGATCGTATCGACGCCGATCTGCCAGAGCTTCGGCGCATCGGCGCTGGCGGCTGCGATGCCAACGATCTCTCCGTCGCGGCGAGCTACCACCGCGAGCTGGTCGGGCCGTGGTGAATCAGCATCGGTGCTCAACGCGTTCGGGAAGCCGGAAAGACCGTAAAGAGCCAGAATTTCCGGCCGCTCAAGCAGGTCAAGCTCGACTCCAACCGGCATCTCAGCCGGGCGGAACCGATCGCGGGAGCAGAGGTGGCCGAAAATCGGTCCGTTCAGAACCTGGCCATCGGCTTCGAGCATCATCGATAGACGCGCCACGATCTGCGGTTTGAAGACGAGATCGCGCGTACTCCCCTCCATCATTTCCCGCATCGCTGCCATCCGCGCCGGCGAGGTGGAAATCACCACCCCGCCACCGATCGTCAGGGCATTGAACGGGTTTGCCGGGCGGATGAAGGCGCGACGCCCCGGGAGATCGATCGCCTCGGTGATAGTGATCGCGGGCGAATCGAGATCCGCTTCGGTCACGTTGAAATCAGCCGCCAGGGTTCGCCGCATTACGGCGATCGCCTCAGCCTTCGTGCTGTTGATCGTCATCCCAATCGCTTTACTATCGCGTCGCCGCGAGTTTGCGCTTCGGCGGCGCAGCCGGCGCCACCCGCGTCAGCAGCGTTCCCATGCCGGTGCGCGAGAGATACTCCGAGTAGCCACCGGGATAATCGGTCACGAGCCCATCGCGCAGCTCGACGGTGCGCGTGCAGACATTGTCGAGAAAGTAGCGATCGTGCGAGATCGTCACGATCGTGCCGTCGAATTCGACCAGCGCTCGTTCCAGCGCCTCTCGCGAGGCGATATCGAGGTTGTTGGTCGGTTCGTCGAGCAGCAGCAGGTTGGCGCCGCCCAGCATCAGCACTGCGATCTGCAGGCGCGCCCGCTCACCACCACTCAGTGCGCTGACGCGGTTCATCGAATCGTCGCGGCTGAACAGCAATGTCGAGAGGAAGCTGATCGCCTGCTGCTCGGTCCACGGCTTGAGCCGCCGCACCGTTTCCAGCGGGGTTTTCGCCGGATCAAGCGTTTCGTGCTCCTGCGCGTAGTAGCCGATCTGCGTTGAGCCACCGATCCTCAGCGTGCCGCTACTCGGAGTTTCGTCACCGAGCAACATCTTGAACAGCGTGGTTTTGCCCGCCCCGTTCGGCCCGACCAGTGCGATCGATTCACCCTGCCGCACCACGAAATCGAAGGGCTGCAACACCACACGCTCGCCGAACGATTTCGCCAGCGCCGTCGCTTCCAACGCGATTGTCGAACCCCGATCGGCATCGAACGAAACATCAATCCGCCGCCGTCGCAGCACCGGTGGCGGAGTCGCCTCCAGTCGCGCTCGCTCCTCGGCGAGTTTGCGCCGTTGATTCTCAGCACGCGACGCGAACTTCGGGTTCTGCCGGGCCCACTGCGTGAGTTGCTCAGAGCTTTCCTTGAGCTTCTTCAGCGCTTTCAACTCGACATCGCGTAGCTCCGCCTGCCGCTCCAGCCGCGTCTGCTTAGTTTCGAGGAACCGGCTGTACCCACCGGGATAGAGCACGATCTTGCCATCCTCGAGCTCGGCGATCGCGGTGCAGGCCTGGTCGATGATGTAACGGTCGTGGGTGATCAACGCCACGGCGCCTTTGTGCGTGCGGATTTGCTCCTCCAACCAGGTGCGGGCGCGCAGATCGAGATGGTTGTCCGGTTCGTCGAGCAGCATCACATCGGGGCGCTGGAGCAGGAGCTCGGCGAGCCCGACCAGTCGCTTTTCACCGCCACTCAGCGTTTCTACCGGCGAATCCCAGGTGCGCGTCGCCAGGCCCAACCCGGCGAGCATCGCCTCTCCGGCCGCGGCAGCGGTATCGGGGTCGATCTCCTCCAGCCGCGCCAGCGTTTCCGAGTATTCGTCCATGACATCGGCGAGCGCATCGTCATCGAGCGGCTCTGCCATTTTGGCTTCGAGCTCGGCGAGGCGGGTTTCGATCGCGGCAACATCACCGGCGGCGAATTTGACGACGGTGCGTGCGGTAGCCCCTGGAGCGAAATCTGGGTCCTGACGCAGATATCCGGCGCGCACACCACGCTGATAGGTGACCGCGCCGCGATTCGGCTTGATCTCGCGGGCGGCAATTTTCATCAGCGTGCTCTTACCGGCGCCGTTCTCGCCGATCAGCGCAATGCGATCGCCGAGACGAATTTCGAAGAGCAAATCTTCAAAAAGTTGGTTGCCGCCGTGGGCATGCGCAATCCCCGAGGCCTGAATCAACAGCGTCATTGAAAGGTGCTCCGAGCCCGCGCGTCATTGCGCGGTGGTTGAAACGAATCCGATAGATTGTACCGATCTGGAGACAATTCACAAAGCGCGAAGCACGCCCAATCCGCTTTGGTATCGTTAGTCAGCTTACCCGGCACCGGTATCACCCGCGCCGGGCATCCCGATCGCTTACATCATCTGGGAACCTCATGCCGAAGTCTGCTCTGCGCCTCATTTCCGTACCGATTGCATTGATCGCGCTCCTGCTCTGGACGCAGGGAGCGCTGGCGCACCCGGAGCTGGAGCGCTCCAATCCACCAGCCGATGGGCTGCTCGCTGCCCCACCGCAGGAGCTGGAGTTCTGGTTCACCGAGCGCATCGATACCGGCGCCGGCTCACCGAGCGTCGAGATCATCGATGAGCAAGGCACGCGCTCGACGGCTGAAGCAACGGTCGATCCCAGCGATCCGAAGCACGTCACCGCCACCACCGATGCTATCGGCTCCGGTACCTACACCGTGGTTTGGACCGTACGCTCACTCGATGACGGCCACACCCTCGGCGGCACCTTCGCTTTTCGCGTTGGTGGCAGCGATCGCGCTCCGGGCGCCGCCACGACCGAGGGTGAGCGCCCCGAGGCCTGGAATGTTGCCACGCGCTGGTTGACCTTCCTCGGCGCGGCGATGGCGATCGGCTCAATGATGCTGATGCTCCTCTCCCGCTTCTGGCCGGGGCGAGCGGTCGAAGCGGCGATCTCGGATCGTCGTTTGCTGCTGGCGCTCATCGGGCTCGCCATTGCCGAAATCGACACCGTAGCCGAGCCGTTTCTCCTCACCCAGTTCCCACCGGCCGGTTCGCGCGCGCCCTCCGTGAACGACGCGTTTGCCAGCCAGCCAAACGCCTGGCAGATTCGTGCGATCGCGCTCCTGGCCGGTGTCGTGATCGCACTGACGGCGCTGTTGCTCCAGCGTCAGATCGTCTGGCAGATCGTCACCGGATTGCTCGGAGCAACCGGCATCGCCGGGCTGAGCTTCACCGGGCACGCCGCGGCGCGTTCGAGCTGGCGCAGCGCAGCGATCGCCGTCGATGCCGTGCACCAGCTTTCGATCGCGCTCTGGTTCGGCGGCTTGGTACTGGTGGTGGTGCTCTGGCGCTCGGTCAACCGCGAGATGGTTGAGCGGTTTTCGCTCGTGGCGTTGCCGCTAATGGCGTTGGGCATTCTTACGGGGGTCGGCAACGCGCTCTTCGAGTTGCCGCGCCTGAACACCCTCTGGAAGAGCGATTACGGCAAGGTGATCCTGTTCAAGGTCATCGTTCTGATGGCCGTGCTGGGATTGGCGACCTTCCACCGATTGCTGCTGCGACCGGTCAAGAAAAAGGTCGATACCGCGCTCACTCGCATGCGGTTGCCGATTCGCTTCGAAGTAATTCTGGCTGCGGCGATCATTCTCGGCGGCTCAACCCTGTCGCTGCTCTCGCCGCCGGGCAAAGCCTTCACCCCGCAGCTCACCTCGCTCGCTATTACGCAGATCAGCGAAACCGTAGCCGGGCAGGAGCCGATCGTCGGGACCCTCTCACTCAATCCCGCGAAACCAGGCGCGAACGACATTCGCATCACATTTGCCAAGCGAGACGGCACCTCGATCCCCACCGGCGATCTTCAACTCGTTCGGCTCAGCTTCGCCGCGCTGACCAGCACGGCGGCGCAACGCGATCTCGACGCCACCCCGAATGCGGATGGCAGTTGGTCACTCACCGGCACCCAGCTTTCGATCGAGGATTGGTGGCACATTACCGTCCTGGTGCGTCAGGCAGGGCTGCAGGACACGTTGATCAGTTACTACCTGATCCTGCCGGATCCCAATCTCAATGGCTTCAATACGATGCCCGAGCCGGAATCCCAACCCGAGGCGGAAGCGATCTTTCGTAGCGCGCTCCAGAATCTGACGAGTCTCCACCGCGTCGCCTTCACGCAGCAGCTCACCAGCGGTACCGGCACCGTGGTGCAGTCGTACACCGAGGTGAACGACGGCGCCGATGGTTCGACCCCGGCGGCGATGGTGACGACAAACAGCGCCACCGTGATCACCATCGGGGAGTTCCGCTGGCTCGGTCAGCTCAACGTGCCCTGGGCGAAAACCGGCAGCAACCCGATGATCCCACCCTCGGAATGGGGAGACGACTACGATCTCGCCACCGGATTCCGAATGGGTGGCGTGGAAACGATCGCGGGCGAGCAAGCGCAGGTGATCACCTTCCGGGTACCGGAAACCAAAGCGCTTGCCGGTGCTTACTATGTCTGGTGGGTCGGTATCGACAGCGGTCGCCTGCTGCAGGTGGCGAT
>JAESFN010001433.1_pt1 | contig 10319 bp, 11 predicted proteins | sample 9269411 | NCBI WGS metagenome assembly JAESFN01 (sample SAMN14505399, study PRJNA617100) | algae metagenome | isolation source: Iphinoe sp. HA4291-MV1 and co-occurring heterotrophs from trail next to... | place: USA: Maunawili Falls, Hawaii | collected 2009-07-25
CCGGCGTTGCTCCCCGTCTGCCCTTTAGGAACGGCAGTTCGGGGAGCGATTGCAGCCTATCACGGATAGTTTATTGCGCCGGCGCCATGGCACTGTCGGTCATCGGCGTGGCCGACATGGCATCACCCGACATCGCATCCCCCGCCATCGGCGCCGCAGCATTGCAGGCCTTGGTCGCCTCATCCTGCTTCATTGCGTCGGCCTCCATGCCGGCCTTGTCGAGGCAGGCCTTCAGCATGGCCTCCGGCGTCATCGCCATGGGGTCGGCCGCCATCGCATCGCCGGCCATCGGCGTCGCCATCGCGTCCGTGGCCATCGGCGTTGCCATGGCGTCCTCGGCGGCAACGTTGCCCGCAAAGCCCAGGGCAGCCGCAAGGGCTAGGGCGGAAAGCACTGATTTCATCTTAAGTCTCCCGTTGGCCGCTCATGCGGCGGCTACGAGAAGCCATTCGCGGTGGAAGCCGGGGCGGTTACCTGTGTCACGCGTTCGTGACAGCGCGACAGCTGCCGTCTCCGGGTGTAACCTTCCGCCCGTCTCCGGCGAATTCAGGACTCGATGAGCGTCACCTCGGACATGGAAGCGCGGCTCCGCGCGCTGATGCTGAAGGCGCTCGATGGCGACGCGGGTGCCTATCGCATGCTGCTCGACGAGCTGCGGCGCATGCTGCGGCCCTATTTCGCCCGCCGCCTAACCCCCGGGCTCGCCGCCAACGGCGACGACCTCGTGCAGGAAACCCTGATGGCCATCCACACGCGACGGCTGACCTATGATCGCACCCAGCCGCTCACCGCCTGGGTGCACGCCATTGCGCGCTACAAGCTGATCGACCATTTCCGCCGCAACAAGGTGCGCGCTACCGTGCCGCTCGAGGACGATGCTGCCCTGTTCGCCCGCGATGAAGCCGGCGACAGCGCCGCGCGGATGGATGTCGAGGCCGTGCTCTCGACCCTCCCCCCTCGCCCCGCCGAGCTGATCCGCCAGACCCGGCTCGAAGGCGCTTCGATCGCCGAAGCCGCGGCGCGCACCGGCATGTCGGAATCGGCGGTGAAGGTGTCGATCCACCGCGGGCTGAAATCGCTCGCCGACCGCTTCGGAGGTCGCTCCGATGAGTGACGAGTTGCTCGACCGGCTAGCGGCCGACCTCAAGCCGACACCCCCGAGGGCGCTGCAGGCGCGGCTGTTCGGCTGGGCTGGCCTCGGCATTGTCCTGTCGGCGATCATCATGCTCGTCTGGCTCGGCCCGCGGCCCGACATGATGGAAGCGCCCGGCACCATGATGTTCTGGACCAAGTTCGCCTACACGGCGTGCTTCGCCATCATCGGCGGCATCGCAGCGCTGAACCTGGCGCGTCCGGCCGGCAGGCTGCGCCGGCAGCTGATCATCCTCGTCATCCTCGTGCTGCTGGTCGGTGCCGGCGGCCTGCTGCAGCTGGCGCTGATGGGGCCGGACCAAATGGGGCGCCTGGTGATGGGCAACACGGCCCTGCGCTGCCCGTTCTACATCGTCGCGCTGTCCGCCCCGATCTATGCCGCGGTCATCTTCGCCATGCGCCGCGCCGCGCCGACCAACCCCACCCTCGCCGGCTTCGCTGCCGGGCTGTTCGCGGGCGGCGCCGGCGTCTGGGTCTACGCCTTCCACTGCACCGAAAGCGGCATGCCCTTCATCGCCATCTGGTACACCGCCGGCGTGCTGGCTACGGCGCTGCTCGGGGCGCTGATCGGGCGGTTTGCACTGCGGTGGTAGAGAGCCTGGGGGCTTGCAGTCAGGACTCCTCTCCCCCTGAGGGGAGAGGGTAGTGCAGCTAGGACCGATAGGTCCGTAGCGGAACTCGGGTGAGGGGTTCAGCCTCTCAGCGAGCGCGTATGGCGCCGCTTCACCCCTCATCCGGCGCTACGCGCCACCTTCTCCCCTGAGGGGAGAAGGGAAGGAGCTCACCCCTCAGCCCGCGCCGCCCAATTGATTCCGCGGCGCAGGATCGTCGCCATCTGCGGGTTCTCGAATTCCTTGGCCTGATGGCCGAGCGTCGAGTGGAACACCTTGCCGGCGCCATAGTGCCGCTTCCACACCACCGGCATCACCACGCCCTTCGTCCAGGCGGCATGCTGGCCGGAGAAAGTGGTAGTCGCCAGCACTTCCACCGAAGGGTCCATGTGCATGTAGTATTGCTCGGAGGTGTAGGGGAACGAGGCCGGGATGCCCTGCATGATCGGGTCCTCGGGCTTGGTCACATCCACCGTGTAGTCGATGATGTTGCCGGGGTGCGCCACCCACTGGCCGCCGACCATGAACTGGTAATCGACCGCGTCGCGGAACGCATCGCTCATCCCGCCATGGTGCCCGGCAAGCCCGACGCCGCTTTCGATCGCCTTGACGAGGTTCGCCAGCGGGTCCTTGTCGATCTTGCTCATGGTGTAGATCGGGATGATCAGGCTGAGCTCGTGGATCGCCGGATCGGCGAACACTGCGAGGTCGGTTTCGACGCGCACCGAGTAGCCGTCTTCGTGCAGCCAGCGCCGATAGATGGCCGCGCATTCCTCGGGGTCGTGCCCGTTCCACCCACCCCAGACGATCAAGGCACTCCGCATAGTCGACTCCCCGCTAAAGTGGCGCGGAGAGTAACCGAACCGGGCGGGCATGGAAGCCCAAAAGCGTCGCTCCACGCCCTTCCGCTGTCGCAGTTTCTATAGTTAACTCACCGCTCCACTGGGGTTGCGGATGACGGCCAGCGGTATGCCTGATGCTTGTTACACCGGCGTTGCAATGCAGTGCGAGAAGGGTCCGGAGCAACCGGAATCCACGTAAAAGGGACAGAGATATGAAGAAGCTGTTGTTCGGCGCCGCGGCGCTGGCGCTATCGGCCGGATTGACCGGCACGGCGCAGGCCGAGTTCTCGCTCAAGATCCTCCACATCAATGATTTTCATTCGCGTTTCGAATCCATCACCGGCTCCGACTCGACCTGCAACGCCGAAGGTGAAACCAAAGGCGAGTGCTTCGGCGGTATTGCGCGCCTGAAGACCGCCATCGACGCCGAGCGCGCCGAAGCCAAGGCGGCGAACGAGAACAGCGTATTGTTCTCGGCTGGCGACGAGTTCCAGGGCTCGCTGTTCTACACCCAGTACAAATCCGAGATCGTCGCCGACTTCATGAACGACATGGGCTTCGACGTGGTCGCCACCGGCAACCACGAGTTCGACGACGGCCCGGCCGAGTTCGCCAAGTTCATCGCCTCGGCCAAGTTCCCCATCATCGGCGGCAACTTCGACACCACCAAGGACCCTGACCTCAAGGGCCTGCCCAAGGGCGTCATCGTCCTCAACATCGGCGGCGAGAAGGTCGGCGTCATCGGCGCCACCACCGAGGACACCCCTGAGATCGCGGCATCCGGGCCGAACGTAGCGTTCGAAAGCGTCACCGAATATGTGAAGGGCGCCGTCGGCGCGCTGGAAGGCGCCGGCATCAACAAGATCATCGTCGTCAGCCATATCGGCTACAACGTCGACCAGGACCTGGCCAAGGCCGTCTCCGGCATCGACGTGATCGTCGGCGGCCACACCCACACCTTCCTCGGCACCGGCAAGGGCGAAGCCGGCCCCTACCCCACCCTGGTCAAGAACCCTGATGGCGTCGACGTGCCGATCGTCCAGGCCGGCCAGTACGGCAAGGTGCTGGGCGACATCAAGATCACCTGGGACGATGCCGGCAAGGTCACCTCCGCCGTGGGTGCGCCGATCCTGCTCGATGCTTCGGTGAAGCCCGACCAGGGTTTCCTCGACCGTGTCGCCGAACTGGGCAAGCCCCTCGAAGCGCTGAAGGCTGAAGTCATCGGCAATGCCACCGAGGCCATCCAGGGCGACCGCAACGTCTGCCGCGTCATGGAATGCTCGATGGGCAACCTCGTCGCCGATGCCCAGCTCGACCGCGTCGCCGACCAGGGCGTTACCATCTCGATCGCCAACTCGGGTGGCCTGCGCGCCTCGATCGATGCCGGCGAGATCACCATGGGCGAAGTGCTCACGGTGCTGCCCTTCTCCAACACGCTCGCCACCTTCCAGCTCACCGGCGCCGATCTCGTCGCCTCGCTGGAAAACGGCGCCAGCCAGATCGAAGAGATTGCCGGCCGCTTCCCGCAGGTCGCCGGGCTCAAATACACCTTCGATAAGTCCAAGCCTGCCGGATCGCGCATCTCCGATGTGCTGGTCAAGGACGGCGACAACTGGGTGCCGATCGACCCCGCCAAGACCTACGGCATCGTCACCAACAACTATGTGCGCGGCGGCGGCGACGGCTATGAGCTGTTCGGCACCAAGGCCGTGAACGCCTACGACTTCGGACCGCCGCTCGAAAAGGTGGTGGCCGACTACATCGCCAAGCTCGGCGGCGACTACACGCCGTATACCGACGGCCGCATCACCGATGCGTCGCCGGCCCCGGCACCCGAGCCTGCACCGGCGGCTGAACCGGCCGCTCCTGCGGCGACTGAGGCTCCGGCTGCTGCTCCTGCGGCTCCGGCGGAGACCCCGGCGGCTCCTGCGGCCGCTCCGGCCGAAACTCCGGCAATGGCGCCTGCAACGGAAGCTCCGAAGCAGTAGCCCACATAACGCGCAGTCAGCGCCCCTCTCCCGCTTGCGGGGCAGGGTGCCGTCCGAAGGACGGCGGGAGGGGGGAGCGGCAAACACCGCCCCCCTTTCTCTTTGGCAAGGTGGCTCCCAAGACCCCCTCTCTTGCGAAAACTAAGGACTTAGCTGCGCTAAGCCCAAGTTTTCGCTTTCTCCCCCGCCAAGGGGGAGAGTCCAGACTGATACTCAGGTGCAGATGGAGGCCACTGATCATCTCCCCCTAGGCGGGGGAGAAAGTAAAATCTTAGGTTTAGCCGCTTGGCTAAGCCTTAGATTTTGCAAGAGAGGGGGCCTGGAGGGCACGGTGCGACCACACGCCTACCGCTGGAACAGCACGACCTTGTCGTCGCCGTAGATCGTCCGCGCGAACTCCTTGAACCCGAGCCGCCCGGCGACCCGCATCGAGGCGAGGTTGTCGACATTGATCAGGCAGGTCATCCGCCGCCCGGGGAAGGTCGTCTCGGCCCAGCCGATCGCCGCCTGCATCGCCTCGGTGGCATAGCCCCAGCCCTGTGCCGAGGGCATCAGCGCCCAGCCGGCTTCGAGCGTGCCTTCGAGCGGCGGCTCGATGATGCGGCGCGCCTCGTGGAAACCCGCCTCGCCAACCAGTTGCCCGGACTCTTTTTCGAACGTCGCGAAGAAGCCGAAGCCGAGATGCGCCCAGCCCCCTGCCCTGGTCAGGAAGCGCTGCCAGCTCTGCTCCCTGGAAAACACCCGGCCGCCGATGAAGTGCACCACGTCGGGGTCGGCCCACATGGCGGCGAACGCGTCGAAATCCCCGGGCGTATAGGCGCGGAGGATCAGCCGCTCGGTTTCGATAACTGGAATGTCCATGGCGTCAGCGTGGCCGCGCCAACTGCCGCCAGATCAGCAGCACGATCACCGAGCCGACAATGGCGCCGAGAAAATTCGCCGGCTCGCCTGCCCGCAGCCAGCCGATCTGCTGGCCAAGCCAGGTCGCAACGAACGCGCCGACGATCCCCAACACCACGGTGAGGATGAAGCCACGCGGCTTGGGATCGCCCGGGGTGATCAGCTTGGCCAGAAAGCCAACGACCAGACCGATAAGGATGACGCCGATAACTTCCATGTAACCCTCCCTGCCCGCTGCATAAATGGACCCGCGGCCAATGGGTTGCAATGGGGTGGTCCACCTCATTCCAGCGAGCTCTGGGATAGAGGCTGAACGATAGGCCGGTGGCTGTGGCCCCCCACCCCTGTCCCCTCCCCGCAAGGGGGAGGGAGACCAAAACACTGGCACCGCAATCTGCGTCTCGCTCCCCTCGCGGCGACCTCTTGTCGTCCGCCTTGCGGGGAGGGATCAAGGGTGGGGGTCGGCACGCACCGGCGCTTCAGACGCCCCCACCCCCTCAATGCGTCGGCAGTTCCTTGCGCTGCTGCTCGGACACCGTTGCGAGATCCAGCACCTTCTGCAGCTCGGCGGCGTGGCGGAAGCTCGGCTCCTGCATCTTGCCGGTCTTCACTGCCTCGGCGAAGCGCTGGTAGTTGGTCGGCACCGGCGGCACTTCCATCTCTTCCCAGGTGCCGCTCTCGACGTTGTCGCCGAGGCAGACCCGCAGGCGCGAGCCGTCGTGGCGGTGCTGCACTTCGACGCCGCCCTTCTCGCCATAAACGCGCAGCCGCAGCTCGTTCATGTGGCCGGTAGCCCAGCGGCTGGCGTGGATCACGCCGAGCGCGCCATTGTCGAAATCCACCGCCATGGTGAAGCTGTCATTGGCGTCGAGTTCATACTCGCCGATCTTGTTGCCCTCGGCCTTGTCGAAGGTCTTCAAACGCGCGAACACGTGCTCGATCTCGAGGCCCGAGCCATAGGAAGCGAAATCGAGGATGTGCACGCCGATATCGCCGAGCACACCGTTCGAGCCGTGCTTCTTGGACAGGCGCCACAGCCACTGCGATTCCGTGCGCCAGTCGCCCCACGCCTTCGACACCAGCCAGCTCTGCAGGTAGCTGGACTCGACATGCTTGACCGCACCGATGGCGCCCGAGAGCACGATCTCGCGGGCCTTCTGCAGCTGCGCGACGTTCCGGTAGGTGAGGTTGACCATGTTGATCAGCCCCGACTTCTCGGCCACGTCCACCATCTCGAAGGCCTTGGTGGCGTCGGTGGCCAGCGGCTTCTCGCAGAACACGTGCTTGCCCGCCTTCAGCGCCGCAATGGAGGTCGCGTGGTGGATCGAGTCGGGCGTGACATTGGCCACTGCATCGAACTGGCCCCAGGCGATCGCCGCGTCGAGCGAAGCAAAGCCGTTCGGGATGTTGTGCGTGGTGTTGAACTTCTCGAGCCGGTTCGGATCGACATCGACGCCGGCGACGACGCTGACGCCCTCGATGGCGGCAAAGTGCTTGGCGTGCTGGGCGGCCATGCCGCCAGTGCCGAGGATGAGCATGCGCATAATGGTATTCCTTCGGGATGGGGCGGGTGGATCGCCCGTGTAGGTTGGTAGTCGGTCAGGCCTGTCGCCGCGTCCCCGCGCTCAGACCCGATATTCCTTGCGATCGAGATCGGCGGTGAGCGCCAGGTCGAGGATCTTCTGCAGTTCTGCTGCATGCCGGAAATCCGGATCGGCCTGTACGCCGGTCCGCACCGCCTCGACGAAGCGCTGGTAATTGGTCTTCACCGGCTCGGCCTTCACCTCGCGCCAGGTGGAGGTGGCGACATCCTCGCCGGCGCAGACACGGAGCAGCGAGCCCCAGTGGCCGTGGCTCAGTTCCAGTCCGCCCTTGTTGCCATAGACGCGCAACCGCTGGTCGTTCGAGTGACCCGAGGCCCAGCGCGACGAGTGGATGGTGCCGATGGCGCCATTGGCAAACTCGGCCGAGATGATGAAGCTGTCATTGGCATCGAGCACATACTCGCCGATGCGGTCGCCGGGCACCTTCTGGAAGGTCTGCAGGCGAGAGTTCATCGCGACGATCGGCTGGCCGATGGCGAAGGTGGTGAAATCGAGAATGTGGATGCCGATATCGCCGACCGTGCCATTCGAGCCGTGGCCCTTGCTGAGCCGCCACAGCCAGGTGCCGGCAAGGTTCGCCGCATCGTTGAAATCGCGCAGTGCCAGCCAGTGCTGCAGATAGCTCGCCTCGATATGCTTGACCTCGCCGATGGCGCCCGAGGCGATGATCTCGCGTGCCTTGTGCAGCTCAGCGACGTTCCGGTAGGTCAGGTTGACCATGTTGATCAGGCCGGACTCTTCGGCCGCCTCGACCATTTCCATGGCCAGCCCATAGTTCGGCGCCAGCGGTTTTTCGCAGAACACGTGCTTGCCGGCAGCCAGCACTTTCAGCGTCGTCGGGTGGTGGATCGAATCCGGGGTGATGTTGTCGACCGCGTCGAAATCGCCCCAGGCCAACGCATCCTCGAGCGAGGAAAACCGGTTGGCGATGCCGTAGGTGTCGCAGAATGTCGCGAGGTTCTCGGGGATCGTGTCGACGGCGCCGACCATCTGAACGCCTTCGATGGTCTGGAAGGCCTTGGCGTGGCTGTTGGCCATCCGGCCGGTACCGAGAATGAGAAGTCGCATCGCTCTGTCGTGGTTTGAGGTCGAGACGGGATGAGGGCCGCCCGGAGGCGGCCCTGCTTCAGCTCAGCGTAGCGTTATTTCGGGTGATGCGTCAGCTTGGCGCCGCGCTCGACGATGTGCTCGATCGCCTTGTCCACCGGCGTGTTCGGCGCCTTCAGGAGGTGCGCGTGGTTGTCGGGGTTGTAGGCCCAGTTCACCGCATTGCGCAGCACCTTGCCGACATTGGCGTCGTGATAGGTCGGGTAGGTTTCGTGGCCCGGGCGGAAATAGAAGATGTTGCCGGCGCCGCGGCGATAGGTGAGGCCCGAGCGGAACACTTCGCCGCCCTGGAACCACGAGACGAACACCGTCTCGAGCGGCTCCGGCACCGAGAAGGGCTCGCCGTACATCTCTTCGTTCTCGAGCTCGAAATAGGGGCCAAGGCCCTTGGCGATCGGATGGCCCGGGTTCACCACCCAGATGCGCTCGCGCTCACCGGCTTCGCGCCAGTGCAGGTTCGCCGGCGTACCCATCAGGCGCTTGAACACCTTCGAGTGGTGGCCGGAATGGAGCACGATCAGCCCCATGCCTTCCCACACACGCTGCACCACGCGCTCGACGATCTCGTCCTTCACCTCGCCATGCGCCGCATGGCCCCACCACACCAGCACGTCGGTGTTGGCGAGCTTCTCGACGGTCATGCCGTGCTCGGCATCCTGCAGCGTCACGGTGCTCGGCACGAGGTTCTTGTCCTCGCCGATCAGCGCGGCGATCTGGCCGTGCATACCCTTGGGGTAGTTCTCGGCCACTGCCTTGTTCTTCTGCTCGTGGACATTCTCACCCCAGACGGTGACGCGGATCGGCATGGCGGATCTCCTTGGTAATCGTGGAAAGGGCCGGATGGTGGCTCCGGCCCAGGCTTCGAAAATGACTTCGATTTTGTCGCGCTTTCGAACCGAAAAGGTCTGCAACCTTTTCTGAAAACGCTCCGGCCTTCAAAGCGGTTTGATCGTCGGCGGGATTCACTGCATTGCGGCCCTGCAATTGGCAAGCAAGTGCGGCGAAAATCGAGGCAGGCGCAGCGAAAATCGCTGCGCCTGCGGTAATTTTGTCAGTTCTTGACTGGCTTGCCCGCCTTGTCGAAGCGGTAGACCTTGCCGGGGATCGGGGCGATCGAAATCGCCGCATCCGGCTGGTGCATATGGGTGCCTTCCTGGCGCACGATGATCGGCTCGCCACCAACTCCGATATCGACATAGACGTAGCTGTCCGAGCCGAGGCTTTCGGAGTGCACCACCTTGCCCTTCCAGGCGCCATCGCGATCGGCGATCTCGATATGCTCGGAGCGGACACCGATGGTGTTGGCGCCGAACTTCGAAGCAATCTCGCCATTGAGGAAGTTCATCTTGGGCGAACCGATAAAGCCGGCGACGAACAGCGACTGCGGGTTCTCGTAGAGCTCCAAAGGCGTCCCGACCTGCTCGACAAGGCCGTCACGCAACACGCAGATGCGGTCGGCCAGCGTCATCGCCTCGACCTGGTCGTGCGTCACGTAGACCATGGTGGAGCTGTTCATCGCGTGGTGGAGTTTCGCGATCTCGAGCCGGGTGGCGACGCGCAGCGCCGCATCGAGATTACTCAGCGGCTCGTCGAACAGGAACACTTTGGGGTCGCGCACGATGGCGCGGCCGATGGCGACGCGCTGCCGCTGCCCGCCCGACAGCTGCTTCGGCAGGCGCCCCAGATATGGGGTGATCTGCAAGAGCTCCGCCGCCTTCTCCACCCGCTCCCTGATCGCTTCCTTGCTCGACTTGGCCAGTTCGAGGCCGAACGCCATGTTCTCGTACACCGTCATGTGCGGGTAGAGCGCGTAGGACTGGAACACCATGGCGATGCCGCGCTTCGATGGCGCCAGCGCGTTCACCAGCGTGCCGTCGAAGGTCATCTCGCCCGAGGTGATATCCTCGAGCCCGGCCATCAGCCGCAGCAAGGTGGATTTGCCGCAGCCCGACGGGCCGACAAAGACCATGAACTCGCCCGAGAAGATTTCGAGATCGACGCCCTTGATCACATCGACGAGGCCAAAGGACTTCTTGATGTTCTTGAGTTCGATATGCGCCATGGATTTAGCCCTTTACGCCGCCGGCGGTCAGGCCGGAAATGATCTTGCGCTGG
>JAESFN010001434.1_pt1 | contig 10265 bp, 9 predicted proteins | sample 9269411 | NCBI WGS metagenome assembly JAESFN01 (sample SAMN14505399, study PRJNA617100) | algae metagenome | isolation source: Iphinoe sp. HA4291-MV1 and co-occurring heterotrophs from trail next to... | place: USA: Maunawili Falls, Hawaii | collected 2009-07-25
GCTTGTTCGCCGACCACCGCTCTTCCAGCCAACGCGACAAGAACCCCAGCGGGATCGACATCGCCAGATAAAGCGCGGCCGTGAGCAACCCCAGCGACACGAACTTCAGGCTCGAACGCGAGAGCACCAAGTACTCCTTGGTCAACTCCTGCACCGCGATCACGCTGACCAGGCTCGTGTCCTTGAACAGCGCCACGAAGTCGTTGGTCATCGGCGGCAGCGCCGTACGGATCGCTTGCGGCAGCACAATGCGGCGGAAGATCATCGGCTCAGGCATTCCAAGCGCCCGGCCCGCGTGCCACTGCCCACTAGGCACCGCGAGCACCGCCGCGCGATAAATCTCGGCCTCATAAGCCGCGTAGTTCAGTCCGAACGCCAGAATCGCCGTCGGCACGGCTTCAAGACGCAGACCGTAGGCGGCCAGGCCAAAGTAGAGGAAGAACAGCAGCAGCAAAAGCGGAATGCCGCGAAAGAACTCGACGTAGCCTAGGGCGAACAGCCTCACCGGTCCCGGCCCGTAGAGCCGCGCGATCGCGATCAGCAGCCCCAATACCATGGCCAGCGCCATGCTCGCCACCGAGAGAAACACGGTCATCCCGGCCGCGCGAATGAGTAGCGGCGCATAGTCGACGAACTTCCACTGCTGCGCCGAAGCGGCGATCACCTGCAGGTCCACGGCGTCCGTCACCGGAGGCGCCGGCAGCGCCGTCCCATCGGCGGCAAAGCCGAGCCCACTGCGTTCGGCAGCGGCCTGTGCGCCTTTCGCCAGCCCCGTCTGCTGCACATTCCATAGATGCCAGCGCCGCAGCACATCGGCCCAGCGGCCGGAAGCAAACAGTTCGCCCAGTGCTCCTTCGATGGCTTCGGCCAAGCGTGCATCCGCGGGCCGCACCGCGATCGAGTAGTCGCCTGGGGCAAAGGCCTGCCCCACGAACTCGAGCTTCGGGTTGCTGCCGGCATAGTAGAGTGCGATCGGGCTATCGAGCAGCACAGCGTCGAGCCGGCCGAGCTCGAGATCCAGATATGGCTCAACCTGACCGGTGAAGCCCACGATGTTGCGAATGCCAGCGGCCTGCAACAGCCGATCGGCCGAGCTGCCGGAGAGAGTGCCCACCGCGCGATTGCGGCAGTCCTCGAGCGTGGCGATGCCCTGCTCGCCCTTCCGCACTACGAGCTGCTGCGTGTAGATGTAATACGGCCGCGTAAACAGAAACTGCTGGGCCCGCTCCGGCGTGACCTCGTAGCCGCTGATCACGCAGTCGAAGTCCCCCTTTTCCAGCCCCTGGTCGAGCGAGACCCATTCGTATTGCACGAACTGGGCCCGCAGCGGCAACTGCCAGCGCTTGGCAAGCGACTCGGCCAACGCGTCAGCCAGGTCGACCTCGAAGCCGATCACGCGGCCCGGATCGTTGGGGTCGCGCAATTGATAGGGAGCGCCCCCTTCCGCGTCGCCCCCCCAGCGCAGCACGCCACTCTCGAGCCGCTGGGCGAGCCAAGCCTTCATTTCTGCGTCGCCGGTCTGAGCTTCGGCAGGAAGGGCCCAGGCGGCCGCAAGCAGCAACAGGCCGAGGAAAAGTCGCCAGCGCGGCAACAAAGTCATGGCGTTCGACCGGCGAGCGTGGGCTAAGGTGTTCAACGTCTCGAGATTCCTCCACTTTACAAGCGGGCAACCGCGGCGGCTGTTACCAGAAGCGGCATGAGGGCCGAGCGACTTTCCGATTATCGGAACGCCTGCCGACTTGTGCCAGCGTGTCGCAGACGTTATCAGAGGGTTTCCCCAACCGCTAGGTTCGCGCCCGCCAGAGTCGCGCCGCCGCGGCGTCGCCCTTCCCGCCCTCAATCGCTTGCGAGGCCTCGCATGAACTCCGCCCCCCGGCCCTGGTATCGCGAGCTGAACCGCTATCACTGGTTCGTGCTGACCGTGGCCGCGCTGGGCTGGCTGTTCGACACGATGGACCAGCAACTCTTCACGCTTGCCCGCACGCCGGCGATGCGCGAGCTGCTGTCCACGCCCGACACGCCGGCCTCGAAGGAGCTCGTGGCCAATCGGGCCGGCATTTCGACGAGCATCTTCCTGATCGGCTGGGCGACCGGTGGCCTGGTGTTCGGCGTGCTAGGCGATCGCATCGGCCGGGCCAAAACGATGCTCTGGACGATCTTGCTCTACTCGGCCTTCACCGGTCTAAGCGCGCTATCGATCGGTTTCTGGGACTTCGCACTCTATCGGTTCCTCACCGGCCTGGGCGTGGGGGGCGAGTTCGCCGTCGGCGTGGCGCTCGTGGCCGAGGTAATGCCGGACAAAGCCAGGCCCTATGCGCTCGGACTCTTGCAAGCGCTCTCGGCCGTCGGCAACATCACGGCCGCACTTATCAGCATGGGCACGGGAGTGCTCGTGTCGGCAGGCCACCTCACGAGCGGCTGGCGCTGGATGTTCGTCGTCGGCACGCTCCCAGCCTTGCTCGCGGTGGTCATCCGCAGCCGGCTCAAGGAGCCTGAACGCTGGAAGGAGCAGATCGCCAGCGGCCAGGCCGAGAAGATGGGCTCGCTCTCGGAGCTGTTCGGCAGCCCAGTGCTGCGCCACCGGGTGATCGTAGGCATCGTGCTGGCCTCGGCCGGCGTGATCGGCCTGTGGGGCATCGGCTTCTTCATGCCTGACTTGCTGCAGCGGGTGTTTCGGCCCGAACTCGAGGCGCAAGGGCTCTCGGCCAAAGAGGTCGATGGCAAGCTGCTGCTGTGGACCGGCATCAACTCCATCATGCAGAACATTGGCGGCGGGCTCGGCGTGTATAGCTTCGCGCTGGTGAGTCAGCGGATTGGCCGGCGGCCGACGTTCGCCATCTCGTTCATTTCGGCCATGCTCAGCACGATCCTGGTCTACTCGTCGTTCGACGGCTTCTGGGACATGTTTTGGATGACCCCGCTGATGGGCTTCTGCCAGTTGTCGATCTTCGGCGGCTACGCGGTCTACTTCCCCGAACTGTTCCCCACGCGACTCCGCAGCACCGGCACCTCGTTCTGCTACAACGTCGGCCGCTATGTGGCGGCCGTCGGCCCATCGTTCCTGGGAATGCTCACAAGTCTGGTTTATAGGGACCAGGCCGAACCGATGCGCTACGCCGGCGTCACCATGTGCGCGGTGTTCCTCATCGGCGTGGCCGTGCTGCCGTTCGCCCCCGAAACCAAAGGCCAGCCGCTGCCGGAGTAAGTTTGTTTTGTAGGGTGTGTCTAGCGCAGCGCAGACGCACCAACGGTCCAATACAAGAATCGTCGCCTTGGCCCCGTCAGCGCTGGTGCGTCTGCGCTGCGCTGGACACACCCTACATCGGTGGACGCACCCTGCCGGCGGCAACTACCGATAACCCTCCACTTCAGGATCTCCTCGACATGCAACTCAGCGGAAAAACGGCCCTCGTCACCGGCGGCGGAACAGGCATCGGCAAGGCCGTGGCGCTGGCCCTGGCCGCCGAAGGCTGCCGCGTGGCCGTTACCGGTCGTCGCGAAGACAAACTCCGCGAAACGGCGGCCGCGTTCTCCGGTCAGCCGGCCATCGTGACTCGCGCCGCCGACGTGGCCGACGCCGAGCAGGTCGAGCAGTTGTGCGCCTGGGCGGAGAAGGAACTCGGCAAGATCGACATCCTCGTCAACAACGCCGGCATCAACGTCCGCGACCGCACGATGGCCCAACTCTCGATCGAAGATTGGGAGGCCATGCACCGCGTAAACGCCAGCGGCCCCTTCTACTGCATGCGGGCCGTGCTCCCCGGCATGCGGAAGCGCGGCGACGGTCTGATCGTGAACATCTCCTCGGTCGCCGGCAAGCGCGCTTCGTTGCTCGGCGGCGTCGGCTACTCGGCCGCCAAATTCGCGGCCTCGGCCCTCGGGCTCGCGGCAGCGCTCGAAGAAGGCAAGCACGGCATCCGCGTGACGACCATCTACCCCGGCGAGGTCAATACGCCAATCCTTGATGGCCGGCCCACGCCTGTGTCCGACGAACATCGCCGTCGCATCCTGCAGCCAGAAGATCTGGCCGCCGCGGTGCTCATGGTGGCTTGCTTGCCGCCGCGGGCACACGTGGCCGAAATGGTGATCAAGCCGACCACGCAGGACTTTGCGTAGTTGAAACGCGATGAGCATTCCAGCCAAGTTCGACTTCTTTGAGGAAGTTCGCGTTCGAAACGCCGAACCGCCTCAGGAACACTTAATCGGTTACGTTGGGGTCGTGCTCGGGCGCACCGCGACGGACGACGAATCGACCTGGTACTACGGAGTAACAATTCCCGTCGATTCGCAGACGGTGAGCTGTTTCTTCGAGTCTCAGCTCGAGAGCACCGGCAGGAAGTATCGTCGCGAGGACTTCTACGACGGAACGTCCGTTCGCGTGCGGGTGGATGAGCACGGCGCTGGCTCGATCGTTAGGCCAGGCGAATAGGCAGGTGCCGCTGGCTAGCGCTGCGATTCAGCGCCAGCGCCGCTAGAGAGGTTGCCGATCGCCATTGCAATGCGATCGGTCAACAACGCGTCATGGTCAGCAGATATTGCTCTGCCGCGGTGCAAACCTAGAACAGCTTGCGCAGCCGCTCGGCAACGCTGGGCGGCGACACGTCGGTCTGCCCGGCCGCCAATTGGCGCCAGGCATTCACGTCGTTGCCCAGGTCGCGGTCGTGAACGTTGCGCAGCGACTGCACCGTGCGGTATTGCACCGCCGGGTTCGGGTCTTCGAGCGCTAAATTGAGCGCGGCCACGCTGCCAGGCTCGCGAATCTTGCCGAGCGAACGAATGGCGGCCAACCGCACATCCAGATCGGTGTCGCGGTTGATCGTTTCCGCGAGCAGCGACACGGCCTCAGAGCCGCCGCGCTTTCCCCACGCATTGCAGCAGGCCACGCGGACATCGGAGTTGCCGTCGCTCAACCCGGCCTTGAGCACCTCGCCCGCGAGCGGCGTGTCGAGTTGGCTGATCGCCAGCACAATGTGCAAGCGGATGTTCTCGTCGGTCTCGGTTTGGATCTGCCGGGCCAGTTCGGCCGCCGCTTGCGACTGCTGTTCCGGCGAGCCACTCTCGGCCGCCGTCACGAGCTCCTTCATCTTGGCCATCCGCCGCGCAGGCGTTGGATAGTCAGGCGGCAGATAAGGATCTTCATCCGCCGACCAGGGGAGCTTTCCCACGCGCATGGGCGCTTGAGAACAGCCCATGCCCAGCAGGCAGAGCAGCAACAAGGCGCTAGTAAGCGTACGGATGGAATTCACCAGGGCTCTCGTTGTCGGCGCGAGAAACATTGTCCGGCAGTGGTGGATCGGGGCGGGATCATAGCGAAACGCCCCCAGTCGACCAAGATGTTTCGGCGGCTCTTGATTCGGTCCGCCAGTGAATCTGCATTTTCTCTGGGCAAGTCGCTGAAGTTCGTCTTCGGAACAGACGACGGCGCATGCTAGCTAGCACTCACCAATTCACCCCAAATGCGGGGTTTTCCCGAGCATTTCTCGCGATTCGTCTCTAGGTCGAGCAGCAACCTTTCGAGTATGCTGAGCCGGCTTGGCGGCGAAGGACCCCAGATCCTTCGCACAACACGCTGGCCGGCGCCTCAGGGACTTGGGGGCCGATTCTGATTCGCCGCGGGAGGGAGTGGAGCATGGAAGCTCGTCGCGCAGGGGCCATTGTCTTCGCCGTGCTGGCAGCCGGGGTTTCTCTCGGGGCTGACTACCGCACGCCCAATTTCGTGATCAACGCGCCGACGCCTGAGCTCGCGCAAGAGTGCGGGCTCGAGGCCGAGCGGCTGCGCAAGGCGCTGGCCCTCGAATGGCTCGGCAAGGAAATGCCCAACTGGTTTCAACCTTGCCCTGTGTCGATCGATGTCGACGAGCGCAAGGGCGCTGGCGGTGAAACGAGCTTCGTGTTCGATCGCGGCGAAGTGTTCGGCTGGCGCATGGAGATTCAAGGCAGCCGCGAGCGGTTGCTCGATTCCGTGCTGCCGCACGAGATCACGCACACCGTATTCGCCAGCCACTTCCGCCAGGCGCTGCCGCGCTGGGCCGATGAAGGGGCCTGCACCACGGTCGAGCATCCCGCCGAGCAACGCCGGCACCACGAGATGCTGATCCAATTCCTGCAGACCAATCGCGGCCTGGCGTTCAACCGCATGTTCGCCATGATGAACTATCCGCAAGACATCATGCCGCTCTATGCCCAAGGGCATTCGGTGTCGCGTTACCTGATCGAGCAAGGGGGCAAGCGGAAGTACGTCGACTTCGTGGGCGACGGCCTGAAGACGCGCGATTGGCCCGGCGCCGTTCGCAAGCACTATGGCGTCCGCGATCTGGGCGTGCTGCAGGTTTCCTGGCTCGATTGGGTGAAGCAAGGTAGCCCGCCGCTTGCGCGCCCCGAAGCTCCTGTAGCGCAACTGGCCTCGACCCCAACTCGCCCGCAGGCTCAATCGTCGCGCGTTCGCGGCCAGTCGGCCGATCCCGTAGTCCCGGAGCGAGCCGTGTCGAACGAACTGCCGGCCGCCGGCGAGCCCAACGTGGCTTGGCCCCCTAAGAACTCCTCGCCGCTACGTCGCGCAGCCAGCCCAGCAAAGACCGACGCGGCTGCGGCGCCTCAGCAAGACGCCTCGGGATCGACGATCGACATTCCGATTCACTCGCCGCGCAAGGTGCTGCTCGAGTGGGATGCGACTCCGACCGGCAACTCGCCGGTGTTGCCATCGCCGGTGGCTGCAGACTCCGCCACCCAAGGGCGCGTCTCGCGGCGTGCTCCGCTCTTGGATGCAGGGATGACTACGTCGCGCTGGCGCTAAGTGGCCGTTGGATTTCTTCTGCCCCCGCCGGATCTACGAGATTAGCGCCGGACGAAGTTCCGCCGCCCAAGCAATCTGCTCTCGGAGAGAGCAGGCTACTGAATGCGGGCTTCGGCCGGTCCTATGCTGCGGCGCGGCGTTGCTGCTGCCGTTGCCGCGCCAGGCGATCGAGTTCGCCTGGGGCCATCGTGCGCATTTCTTCGCCCGCTTTGCCAGACTCGGTCAACACTAGCGCGGTCGGCGCGAGGGTGCGTGGCAGGTAGAACCAGGCTCGCGCGAGCGAGGCCTGGTCTTGGTCCGCTGAGACCACCACCAGCTCAATGCCTTTGAGCTCGTTCGCCCGCGGAGACAATGCTTCGCAGGGCGTGCCGGGCAGCAGCACGAGCCGAGCGCCGCTGGGGCGCAAAAGCTTGAACGCTTCGCGAAGTGGCAGGCCGCTTCCGTTGGCGCGCATTTCGAATTCGTCGATGCCGACGTACTCGATCTGCTGATCGGGCCGCAGCTTCGCGGCCAGGCCAATCATCCGCAGAGTTCGCTGCCCTGAGCCGATCCCCACTTCCATGATCCGCGTCGGCCGGATCTGGTCGATCGCCCGATAGACCGCGCGGTCCTGGGCGGGCTTGGAAAAGTAGGTAAGGTACAGGCTGTTGAGTTTGCCAGAACTGAGCAGCATTACCGCGAATCCACTGCGTGCCCGAGCGTCGGAAGCCAGAATGATGAAATCAGGCGGGGGCGAACACCGCGGGTAGCACCAGCTTTGCTGGCCGATCCGTTGCGGCGTTGCCGATTTCACCACAATTGCTTTCGGCAACGTCTGGGGCAGGAGTCGAGCGAATGCAAAACCGCCTCCAGCTTCCGCCCGAGTTCCCCATCTTCGCCTCCCGCCTGCTGCCACCCCGGATGGTCACCTCATGAGCATCGTGCTGTTTCCGGCCCTCGATGGGCATCGCTACGGCCACTTGCAGCAGGCCGCCGGCGATACGCGCCTGGTCAACGCCACCGACCTCGAGCAGGCCTTGGCGGAAATGCCGGCGGCCCGTGGGTTCGTCGGCAAGATTACGCCTGAACTGCTCGGGGCCAGTTCTCAACTCGAATGGGTGCAGGCCCCGACCGCCAGCTTGGAACACTATCTGTTTCCCGCCTTGGTCGAACATCCCTGCACGCTCACGAACATGCGCGGCCTGTACTCCGACGTGGTGGCCGACCACACCTTGATGCTCGTGTTGGCCCTGGCCCGCAATCTGGGCGCCTATGTGCGTCAGCAGCACGAGGGCGTGTGGCGGCCGGTGGGCGATGCGTCGCTCGCGCCCGATTTTGCCCGCGGACCCGGAATCGCCGGCGGGGCCGACCTGGCGCACACTCCGCTCGCCGAGTCGACCTTGGGCGTCGTCGGGCTGGGCGAGATCGGCCTCGAGATCGCCCGTCGCGGGCGAGCGTTTGGCATGCGCGTCGTCGCGGTTGATCCGAAGCCAGGCCCTGCGCCGGCCGAGGTATCGCGGCTCTGGCCGCCTGAGGAGCTAGGGCAGCTTCTGGGCGAGAGCGACTTCGTGGCCATCGCAGCGCCGCACACCCCGCAAACGGCCGGCTGGTTTCGCCGGCCGCAGTTTCAGGCGATGAAGCATTCGGCGCGGCTGATTAATGTTGGCCGCGGGGCGATCGTCGTGCTCGACGATCTCGTGGCGGCGCTCGACGCAGGCGAGATTGCCGGCGCTGCGCTCGATGTGTGTGAAGTCGAGCCGCTGCCGGCCGATCACCCGCTCTGGCGGATGGAACAGGTGCTGATCACCCCGCACGTAGCGGCCTGCTCTCCGCGGATCGCCGGCCGGCACTTGGCGCTCTTGGCCGACAACGTCGGCCGCTTCGTACGGGGCCAGCCGCTACGCAACGTGGTCGACAAACGCGCCTGGTGCTAGGCACCCCACTCGATGTCGCTTAAGGCTTCGCGCAACCGCCCGCGCGCATCCGCGATTATTTCCCGCGCTCTGCCCCAAACAGATCGAGCTGCGGATCGCGTGTCGATTGCGGATTGAGCTCTTTGAAGAGCATGCTTGGCTGGATGTCTTGGTTGTGCTGATACTTGGTGCTCGTATACTCGGTCACGTCGCCGTGGATCTGGTGATAGAAGATTTGACAGATGGCCACGCCGGGATAGATGCGCACCGGCTGCACGGCGAACATCTCGAGCGTCCAGTAGCCGCAGAAGCCAACGTCGCCGAAGCCGGCCGTCACATGCACGAACAGGCCGAGCCGGCCGATCGACGAGCGCCCCTCGATCATCGGCACCAGATTGTGCGTCTCCGTGCGTTCCACCGTGCGACCGAGATAGAGCTGCCCCGGCGAGAGCACCAGCCCCTCGGCCGGAATCGTGATCCGACGCACGCGGTTCGCGCGGCGCATGTCGAGCACGAGCTCTTCGTACACCATCAGCTCATCGTGCAGCGACAGGTTGTAGCTGTTCGGGTTCAGGTTCGCGTCGACGAACGGGTCGATCGCGATGTCCTGGCCGAGCCGGGCACGGATTTCGTGGCCGCTGAGAATCATCGTGCGGTGGTCCTCTCGAATCGCGGCCCGTGGGTGCCCGGGGTCGAGCCGACAGGCGAGCCCCCGGAACGGTGGGGCCCGCTCGGCGTTTCCCTAGGCGACCTACGGTGGACTGGGGGCTCGCTTTGCTCGACCCCAGGCACCCCAGTCATCATCGGTTTGTGCCCGCCGCTCATGATTTCACCCCCACGCGCGGGCAAATCTTCTCGAGGGCGCAAATCGCGCAGCGAGCACGCCGCGCCAGGCAGACCGCGCGGCCGTGTTGAATCATGCGGTGGCTCAGGCCGATCCATTCCTTGCGCGGCACGAGCGCCATCAGGTCGCGCTCGATTTTAACGGGATCGGTGTGGCGGGTGAGGCCGAGTCGCTTGCTGAGCCGGCCCACGTGGGTATCGACGACGACGCCGGAAGCCAGACCGAAGGCGGTGCCGAGCACCACATTGGCCGTCTTGCGGCCGACGCCTGGCAGCACGACCAGTTCTTCCAGCGTTTGCGGCACCTCGCCGCCGTGCCGCTCAACGAGCTGTTGGCAGCAGGCCTGAATGTTCTTGGCTTTGTTGCGGAAGAAGCCCGTGCTCTGGATCGCCCGCTCCACGTCGGCCCGGGGAGCGGCCGCATAGTCGGCCGCGGTCGGATAGGCCGCGAAGAGGGCAGGCGTCACCAGGTTGACCCGCTGGTCGGTACACTGCGCCGATAGGATCGTGGCGATCAACAGTTCGAGCGGGTTGCGGAACTGGAGCGCGCAGAGAGCCTCGGGATAGAGCTTTTTCAGCCCGCGCACCACTTGGGCCGCATGGCGCTTGGCGTCGGCGGTCGCAACCATGCGGGAAGCTGCACGAGGAAAGAGTCGCTCATCGTTCGCTCACAATTCTGGGGGCTGGGCGGGAGGAGTGTCAAGCGCCGCGAGCGGTTGCTCGGCCGCGCGGGACTC
>JAESFN010001435.1_pt1 | contig 10258 bp, 11 predicted proteins | sample 9269411 | NCBI WGS metagenome assembly JAESFN01 (sample SAMN14505399, study PRJNA617100) | algae metagenome | isolation source: Iphinoe sp. HA4291-MV1 and co-occurring heterotrophs from trail next to... | place: USA: Maunawili Falls, Hawaii | collected 2009-07-25
GAACGGGCAGGCGGCCGCCGGCAGCCCGTGCAGCTCGCGCACCGCCCGGGCGATGCCGGGCCAGGCCCGGCGCAGGTCGGCCGGCGGGATCCGGTCGGCCGGCGTGCCCTGGACCGCGGCGGTCAGCAGGACGGCCCCGTCGTCGTCCGCCCACCAGTCCAGCGGCCGGGGACCCGGCCCGCCGTGCGCGGCGAACCAGGCGGTGCGGTCCCGCTCGGCGGCCAGCTCGGCCACCCGGTCCGCCGGCACCAGCTTGGCGTACCGGGTGCCGTCCGGGCTTCGCCGCACGGTCGCGCCCGACTCCCCCGCCGTGACCGGCGCCCAGCCGGCCAGCTCCCGTCGCGTCCCCATCCGGCCAGCTTGTCACCCGGCTGATCACCCGGCTGGTCACCCGGCGGCGGGATGCACCCCGACCTCGGTGGCCTTCACCGCGAACCACAGCGGCGTGCCGGGCTCGGCGTTCAGGTCGGCCACGGCGGCCGGGGTGACGTCGGCGGCCAACCCGTCGAGCCAGGGCGGGCCACCGTCCGGCGGGGCGGCGCGCATCCGGACCACCTCGGCGTGCGGTTCCAGGGCGGCCAGGGTCACCGCGAACACGTTGCGCGGGCTGCCGTCGGGCCGCTCCCGGAACACCGACACCGCCGTCGGTGGGAACACCGCCACCCCGGTCCCGGTGCTCCCGCCCGACCCGCCCCCGCTGATCACCGTGCCGTCGGCGGTGCGCAGGCCCCCGGCGCACAGCTCACCCGGCACCAGGTTCAGCCCGGCGATCCGGGCGGCGAACGGGCTGCGCGGCCGGGTCAGCACCTGGCGGGTCGGGCCGTCCTCCACCACCCGGCCCTCGCCCAGCACCAGCACCCGGTCGGCCAGCACCACGGCGTCCAGCAGATGGTGGGTGACCAGCAACGCCGTCCGCTCGGCCCCGCCGCCGGGCCCGCCGTTCCGGGACCCGCCGCCCGACCCGGCGTCCGGGCTCGCCGACCCGCCCCGCAGCACCCGGCGCAGCAGCGCCCGCATCGCCGGGGCCACGTCCACGTCCAGCGCGGACAGCGGCTCGTCGAGCAGCAGCAGGTCCGGCCGTCCGGCCAGCGCCCGGGCCAGCGCGACCCGCTGGGCCTGGCCGCCGGACAGCTGCCGGGGGCGGCGGTCGCCGAACTCACCGGCCCCCACCCGGGCCAGCCAACCGGCCGCCTCCTCCGCCGCCTGTGCTCTGCTCACCCCGGCGCAGCGGGGGCCGAAGGCCACGTTGGCGGCGGCGGTCAGGTGCGGGAACAGCAGCGGCTCCTGGGCCAGCAGCCCCACCCGCCGCTGATGCGTCGGTGTATGCAGAGCAGAGGTGGTGTCGGTGAGCACCCGGCCGTTCACCTCGACCCGCCCGGAGTCGGGGCGCAGCAGCCCGGCCAGCACCCCGAGCAGGGTGGACTTGCCCGCCCCGTTCGGCCCGAGCACGGCCACCACCTCACCGGTGGCGACCTCCAGCGACACGTCCAGGGTGAACGTCGGCCGCCGGAGCACGATGTCCGCGCGCAGACTCACCGGAGGCCCTCGGCGACCCGGGGGCGGGCCACCGCGATCACCACCACCGCGATCACCACCAGCATCAACGACAGCGCCACCGCGCCGTCGGCGTCCACCTCGCGTTCCTGGTAGACCAGCAGCGGCAGGGTCCGGGTGGTGCCCTGCAGGCTGCCGGCGAAGGCCACCGTGGCGCCGAACTCGCCGAGCGCCCGGGCGAACGCCAGCACCAGGCCCGACCCCAGACCGGGCAGCACCAGCGGCACGGTGACCCGGCGGAACACCGTGGCCGGGCCCGCCCCCAGGGTCGCCGCCACGCTCTCGTACCGCTCGCCGGCCGTGCGGAACGCGCCCTCCAGGCTGACCACCAGGAACGGCATCGACACGAACGTCTGGGCCAGCACCACCGCCGCCGTGGTGAACGGGACGGTGATCCCGAACCACAGGTCCAGCACCCGTCCGGCGATCCCGGCCCGGCCCAGGGTGTAGAGCAGGGCCAGACCACCGACCACCGGCGGCAGCACCAGCGGCAGCAGCACCACCGGCCGGGCCAGCCGGGTGACCGGCGAGCGGGACCGGGCCAGCACGGCGGCCATCGGACCACCGAGCAGCAGGGCGAACAGGGTGGTCACCCCGGCCGTCCGGATCGACAGCTCCAGCGCGTCCAGCGCCTCCGGGCTGGTCACCAGCTCGGGCAGCCGGGCCAGGTCGGACCGGGCCACCAGGCCGACCACCGGCAGCGCGATCAGCCCGAACCCGAGCGCGGCCGGGACCCACAGGATCCCGGGTAGACCGACCCCGACCAGGTGTGAATCAGCGGCCCGGGACGACCGGGACATCAACGGGTCACGGGGGGCCGAACCCGGCCTCCTGCAGCACCTTCTGCCCCTCCGGCCCCTGCACGTAGTCCACCCACTTCTGCGCCAGGGCGGCGTCCTTGGCCGGCTTGAGCACCGCGATCGGGTAGGTGTTGATCGCCTTGTCGGCCTCCGGGAACGACACCCCGGTCACCTTGTCCGGCGAGGACAGCACGTCGGTCACGTAGACCACGCCGGCGTCGGCGTCCCCGGAGCCGACCTTGCCCAGCACCGAGGTGACCTCGGACTCCTCGCTGACCGGGGTGACCTTGACCCCGGTCACCTGCTCGACCTTCTTCTCCGCCGAGCCGCAGGGCACCTGGGCCGCGCAGAGCACCACCTTCAGGTCCGGCCGGGCCAGGTCGGCGAACCCGGCGATGTTCTTCGGGTTGCCCTTCGGGACGGCGATCTGCAGCTTGTTGGTGACGAAGGTCTTCGGCTCCCCGGCCACCAGGCCGGCCTTGGTCACCGTGTCCATGGTCGAGGTGTTGGCGGCGGCGAACACGTCCACCGGGGCGCCCTGGACGATCTGCTGGGCCAATCCGGAGGAGCCGCCGTAGTTGAGCACCACGTCGACCCCGGGATTGGCCTCCTCGAACCGCTCCTGCAGCGTGCCGAACGCGGCGGTCAGCGAGGCGGCCGCCGACACGGTGACCTTGGTGGTCGAGGTGCCACCCGGGGCCTGGCCCGGGGCGGTGGGGGCCGGCGCGGTGGCCGTCCCGCCGCAGCCGGCCACCAGCCCGGCCGTGAGTAATGCCGCCAGTGCTACCAGCGGGGATCGGGTCACGGGGCGCCTCCGGGGGTCTCGACGATGACGTTGGTGGACTTGATCACGGCGACGGCCAGGGACCCGGGCTCCAGCCCCAGCTCCTTGACCGCCTCGGTGCTCATCAGCGACACCACGCGATGCGGGCCGCACTGGATCTCCACCTGGGACATGACCCGGTCGGAGACGATGTCGGTGACCAGCCCGACCAGCCGGTTGCGGGCGGATCGGCGGATCCCGGTCGGGTCGGGGGCGGCGTGCGCCTGGTCGCGGGCGAACTCGGCCAGCCGGGCGCCGTCGATGACCTTGCGGTTCGAGGCGTCGACCCGGACCGGGAGCACCCCGGCGTCGACCCAGCGACGGACCGTGTCGTCGCTGACCCCGAGCAGCCGGGCGGCCTCGGCGATCCGGAATTGCGGCACGGACGGGATCTTAGGTGCGCGTACGCGGGAACCGCCACCTACGAGGATCATTGTGGTTGCATTACGGACGTGGACTTCTCCCCCAGCGATGTCGCCGCCGACCACACCGCCCGGATGCGGGCCTTCCTGGACGAGTCGGTGCTGCCGGCCGAGCCGGTGTACGAGGCCTGGCGGGCCGAGCGCCGCGGCACCCCGAGCGAGTGGGACACCCCGCCGGTCCTCGAGGAGCTGAAGGCCGACGCCCGCTCCCGGGGCCTGTGGAACCTCTTCCTCCCGGCCATCTCCAAGCTGTCCAACCTGGACTACGCGCACGTCGCCGAGGTGTCCGGGTGGTCGCCGGTGATCGCCCCGGAGGCGATCAACTGCCAGGCCCCGGACACCGGGAACATGGAGACCCTGCACCTGTTCGGCACGCCCGAGCAGCAGGAGCAGTGGCTGACCCCGCTGCTGGAGGGGGAGATCCGCTCGGCGTTCGCGATGACCGAGCCCGATGTGGCCTCCTCCGACGCCACCAACGTGCAGACCTCGATCCGCCGGGACGGCGACGAGTACGTGATCAACGGCCGGAAGTGGTGGATCTCCGGCACCGCCGACCCGCGCTGCGCGATCTTCATCGTGATGGGCAAGACCGACCCCGACGCCCCGCCGCACCGCCAGCAGTCGATGGTGCTGGTGCCCCGGGACACCCCGGGGATGACGGTGGTGCGGCACCTGCCGGTGTTCGGCTACCAGGACCAGCACGGGCACTCGGAGATCCTGTTCGAGGACGTGCGGGTGCCGGTGTCCAACCTGCTCGGTGAGGAGGGCGGCGGGTTCGCCATCGCCCAGGCCCGGCTGGGTCCGGGCCGGATCCACCACTGCATGCGGCTGATCGGCATGGCCGAGCGGTCGATCGAGGCGATGGTCAAGCGGGCCAGCTCCCGGGTGGCGTTCGGCCGGCCGCTGGCCGAGCAGGGCGTGGTCCGGGAGCAGATCGCGAACAGCCGGATCGAGCTGGAGCAGGCCCGGTTGCTGGTGCTCAAGACCGCCTGGCTGATCGACCGGAGCGGCGCGAAGGGCGCCCGCACGGAGATCGCCGCGATCAAGGTGGTGGTGCCGAGGATCGCCTGCGCGATCATCGACCGGGCCATCCAGATCCACGGCGCCGGCGGCATGTCCGACGACTTCCCGCTGGCCTACTTCTACGCCTGGGCCCGGGCGCTGCGGATGGCCGACGGCCCCGACGAGGTGCACCTGCGCACCGTCGCCCAGCAGGAGCTCAAGCGCTGGTCCTGAACACCGAAACCGGCTCGCGGATCCCCCGCCGGGGGCCGCAGACTGCGGGCATGAGCGATCGACAGCGGATCCCCTCCGGCTCGCCGTTCGAGCCGACCATCGGCTTCTCCCGGGCGGTGCGCGTGGGCTCCCGGGTCCTGGTGTCCGGCACCGGGCCGGTGTGGCCGGACGGGTCCTGCCCGGCGGACGCCGCGGTCCAGGCCCGGCGCTGCTTCGAGATCATCGGCGCGGCGCTGACCGAGGCCGGCGCCGGCTGGTCCGACGTCGTCCGCACCCGGATGTACCTGACCGACGTGACCGCCGCCGACGCGGTGAGCGCCGCGCACGGGGAGCTGTTCGCGGACGTCCGGCCGGCGGCCACGATGGTCGTGGTGGTCGGGCTGCTGGACCCGAGGTGGCTGGTGGAGATCGAGGTCGAGGCCGATCTCGGGTAGCGGAGGTCCGCAACCGCGGGGTCCGTCGGACATTGCCCCGGCAGCCGCGGATCCGCCGGATCCGCCCTGTTCAGGGCCGCGAGCCGAAAGCGTTTAGGTTGCCGCCGGAGAGGCTACGCTGAAGCGGTGACCATGACGGACCTCGGCCTGCCCGGCCTGCGCGGCGCCTCCCCCGCCGCCGCCGAGCGGCGAGGTGATCCAGCCACCGGACGGCCGGCGGATCCTCGGCTGGTCGACCGGTTCGGCCGGGTCGCGACGGATCTGCGGGTGTCGCTGACCGACCGCTGCAACCTGCGCTGCACCTACTGCATGCCGGCCGAGGGGCTGGACTGGACGCCCACCGAGGACCTGCTCACCGACGACGAGATCGTCCGGTTGGTGTCGCTCGGGGCGCACCGGCTGGGCATCCAGGAGATCCGGTTCACCGGCGGCGAGCCCACCCTGCGCCGGGGGTTGGAGGGCATCGTGGCCCGGGTGTCCGCGCTGGACCCGCGCCCGGAGATCTCCCTGACCACCAACGGCATCGGCCTGGGCCGCCGCGCCCGGGCGCTGCGCGACGCCGGAGTGGACCGGCTGAACGTCTCCCTCGACACCCTCGACCGGGAGCGGTTCGCCGCGATCACCCGCCGCGACCGGCTGGCCGACGTGCTGGACGGGATGGCCGCCGCCCGCGCCGCCGGTCTGGACCCGGTGAAAGTCAACGCGGTGCTGCTGCGCGGGGTGAACGACGACGAGGCGGTGCCGCTGCTGCGCTACTGCCTGGACGCCGGCTACGAGCTGCGGTTCATCGAGCAGATGCCGCTGGACGCCCAGCACGCCTGGCAGCGGGCCGAGATGGTCACCGCGGCGGAGATCCTGGTGGCGCTACGCTCGGCGTTCGTGCTCACCCCGGATCCCACCGAGCGGGCCGGCGCCCCGGCCGAGCGGTGGATCGTGAACGGCGGGCCGGCCCGGGTCGGGGTGATCGCCTCGGTGACCCGGCCGTTCTGCGGCGACTGCGACCGCACCCGGCTGACCGGCGACGGCCAGCTGCGCACCTGCCTGTTCGCCCGCACCGAGACCGACCTGCGGGCGATGCTGCGCGGCGGCGCCGGGGACGACGAGATCGCCGAGGCGTGGCGGGCGGCGATGTGGGGCAAGGCCGCCGGGCACGGCATCGACGACCCCGGCTTCCTGCAGCCCGACCGGCCGATGAGCTCGATCGGCGGCTGAGCGAGATGATCACGGTCCGGTACTTCGCCGGGGCCCGGGCGGCCGCCGGCTGCGCCGAGGAGCTCCTGGAGCCGGCCGACGGCGCCACGGTCGAGGCGCTGCTGCGCACGCTCGCCGACCGGCACGGCGAGAAGCTGGCCTCCGTGCTGACCGCGTGCAGCGTGCTGCTCGACGAGGTCGCGGTCCGGGACCGTTCGGTACCGGTGGCCGACGGTTCGACGCTCGACGTGCTGCCCCCGTTCGCTGGTGGCTGACCCCCGTGAGTGATTAGTAGTGCTATAGCACTACTAATCACTCACGGGCGCGAAGCGCACCTACCGGTAGTTGCACAGTTCCAGCGGGGCGCCGGCCGGGGTGCGGCAGGGGACGTAGCCGTGCTCGTTGAGCCGGGCCTGGGCGCTGTCGTTGCGCTGGATGTAGGCCAGGAAGCTGGCCAGCAGGTCGGTCGGCGGTCGGCGGGAGTAGAGGTACTCGACGGTCCAGAAGGGGTAGGCCACCTGGGCCGGGGAGTTGCGGTCGAAGGCCTTGGCGTCGACGGTCAGCGCGGTGACCGCGTTGGAGCGGCGGGCCTCGGCGATCGACGCGGTGTCGGAGTACGCGATCGCGCCCTCGGTGTGGCTGACCATCCGCACCACGTCCTCGTTGCGGTCGCGCTCGCACCGGATGACCGCCGCGTTCGGCGCCTTGTCGCTGGTCAGGCACTCGGTCGAGGTCAACCCCGGTTCCACGGTGCCGAGCACCCGCTGCTCGAACAGCGCCCGGCTGCCGGAGCTCTGGCCCCGGCCGACGATCCGGATCGGCAGCGGGGCGCCGCCGCGCAGCTGGCTCCAGTCGCGGTAGGCGCCGCTGTAGATGCCGCGCAGCTGGGCGGTGCTCAGCCCGTCCACCGCGGCCGAGGAGTTGACCACCACGCTGTACACCACGATCGCCACCTGCTCGGTGTGCAGGCCGGCACCTTCGGGCTGGCGGCCGTCGGACACCGCCACCGCGCTCCCCGCCTGGTCCTCGGGCAGCCCGGCGACCATCCGCACCCCCTCCACGCTGCCGGTCGCGTCGGTCTGGATCGTCGCCCCCGGGCAGCCGCGCTGGTACTGGTCGGCCAGCACCCGCAGCACCGGCATGAACACCGTCGACCCGACCACCCGCACGGTGCCGGTCGCGCAGTCCGGCGCGGCCAGCCCGGCGGTCGTGCGCGGGGCGAGGATCCCGACCACCAGCAGCACGGTGGCCAGCGCGGCCACCACCCGGACCACCCGGCTCGCGGTGATCAACCGGGTCCGCTCCGGCCAGCGGACCCGCCCGTTGCGCAGGTCGCCCTCCTTGTCGACGCCCTTGCTCGGCGCGTCGTCGTGCCCCGGCTCGAACAGCAGCACGACCAGCTTGAACTGCTTGCGCGGATCCAGCCGGAGCTGATCGAGACGCACCACGTGGTGGTCCGGGACCGCGCCGCCGGCCAGCCGGTCGCGGGTGTGCCCCCGTAGCTCAGCCAGACCGATCTCCGTCGCTGAGCCACGCTCGCGCAGGAACCGCAGCCCGCCGGCGACGTAGCGCTCGTTCTCCTCCATCGAGCGGTTCATGCTGGCCGGCACCTCGGACACCCGCGCGTTCCAGATGATCCGGGGGCCGAAGTCGAACGACAGCTTCTCGGAGAACTCGTTGTCCTTGATCGACGTCCGGCCGCTGTTGCGGATGTCCAGGATGACCTGGCTCAACCCGTCGAGGCTGCGGATGATCGCGCCGATCGGCTCCTCGGCCCCGTTCCCGGAGGCACCGTTGCTCCCGCCGTGCGCGACGCCGCTCAGGGCGTCGCGGAGCAGCCGGGCCAGGCCCATCCGGGAGTCGAAGACCACCCCGACGGTGAGCTCGTTGGTCTTCTCCACCCACCGGGTCGCGTACGGCGCCACGAACAGCAGCACGATCCCGACGATGATCTGGCCGGGCCCGAGGTAGTCGACGACCGACCGGATCCAGTCCACCGATCAGTCCGCGCTGATGATCGTGCCGACCGGCTCGCCGGCCAGCGCCCGGGTCAGCGCGCCCGGGGTCAGCCCGTTCACCACGTGCACCCGCCGCACGTGCTTCGCCGTGGCCAGCAGTTCCAGCACCAGCCGGTCAACCGGCAGCGAAGGCAGCTCGGCGGCCTCCTCAGTGGACACCCGGTCGAGCTTCGAGGCGGGGTCGGACGGGTCGCGGTACACCCCGTCGACGTCCTTGACGTAGACCAGCTGATCGGCCCCGTAGGCGTCGGCCAGCAGCAGCGCCCCGGCGTCCGAGCGGTGCACCGGGAGCTTGCCGACGGCCGGGGGCAGCTCGTGCACCCCGTACGGCGGATAACCGTTGGCCACCACCAGCGGGGCCGCCGCCAGGTGGGTGGCCAGCTGGGTGACCACCGTGCCGTGCGGCAGGAAGGAGGCCCCGTCGGCGGCCAGCAGGGCGGCCAGCAGCCGGGCGTTCTGCTCGGCCTCGGTGGCGGCCAGCCCGGCCAGCGCCCCGGTCGGCAGGCCCAGGTCCAGGCCCACCCCGAGCACGTGCCGGGCCCGCACCCCGGCCCCGGTGAGCACCAGCAGCCGGTGCCCGGCCATCGCCGCCCGCAGCTCGTCGACCACCCCGGGCACCGCGTCCCGGCCCCGGTCCATGATCGACCGCCCGCCCACCGCGACCACCTTCAGCCAGGGCAGCAGCCGGTGCACGGGCCGGTCGTCGGCCAGCCGCTCGCGGACCAGGTCGCGGTCCAGCAGGGTCTGGCGCATCAGCGCGGACGGCACGTCCTTGCCGGTCATGACGCCTCCACGCTGATGATCGTGCCGACGTGCTCGCCGTCCAGCGCCCGGCCGATCAGCCCCCGCTTCAGGCCGTTGATCACCTGCACCTCCCGCACGTGCCGGGCGTGGCGCATGAGCTCCAGCAGCGGCCGCTCGACCACCAGGTCCGGGAGGTCCAGCTCGATCAGCTCGTCGACGGTCGCCCTCGGGATGAACCGGGCGTCCGGGTCACGCTTCGGGTTGGCGGTGTACAGCCCGTCCTCGTCCTTGACGAAGATCATCCGCCGGCAGCCGTAGCTCTCCGCGACCAGGTAGCAGCCGGCGTCGGTGCGGTAGGGCGGGATCACCCCGCCGTCGCCGGGCACCCGCTGCCACAGGTGGTACGGCGGCATCCCGGGGAAGATCACCGCCCCGGCCTCGGCCAGCTTCAGCGCCACCACGCCGAACCCGGCCGGCCCGACCACCGGCACCCCGTGCCGGGCCATCAGGTAGCCGAGCATGTCCGCGTTCTGCCCGGCCACCGCCGACCCGACCTCGGACAGCACCCCGGTGGGCATGCCCAGCTCGGCGGCCAGCGAGTACACGTGCCGGGCCCGGGTGCCGCCGCCGGTGCCGATCAGCAGCTGGTGCGTGCGCTTGGCCGCCACCAGCTCCTCGACCACCGGGAACACCGCCGACCGGCCCCGATCCATCAGGCTCTGGCCGCCGATCTTGAGCACGCACGCGTCCGGCAGCACCCGGGTGTCCGGGACGGCGTCGGTGAGCGCGGCCAGCTCGGGGTCGTCCAGTTGCCCGGTCAGCAGCAACTCCGAGAGCGACATGATCCGACCGTAGTCGCTGAGAGCGGACCCGGCGCGATCACCGTCCGGGGAGTAGACACGGGGACATGCAGAAGCGCGCACTGGGAAGCCAGGGACTGTCCGTGTCCATCCTCGGCCTGGGCTGCATGGGGATGACGTTCGCCTACGGCGGCCAGGACGACACTGAGTCCGAGGCGACCGTCGCCCGGGCCCTC
>JAESFN010001437.1_pt1 | contig 10253 bp, 10 predicted proteins | sample 9269411 | NCBI WGS metagenome assembly JAESFN01 (sample SAMN14505399, study PRJNA617100) | algae metagenome | isolation source: Iphinoe sp. HA4291-MV1 and co-occurring heterotrophs from trail next to... | place: USA: Maunawili Falls, Hawaii | collected 2009-07-25
AAGGGGTAAGCGATGACCACGACCACCGTGGCGGTGCTCGGCGCCGGATTCATGGGGAGCACGCACGCCCGCGCCCTGCGCACGATCGATGGCGTGCGCGTGAAAACCATCTACGCCCACTCGCCCGATCGCGGCAAACCGCTGGCCGACGAGCTTGGGGTGATCTTCACGCAAACGGTTGAGGATATCTTCAGCGATCCCGAGATCGAGGCGATCGATATCTGCCTGCCTACTCCCTGGCACCGCGAAATGAGCGAACGGGCGATTGCCGCCGGTAAGCATGTGCTGCTGGAAAAACCGCTGGCGCTGAATCTGGAAGATGCGGATGCGCTAGTCGCACTCGCCGAGCGCACCGATCGCGTGTTCATGATCGCGCACGTGCTCCGCTTCTGGCCGGAGTACGCGGAGCTGCATCGTTTGGCGAATACAGGAGATTACGGCAAACCGGTAAACGCCCTGGCATACCGTCGTCAGGCGTACCCCGCCTGGTCGACGCTCTTCAGCAACGCCGATCTCACCGGCGGCGCCATCGTGGATATGCTGATCCACGATTTTGACGCGCTGAACTGGGTGCTGGGTGAGCCGGTTGCGGTTTCCGCGCGAGGACGTCGGCACCCAGAATACGGTGGGTTCGATCAGGCCCAGGTGCTGATCGAATATGCGGACGGACGCTCGGCGCTGGTTGATGGCGGCATGCTGATGCCCGATTCCTATCCCTTCAGCTCATCGTTGCAGGTGCTGCTGGAGCGGGGTGCGCTGGAGTATCACTTCCAGGCAGGGGGACGCAGTGTCGAAATGGGGCAGGGCGTGAATCGCCTGATGCGCTACCCCGGTGAGGGCGAGCCCGAGCTCGTGCCCTGCGAGCAAACCGACCCCTATCGTAACGAGCTTGCCTACTTCATCGAGTGTATCCGCACCGATGCTCCTCCAGCACGAGCCACCCCGAACGACGCTCGCCTTGCACTAAAGGTTGCGCTCGCCGCGAAGCAAGCGCTGGAGCTGCCGGGGCTGAACGTGGTGAAGATTTAGGCTTCGTCCCCTCTCCCAGCATTGGGAGAGGGGTGGGCTTTAGCCCGGGGTGAGGGCTGTAGGTGACGGGGAGATTTGCGTCCCGCACCACCCTCACCCGGCGCTGGCGCGCCACCCTCTCCCAATGCTGGGAGAGGGTTTTCGGTGACTGTAACTTCGTCTAATCCTTCGGCGCCAGCAGGTTGAGCACGAAGAGTAGGATCAGGGAGCCGACCACGGCGATGATCATGCTAGAGATGTTGAACTCGATCGCGTCGTGATCGAGCACCTGATTCCCGATGAACCCGCCGATCCAAGCTCCCACCACACCGATCACGATGTTGCCGATGCAGCCCTGCTTGCGCTCACCGTAGAGACTGGTAGCGATCCAGCCGGCAATCGCGCCGAAAATCAACCAGGCAATGATTCCCACAACCGCCTCCTGACTGGATGCAAACGCACCGGTTTACTCGCGTTCTAACTATCCACCGTCCCCGAAATCGCCACGTGCGTGCGTCCGCCGACCCAGATGCCCTGCGCATCCTCGGTAATGAAGATACGCCCGCTCCGTCCCATGGCGGTGCCCTGCTGTGCCAGGTACGGGGCTGAGGCGCGCCCGGTGGAGAGTAACCACTGCGCGGCCGACGCGTTGAGACTCCCCGTCACCGGATCTTCGCGCAGCGGCTCATCGCCCGCGGTGAAAAAGGCGCGCAGCTCGAACTGCGTTTCCGCACCCGCCTCGGCCGGGCCGATCACGCCGATATCCCATTGTCCGGGATAGGCCGCCGCGCTCGGTTTCAGGCTGAGCACGGTTTCAGCGCTGTCCAGCAGCACACCCACCCATCCAGGTCCGTTGTCGAGCCACTCGGAATCGACCACGCGAGCCGGGTCAACCCCGAGAATCTCGATCACGGTCGCCAAGTAGTCGGGCTCAACCGGGCCGGAGCGAATGCGATCGGGAGCGGCGAATGCCAGCAGATCGCCATCGATGCGCACCGGGATCAGTCCGGCTCCGCACTCCTGCACAACGATGCCGGCGGTTTTGGGCGTGCCTCCGGCATCCAACCAGGCGCGGGCGGTGCCGAGAGTGGGGTGTCCGGCGAACGGCAGCTCGGCACTCAGGCTGAAAATACGCACGCGGTAATCAGCGTCCGGCGAGGTGGGCGGAAGCACGAACGTGCACTCCGAGAGATTCGTCCAGACAGAAAACCGCCTGAGCTCTTCCGTTTCCAACCCATCGGCGTCAAGCACCACGGCCAGCGGATTGCCGGTGTAGGGATCGGTACCGAACACGTCTATCTGGCGAAATCGTCGCGTCATAGGTGTGCGCTCTTTCTCAACTCACGTTACGAGACCTGAGCACAAGTATGCGGCTGCCGGGGTGTTTATTTGTATTTCGGCGCCCAATCGACACCCTGCCAGGTTTGCACCTTCTCCGGCACGATCTTGATCAGCCAGCGCGCTTTGTCGAGGGTGGGGACGAGGTAATCCGGACCGTGCTCGCCGAGGTAGCGCACCGCCATGCGATTGGCGATCTCCACCCACGCGCCACCGACATTCGGTTCTTCCACGATTTCGGCGCGACCCTGGAGCTGGAGTTTGCGGTAGGGCGCCCCTTCGTCGTCGATCGAAAGCGCGACGCGGGCATCGTTTTGCATGTGGATGGCCCAGGCGCTCTTTTTGCGCGCGACGAGCCAGAAGATGCCCTCGGCTGGCTCCCACTCGAACCAGGCCGGCACCACATAGGGCCAGCCGTTCTCATCGAGCGTGGCGACGCGCGCCACGATGCCCTGTCCAAGAAATGCATCGAGATCGGCGCCGTCGAGCTTGCCGATTTTGCCGCGCCACGATTCTGCTTCGCTCATGCTGCCCCCTCATTATTCTGCGAATGTGGGGGATATCCTACCGGACCTAGGCGGAGGCGGCGCGCTTGCGTTCGCGATAGCGGCGCACTTTCGCGGCGTTGCCGCAATCCTCCATGCTGCACCAGCGGCGACGCCCACTGGCATCGTAAAAGAGCCAGCCGCAATCGTGCCCGCCGCATTCGCGCACCCGTTTCAGCTCGGCGGGATTGGTGAGCAGCTCGATGGCAGAGTGCACCACCGGTTCGAGGAATTCGTCGAGCAGCTCCTGGGTTTCGTTGTCGTAGCTGAGCTGCTCCATGGTGAATTCGCCCTGGTACCACCAGAGCCGTGATTGCGAAAAGGTGTCGGCGATCTCGAAATTGATCACCGCGATCGCGTCCTCGTTGGCCTCGCGTCCATGGATGAAATCGGTAAAGAGCGCGTGCAGTGCCTCACGGAATTCGAGGGTGCGCTCGTAAATCGTGGCGGCATCCCCGGGGTAGCGCTCGGCGAGCCGGTGCAGCGTTTCCGCTTCGGCGTCGGTGACGATCTCGACCCCGCGCGCCCAGCGGACGAGCTGGCGGTAATCGGTGAGGACATCACCCTGAATCGCGTATTGCTCGGGATCGGCGGGATCGCGCCAGGAATCGACGGTATTGACGAAATCGAGGCAAAGCTTGCCGCCAAGCCGAGGCAAATTGAGTGAATCGGGTGGGGCGGACGCAAGAATGTGGGGCAACGAAGACTCCTGTAGCAGAACCAGAATGTAACCATTATATGGTAGTTGACAGGTTACAGGCAATCACCTACACTGTAACCAGTAATACGGTGATGTAGGGTTACACACCGCTCAAAGGAGAGCGATCATGACATTCCGATTCAAACGGTTGCGATTGCCGTTTAGCGCGAAAACCGAAGTTGTTTCTGAGCTGCCTGAATTGATTGAGGCGAGCGATCAGGAAGTGCAGCGCCTACACGCGCAGCACCGCCTGCAGAAGAACGGCTCGATGTGGCCGGCCGATGAGGTCCGCTATCGCAATGCGCGCCCGCGCGTCTGGTAATCGATGACCACAACTGACTGAACGCCCCGTCCGAGGAATTGGACGGGGCGTTTTTGTTTAACGCGGGATGTTAGGCGCCAGGCCTGAGGGCTGGCGCTCAGGCAAGGATGACCCCTCCGGGGTCAACGAGGATTGTCGGTCAATTCAAAATCTGCCCAGATCGAATTCTCGGCGTGGTGGTCGCGTTGGTTTGCGGCGTAATGGACGACGCGGGCTAGGTCGCCTTCGGCAAGCGTGATCAGTCCGAATTCGGGTTGCCAATAGAAGACGCGGCCAAACTGAAACACCCCTGAATCGTTGAGCAGCCGCGATGAAAACGCTTTGATCTGTCGCATAACCTCGGACGGTGCGTGCCGCGGTGGGATCGAGCAGACGAGATGAACGTGATCGGGCATAAAGCCAACCATATGAATCTTCACGCCAAGCTGCTGACAGGTTTGGCGAATCGACCGCTCAATCAGGTCAGCGATCTCATCGGAGATGACCGGCTCGCGGCTCTTCGTTCCCCAAATCACATGTTGAAACGCACGCCAATAGGTCACCACACCCCCGTTGACCCCGGAGGGGTCATCCTTGCCTGAGCGCCGGCCCTCAGGCCCGGCGTACTTCAGCATGGCGTTCGACAGAAAACGGATAACGTCGTTTCTACCGAGATAGCCCCAATTCCACGCGCTGGTCTTTCATGATGCCGACCGGGACTTCGATCAGGGTGGGTTCGTGAGCTTTGATTGCTTCGCGCACCTGGACTTGCAATTGTTCGGCGGTTTCGGCTTTGCGATCAGCCACACCGAACGAGCGTGCAAGCTGCTGGTAGTTGGGATTCACCAGCTCCGAGGCGAGGATGCGTCCTCCGTAGTCCTCGTCCTGAATGCGGCGCACGTTGCCAAAGGCGTTGTCGTTGAACACGATCGCCACCAGCGGAATGTTGTGCTGTACCAGTGTCGAGAGTTCGGCGAGGGAATAGCCGAATCCGCCATCACCATTGATCGACACCACCGGCACATCGGGGCGGCCGACCTGTGCGCCCATGGCGGTGGTGAAACCGAATCCGAGCGTGCCCTGGTAACCGGGGGTGATGAAGGTGTTCGGCAGGTAAGTCGGCATACCGAGGAACGACCAGTAGCCGATCTGGGTGAACTCGCCAACGATGATGCCGTTGTCCGGCACCTCGGCGCGAATTGCCAGCGCAAACCCGGCTTGCGGCTGGATCGCGTTGATGCGCGCCGCTGCTGCCTCTTTGAAGGAAAGGAATTCCTCCACGCGTGAGGCGCGCGAGCGATTGTGCTTGCCGAGCGCATCGATCAGCGCGGGCAGCGCGGCCTGGAGATCGGCTTCGATGCCGAGATCGACCGGGAAGGTGCGTCCGAGTTCCTCGCCGTCGATATCGATTTTGATGAGCGTCTGCCCTTCGACCGCCGTGTAGGCGATCTCGCCGTGCTCGATAAAGCGGGTGCCAAGCAGCAGGATCACGTCCGCCTTGGGGAGATACTCGCCGCGTGCAAGCACGCCCTGCGCGTAGGGAAGGCGATCGGAGATCGCTCCCTTGCCGTTCGAGGAAACGATCACCGGCGCCTGCAGCATCTCGGCGAGTTGCAGCAACTCCTCGCTCGCTTTGGCGCGCTGGAATCCGCCACCGGCGATGATCACCGGCGTTTTCGAGCGGCCAAGCAGTTTTGCGGCCTGCTCGATCAGATCGTGATCGCCGGCAAAGCGCTTACGCGGGGCGGCTGGAGTGGGAGCCGGCAAATCGGCTTTCGCGAAGAGGGTATCGGGCGGGATTTCCAACTCGACCGGGCGCGGGCGACCGCTGCGCAACTGCGCGAAGGCGTCCGACACTGCACCAGGGATCGCCTCCGGTGTCACCGGGCGGGCGGCGTGCTTGGTCACCGAGCGGATCATGCCGATCTGATTGGGAATTTCGTGCAGGGCGCCGCGCCCAACTCCGATGAGATCGGAGCGGATCTGCCCCGTCACCATCAGCACCGGGCTGTTGCAGGCGTAGGCGGTGGAGAGCGCCGCCATGGAATTGAGCAACCCCGGCCCGGGCACCACCGTCGCCACACCCTCACGACCGGTGACGCGCGCGTAACCATCGGCCATGTAGCCGGTGGTCTGCTCGTGGCGCGGGTGGATAACGCGGATTGAATCGCGTTCTTCCCAGAGTGCGCCGAAAAAGCCGTCGAGCTGAATGCCCGGCAGACCGAAAATCGTGTCGACCCCGTTCGCTTTCAGCGAGGCCACCAATGCCTGACCGCCGGTCCTCGGCTGAGTTTCGGCAACAGCAGCATCATCCGGGCGCGATGGCTCGGCGGTCATATGGTGTTCCTTTCAAATGCGAACGGTTGTCATGCCGTGATGGTAACAGTCACCGGCGGATCGGAGGCGCGGATCGGCGGCACCTCACCGTCCCAGCGCTCGATCTCGATCAGCGCGTGCTGCCCGGTGCTCCCCTGCGCGAATTTCGAGGTGCCGCGATCGGCGGTGAGCACATTGGGATTGCCGTGAACGCAGAAGGGCACGTCGGCCTCGGGATCGAGTGGATCGAACCATGCGCCGGTCGAAAGCTGCACCACTCCTGGCCGCACATCGTCGGTGACGATCGCCCCGGCCAGGCAGCTGCCACGCTTGTTGAACAGCCGCACGATATCGCCGCTGCTGATCCCGCGCGCGGCGGCATCGGCGGGATTGAGCCGGGCAGGCTCGCGTCCCTGAATTTTCGAGGATTGGCTGTAGGGGCCGAGATCGAGCTGGCTGTGCAGGCGAGTGCGCGGATTGTTGGCGATCAGGTGCAGCGGGTGACGCGCGGTATCGGCGGAACCGAGCCATTCGCGCGGTTCGTACCAGGTCGGGTGCCCTGCGCAATCGTCATAGCCGAAGCTATCGATCGTTTCCGAGAAGATTTCCACCTTGCCGCTCGGCGTGCGCAGCGGATGCTGCTCCGGATCGGCGCGGAAGTTGGTGAAGGGCGTTTCATCGCTCGGGGTGCTGGGGATGATGATTTCACCCTCGCTCCAGAACGAATCGAAATCGGGCACGGTCACCCCGAGCTGCCCGGCATTGCCCTGCCAGCGCTCGTACATCGCGCGCAGCCACTGCGCTTCGTCGCGGCCTTCGGTGAAGCGCTCGACAACCCCGAGGCGCTCGGCCAATCCCGAGAAAATCGCGTAATCGGTGCGGGAATCGGCGTAGGGCTGCACCGCCTGGTGCATCGCCACCATCACCGGATCGCCGGGCGTGCCACCGATATCGTTGCGCTCTAGGGTGATCGTCGATGGCATCACGATATCGGCGTGGCGCGCCATGCCGGTCCAGTAGGGCTCGTGGACCACAATCGTCGATGGTTTGGCGAGGGCGCGGCGGAAGCGGCCGAGATCCTGATGGTGGTGGAATGGGTTGCCACCCGCCCAGTAGATCAAATCGATATCGGGGTAGGTTAGGTGCTGCCCATTGAAATCGAACGGGTCTCCGGGATTGAGCAGCATGTCGGCGATGCGCGCCACTGGGATGAAGGCTTTGACGTGATTGTGTCCCTGCTGGAAAACGGGGAAGCCTACCGATGACGGGCGATTGCCCATGTTGGCGATTGAGCCGTAGCCGAACCCGTAGCCGCCGCCCGGCAACCCGAGCTGCCCGAGCATCGCCGCCAGGGTGAGGCCCATCCACGGCACCTGCTCGCCGTGCTCGCTGCGCTGCAACGACCAGCCGACATTGATCAGGGTGCGCCCGCGCGCCATTTTGCGCGCCAGCTCGCGAATGGTGTCCGCCGGAATCTCGCAGAGCGCAGCCGCCCACTCCGGGGTTTTCGGCTGCCCATCGGGTTCGCCCAGAAGGTAGGCGCGGAAACGTTCGTAGCCGGTGGCGTAGCGATCGATTACCGCGCGATCGATCAACTGCTCGGTTTCGAGCACGTAGGCGAGCCCCAGCATCATCGCCACATCGGCGCCGGGACGGATCGGTAGCCACTGCGCGCCGATCTCGGCAATGGTGTCATCGCGCAGCGGGCTGATGTGCACGAACTCCACCCCAGCAGCGGCGGCCGCGATCAGATGCTCGCGAGTAGTGTGACGGCTCACCCCGCCGGTGTTGACGTTGGTGTTTTTGATCGGGACGCCGCCGAAGCTGACGAAACAGTTGCACTCGGCGATGATGCCGTCCCAGCTCGGTGCGCGGCGGTTGAGATCGCTCATGCTCCCCATCGTGCGATCGAGAATCGGTTCCCCGGCGCCCATGCTGTAGGAATGGACCGAGGAGACGTAGCCGCCTAGGAGATTGAGAAAGCGGTGAATCTGGCTCTGCGCGTGGTGGAATCGCCCCGCACTGGCCCAGCCGTAGCTGCCGCCGTAGATCGATTCCGGCCCCCCGGCTTCCAATACGCGTTTTAGCTCACTCGCGAGGAGATCGAGCGCCTGATCCCAACCGACCTCGACGAATTCCTCACGCCCACGGCGGTCGCTGCTCCCCGGTCCGTTTTCCAGCCAACCGCGCCGGATGGCGGGGGCGGTGACGCGGGCGCGATGACGCACGCTGCCGGGGAAATTCCCGAGCAGCGGAGACGGATCGCGATCGGCGGGGTAGGGCTTGGCGGCGACGATTTCGCCCGCTTCGACAACGGCGTCAAAAATGCCCCAGTGGGCGGTGTGGGACGTGGTGGTCACAGGCAGCTCCCTCGATCCGGGGTGCGTTCCGGAATAGGAGCATTATCGATCCAGTTGCGCGATTTGGCAGCCGATCGCTGCGCCGTATGAATCCCGGGGATGCGACCCCGGGCTACGAACGGATGCACCCCTCCAGGGTGCCGGAATCTTGATCGCCACCACCATTCCGTAGGGGAGCCCCTCGTGGGCTCCCGGGTTGGTGACACCAATATTCCCGTTTCCGCGCCGGGAGCCCACGAGGGGCTCCCCTACGGGAAACTGGCGGGGTGTTCACGTCGCACGTTGAAAGATCACTCTAGGCCGCGTGCGCGACCCCGGTAGGGAGCGCTCCGCCAAGCAGGAGCAACTCCCAGCTGGGCCCGCCGATCCCCTGACGGCTGTGCAGGGCGCTGGGGGCGTCGTGGAAATAGACAAAATCACCGGGATTGAGATCGATTTCGCCGGCGCGTTGCGGTGCTCCCAGCTCGCCCGCTCGCCAGGTGGTGAGGCGGTTGCGACCGCGCACCACGCAGGCCACTCCCCACCCGGAACCAAGCGGTTCCGGTGTGGAGCGGCCGTTCGGCGCCCAGGTGAGGAGCAGGGTTTGCCCCCGCGCATCCTCGGCGAGCACCAGGGTGCGCGCCAACCCGGCGTGTGGCTCATGGGCGGCGATCAACGCGCCGAGCTCCGGGTGCCTGGCAAGCTGGCGAAGTTCCGACCCGATCGCCTGGAACGCTTCATCGGAAGCGCCATAGCGATCGAGCAGCGATTGTGTGGTTTCGAGCAGACGGTGTGGGGCGGTGGTAGGCGTGATTGAGCGTGGCATAAATCCTCATCTTCCAGGCAAACTGCCTGCCGGAATTAGCACCCAGGCGATAGTCTCGCCCTGGTTGCTGGAGCGTCGTCGGGCCGGTCCCTCGGCTCCTCTCGATGAGACGCAGATCGTCCGCGCTTAAACTAGAGTAATTGATCAAGTTTGTCAATATGACTGGATGACTGGCAGACACGATTTCGACACAATTCTGCGGCATCATTCCCCTGGTTCCGGGCGGAGGCCCGGCAGCGATCGACGGAGTGCGCTATGGGTGGGATCGAATCGTCGATCGTTGATGCGATGAAGTCGCTCTTCGATGCGATGGGGTGGACCGGGGTGGTGATCGCGATGGCGATCGAAAGCGCCTGCATCCCGTTGCCGAGTGAAATTGTGATGCCGCTCGCCGGTTGGTTGATCGTGGCCGAACGGCATCTCGGGTGGGAGGGCGTGCTGCTGGCGGCGCTCTTCGGTGCGATCGGCAATCTCATCGGCTCCGTTCTCGCGTACGAGCTGGGTGCTCGCGGTGGACGCCCGCTCATCGATCGCTTCGGCAAATACGTGCTGCTCAGTCATCGCGATCTCGAACGCGCCGAACGCTGGTTCAGCACCCGGGGCGAGATCATGGTGTTTCTCTCCCGCCTGCTGCCGGTGGTGCGCACCTTTATCTCCTTCCCAGCCGGCGTGGCGCGGATGAATTTCGCCCGCTTTGCGATCTACAGCTTTATCGGGTCCTTCCTCTGGTGCATTCCCCTGGCGGCAATCGGCTATCACTGGGGGCCGGATTGGGAGCGTATCCGTCACCGCATTCAATTTCTCGATTACCCGATCGCGCTGGCGATTTTGGCGGCGATTGCCTGGTTTGTCTGGCACCGGCTGCACGAAGCCCGGGTTG
>JAESFN010001439.1_pt1 | contig 10246 bp, 5 predicted proteins | sample 9269411 | NCBI WGS metagenome assembly JAESFN01 (sample SAMN14505399, study PRJNA617100) | algae metagenome | isolation source: Iphinoe sp. HA4291-MV1 and co-occurring heterotrophs from trail next to... | place: USA: Maunawili Falls, Hawaii | collected 2009-07-25
CTCGAGTTGATCAAGCCGAGTCAGCGTCGCCAAGCCGGCGGGGGTAATTCCCGTGCCGGCTACCGAGAGCTGCTGCAGTCCGACGAGTTGGCCGATCCACTCGAGCGAGGCGTCTGTAATTTCAGGCGAGTTGATCCGCAAGGTCCGCAGCCCACGGAGCGCGAGGAGATCCGCCAGGGCCGCGTCAGAACATCTTGCGCCGCGCAGATCGACGACATCGGCGCGCTCAAACCAGCGATCGCCGAGCCAACGGCGCAGCGTCGGCGGGCCGGCGACGATGATCGTCACATTCGCGCCTGCTCTTTGCAGCCGCGCCGCGGCCGCGCGAAACGACACGCTCCGCTGAACGTGACTGCCGAGCCAACCGCCCACGGCCCCCAGCAGCACCATCGCGATGAGCAGGCCCCGCAGACTGAACTGCCAGCGCCGCGCCGGCGCGGCGCCTTGTGGCGGGCCTGGCGCGATTGTGCCGTCGTTGCCGGTTGGCGAATCCACGTGGAAAGCCCAGTTCTCTTATGAGCTATGGTTGGCTGCCACGAGCAAGGGACGTGCGGATCTGCAAACCGGCGTTCGTGGCGATCGCCTGCAACAACTCGCGCTTGGCGGAGCGAGTTCAGGCGAATCAGACATCGGATGCTGAATACGTTTCCTTATTCTACTGCCGCCACAGCATGGCTTCCGCTCCCACGCCTGTCGATCTCACCTGGCTCCTGCTTTCGGCCGCGCTGGTCATGCTGATGCAGGCTGGCTTTTGCTGCTTGGAATGCGGCGTTTCGCGCTCCAAGCACAGCATCAACGTTGCGATCAAGAATTTGGTCGACTTTTGCGTGGCTGGGCTAGCCTTTTGGGCGTTTGGCTATGCGCTGATGTTCGGCGCGTCGTGGACGGGGCTGATCGGAACCACGGGATTCGCGCTCGGTTCGCAGCCGGCGCCCTGGCTGCTCGCCTTCTTCCTCTTTCAGCTCGTCTTTTGCGGCACATCGACGACGATCGTCTCCGGCGCCGTGGCCGAGCGGATGAGGTTTTCCCGCTATCTGCTCGTCTCGCTGCTGGTCTCCGGACTGATCTATCCCCTCTTTGGGCATTGGGCCTGGGGAGGAACCTTCGAAGGGCAACCCTCGGGCTGGCTGGCGAAACTGGGCTTCATCGACTTCGCCGGCTCGACCGTCGTGCATTCGATCGGCGGCTGGGTATCGCTCGCGGCCGTGCTCTTGCTGGGGCCGCGCCTCGGACGCTTTGGCGGCGAGAAACAGGCCATGCACGGCGCGAACATGCCGCTCGCCACTTTGGGCGTGTTCTTACTCTGGTTTGGCTGGTTCGGCTTCAACGGCGGCAGCACGCTGCGCGTCACCGACGCAATTCCCACCATCTTGGTGAATACGAACCTGGCGGCCGCATCCGGCGCGATGTCTGCACTCTTGCTCGCGCGCTGGACGACCGGCCGCTTCGATGTCGGCCTGACCATCAACGGCTGCCTCGGCGGCCTGGTCGGCATCACCGCCGGCTGCCACATCGTGTCGCAACCCGCGGCCATCATCATCGGCGCGATCGCGGGCGTCATCGTCGTCGCCGTCACCGATCTGCTCGAGGGGCTCGAGATCGACGACGTGGTCGGCGCGGTCCCAGTGCATGCCGCCAGCGGTGTGTGGGGCACCTTGGCCGTGGCGCTGTTCGCCGATGCAGGAGCCTTCGCGGGCCTCTCTCGCTTTCAGCAGCTTGGCGTGCAGGCCCTCGGCGTCGCGACCTGCTGCGCATGGGCCTTGGGAGTTGGCTACGCGCTGCTGTGGCTGGTGAATCGCTATTGGCCGCTACGTGTTACCGAAGAAGAAGAGCTGGTGGGCCTCAACCTTTCAGAACATGGCGTGACCACGGAGATGGTCGGCCTGCTCACCGATATGCACCGGCAGCGCGAGGATGGCGACTTCTCGGGCCGGGTGGCTGTCGAGCCGCACACCGAAGTCGGCCAAGTGGCCGCCGAATACAACCGTGTGCTCGATCGCGTGAACCAGGAGATTTCCACGCGCGAAGAGGCCGTCGCACTTCTACAACGGGCCGAGGAAAAGTACCGCGGCATCTTCGAAAACGCGGTCTGGGGCATCTTTCAAACCACGCACGATGGCCGCTACCTCGCGGCCAACCCGGCGCTCGCGCGGCTCTATGGTTATGAAACGCCCGAGGCGATGATGACGGGCATCGGCGACATCGAGCGCGACCTGTATGTCGATCCGACTCGTCGCGCCGAGTTCGCCCGCTTGATGCAGCAGCACGACACACTCAGCGGCTTCGAGTCGCAGATCCGGCGTCGCGATGGCCGGGTAATCTGGATCTCGGAGAATGCCCGCGCGATCCGCGACCAGAAGGATCGCCTGCTCTACTACGAAGGCACGGTCGAAGACATCACACGCCGCAAGGAAGCCGAGGACCTCAAGCGCAAGACGCAAGCGGCCCAGGCGGCCAACACGGCCAAGAGCGCATTCCTCGCCAACATGAGCCACGAGATCCGCACGCCGCTCAACGGCGTGATCGGCATGCTCGACCTGCTCACCGGCACGCCGCTCGACGGACAGCAGCAGCGTTACGCCCGCATCTGCCGGTCCTCGGCGCAGTCGCTCTTGAGCTTGATCAACGACATCCTCGACTTCTCGAAGATCGAAGCCGGCAAGCTCGAGCTCGAAGAGGTCGAATTCAACATTCAGTTGTTGCTCGAAGACGTGATCGAGATGTTCGCTCCGCGGGCCGAAGCGCAAGGCCTGGAACTGGCCTGCCATCTGGCTCAAGGCGTGCCGACGATCGTGCAGGGCGATCCCGACCGCGTGCGGCAGATCTTGATCAATCTGATCGGCAACGCGCTCAAGTTCACCGAACACGGCGAAGTAGTAGTGCGGGCGTTCGTCGAAGAGCAGTCCGACAGCCAGGCCCGCCTGAAGTTCGAAGTCACCGACACCGGCATCGGCATTCCCAGCGAGCGGCAAGATCGCCTGTTTAGCGCCTTCTCGCAGGTCGACGCCTCGACCACGCGCAAATTCGGCGGCACCGGGCTGGGCCTGGCGATTTCGAAGCAGCTCACCGAGCTGATGCACGGGCAGATCGGCTTCGCGAGCACGCCTGGCAAGGGATCGACGTTCTGGTTCACCGCGCGCTTCGGCCGACCGCGCTCGGCGCCCAGCAGCACGCTCTCGGCCGATTCGCTGCGCGGGCTACGCGTGCTGGTCGTCGACGACAACGCAACCAACCGCGAGATTCTGCAAGAGCAATTGCGCGGCTGGGGCTTCGAAACCACGTGTGCCTGCGACGGCCATGAAGCGCTGCAGCTCGCGGCCACGGCTGCGCAGGAGCAGCGGCCTTTCTCGCTGGGCGTGCTCGACCATCTCATGCCGGAGCTCGACGGGCTGCAACTCGCGCAGCGATTGAAAGAGTCGCCGCTCACCGAGCCGATCGTGTTGCTCGTACTCACGTCGCTGGGCGAAACGCTCACGCCAGCCGATCTGGCGCGCTTCGGCCTGGCCGGCTACGCAACCAAGCCCGTGCGGCAATCGCGACTGCTCGACACCTTGCTCGACGCCATGGCGCGGGGCCCCGCGGGGCGCGGCGAGCAGGAACGCCTGCCAGCCAAGACGCCGTCGGCCGTGCCAACTTCGTGCCGGCCCGGCGCCCGCATCTTGCTGGCGGAAGACAACGATATCAATCAGCTCGTCGCCACCGAAATCCTCACCCGCGCTGGCTACGCCGTACAGGTGGCGGCCAACGGCAAACTGGCCGTCGAAGCGCTGATGTCGGAATCGTTCGACCTGGTGCTGATGGATTGCCAAATGCCGGAGATGGATGGCTTCGAGGCCACGGGCCTGATTCGGCAAATGGAAGCCGACGGCCTGCTGCACCACCGCGGCGGCCGACTGCCGATCATCGCTTTGACGGCCAATGCGATCAAAGGCGACCGGCAGCGCTGCCTAACTGCCGGCATGGACGACCATGTCAGTAAGCCGATCGATCCGCTGGCGCTGATCAACGCCATCGACGCGCGGCTCGGGCCCAACGCTGGAACATCGTCGCCATCCGTTGCAGCGAAGCCGCAAGCGGCACTCCCTGCGAGTCACCCTTTGGCTCAGGCCGCGGAATCGATGTGTGAGGAAACTCGCGCGATCGACGACACGCTGGCCGTCACCCAGCCCGTGGTGGATGATGCGCCCCCTGTGCGTGAGAGCGAACTGCTGGCTCGATGTCTGCAAGACCATCGCCTGGTCGATCGACTGCTCGGTAAGTTCGCCGTGCAGGCGCCGGCTGAGTTCGAGCGTTTGCAGGCAGCGCTGAACGTGGGCGAAGTCGAAACCGCGGCCCGCTCGGCCCATGCGCTCAAAGGCATGTCGGCCAACATGTCGGCCTTGCGGGTTTGGGAACAAGCCGCGCGGGCCGAGCGCGCGGGACGCGATGGCGAACTCGCCGAGATGCAGGCCGCCGTCGCTCGACTCCGGCAGGAGCTGCTTGCCTGTGCGGCCTACATCGACGAGCGTCTGGCCGGCGTCGCGAAAACTTAACCACCGACTAGATCCCTGGCAGCGAGGGTTCCGTGCCGAAGATCCTGATTGTCGACGACGACGAAATCTCGCTCGAACTGCTCGACAACTTGCTCACACGGCAAGGCTATGAGGTCGTGTCGGCCACCAACGGCGACGACGCGATCGAGATCCTGCGGCAAGGAAGCTGCCGGCTCGTCATCTCCGATTGGGAAATGCCTGGCATGAGCGGGCTCGAGCTGTGCCGGCAGATTCGCCAGGCCGGCTTCCCGCACTATCTGTATATGATCCTGCTCACGAGCCGCGATCGCCGCGAAGACATCATTGAGGGCCTGTCGGCAGGCGCCGACGATTTCATCACCAAGCCCTACCATCCGGAAGAACTCGCGGTGCGTGTGCGCGCAGGGCAGCGCGTGCTGGGACTCGAAACACGCGACGTGATGATCTTCGCTCTAGCGCGGCTGGCCGAATCGCGCGATGCCGACACCGGGGCCCATCTCGACCGCGTGCGCAACTACTCAAGGCTGCTGGCCGAGCGGTTGTCTCGTCAGGAGAAATTTCTCGACGAGGTGACGCCTGAGTATGTGCAGCTCATCTATCTGACGAGCCCGCTGCACGACATTGGCAAGGTGGCGATTCCTGACTGCGTATTGCTCAAGCCGGGCGCGCTCTCGGATCGCGAGTTCGAGATCATGAAGTCGCACGCGCGGCTCGGGGCGGAAACGCTCGAGGCCACGCTCGAGGAGCATCCTGAGGCCCGGTTCCTGCAAATGGCCCGCGACATCGCGGCCACGCATCACGAGCGCTACGACGGCAGCGGCTATCCGGCCGGCCTCTGCGGCGAGGAAATTCCGCTCTGCGGCCGGATCGTGGCCCTGGCCGATGTCTACGATGCGCTGACCTCGAAACGCTGCTACAAGGATTCGTTCGGCCACGACGTGGCCCGCGCGATCATCCTCGAAGGCTCAGGCGCTCATTTCGACCCCGACATCGTCGACGCTTTCCTGGCTGCCGCCGACGATTTTGCCGCCGTCAGCGAAGGCCCCGCGCTCGCGCGATCCCACTAATCATTGCGATCTCCACCGCACTCAACTCCTGCTGACGCTGCGGCTTGCGTCGTGGTTGCCGACCAGGGCAGGCGATCACTATACTCAGGGGCTACTCTTTCCGGCGACCTGCGAGCCTTCCTGGGCCGCCCCTGTTGGCGAGCCGTCGGCGCGCCCCGCTCGGAAAGTCGCTCGTTCCCGAGAGTCTCGGTTTCGCTATCAGGAGATCGTTCACGTGGCATCCGGCAAGTTCTTGTTCACCAGCGAATCGGTCAGCGCGGGTCACCCCGACAAACTGGCTGACCAGATCTCCGACGGCGTGCTCGATGCTATCCTCGCGCAAGATCCGCTCAGCCGCGTGGCCTGCGAAACCATGGTCACCACCGGCATCGCCATCATCGCCGGCGAAATTACGACCAAGGCGGTGATCGACTACCCGACCGTCGTCCGCGGCGTCATTCGCGACGTCGGCTACGTTGACGATCACATGGGCATCTGCGCCGACACCTGCGCCGTAATGGTGAGCGTCGACCGCCAGAGCCCCGACATCGCTCAGGGCGTCGACGAGAACGAGAAGTCCGGCAAGGAAATCGGCGCAGGCGACCAGGGCCTGATGTTCGGCTATGCCTGCAATGAAACCCCTGAGTTCATGCCGCTGCCGATTGCCCTCGCGCACCGCATTCTCAACCGGCTGACCGAAGCCCGCCAGAAGCAAGAAGTCGACTGGCTGCGTCCTGACAGCAAGAGCCAAGTGACGATCGAATACGACGGCGCGAAGGCGCTGCGGGTCGACAACGTCGTGGTCTCGACGCAGCACGCGCCGCAAGTTTCGAACGAAGAGATTCGCTCCTTCGTGGTCGACAAGATCATCAAGCCGCTTCTGCCGAAGGACTTGGACACGAAGAACGTCAAGTACCACATCAACCCCACGGGGCGGTTTGTGGTCGGCGGTCCTCACGGCGACTGCGGCCTGACCGGCCGTAAGATCATCGTCGACACCTACGGCGGCTGGGGCCGTCACGGCGGCGGCGCCTTCTCCGGCAAGGACCCGACCAAGGTCGATCGCAGCGCTGCCTACATGGCTCGTCACGTTGCCAAGAACGTCGTCGCGGCCGGCTTGGCCGATCGCTGCGAGTTGCAGTTGGCCTACGCGATCGGCGTCACCGAACCGGTGAGCGTGCATATCGACACGTTTGGCACCGGCAAGATCGACGACGCCCGCATCTGCGAAATCGTCCGCGAGGTATTCCCGCTCACCCCGGGCGGCATCATTCGTCACCTCGACCTGCGTCGCCCGATCTATCGCAAGACGGCGGCCGGCGGCCACTTCGGCCGCTCCGAGGTCGAGTTCACCTGGGAAGCGACCTGCGAAGCCAAGGCCTTGGCCAATGCGGCCGGCGCAACGGCCGCTGCCCGCTAAGCTGACGCGCCGCTGATCGATCGAGAACCGCTCGTGGCCAAACGACTACTTCCTCTGGCGCTCGGCGCGGCAAGTCCGCGCGAGCGCTCGGGGATGCCGGTGGTCGCGGCTACGTTGGCGGTCGCCGTAGCATTTGCCGGCCTGGGGTTGTTCATTTTCGCGCGTCGCCTGGCCGGCGGCTTCGAACTGGGCACGGCCGAGTCTGCTTGGGCCGCGCTAGCGCTCGTTGCCTGGGGCGGCGTGTTGCGTGGCTTCGGCCGCTCCGTCGCGCCGCTGAATGACCGCGAGCAGATGGCGTTCGAGGTCTGCCTGTCGTGCGGAATCGTTGCGCTTTGCCTGGGCGTGGCGACGGCAAGTTGGACGGCGCTGCTCGTGCTTGCCGCGGTGTTGCTCGAAGAAGGTTGGGCCTGGCGGCTCGACACGCACGTGCGGAGCTGGCTCACGCCCATCCCTCCCCCTCCCGTCGCTCTACTGACGGTGCAGGAAGTGCCGACAACTGCGGATTCAGAATCAACGAACGCGCCTGAGCCGGAAGAGATTGCCGAGATCTCGCCACCTCCAGCCGAGGTCTTCGAGGCTGGGCCGACTGAAGACATCGCCGAGGAAAGCGAAGAAGACGAGGAGATCGAGGAGGAGCTCGATCCGAACGTCGTACAGCAGCAGACCCGTAGTCGCGATGAGTCGGGCGCCGAGCAAATCAGCGGCTGGCAACGCGTCACCCTGGCAGCCGGGGCTCAGTCGGCCGCGGCGCACGTTGCCTTTTGTCCGCCGCTCGAGCGGGCCCCGCAACTCGAGGTGCATCAACTCGCCGGGCCCGATGCCCAAATCAAGGTCGCCGTCTCGCAACCTTTCGGTGCTCGCTTCGACATTCGGCTCGCCAAGCCGGCCGTGGAAGCGAGCGAACTCTTGATCGAATACGCCAGCAGCACTGCCAGCTAACCTCGCACTTTCCCCTCCTTCGTTCAGACCAAACTCGCCATGGCACGCTGGCCCCAACACGCCTGGACGACGATCTTCACCTACCTGGCCGTGTTCCTCGGCTTTCCGCTGTTGGGGCTATTGGCCTACGCCTGGGTGCGCGGCTGGTTTTAGTCCGAGCGCGATCGTTTTGGTCCGCGAGAGCGGACCCTACTTTCGCACGTCGTAGGGTCCGCTGTGCGGACCATATACACCGGTCAACTGCTCACTTGCCTTCGGTCTGCTTGGCCAGCAGCAGCTCGAGATAGCTGGTGCGCACGCCGTCGGTCAGCCCCAGCTTCTCCGCCAACTCGAGCAGCGACACTCGCGCCGCGTCCACGCTCGCCTCGTCGGCCGACAGCTCGAACTCCACGAACGTGCCCAACTCGAAGAGCGTATCGAGCGCCACCTCGACCTCGCGCCCTTGCCAAGCAAGTGCTCCCAGCCGGCGCTGCTTGCGAACTTCGGCCACCGCACGGAAGCCCAGGGCGGAAAGCATCTCGCGCCACGCGGCGAAAGTCTCCTCGCCAACGCCGAGCGGCAGTTCCAACTCCCGCCGCGTCTTCGTGGCCCCGTCGAGCTTCGGACCCTTGTAGGTGATCCAGTTTCGCTCCCCCACGGTGCGCACCCGCAGCGCTTCGTCGGTGCGGGCAAAGTCGCGGGCAGGATGCGCCCAATACAAGTCGAGCTGCTCAACGCTTTCCCCCCACACGACGGCCAATCCGGCGAGCGCCGATTCGAGCCGTGAGGGCTCGGCAACGCGGAACTTGAGTTCGACTTCGAGATGCATGGGAAGAACTCCGCGGGGGTGGACGCCGACTGTAGGTGAGGGCCGACGCCAGCGTCAAGCCGCGGCTCATCGCCACTCCGCTTGAGCACCGCAGCAGCCGCTCCCCCCGCCGCCTCGCCGGGCTATAATCTGAGTTTCCCCTGTCGACGCCCCGGCCCGCCCCATGTCCGACGATCCCTATCTGCTCTACGACAATCCCCTCATCGGCCGCTACGCCTCGCGCGCGATGTGCGAGCTTTGGGGACCGCGCCGGAAGTTTTCCACCTGGCGCAAGCTGTGGGTAGCGCTCGCCGAAGCCGAAGCGGAACTCGGACTGCCGATCACGCCCGCCCAGATCGCCGAGCTCAAGGCCCACGTCGACACGATTGACTTTCCCGCCGCCGAGCAGCATGAACGCCGTCTCCGGCACGACGTGATGGCCCACGTTCATGCCTATGGCGACCAATGCCCTTCGGCCCGCGCCATCATTCATCTTGGCGCCACGAGCTGCTACGTCACCGACAACACCGACCTGATCCTGATGCGCGAAGCGCTCGGCATGGTTCGTGATCGGCTGGTGGCCGTGATCGATCGGCTGGGGAGATTCGCCCACCAGTATCGCGACCTGCCCTGCCTGGCGTTCACGCATCTGCAGCCGGCCCAACCAACGACTGTCGGCAAGCGGGCCTGCCTGTGGGCGTATGATCTGGCGCTCGATCTGACCGAACTCGAGCATCGCCTCGCGCGGTTGGCGGCGCGGAGCGTGAAGGGGACCACCGGCACGCAGGCCAGCTTCCTCGAACTGTTCGCCGGCGACCATGCCAAGGTCCGCAAGCTCGAGCATCTCGTGGCGCATAAGCTGGGCTTCGACGCCACCTACGCGGTGACCGGGCAAACCTACAGCCGCAAGATTGACGCTCAAGTGCTCGATGTCCTCTCCGGGATCGCACAGAGCGCCCACAAGTCGGCCAGCGATCTGCGGCTACTACAAAGCCGCAAGGAGATCGAAGAGCCGTTCGAAGAGGCGCAGATCGGCTCTTCGGCCATGGCCTACAAGCGTAACCCCATGCGGGCCGAACGCATCTGCGGCCTCGCGCGGTTTGTGATGAGCCTGCAATCGAGCGCGGCGCAAACCATGGCCACGCAGTGGATGGAGCGCACGCTCGACGACAGCGCGAATCGCCGCCTCACGCTCCCGCAGACATTCCTGGCGATCGATGCGCTGCTCTCGCTCTATCAGAACGTCGCCGGCGGCCTCGTCGTCTATCCGCAGGTCATCGCCCAAAACCTGCAGGCGGAGCTGCCGTTCATGGCGACCGAAAACATTCTCATGGCCGCGGTGGCCGCCGGCGGGGATCGCCAAGAGTTGCACGAGCATATCCGTCGCCACAGTTTGGCGGCGGCCGCCGAAGTGAAGCAGCACGGCCGACCGAACGACTTGCTCGAGCGGATCGCGACCGACGCCGCCTTCGCCGCCGTCGACCTGCAACAAGCAGCCGATCCGGCACGCTTCGTCGGCCGCGCGCCGCAGCAGGTCGACGAG
>JAESFN010001440.1_pt1 | contig 10246 bp, 9 predicted proteins | sample 9269411 | NCBI WGS metagenome assembly JAESFN01 (sample SAMN14505399, study PRJNA617100) | algae metagenome | isolation source: Iphinoe sp. HA4291-MV1 and co-occurring heterotrophs from trail next to... | place: USA: Maunawili Falls, Hawaii | collected 2009-07-25
GTCCGTTCCATCGATCCGCCTTTGAAACAGCTCTCGTCCTTATTGAACAGCGCCGAACGATAGCGCGGGCCGTGGCGATGGCATAGTGGCCCCTCCACCGGCGCGCAGGCGGAAACGCCGGTTGCCGGGGCGTGCCCGATCAGCGAAACAGGCATATGCTTTGCATGCGGCGGGCGACGACAGTCGAGCACAACGCTGCGGGAGGATTTTCGAATGGACGTCACGGATTTGTTGAAGGAGACGGCCCTCTTCCACAACCTTCAGGCCGAGGAGATCGAGCTGATATCCCGCTCGACCCGGCTCGAGACATTCCCCGCGGGGAAGGCGATTCTGAGGGAAGGCCGCGTCGGCACTGCCTTCTATGTAATCGTTTCCGGCCGGGTGGAGGTCGTCAAGGACATGGACGGCCAGCACCCGGTCGCGCTCGCCACCTTCGGCCCCGGCGACTTCTTCGGCGAGATCGCCACCATCCGGCATCTGCCGCGGTCGGCCAGCGTGCGGGCGCTGGAGGACACCCGGTGCCTCGTCCTGTGGCGTGCCGATTTCGACGGGTTCATCGTCAGGTTCCCCGAGGCCGCCGCCCGCATCGAAGCGGCCGCACGGGCCCGCATGGCCGCCCAGCCGGTGGCCGACCCCTAGGCTTCTGCCCGACCGGCGCCTCCCCGTCCGTCGCCGTCGCGGGCGCGGACCAGGCGCCGTCAGCGGACCCTCGGCCCCCGGCGTTTTCTCCGCGCCGTCGATTTGCTATGCCTCCGGCGATCGACATGGGGGGAGAGGATGAAGATCGCGGGCTCGCGCGCGAAAACCGTCGCCACGCTCGTCGCGTTCGTTGTCGCCCTGGCGGCCGGCCTCGGCGCCGGCTACGTCCTCTGGGGCCGCCCCGCGGACTGGTATGCCGTGAAGAGCCCGGAGACGCTCCCGGCCGGCGACGAGAACGACCTGATCCGCTACGGCCGCGACCTGGTGGTCAAGACCGGCACGATCATCGGCCGGGACGCCGCCGACCCCGCACTCGCCTATGCCGGCAACGACCTCGCCTGCACCAACTGCCACATCAATGCCGGCCTGAAGCCGTTCGCGGCGCCCTTCGTGTCGACCTGGGCGTCCTACCCGCTGATGATCAACGACAGGGTGATCACCCTGCCGGAGCGGATCAACGGCTGCATGACGCGGAGCATGAACGGCAAGCGGATGCCGGAGGACAGCCGGGAGATGCGGGCAATCATCGCCTATATCCGCTACCTCGGAACGGGCACGCCGGAGGGCGTGCGGGTGGCCGGCATGGGCCTGTTGCCGCTCGCGCCGCCCGCCGAGCCGCCGAGCGCCGAGCGCGGCGCGGCGCAGTTCAAGACGACCTGCGTGCGTTGCCACGGCGCCGACGGACAGGGCACACTCGACGTCCCGCCGCTCTGGGGCGACGGGTCCTACAACGCGGCGGCCGGCCTTGCCGATATCCGGATGGCCTCCGCCTTCATCCGGGCCAACATGCCATGGGGGATCACCTATCTCGACCCGGTGCTGAGCGAGCAGCAGGCGTGGGACCTCGCCGCCTATATCGACTCGCAGCCGCGCCCGCCTGCCCCTCCGGCCGGGAACTAGAGGCGATCGCAAGGGAGGCGGCAGCGCTGGCGCCTCCGGCCGCGGCGTCCCCTCCGGCGCCAGCCCGGCGGCGCCGATGAGCTTCTCCCTCCGCCATGTCCGCTATTTCGTCGCCGTCGCCGAGTCGGGCTCGATCTCGGGCGCGGCGCGGCAGCTCTCGATCTCGCAATCCTCGGTGACCGAGGCGGTGAAGGCGCTCGAGGACGATCTCGGCGCGGCGCTGCTCGAACGCTCCGGCCGCGGCGTGGCGCTTACCCATCGCGGCCAGCTCTTCCTCCGCCATGCCGGCCGCATCCTCGAGGCGGTGGCCGATGCCCGGCAGACCCGGGTCGAGGCGGACGCGCTCACCGGCGAACTCCATCTCGGCGCCTCCTCGCTGGTCGCCGGCTATATCCTCGCCGAGCTGCTCGGGCGGTTCCGCCGCGCCTATCCCGGCGTCACCGTCGCCGCCTTCGAGGACATCGGCGAATATCTCGAGCATCTCCTCGTCAACGGCGAGCTCGACGTGGCGGTGATGGTGCTGTCGCGGCTCCGCAGGAGCGACGCGCTCGAGGCGCGCGTCATCGAGCAATCCTCGCAGCGGCTGTGGCTGCCGCTCGGCCACCCGCTCGCCGCCCGGGAGGCGGTCAGCCTCGCCGATGTCGCGGGCGAGCGGCAGATCGTCCTCGCCGTCGACGAAATCCAGGAATCGGCCGATGCCTTCTGGCGCGAGCGCGGGCTGCGGCCGGCGGTCGCCTTCCGCACCCGTTCGGTCGAGGCGGTGCGGAGCCTGGTCGCGACCGGGGCCGGGGTCGCCGTGCTCCCCGACCTCGTCTACCGGCCGTGGTCGCTCGAAGGCGACCGCATCGAGGCCCGGCCGACGGTCGAGCCGCTGCCCCCGGTCCGCGTCGGCGTGGTGTGGCGCCGCGGCTCGCGGCTGTCGGCGCCCGCGGCCCGCTTCCTCGACGTGGTGCTGCCGGCGGGACGGCGGGAATGAGGGCGGCCGCCACGCCGAAGCGCGCACCGCACACCGGTCAACCGATCGACCGGCCAGTCACTTATGCTTTGAAGCTTCAGGATCCCTGGCGAAATAGCCGATCGCGAAGACGACGCCACTGACCGACAGCGCCAGCAGCGGCAGCAGGACAACGACAATGTCGGTGCTCATTCGCGCAATCTCCCGAGCAACGCCCGCACCCCAAGATGTAGGACGATGGACGCCAAAGGCCAACCGAGCGTCATCAGCAGTTTCACGTCCGAAATCGACCCTTCGTTCCACACCAGCGCGCTAACCGGCGTGATGACACCGATCGCCAGGAAGCCGATCGACACCGTATTCAGCCAGGTCGCGGTGTACTTTATACGCTCGTTGAAGACGACGAGGTGCGCCATGCAGCCTCCGATTCGATCGCCTCGCAAGGATACGCATCATACCCAAAGTTGCAGCTACCAAAATGCCTTCCGGCGATCGAATCGCCCACCGAGCTCCAAGCACCGTAATCCTTTGCTCTGGCCCCCAGCTTCTTCTGGCGCCGCCGTAACCGCCTTGTCACGTCCTGCCGCTAGTGCTGCAATCGCCCCCACCAGAGACCGAAAGGAGAGGCCCTCATGCACCGTCCCCTGCGCGCCTTGAGCCTCGTCGCCGCCCTCGCCTTCGCGGGGCCGGCGCTGGCCGAGACGGTGACGCTGACCTTCGTCCAGACCAACGACATCGACCGCATGGAGGAGGCGGACGGCCGCGGCGGCTTCGCCCGCCTCGCCGCCGTGGTGAAGGCCGAGCGCGCCAAGGGCGGCCCGGTCTTCTTCGTCCACTCCGGCGACACCATCTCCCCCTCGCTCCTCTCCGGCATCGATCACGGCGCCCACATCATCGACATCCTCAACCACATGGAGGTCGATGCCTTCGTGCCGGGCAATCACGAGTTCGACTTCGGCCCTGCGGTGTTCCGCGAGCGCATGGCGGAGGCGACGTTCCCGATCGTATCCAGCAACATCGCCGGCCCCGACGGCGGCACGCCGGAAAGCCTGATCGATACCCGCCTGGTCGATCTCGGCACGGTCAAGGTCGGCTTCTACGGCCTGACCACGGTGGATACCCCCATCGTCTCGAACCCGGGCGATCTCGTCTTCGCCCCCGAGGTCGAGGTCGGCATCGAGAAGGCGGCGTCGCTTCGCGCCGACGGCGCCGATTTCGTCGTGGCCGTCGTGCACACGCCGATCAACGTCGATTTCGGCCTCGTCCGCGCCGGGGCCGCCGACCTGATCCTCTCCGGTCACGACGAGCACCTCCTCGCCTACTTCAACGGCAAGGTGGCGCTGACCGAATCGGAATCCCAGGGGAACTTCGCCGTCGTCACCGACATCACCCTCAACCGCGAGGAAAAGGACGGCAAGGTCTCCGTCACCTGGTGGCCGGCCTTCCGCATCGTCGACACTGCCACCGTCGAGCCCGACGCCGAGATCGCGGCGCTCGTCGAGAGCTACAACGGCAAGCTCGACGCCGAGCTGAAGGTCGGGATCGGCGTCACCACCACGCCGCTCGACAGCCGCCGCGCGACCATCCGCGGCGAGGAGGCCGCGATCGGCAACCTCATCACCGACGCCATGCGCGAGGCCGTCGGCGCGGATGTCGCCATCGTCAATGGCGGCGGCATCCGGGCCGACAGGGAATACCCGGCGGGAACGAAGCTCACCCGGGGCGACGTCTTCGCCGAGCTTCCCTTTGGCAACAAGACGGTGAAGCTCGAGCTCACCGGCGCCGACATTCGCGCCGCGCTCGAGAACGGCTTCAGCCAGATCGAGACCGGCGCCGGGCGCTTCCCCCAGGTGTCGGGTCTGACGGTCGTGGTCAATCCCGGCCGTCCGGCCGGACAGCGCGTCGTCTCCGTCGACGTCGCCGGCGCGCCGCTCGACGACGCGAGGACCTACACGCTCGCCACCAACGAGTTCATGGCCCACGGCGGCGACGGCTACACCGCGTTGGCCGGGGCCAGAACCCTGATCAACGAGATCGACGCGACCCTGATCGTCTCGGACGTGATCGACTACATCGCCAGGGCCGGCACCATCGCGCCCGCCCCCGAGGGCCGCATCGTCATCGAATAGAACCCGGCTGCAGCCTGCCGAGCCGCGGCGGCCCCAAGGCTCAGCGCATGCCGTCGATCACGGCCTTGTGGCCATCGAAGATCCGCGCGGCTACCGCCGGATCCGGGTCCGTGGTCGCCACCCCTTCCTCGTGGCTGCCGCCGAGGATGATGCCGTCGCTTCTCGGGAACATGTAGAGGAACTGCGGCCCGTTGAGGTAGCAATAGTCGATGTCCGCCTGCGGCCGGAGCAGCGTCAGCTGGCCCTTGATCGGCATCAGCTCGTCGTCGCCGAACAGCGCCTTGGCGCCGAGGCCGGTGCAATTGAAGAGCAGCGGCTCGCCCAGCCCCGCAAGCTCCTCGCGCGCGGCGAAAGAGCGGACCACGATCGTCCCGCCGCGGGCGACGAACTCGTCGACGAGCCGGGGGAGGAAGATGTTGGTCGCGGCGATCATCGTCGGGAAGCTCGCCGCGTATTTGGTCGGGAACGGGTGCTCGCCCGGGCCGTAGGTCGTGAAGGGATAGATTTCCGGCGTCACGGCGAAATCCGGGGGCTGCGTCTGCGGCTCGTCGCCGATCAGGTAGAACGTCAGCCAGTCGACGCCGTAGTCGCGCCCGACGAAGGGCTGGAAGTAGCGGTGGGCGAAGCGCACCGCCTCCTGCAGCTTGGGCATGAACGGCCCGGTGAGCTGGTCGGTGTCGGCGATCTCCGTCACGCCGAACAGTCCGGCGGCGACGTTGGAGGTGGTATCCGGCGGCAGCGATGCCGCGTAGATGGTGACGGTGAAGCCGTGGTCCTGCAGCATCCGTGCGGTAGTCAGTCCGATCACGCCGCAGCCGAGCACTGCCGCCTCGCGGTGCGGCGTCTCGAGCGCCAGCCCGAGGGCCATGTTAGCCGTCCCCCAGGACAGCGTGATGCCGCAGCCGCCATGGCCGTAATTGTGGATCACGGTCTTGTCGCCGACGGTCTCGGCGCGGACGACGAAGCCGGAGCGGCGGAAAGGACGCAGGCCCGCCACCGTCTTGATGATGCGGTTCTCGGCGATGTCGACCTTGGGCAGCGTCGCGACCGGGCGGGTGGCCGGAGTGGAACTCTGCGCCTGCCCCCCGGACAGCGGCACGGCCCCGGCGAGCGCAGCGAGCGCCCCCGCCTTCAGCAGCGAACGCCGGTCCCACACAGATTGTGTCATGCCGAACCCCCCTGAGGATGTCTTCCTACCCTGAGCAATAGCTGAATTGCGGGCCGAGCGGTATCTACTCCGCCGCCTCCGCGAGGCGCGGCGCGCCGGCGAGGAAGGCGCCCTCGCGCTCGGTGGCGAGCGCCGTCGCCTTGGCCGCGCTCTCCGCCTTGAGCGGGCCGTAGCCGCGGATCTTCTCGGGATAGGCGGCGAGCGCCACCGCGGCGCTGTAATTGTCGGCGCGGAGATGGGCGCCGATCAGCGCCAGCGTCTCCTCGTAGTCGGCGAGCAGCCGGCGCTCGAGCTTGCGGTCGGCCGAATAGCGGAACGGATCGAGCATCGTGCCCCGGAATCGCCGCATCGCGGCCAGCGTCCGGAAGCCGCGGATCATCCACGGACCGTACCGCCGCTTTTCCGGCCGCCCGGTCGCCGGGTTCTCCTTCGCCAGGATCGGCGGGGCGAGGTGGAACTCCATCTTCCCCCACGAGGCGAACTCGCGGCGGAGCTGCGCCTCGAACGAGCCGTCGGTGTAGAGCCGCGCCACCTCGTACTCGTCCTTGATCGCCATCAGCCGGAAAAGGTTGAGCGCGACCGCGCGGGCGAGGTTGTCGCGGCCGGGCGCAGCGCGGTATTCGGCCTCGCGGATGCGCTGGACCGCAGCGCTGTAGCGCCGGGCATAGCCCTCGTCCTGGTAGGCGGCGAGATATCCCGCCCGCCTCTCGACCAGCGCGTCGACGGTGAGCGCCGGCGTCTCCGTCCGCCCCGCGAGGCCGGCGGCGATCGCAGCCACCTGGTCCGGCTCCTCCGCGGCGCGGCGTCCCCAGGCGAACGCTGCCCGGTTCATGTCGACGTCGACGCCGTTCAGTTCGATCGCGCGCTCGATCGACGCGGCGGTGAGCGGGATCGCGCCTGACTGCCAGGCCAGCCCGAGCATGAACATGTTGGTGGCGATCGCATCGCCGAGCAGCGCCGTCGCGATCTCCGTCGCCTCGATCGTGCGCGCCCGGTCCGAACCGGCGCGGCCGGTGATGCCGGCGATCAGCCGCCGCGTCGGCAGCGTCATGTCGGGGTCGCGGGTGAATTCGCCGGGATAGGTCTCGTGGGTGTTGACGAAGACCCGGGTGTGGTTCGGCCGGATCGCGGCGAGCGACTTGGCGCTGCCGGCGACCACCATGTCGCAGGCGAGGATGGTGTCGGCCCCGCCGGCGGCGACGCGGATCGCCTTGAGGCTCCCCGGCGTCGCCGAGATGCGGACATGGCTCGTCACCGGGCCGCCCTTCTGCGCGAGCCCGGCCATGTCGATGACGCCGGCGCCGCGGCCATCAAGATGGGCGGCCATGGCGATGATCGCGCCGATGGTGACGACGCCGGTGCCGCCGACGCCGGTGATCAGCATCGCGAAGCCGTCCATCAGGTCCGGCGGCGCGACATCCGGCAACGCGAAATCGATTGCGGTCGATCGCTCGTGGCGCTTGGCGTCATGGACCGTGACGAAGCTCGGGCAGAAGCCCTTGAGGCAGGAGGTGTCGGTGTTGCAGGACGACTGGTCGACGGCCCGCTTCCGGCCGAACTCGGTTTCGACCGGCACCAGCGCGACGCAGTTCGACTGCACGCCGCAATCGCCGCAGCCCTCGCAGACCAGCTCGTTGATCACGATCCGCGCGCCGGAGTCGGGATGGGTGCCGCGCTTCCGCCGCCGCCGCTTCTCGGCGGCGCAGGTCTGGTCGTAGATCAGCACGGAGAGGCCGCCGACTGTCGCGAGCTGCTTCTGCACCTTGTCGAGGTCGTCGCGCGGGTGGATCGTGGCGCCCGCCGGCCAGACTGCGGTCTTGGGATAGCGGCCTGGCTCCTCGGCGACGATCGCGATACGTTTCGCCCCCTCCGCCGCCACCTGCTGCGCGATCTGGTCGACGGTCATCGCGCCGTCGACTTTCTGCCCGCCGGTCAGCGCCACGGCATCGTTGTAGTAGATGCGGTAGGTGATGTTGGCGCCGGAGATCGCGGCGGCGCGCACCGCAAGGCTGCCCGAGTGGTTGTAGGTGCCGTCGCCGATGTTCTGGAACACGTGGCCGCGGGTGGAGAACGGCGCCTCGCCCACCCAGTTGGCGCCCTCGGCGCCCATCTGGGTGTAGCCCTCGGTCTGCCGGTCCATCCGCTGCACCATGTAGTGGCAGCCGATGCCGGCATAGGCGCGCGAGCCCTCGGGCACCACGGTGCCGCTGTTATAGGGGCAGCCGGCGCAGAAATAGTAGCCGCGGGTGGCGATGTCGGTGCCCTGCGCCAGCACCTCCTCGGCCTGCTTCAGCGCCGCGACCCGTGCCTCGAGCGCCCGGTGCGGCGTCTTCTCGAGCACCCGCTCGCCGATCGCGATGGCGATGCGGTTGGCGTCGAGCGCGCCTTTCGACGGGAGCAGCCAGTTGCCGCTCTCGTCGCGTTTTCCGACGATCGCCGGCTGGTTCCGCGTGCCGTAGAGGATCTCCTTGACCTGCCCCTCGATCAGCCCGCGCTTCTCCTCGACGACGATCACCTTCTCGAGCTTCTCGGCGAAGTGGCGGACGGTCCCCGGCTCGATCGGCCAGGTGCAGGCGAGCTTGAGGAGCTTGATGCCGAACTCGGCGGCGATCGTCTCGTCGATGCCGAGCTCGTCCAGCGCCTGCAGCACGTCGAGGTAGCTCTTCCCCGCCGTGATGATGCCGATCCGCGGCGTGCGGCCGCCAGCGAGCACCAGCCGGTCGGGCACGTTGACCCGGAGAAAGGCGAGCGCCGCCGGGATCTTCTGCTCGTGGAGGCGCTCCTCCTGCAGCACCGGGCTGTCGCCGGGGCGGATGTTGAGGCCGCCCGGCGGCATGCGGAAGGCGCCGGGGATGACGCTCGCCGTGCGGTCGAGGGAGCCGTCGATGGTCGCGGTCGATTCGACCGTGTCCTTGACGCATTTGAGCCCCACCCAAAGCCCCGCGAAACGCGACATCGCGAAGCCCATCAGCCCGTAGTCGATGATCTCCTGGACGCCGGCCGGCGACAGGATCGGGATCTGGGCGTCGACGAAGGCGTATTCCGACTGGTGCGCCGTGGTCGAGGATTCGCAGGTGTGGTCGTCGCCCATCAGCGCCACCACCCCGCCCCAGGGCGAGGTGCCGGCGAGATTGGCGTGCTTCAGCGCGTCGCCGGCGCGGTCGGCGCCCGGGCCCTTGCCGTACCAGATGCCGAAGACGCCGTCGTAACGGCCCTCGCCCCGCATCTCGGCCTGCTGCGCGCCCCACAGCGCCGTTGCGGCGAGGTCCTCGTTGACCGCTGGCTGAAACAGGATGTCCGCCGGTTTGAGCAGCTCCGCCGCGCGCTCGAACTGCTGGTCGAGGCCGCCGAGCGGCGATCCGCGATAGCCGGTGACATAGCCCGCCGTCCGCTTCCCCATCCGCCGGTCGCGGGCGCGCTGCATCAAGACGAGCCGGATCACCGCCTGCGTCCCGGTGAGGAGGATGCGGTTCTTCGCAAGATCGTACTTGTCGCCGAGGGTTACCGCCTCGTGACGCATGACGCTACTCCGCCGGCATCAAGGGGCCGGGCCCACCTGCCCTCTATAGCGAATGCCGGCCGTCTGATCGACTCGGAGAGTCGCCTGCCGCGGGACCTTTCGCCATCCGGGCTCCGAACCTTGCCAACTTTGCCGATCCGTCGCACCTTCCGCAAAAAGACGTACCCGGGGGAATCATGGCGTTTCTCTTGTCGCTCAGCCGGGCGATCGACCGGCTGACGGCATGGATCGGCAAGGCAGCGGCGTGGCTCGTCCTTGCCGCGGTCGTGCTGAGCGCCGCCAACGCCCTTGTCCGCAAGGCCTTCGACTGGTCGTCGAACGCGTTTCTCGAAGCCCAGTGGTACCTGTTCGGCGCCGTGTTCATGCTCGCTGCCGCCTATGCGCTGCAGCGGAACGAGCATGTCCGGATCGACGTCCTTTCGTCGAGCTGGAGCCGCCGCACCCGCGACATCGTCGACCTGGCCGGGCACATCCTCTTCCTCGTCCCCTTCGTCGGGTTGATGGCCTGGCTGTCATGGCCTTTCTTTCTCTCCTCGTGGCGCTCGGGCGAGGTGTCCGGCGCGACCGGCGGCCTGCCGCTCTGGCCGGCTAAGGGGCTGGTGTTCCTCGGCTTCGCGCTCCTCTGCGTCCAGGTGCTGTCGGAGATCATCAAGAAGGCGCTGGCGCTGGGCGGGGTCCCTGGCGCCGATGGCGATGTGCCGCCCGATGTGCCGCCTGCCGCGGCGCTGGTCGCCCCCGAGCGCGAGCCCCGCCCGTGATCGAGGCGATCGCCCACAACATCGCGCCGATCATGTTCGTTCTGGTGATGGGGCTGCTCCTCGTCGGCTATCCCGTCGCCTTCACGCTGGCCGGCGGCGGCCTCTATTTCTTCGTCG
>JAESFN010001441.1_pt1 | contig 10228 bp, 13 predicted proteins | sample 9269411 | NCBI WGS metagenome assembly JAESFN01 (sample SAMN14505399, study PRJNA617100) | algae metagenome | isolation source: Iphinoe sp. HA4291-MV1 and co-occurring heterotrophs from trail next to... | place: USA: Maunawili Falls, Hawaii | collected 2009-07-25
CACGAACGAGATCAGGAAGATCATGATCGGGAAGAACACCGAGACGGCGGCCAGTGCCTCCACCCCGATCATCTGCCCGATGTAGATATTGTTGATGGTGCCCGACAGCGACTGCAGGATGTTGCTGAGCATCAGCGGCACGAGGAAGACGAGGAACCGCTGCCAGAGCGGCCTAGAGAGATTGTTCATCGAGTGAACTCCGAAACCCGTAAATCATGCGACGGCGTTGGCCCCCGAATGGCCAGCGGCCGATCGATGATCGGGTCGCGAGGCGGGCCACTTCACATCTCAGCTGAAGATGCAGGCGGGTCGGAGCACGATGGGGTATGAACGCACGGCCGGTTCTCTAGCCCCGGGCTGGACGGCAGTCAATCGCAGCCCCTCCTGGTTGCCCTCGCCGGCAAGCCAATAGAAACCTGAAGGAATTCCAATGACCCAGCCTGTCGCTATCGTCACCGGAGCCGGCCAGGGCATCGGCGCCGCCATCGCCCGCGAACTCGCTGCCCGCGACTACAGGCTAGTGCTGTTCGCCCGCTCGGAGCAGGTCGAGGCCGTCGCCGCCGAGCTCGAAGCCACCGCGGTGCGCGGCTCGCTCACCGAACCCAAGGACCTCCAGCGCCTTGTCGACACCACCATGGCGAGGCATGGCCGCATCGACGCTGTGGTGAACAATGCCGGCCACGTCCCCACCGGCGACATCGGCGTGATGGCCGACGACGACTGGCAGCATGGCTTCGACATGATCGTTCTGAACCCGGTCCGCCTGATGCGGTTGGTGACGCCGCATTTCCTCGCAGTCGGGAAGGGTGCCGCAGTGAACATCTCGAGCTTTGCCGGCAAATCGCCCGAGCTGGTGATGCCGATGTCCTCGGCCCTGCGCCCGGCGCTGCAGGCCTGGACCAAGCTCTACGCCGATCGCTACGGCGCCGACGGCATCCGCATGAACGCCGTGCTGCCGGGCTTTCTCGACAATTACGACACCGTCGAAGCCCGCCGCCAGAAGATCCCTGTCGGTCGCTATGGCGAACTGCAGGAACTGGCCAAGGTCGTGGCCTTCCTCCTCTCCGACGACGCCTCTTACGTCACCGGGCAGAGTCTCCTCGTCGATGGCGGCATGACGCGGGCGGTGTAGCACCTGCGGCCCCGATCATTGCGATGAATGGGGTCGATCACCAGATGTCATCGCGCCACCCGACCAACCTGATGTAGCGTCCCCGCCCATGCATGCTCCCGCCCCCCATAGCGGACCCGCGCAGTTCTGGCTCGGCGTCCGCATGTTCCTGCCCGTCGCCATCTCCATCGCCGCCTATGGCCTGGTGTGGGGTGTGCTCGCCGGCCAGGCCGGGCTGAGCGTCCTCGAAGTCGCGCTGATGAGCGGGCTGGTGTTCGCCGGCGCCAGCCAGTTCGTGGCGCTCGATATGTGGACGCCCGACGCCCTGCCGGTGCTGTCGATCGTCATCGCCGCCGGCATCGTCAACCTGCGCATGCTGCTGATGTCGGCGACACTCCGGCCGCTGGTCGGCCATCTCTCGCTGCCTCGGCAGCTGGGTGCCATGTTCTTCGTTTCCGACGAGCAATGGGCGATGACCATGGCTGAGGTCCGGAAGGGCAGCGGCAGCGTCGCCTTCCTCCTCGGCACCGGCGTCCTCAGCTGGTTCGCCTGGATGGGTTCGACCCTTTGCGGCCGGGTGCTCGGCGCCTTCATCGATGACCCGACGAAATACGGGCTCGATTTCGCCTTCACCGCCACCTTCCTTGCCCTGCTGCTCGGCATGTGGCGTGGCCGCGGCGACCTGGTGCCGTGGATCGTCGGGGCGCTGGCTGCCATCCTCGCCTCGCGGCTGATCGAGGGCAACTGGTACATCATCATTGGCGGCCTCGTCGGCAGCTTTGCCGGTGCGCTCGCCGAAACCATCAGGGAGCGCCGCCATGTCGCTTGAGGCGCTCATCGCCATCCTTGGTATGGCAGCGGTGACTTTTGCCATCCGCGCCGGCGGCCTGCTGCTCGCCAACCGGCTGCCCACCACCGGGTTCGTTGCCAGCTGGATGAAGCACGTGCCGGGCGCGGTCCTCGCGGCGCTGGTCGCCCCGGCGATCCTGAGCGGCGGCGCCGCCGAAGCCGTTGCCGCGGCGGTCACGGCGCTGATCTACATCGTCAGCCGCAACCTCTTCGCCGCCATGCTCGGCGGCGTGCTGGCGGTATACCTTGCCCGCCTCGCCCTGGGGGCCTGACGGAACACCAGGCCTTGCTTGCTCGTTGTAGAGCCAGCAAGGAGGGTCACATGCAGACCATCATTGGACAGTTCGACAGCTACGAGCATGCCGCCGCCGCCGTACATGCCCTCAACGAGGCCGGCATCGCCCATACCGACATCAGCTTCGTCGCCAACACCCCGCGCGACTTCGAGCCTGACGAGGTCGGCGAAGGCGCTACCGCCGGCGCCGAAGTCGGTGCCGGACTCGGCGCGGCGGGCGGCTTGTTGGCCGGGCTCGGCATCATCTCGATCCCAGGCCTCGGCCCGGTGGTCGCCGCCGGCTGGCTGTTCGCCACCGCCATCGGCGCCTTTGCTGGCGCCGGCGTCGGCGCCGCCACCGGTGGCCTGATCGGCGCTTTCACCAGCGCCGGGGTCCCCGAAACCGAAGCCAAAGCGCTGGCCGAGAAACTCGAGCAGGGTGGCGCCATTGTCAGTGCCCGCGTCGACGAAGCCCATGCCGGTCCGGCCGCCGCCATCCTCAGGCACGCCGAGGGCATCGAGACGGTACCGCAGGGAGAGGAAATCGAGGCTGCAGTGCAGCAGATCCCCGAAGCAGACCTGCCGCCACCTCGCCGCGACGGCGACTACCCGTTCGTGCCGCCGATTGTCTGAACGCATTCGACGCAAGGCAGGATCAGGAACCTGGAGCATTTCGGCATATCCTTTGCAGGGTGAAACACTCTAGGTGCTTGATGCCGCGTAAGGCTTGGGCTAGGCAGGTCCCCGCTTGGAGTGCCCCTCTGGCGGAATGGTAGACGCGGCAGACTCAAAATCTGTTGTCGAGAGGCGTGCCGGTTCGAGTCCGGCGGGGGGCACCAATCATCTTTCGGCGCAGGCGACCTTGGCGCCATTGCGGCACCGGCCTGCCCGGCAATGGTCCGCAGCAGCAATACCCAACCCTGCCGTATCCGCTTTTTCCCTAGGCGCAAGACCAGGTCACCGTGCTCTGGACTGGCAATCACGCTCGACGCAGAGTGGCTATCACTTTTTGCCCGGGAGGATTCGATGGCGGGAACGATCAGGCTGGGGACGGCCGGCTGGGTGTTCGAGGCCTGGCGCAAGAGCTACTATCCTGATGGCCTGAAGCAGAAGGACGAGCTTGCCTATTCGAGCACCCGACTCGGCAATATCGAGATCAACGCCACCTTCTATTCGCATCAGAAGGCGGCAAGTTTCGAGAACTGGTCCGGCCAGACCCCGGACGATTTCGTCTTCACCGTGAAGGGTCACCAGTTGGTGACCCACATCAAACGGCTGAAAGACGTCGAGCTGCCGCTCGCCAACTTCTTCGCCTCGGGCGTGATGGCACTGGGCAAGAAGCTGGGGCCGTTCTGCTGGCAGTTGCCGAGCAACAGCAAATACGATCCAGATCGGATAGGAGCCTTCCTCGCCCTGTTGCCGCAAACGCCGGAGGCGCTCGTCGCTCTCGCGACAAAGACCGACTACGGCAAGAACCCGCCTTATCTCGACGCAACCGGCATCGCGAAGGTTCGGCATGCCATCGAGGTGCGGCACGAGAGCTTCGCCGATCCGCGCTTTATTGCGCAACTCAGGGCGCACAATGTCGCCCTCGTCGTCGCCGATACCGCCGACTGGTCCTACATCGACCAGACCGCCGACTTCTCTTACGCCCGTCTGCAGGGTGCGCCGGGTAAGGAGAGCTATTCAAGCGCCGAACGCGAGGTCCGCGCCGGCTGGCTCAGGGCCTGGGCCGAGGGCAAGCCGGTTGCCGATGGCCCTTACGTCACCAGCGCCGAAACAACCCCGCCGCAACGCGACGTGTTCGCCTTCTTCGTCTCGACCGACAAGGAGCACGCCCCCGACAATGCCCGCGCCGTCATGGCACAACTTGGCCTCACCGGGCCGGGCGGCGAGTGACGATCTCGTGAGCGGGGTTAAGTTGACTTGGGGCCCGCTCCCGAGAATATGGCGCCGATCCGCATAGGAGCGTCATCGTGACCACCACCAGCCTCACCGCCGACCGCCCCCGCCTGCTCGCGACGATCTCGTTCGTCCTCGGCCTTTTGACCATTGCCGGCGCCTGGGGCTCGCAGCTGTTCGGCGGGCTGGTGCCGTGCGAGCTCTGCCTCGAGCAGCGCATGCCCTACTACTTGGGCCTGCCATTGCTGGCACTGGTGCTGATCCTGTGGAACCGGCTGCCACGCGCCGTGTGGTACATCGGCCTGGCGCTGGTGCTGCTGACCTTCGTCTGGTCGACCTACCTCGCCGGCTACCACGCCGGCGTCGAGTATGGCTTCTGGCCCGGCCCCACCGCCTGCACCGGCACCGGCGTCGACGTGAGCTTCTCCGACCTCACCAACATCAACGCCGCTCGCGTCGTCCCCTGCGACAAGATCCAGTTCAGCCTGTTCGGCGTAACCCTCGCCGGCGCCAACACCCTGATCTCGGCGGCAATCGTCGCGATGCTCGGCACGGCCGTGTTGAAGGGTCGGAAGGGTTAATTCGCCTCGCTATCGGTGAATATGCGGCGCTTACCGTGCAGGAACCGAAGCACACCAACCGTGTCTTCGCTCACCCAAAAGAGAATATTGTAGGAGCCGACTACCCGGCGGTGAACTGGAACGTCCGAACGTTGCGCCACGATCGGGTAGTGTAATGCTGTTGTCTGCAGGTCAGCTGCCGCTTCCTCGAGCTTTCCGACAATGCGCAAGGCCACCGCAGGGCTGTCCTCGCTCAGAAACTTGAATATCGCGTCAAGATCGGCGAGCGCCTCAGCGGAAACGACGACGTGGCGCTTCTTCATCTGCGTCCACCATCGCCTGGTACCTAGCTCTTAGCTCAGCGAAAACTTCGTCAGCGGGGCGCGTTCGGCCAGCCTTTATGTCCGCAATACCGCGATCGAGCGACGCATTAAGTTCTGCGAGCTCGGCTTCGCGCTCCTGCACCAGCCGGACACCCTCACGCAGCACTTCGCTTTTGGAGTTGTAGCGGCCGTTCTTGACCAGGTCCTCGACCACGGCTTCGAGGTTCGCTCCCAGATCTGCGCTGATTGCCATCTTGGCCTCCGTCAATACCAACCAATAATAGTTATTGGCCGACCCGACGTCCAGCGGCCTACGGCTCGAGCTCGATGTCCCAGTAGAGATAGTCGAGCCAGCTCTGGTGCAGGTGGTTGGGCGGGAACGCCCGGCCGTTGTTGTGCAGGTCGTGCACCGTCGGCTGGAACGGCTCCTGCATCGGGAACATCTTGATCTCGCGCGGCAGCCGGTTGGCCTTCCTGAGGTTGCACGGCGCGCAGGCGGCGACGACGTTCTCCCAGGTGGTGCGGCCACCCTTCGAGCGCGGGATCACGTGGTCGAAGGTCAGCTCGTCACGCGCGCCGCAATACTGGCACTGGAATTTGTCGCGCAGGAACACGTTGAAGCGGGTGAAGGCGGGATGCCGCGCCGGGCGGACATAATCCTTGAGCGAGACGACGCTGGGCAGCAGCATCTCGAAGCTCGGTGACTTGATCACCCGATCGTAATTGGAGACCACATGCACCCGATCAAGGCAGATCGCCTTGATCGCGTCCTGCCAGGACCAAAGCGACAAGGGATAATAGCTGAGTGGCCTGTAATCGGCATTCAGCACCAGAGCAGGGCTATTCTCAAGCGACACATGTACTGTCACTTGTCGCCCCCCGAATGGGAATCGCGGCCAGTCATGATCAGCAATATTCTATGCCGACTGTGACATGGCTGTGAAGCGCCATTCGGTCTCGGCTCAGGCGTTCTGCGCCAGCATGAACGAGGTGGCGAAATCGAGCCCATCCGGGGCAATGCCATGCGCCACGCCCGACGAAATATGCAGCGCAACCTCGAACCCGGCAGCCGTCAGCTCGGTCGCCGCAGCCCGACTCAGGCTGGGGTCGACCACCTGGTCGAGGTCGCCATGGATCAGGGCCACCGGCGGCTTGTCGATCGCTGGAAACCCCTCGGCTGGAACGAAGGCCCCTGAGAACGCCACGAGGCCTTTGAGCGGCCGCGGCAATGCCGTGCCGATATGCAGCGCCATCATCGCGCCCTGCGAGAAGCCGACGAGGAAAGTGTCGGCCGGCTTGATCTCGGTCTGCGACCAGAGGTCGGCGAGAAATTCGATGATATCGGGCGCCGCATTCTTCGCGCCTTCGATACGACCGGCGATCCGATCGACCGCCAGCGGAAACCACTCGAAGCCGAACGGGTTGCCGGCGCAGGGGGTCGGGGCGTTCGGCGCGATGAACAGCGCATCGGGTAGCAAAGGTGCCCAATGATGGCCGAGCCCGATCAGATCGCTGCCATCGGCGCCATAGCCGTGCAGCAGGATCACCGCCTGTTTTGGGGCGCCGCCGCCTTTGGGCGGTAGCATCGGGCCGGAGAGCTTGGCCATCAGATCGACAATCCTTCCTTGTTCCGCACGGCGCGGTAGTAGCGCCACAGCAGCAATGCGGCGGTGGAGCGATAGGGTGACCAGCGCCGCGCCAGTTCGATCAAGTCCTTCACGGGTGGCTTGCCGTCAAGCCCGAACGCCCACTCCGCCGCCCGCTGCAACGCAACATCGCCGGCCGGGAACACATCGGGATGAGCGGCCGAGAACATCAGGTAGATCTCCGCCGTCCACGGCCCGATGCCCTTGAGCTTGGTCAGCGCGGCGATCGCCTCGTCGGCCGGCAATTCGGCGAGGTGGGCGAAATCGACGCTCCCCGCCGCGATGGCTTCGGCCAGCCCACGCAGCGTGCGGTACTTGCCACCGGACTGGCCGGAACCCCGCACAGCCTCTTCGGTGAGCTTCAGATACCCGACCGGATCGAGCGCCCCCTCGAGCTGTGCAAAGCGGCCCCAGATCGCATCGGCGCTGGCGGTCGACACCTGCTGGCCGGTGACGATCCGTGCCAGGCCCTCGAAGCCGCCCGGCGAGCGGCGGATTTCGAAACTGCCGGCGCGCTCGGCCACCGCGCCGAGGCGGGGGTCGAGCGCAATCAGCGCCCCGAGATGGCGCGTCAGCGCGGCAGGGCTGTCGAGACGGTCTGTCAAAGAAATGTCCTTACGTGCTAGCACTTTATTATGCTGAAACCCGTCCTCCGCTTCGCCCCGAGCCCCAATGGCTTGCTGCATCTGGGGCACGCCTATTCGGCGCTGTTCACCTCGGTCTGGGCCGAAGCGCTCGGTGGCCGGTTTCTCCTGCGTATCGAAGACACCGACCTTACCCGAAGCAAGCCGGAATTCACCGCGGCGATCTTAGAGGACCTCACCTGGCTCGGCCTCAGCTGGGAACAGCCGGTACTGCGCCAATCCACCCGTTTCGCCGTCTACGCAGCTGCAGCCGATCGCCTCAAGGCGCGCGACCTGCTCTACCCCTGTTTCTGTTCGCGCACCGAACTAGCTGCTCATTCCACCGACTCCGATCCCGACGGGGCGCCGCTCTATCCCGGCACCTGCCGACACCTGTCGCCGGCCGAGGTGGCGCAGCGCTTCGCCGAACGGCGCGAGGCGAACTGGCGTTTGAAGACCGATGAAGCGATGGCGCTGACCGGGTTGCTGACCTATTCCGTTGCCGGCCCAACCCCGGCGGATCGGCCGCAGATCCGCTACGCCCGGCCGGAGCGCTGGGGTGATGTGGTGCTACAGCGCAAGGGCACGCCGACCAGCTATCACCTGAGCGTGGTGATCGACGACGACGCGCAGGGCGTCACCCACGTAACCCGTGGCCGCGACATGGAGCCCTCGACCGACATTCACGTGCTGCTGCAGATGCTGCTCGGCTTGAGCGCGCCGCTCTACACCTTCCATAAGCTGATCCTCGACACGGCCGGCAACAAGCTCAGCAAATCGAAAGGCTCCGCCTCGCTCAGGAGTTTGCGCGAGGCGGGTCGGACGGCAGCGGAGATACGGCAGGAGTTGGGGTTTTAGACGCACCTTGAGGCCGGTGCTGCCCCCACCCTTGATCCCTCCCCGCAAGGGGGAAGGAGACTACTGAACCACGATGCTGGTGTTGGGGTCGCCCTCCCCCTTGCGGGGAGGGGACAGGGGTGGGGGTCCACAGCCACCGGCCCCTGCAGTTACGTCAAGCCGCCGCCCGCTCTTCCGCAAAGAACGGCGCCACCGTCTCCGCCACTGCCACCTCGAACGGCGTCGAGAAATCCGGCCCGAGGATGGCGTCGAGACGCACATCCCTGAGTTCCATCGGGTTCTCCCACAGGTAGCTCATCTTGCTGACCGCCCGCATCAGCGGGTCGACCAGGCCAACGACGTTGAACAGCACCCGCGGAAACACGCCGACCTTGAGCTTCACCGGCGCCGCGGCAATAGCCGCGGCCGCCATCTGCTCGGGCGTCACGTAATTGCCGGCGAAATGGAAGTTCTCGAACGCGCCGAACTCCTTCCTGTGCCAGGCAAGCTTTTCGAAGGCCCGGCCGACATCCGGCAGATAGGCCCAGGAGTGGCCGATACCGCGCACGCCCATCATGGCGAACTTGCCCTTCTTCGCCTCGCGCAGCATGGCGAGATCGAACCAGTCGAAGCTGCTCTCGGGTCCGTAGAAGTCCCCGGCGCGCACGATGATCGCCTGGATGTCGCCGCGCTTCGCCGCCGCCTCGTACAGCGCCTCGACCCGCACCCGGATTTCGCCGCGCGGCGTCTGCGGCCGCTGCTTGAGGTCGGGGGTCACGAAGCGGTCGTCCGCCGCATAGTTGTAGATATTGCCGGGGAACAGCAGCGTCTTGCCGTTCGTACCAAGCGCAGCGATCACCCGCTGGTTCTGCGCCTCCATCCGGCCCTGGTCCCACTGGTGGTAGGGCAGGTTCAGCGCGTTCACCACCACCTCGGTGTCGCCGATCGCCGCGCGCATCGCCTCGACGTCCTCGGCGTCGCCCTTGATGAAGCGCACCCCTGATATCGGCTGCTTGTTGGAGCGTCCGAACCCGGCGACCTCCCAGCCAGCGGCGACGAAGGCCTTGGCGATATGGTGGCCGACATGGCCGTTGATGCCGATGACGATGACTTTCTGCGCGTCCATTTGCTCGCTCCTTGCTGGTGACGAGCAAGGTAGGCGCAACGCAGGCGTTGATGAATTGGACAAATTCGTTCCATTGCCATACAGAAATGAATACAAGAGAGACCTTGAACCATGCCCGATCCCGACTGGTCGTTGTGGCGCAGCTTCGGCGCGGTGGTCGAACAGGGCTCCCTCTCGGCCGCCGCCCGCGCCCTCGGTTTGAGCCAGCCCACCCTCGGCCGCCATGTTGAGGCGCTGGAGCAGGCGCTGGGGATGAGCCTGTTCGAACGAACCCTCACCGGTTTGCGCGCCACCGATACGGCGCTGAAGCTCTATGAGCCGGTGCTGGCGGCGCAGCAGGCGCTGGCCGAAGCCGCGTTGATTGCCGAAGGGGCGAGCGTGGCACTCACCGGCTCGGTCCGCATCACCTCGAGCACGGTAATGTGCCACTACGTGCTGCCGCCCTTCCTCAACGACCTGCGCCAAAGCTTCCCGCAGGTGGCGATCGAGCTGGTGCCTTCGGACTCAGCCGAGAACCTCTTACTGCGCGAGGCCGATATCGCCGTTCGAATGTTCCGCCCCACCCAGCTCGAACTGATCACCCGTAAGCTCGGCGAGAGCCCGATCATCACCTGCGCTCATGAGAGCTACGTCAGCAGGCGCGGCCGGCCGGAGCGGCCCGAGCAGCTGGTCGAGCACGACCTGATCGGTTTCGATCGCTCCGACCTCCTCATCGGCGCCGCTCGCCGCATGGGGTTCGAACTGAAGCGCAGCGACTTCATCGTCCGCACCGACAGCCAGACCAATGCCTGGGAGCTGATCAAGGCCGGCCTCGGGGTCGGCTTCGCCCAGCAGCTGCTGGTGGCCGAGACGCGCGGCATGGTGCCGCTATTGCCCGATTTCCGCCCGCCGCCGCTGGAAGTGTGGTTGACCACGCATCGCGAACTGTTCACCAGCCGTCGCATTCGTGCCATCTATGACCGACTGGGCGAGGGCCT
>JAESFN010001442.1_pt1 | contig 10224 bp, 10 predicted proteins | sample 9269411 | NCBI WGS metagenome assembly JAESFN01 (sample SAMN14505399, study PRJNA617100) | algae metagenome | isolation source: Iphinoe sp. HA4291-MV1 and co-occurring heterotrophs from trail next to... | place: USA: Maunawili Falls, Hawaii | collected 2009-07-25
GCCGTTGCGGCGACCGTCAGGTCGAGGGCGCGACGGTCGGCCTGGCCCAGATGCTCGGCGGCTCGGCCACCGGGCTGGACGCCGGCGCCGCCAGCGTGCACGTCCTGACCCGCTGAGACGGCGGGCACCTTGCGGACGTAGCCGGCACCCGATACCTTGAATGAATATTCATTCGGAGGTGCGAGATGAGCTGGACCGCGACCGACATTCCCGACCAGCACGGCCGCACGGCGGTGGTCACCGGAGCCAACGGTGGGCTCGGGCTGATCACCGCCCGGGAGCTGGCCGCCAAGGGCGCGCACGTGGTGATGGCCGTGCGCAACCAGGCCAAGGCGGCCGCCGCCGTCGAGGAGATCCGGGCGGCCGTCCCGGACGCGTCCCTGGAGCTGGTCGCGCTCGACCTGTCCGCCCAGGCGTCGGTGAAGGAGGCCGCCGGCAAGATCCTGGCCGCCCACGACCGGATCGACCTGCTGATCAACAACGCCGGGGTGATGGCCATCGCCGAGGCCCGGACGGTGGACGGCTTCGAGATGCAGTTCGGCGTCGACCACCTGGGCCACTGGACGTTGACCGCGCTGCTGCTGCCCGCGCTGCTGCGCACGCCCGGATCCCGGGTGGTCACGGTGACCAGCACCGCCCACCACATGGGCCGCCCGGTCGACGTGGCCAACCCGCACCTGGACGGCCGCTACGGCGCCTGGCGGGCCTACGGCCAGGCCAAGCTGGCCAACTTCCACTTCGGGCTCGGGCTGCAGCGCGAGCTGGAGCGGGTCGGCGCGGACACCACCAGCCTGATCGCGCACCCGGGGCTGACCGACACCGACCTGCAGACGGTCAGCGTGCAGGGCTCCGGGGGCGGGGCCACCCAGCGGTTCGCGCACGCCCTGACCCGGCTCACCGGCATGACCCCCGACCAGGGCGCGCTGTCCCAGCTGCGCGCGGCCACCGACCCGGCGGCCAAGGGTGGCGAGTTCTACGGTCCGGTGTTCGTCAACAACGGCGACCCGGTCCGCAAGCCGATCCTGCGCCGGGCCGGCATGGGCCGGGCCATCGCCAAGCTCTGGGCGGTCTCCGAGCGGGAGACCGGGGTGGCGTTGGAGTTGCCGACCCCGACCCGCGCATGATGGTGGGGTGACGACCGATCGGCCGGCCGCCGTCCGCGCGGCCCTGCGTGGGCTGGTGGCCAGCGGCGGCTTCCACGGGGCGTCGATGAGCGCGGTGGCCCGGGAGGCCGGCGTGGCCACCGGGACCGCGTACACCCACTACGCCTCCAAGGACGAGCTGGTCCTGGCCACCTACCTGGAGACGAAGGCCGCGCTCGGCCGGGCCGTCGCCGCCGCCCCGGGCCCGGACGGCCCCGCCGAGGCCCGGTTCCGCGCGCTGTGGCTGGCCTGCTACCGGCACCTGGAGGCGAACCCGGACCACGCCCGGTTCCTGCTGCAGGTGGAGCACTCCCCGTACCGAAACCCCGCCCACGAGGCCGCCCTGGCCAACGCGGACGACCCGTTCCTGGCCGAGGCCGCCCGCCCGGACGTGGCCGCCCGGCTGCTCCCGTTGCCCCTGGACGTGATCTACGAGCTGTCCTTCAGCCCGGCCGTCCGGCTGGCCGCCGGTGGCCTGGAGCTGACCCCGGAGCAGCTGGACGGGATCGCCGACGCCTGCTGGCGGGCGATCAGCCGCCCCGGCTGACGCTACGGCGCGGCGGCCAGCAGGATCGCGGTCGGCCGCCCCGGTGATCACCATGCCGCCGTAGCTGTGCCCGCAGAGCACCACGTCGGTGAGCTCGCCGAGCACCCGCAGGACGTCGTCGATGTGCACGTCCAGGTTGGTCGCGGCGGTGGCCTCGTGCGACCGGTCGCCGAGCCCGGTCAGGGTCACCGCGATCGCCTCATGACCGTGCGCGCGCAGCCGCCCGACCAGGGGTTCGAACCACCACCCGCCGCGCCATCCTCCGGGCACCAGCACGAAAGTCGCCACCCGCGTCAACCTAATGTCCCCCGTCCGCGCAATCCGGGTTGCGGTGGCCGACGGACAGGTCCAAGGTCGACAGCAGGCGAACCCACCGCGTGAGGAGACGTGACGTTGTACCAGGTCACCGTGCTGTACAACCACCCCGAGGACGTCGAGGCCTTCAACTCCTACTACAACGAGACGCACGTCCCGCTGGCCCGGAAGATCCCCGGTCTGGTCGGCTACTACGTGCACTGGTGCGAGCCGGGCCCCGACGGCGCCAAGCCGCCCTACCACGCGATCGCCATCCTGCTCGGCGAGTCCAAGGAGTCGCTGCTGGCCGGGCTGGGCACCCCGGAGGGCCGGGCGGCGGCGGGTGACGTGCCGAACTTCGCCACCGGCGGCGCCCAGCTGGTGTTCGGCGAGGGCACCTCGGAGATGTGACGACTGACGAGCAGCGGCTGACCGAGGAGGTCCTGGCCCGGCTGGACGCCACCCCGGACGACCGGCTGCGGACGGTGATGCGGGCGGCGGTGCGGCACCTGCATGGGTTCGCGTCGGAGGTCCGGTTGACCGAGGCGGAGTGGTCGGCCGGGATCCGGTTCCTCACCGAGGTCGGCGGGATGTGCGACGACAAGCGGCAGGAGTTCATCCTGCTGTCCGACACCCTGGGGCTGTCCAGCCTGGTCGACATGATCGCCCACCACGAGCGGGACGGGGCGACCGAGTCGACGGTGCTGGGGCCGTTCTACCGGCCGGAAGCGCCCTGGCGGGAGCTCGGCGCCAGCATCGTGGACGGCGGCCCGCCCGGGGAGGACCTGACCGTGCGCGGGCAGGTGCGCTCCACCGACGGGACGCCGCTGGCCGGGGCGGTGCTGGACGTGTGGCAGACCGCGCCGAACGGGCTCTACGACGTGCAGGACCCGGAGCAGCCGGCGTACAACCTGCGCGGTCGGTTCCGCGCCGACGCCGACGGCGGTTACCGGTTCCACACCGTGCGCCCGGTGGATTACCCGGTGCCCGCCGACGGCCCGGTCGGGGCGTTGCTGGCCGCCACCGGCCGGCACCCGTGGCGGGCGGCGCACGTGCACGCCGTGGTCACCGCCGACGGGCACGCCGCGCTGACCTCGCACATCTTCGACTCGGCCAGCCGCTACCTGGACTCCGACACGGTGTTCGGGGTCCGGGACGGGCTGGTCCGGGACGCCGTCGCCGACCCGGACGGCCCCGGCCTGCTGATCGAGCACGACATCGTGCTGCGCCGGCTCTGATCCCTCAGGTGCCGTCGCCCGATCCCGGGCCGAGGACGCGCTGGGCGATGCGGAAGGCGACGTTGGCGTCGGGCACCCCGCAGTAGATCGCCGACTGGTCCGACCAGCGGATCTGGGACAGCCTGGCCGACCGGCTGGGCCACGGCCAGGACGGCTGGACGCTCACCCCCGGCCCGATCACCGACCGCGGCGTGCTGCCGATGCGCAGCCACGTGCAGGCCCCGATGCGGCACGGCCGGCTGTTCCGACTCGGCGGCTTGACGGGCTCAGCGGCTTGACGGGCTCAGCGACGCAGGGTCGGGATCCGGTCCAGGACGGGGTCGTTGGTGCGCAGCAGCCACGGTGGCGGGTCCTCCACCGGGGTGTCCGAGTCGGGGGACACCACGCAGAACGCCAGCACCGGCACCCCGGGCACCCCGACGGCCACCGCCCCCGTCCCGGCGCCGGCCAGCCACAGGGTGCCGGTGTCGGACACGTTCGCCACCACGTCCGGCTGCGGGTAGGGGAACCGGACCAGCGCCATGCCCCCGGGTAGCTGGGCCAGCCCGGCCACCTCCTGACCCGGCCCCCAGGGGAGCATGGTGATCGGCACCGGCGACCACTCCCGGGCCGCGTGCAGGCCGGCGATCGCCTCGGCGTACCACCGGACGAAGGCCACGATGGTCGGCGTGGAGTACGCGGCCACGGCCAGCAGCAGGGCCCCGACGACCAGCCCGGGCACCGCGAGCGGCCGCACCGCCAGGGTCACCAGCGCCAGCCCGCAGCCCGCGATCACGATCGGGTACAGCCACAACCGGGTGCCCCAGCGGAAGCCGCGGTAGGCGCCCGCCACCCCGGGGTCGTCCAGCGGCCGCCCGCCCGGCACCAGCGGTTCCGGCTCCCGGGCCCGCGCCGGGCGGGGGTCGACCTTCGCCGACGCCATGCGCAGCAGCCCGGCCACCCGCAGCACCGCCCGCCCGTCGCCGTCCGGGCCGCACAGGAAGGCCTCCTGCCGGTGCGCCACCACCCGGGGGAACGGCGCGAGGACCCCGCGCAGCACCAGGGTCTCCCCGTCCGGGGTGGTCACGATCAGCCGGTCGTACGCCTCGCCGTCCTCCTGGACCGCCACGGCCGCCGGGCACCGCCGCCACGGCCCGTCCAGCAGGCCGCGCCGGCGCGGGGCGGTCTCCAGCCGGGACACGATCGGGGTGAAGGCGGTGAGCAGGCCGAACAGGATCAGCACGACGGCGGCGGCCACCGTGCCCGGAGCCGACGGCAGCCACACCAGCAACGCGACCGCGACCGCCGGCGACACCACGGTGAGCACGGTGGCGGTGCGGACCCCGGTCGCGGCCTCGGTCAGGATCATCTCGGTCGACCAGTCCCGCAGCGCGGGCACGTCGGTGCGCGGCTCCAGGTAGTCGTTCCTCACGTCGGCACCATAAACCGTCTAGCGTCACGGGGAGATCGCCTTTCGAGGAGACGGGGAGACCGGATGACCGAGCTTGCGAGGTCTCCATTGGACACAGCACCGCCGGGCACGGCGGCGACGAGCGATAGCGAGGAGCAGACGTGACCGACTACGACGTCGCTGTCGTGGGCACCGGCGCGGCCGGGCTGTGCGCCGCGCTGGAGGCCTCCGCCGCCGGGGCGGGCGTGCTGCTGATCGAGGGCTCCGACACCATCGGCGGGTCCTCCCGGCTGTCCTCCGGGGTGATCATGGGCGCCGGTACCCGCTACCAGAAGGCCGCCGGGATCGAGGACTCCGCCGACGACCTGTTCGCCTTCTACATGTCCACCAACCACTGGAAGGTCGAACCCCCGGTGGTCCGGGCCCTGGCCGAGAACGCCGGCCCGACCATCGACTGGCTCGGCGACCTCGGCGCCCCGTTCTGGGACCAGATCTACTTCTCCGGCGACGAGCCGAAGGCCCGGGGGCACGTGGTGATCGGCGAGGGCCAGGCCATCGTGGACACCCTGCACGCCGAGGTACGCCGGCGGGACAACATCGAGATCGCGCTGGGCCGCCGGGTGGACCGGCTGCTCGTCTCCGACGGTCGGGTGGTCGGCGTGGCGGACGGGGACGACGAGCTGCGGGCCGGGGCGGTGGTGCTGGCGCTGGGCGGGTTCGGCGCCAACCCCGAGCTGCTCGACGAGCTGATCCCCGAGGTGCGGCGGCGCTCCGGCGGCTTCTTCTGGTACGTCGGCGCCGACACCTCCCGGGGCGACGCGTTCGCCCTCGGCGCCTCGGTGGACGCGCAGGTCCTCGGGCACGGCCGTTGCCAGATCAACGTCCGGCCCGACTTCGCCCACCTGCCCGACGCCTACCTGCCGGGCTGGCTGGTGATGGTCAACGCCGAGGGCCGGCGGTTCTTCAACGAGATGTCGCCGTACAGCGTCACCCAGCCGATCTTCCTCGGCCAGCCGCACCCGATCCACGCGATCTTCGACGAGGCGGCGAAGACGGCCGCCCAGCCGAAGTCCACGTTCAGCATGAAGAAGGTGCACATCCCCGGCGCGGACTGGGAGGACTGGGTGGAGCCGGTGATCGACGAGATGCTCACCCAGGGCAAGGTCGTGCGGGCGGACACCGTCGAGGCCCTGGCTTCGGCGATCGGCGTCCCGCCGGCGGCCCTGGCCGGCACGGTGGCCCGCTACAACGCCGACGTCGAGGCCGGGGCGGACTCGATGTACCTGAAGGAGCCGTCGGTGATGCGGCCGATCGCCACCGGCCCGTTCTACGCCGTCGAGGTCCGGCTCGCCCAGCTCGGCCTGACCAGCGTGGGCCTGCGGATCGACGCGGACGCCCGGGTGGTGGACACCGCCAGCGCCACCGTGCCCGGCCTGTTCGCGGCGGGCGAGTGCACCGGCGGGGTGCTCGGCGACGTCTACATGGGCAGCGGCAACTCGCTGGCCAACTGCCTCACCTTCGGCCGGATCGCCGGCCGCAGCGCCGCCGCCGAGCGCGCCTGATGGAGATCCTCGACCGGGAGCAGCTGGGCCACCTGCGGCACTGGGACAACCTGTCCCGGCAGCTGCCGCACGACTGGTCGCTCATGCAGGGCAAGGGCCTCGGCGAGGACGACTTCGGCAGCTACCGCTTCCAGCTGGCCTACATGGTCTACGGGCTCGGGCTGACCCACCGGCACCGGCTGCCCGCCGCCCCCGGGGTGTTCCGGCCGACCATGCAGCGGCTGATCGAGAAGCTGATGCTGCCCGACGTGTGGCTGTACTGGCGCGACGTCTCCCGCGGCGGCGCCGTGTTCAACGCCCACCTGGTCGACCAGCTGGCCGAGGAGTGGGACCCGGTCGCCCGGGACAACATCATGTACTCCGCCTACGTGCAGTCCTGCACCCTGCTGCACGACCACCTGTTCGCCGACGACCGGTACGCCACCCCGGGCTCGATCACCTTCCGGCACTGGTCGTTCTTCTGGGGCGGCGCGGAGAAGCGCTTCGAGTACGACCGGGACTCGCTGTCCGAGCACATCTACCGGCAGCTGGTCGACAACGACTACCTGGGCGTGGCCTGCGAGCCGAACTGCGTCTTCCAGATCTGCAACCAGCCGGCCATCCTGGGTTTCCGGCTGCACGACCTGATCACCGGCGGCGACCGGGCGGCGGAGGTCGTCGCCGGCTACGAGAAGGCGTGGGCCGGGTTCGGCCGGCTCGACGCGGGTGGGCACTACAACATGATGGTGCTCGAGGACAGTCGGGCGGTCAGCGCGAACGAGGCGTCCTCGCCGTGGGTGGACGCCTGGTGCGGTGCCCTGATGAACACCTGGAACCGGAACTTCGTCCGGGCGAACTACCCCCGCCAGGTCCGCGACTTCCTGGTCCCCGGGGTGGACGGGGCGCTCTCGGTGCGGTCCGCGCCGGCGATGAACGTGATGGGCCAGACCGTGGTCAACGACACCTGCGACACCGGGTGGGTGGCCGCCTGGGCGTCGGAGATGGGCGACCGGGCCACCCTGGACGGGATCCTCGCCCACGCCGACCGCCACATGGCCCCCACCTGGCGCGACGGCGGCCTCTACTACCCGCGCAACGACGCCGGCACCGACGCCGACGGCCACCGCACCGAGATCGAACCCATGTCCGGGAACGTGCTGCTCGGCTACGCCCGGCTGAACGTCCCCGACGGGCTCTGGGGCATCTACAACCAGCCCTGGGGCCCGGAGCATCACCGCGAGCCGGCCCTGGTCGAGGTCGAGCGGGACGTCGAGGTCAGCCGGGCCGAGGTGATCGACGGCGTCCTGCACGCCCAGCTGCGGCGCGACCGCACGCTGCCCGGCGCCGGCCACGTCACCCTGGCCCACCTCCCGTCCGGTAGCCGGTTGCGGCTGGCCGGTTCCGAGGTCGACGCCCCGGTCCAGGACGGCCGGCTCGTGCTCGACGTCCCCGACGGCCCGGCCGTCGACCTGGTGGTGGCCCCCTGACGGGGCCGCCGGGTGCCGCCGCCGGGTGCCGGTGCCCGGGTGCTTCCGCCAGAAGCCGGGCCATGATCGTCGAGAATGGAGCCTGAGCCGCGCTCAGCGCTGCCGATGCTCCATTCTCGGTGATCACTTGGCTTGGGGTGGTCACCCCCGGCCAGCTCCCCGGTGGTCTCGATGTGCACCTCGACGTCGTAGCCGAGCACCCCGACCATCAGCGGCCCGACGGTGCGTCGGCGCAGCCGCATGGCGAACCCGGACCCGTCACCGACACACCGGAGCCGGTGCGGGAAGTACACCGAGCCGCCGACCTCCCGGGCCTCGTCGAGGTCCCGGCAGACCACCGCGGCGGACACGAACTCAGGTCAGGACTTCGAGGAAGCTCTGCCGGGGCGTGTTGTCCTGGGAGAACGTGGCCTGGCCGAGCTTGCTGGTGTCCCAGACCAGGGTCGGGGTGTCGGGGTAGTGCAGGTAGCCGTCGGTGAAGACCTCGTTCCGGTTGCCCGACGGGTCGAAGAAGTAGATGGTGGCGCCGCGGGTGACGCCGTGCCGGGTGGGGCCCACGTCGACCGGGATGTCGTAGTACCCCATCAGGTCGGCGGCGTGGTAGACGTCGTTCACCGACTCCAGCAGGAACGACGCGTGGTGGAACTTGTTGTCCTCGGGCTGGCGGACGAACGCGAGGTCGTGCGGCTTGTTCGACCCGGTCCAGAAGGTGGCCAGGGTCATCTCGGTGCCGTGCTCGACCAGGTTCTCGCTGTTGGACCAGCCGAAGGCGTCCCGCAGCACCGCCGCGCTGGCGTCGATGTCCCCGCCGCCGAGCAGGCAGTGGTCCAGCCGGATGACCCGCATGCCGCGGATGGTGCCCGGCGGCGGCAGGGTGCCGGGGTTGCGCAGCGGCATGCCGTTGCCGCACTGCTCCTTCTCCGCGTACAGGTGCGCGATGTGGCCGGTGGGGAAGGTGAACCGGACCCGGCGGCCGCTGCGCGGCATCGTCCCGGCCGGCAGCTCGGTGGTCTCCAGGCCCAGGGCGCGGAGCTTGCCGGTGACGTCGTCGAGGGTGGCGTCGTCGAGCACCTTGAAGGCGACGTGCTCGATGCCGGGGTGGTCGGCGGGGCGGATCACCAGGCTGTACAGGTCGTGCTCGTCCCACGCCTTGTAGTACGTGGTGCCGTCGTCCTCGCGGAGGGTCTCGATCAGGCCGACCCGCTCGCCGTAGTGCTCGCGGGCGGCATCGAGGTCCATCACCCGGATGCAGACTTCGCCGGTGCGCATGACGCCGCTGATGGTCACGGGTTCTCCTCTGGTCGAGCGGTGGGTGAGATGCCGATCGGTGATATGCGCAGATCGGTGGTCGGGAACAGCTGGCAGGCCAGGGCGATGCCGTGGGCGGCGGAGGTGTCGTCCACCTGGGCGGCGCTCATCCGGCCCAGGGTGTACTCGCCGTCCTCGACCCGGATCCGGCAGACGCCGCAGCCGCCGGACCGGCAGCCCACCGGTAGGTGCCGCAGCCCGGCGGCGACCATGGCGCGCAGCACGCTGGTGCCGGGCGGGCAGACGATTCGGCCGGGTTCGCGGCCGGGCACGTCGACGATGACGCTGTGGCTGGTCACCGGCCGCCCCTCCCCGCGTCGTCGCCTGGTGCGACCCAGCTCACCATGGTGGCCGGTGCGCCGCGAGGGGTCATCGCGGTGGCCGGACGGGGCGCACCCCTGGACCCCGGCCGTTCGGATTGGCCGAACCGGCTCAGCGTTCGGCGACCGGCCTCGGCCGGACCGCCCCGTTGGTCGGGTCGTCCAGCGTGGGCGGCGGCGGCAGGTCGCCGGCGGCCGCGAGCCGGGCGGAGATCTCCCCGGCCGCCGTGCGCACCGCCGTCCCGAACTCCGCGCGGGACTTGGCGAACCGGTTGACCGGCACGCTCACGCTGACCGCCGCGACGACCGCGCCCATCTCGTCGCGGACCGGGGCGGCGACACAGTGCACATCGGCGATCGCCTCGCCGGCGTCGTAGCCCATCCCGGCCTGGCGCACCTCCACCAGCTCGGCGAGCAGCGCCTCCACGTCGGTGATCGTGGTCGCGGTGAACCGCCTCGGCGAGTCCCCGACGATCCGGCGCACCTCGTCGGCGTGCCGGGGGGCGAGCAGCACCTTGCCCACCGCGCTGCAGTGCGGCTCCAGCTGGGCCCCGACCCGGGCCCCGACCACCGTGACCATGTGCGTCCCGATGATCTTGTCGATGTAGAGCACCCGGGAGCGTTCCATGACGGCCAGGTGCGAGGTCTCGCCGTACTCGTCGACCAGCTGCTCGAGCACCGGGTAGGCGATGGTGCGCACGTTCGCCGAACCGCGCAGCGTCTCGCCCAGCTCCAACACCCGCCAGCCGACCCGGTAGCGGCCGCGGGCCCGGCACTGCAGCAGCCCCGTCTCGGCCAGGCTGGACAGCAACGCGTGCGCGCTGGAGCGGGGCATGCCGACGGCCTCGGCGACCTCGGAGACACCCCACTCCGGGCGTTCCACGGTGAACAGGTCGAGCACGGGGCCGATCTTCTGGACGGTCTGCAGCATCGCGCACCTCCCCGGGCCCTGTCACA
>JAESFN010001443.1_pt1 | contig 10219 bp, 7 predicted proteins | sample 9269411 | NCBI WGS metagenome assembly JAESFN01 (sample SAMN14505399, study PRJNA617100) | algae metagenome | isolation source: Iphinoe sp. HA4291-MV1 and co-occurring heterotrophs from trail next to... | place: USA: Maunawili Falls, Hawaii | collected 2009-07-25
GCCGGCTCCACCACATCGGCATCGGACGAACCCACGCCCGAACCCAGGTCCTGCTCCTGGTCCACGACCGCGACGTGCGCATCATCAACGCCACCACCGGCCGACTCCTGCGCGAACTGGTACTCGACCCCACCAGGGACTACCAACCACGCGGCCTCAAACCCGGGCCCACAAAGCACAAAACCCGAACCCAATGAGGGTTCGGGCTATGCCTATGTCTCGCGACATCACACTGCGGAAGCGGAGGGATTCGAACCCCCGAACCGGTTAGGGTCTCTCGCTTTCAAGGCGAGTGCATTCGGCCGCTCTGCCACGCTTCCGTCGACCAGCCTAGCCCTCGACCGAAGCGACATTCACCTCGCGCGGTCGCGGCTGCTGTACCGGTCGGCCGGCCTGTGGTGGGATCTCCCCGGGCACCACGAGACGATCCCTAGGGGAGGCCGTTGTGGAGATCAATCCAGAAGCCGATCTGGACACCTCACAGGTCACCGACGTGCGCGGTTCGTCCGGCGGCGGCGGAGGCCTCGGCGGCCGGGTGGCGGCCGGCGGCGGAGGAGTCAGCATCGTCGGGCTGTTGATCTACTTCGTGCTGTCCCAGCTCGGCGGCGGGGGCGGTGATCTCGGGAGTGTCCTCGGCGACCTGTCCAACATGCCCGGTATCGGGGGCGGCACCTCGGCCTCCCAGGGCCAGGACCCGGACCAGCAGCAGAAGGCCGAGGCGCTGAAGCAGAAGTGCGCCGTCGGCAGCAGCGCATCGGAGGGCAACGACTGCGAGGCGGTCGCGCTGGTCAACAGCATCCAGAGCTACTGGCGCGACCAGCTGGCGCGCTCCAGCACGCCTTACCGGCCGGCCCAGACGTTCATCTTCGACCGGGCCCGGCGGACCGGGTGTGGCCAGGCGGGCCCGGAGATGGGCCCGTTCTACTGCCCGGCGGACGAGAACGTCTACATCGAGCTCGGCTTCTACCAGGAGCTGGAGCAGAAGTTCGGTGCGCGGGGCGGGTTGTTCTCCCGGGCGTACGTGCTGGCGCACGAGTACGGCCACCACGTGCAGAACATCCTGGGCATCGAGGGCCGGGTGCGCACGCGCAGTGGCCCTACCTCCGATGCGGTCAAGCTCGAGCTACAGGCCGACTGCTTCGCCGGCGTCTGGGCGAACCACGCCACCCGGACCACCACCGCCTCGGGCCGGCCGCTGATCTCCAACATCACTCAGGACGACATCGCCGCCGGGGTGGACACCGCCGAGCGGATCGGCGATGACTTCATCCAGACCAACCTGGGCGGCGGTCGGGTCAACGAGAGCCAGTTCACCCACGGCAGCTCGGCGCAGCGGGAGAAGTGGCTGCGGGCCGGCCTCGCCTCCGGCAACCCGGCCGACTGCAACACCTTCGCCGCCGGCGTCAACCTCGGCTGATCCGCCGTCCGGGTGATCCGGTAGTCATTCGACCCAACGGCCGTCGGCGGATGAAGCACCGTTGTCGCATGATCACAACGATGAAGCGCATCGCCGTGTCCGCGTTGATCGTCGTCGGCGGTGGAGTCCTAGTGACCGGCACCGCCTATGCGGTGGAGATCAACGATGACGCGGACCTCGACACGAGCGTGGTGACCGATCTCCGCGGCTGCACGCATCCTGACCCGAAGATCTGTAACTGGAGCGATGAGAAGTACGAAGCCGCCCTCCGCCGGCAGGAGGAAGCGCGTAAGCGTGAGATTGAACGGTCGGCCCAGAACGAAGCCCCCGGCAACCGGTAACCGCACACGGTTGGGTTACTACCGTCGGTCTCAGTTTCGGCGGAATCCGAGCAATCGCTCGACGAACTGTGATCGACTCATCCGTTCGCCGCGGCCGGTAGCCCACACGGCCCGCGAACGGGGGAAATCTGTACTGGTGGTGACCGGGGCCGGGCGGGGGCTCCCGTTCCACGCCGACCCCGGTCACTCTGAAGTGGTAACGAGATGGAAACAGCGAGGGTTCGGGTGGGACAGCTGTGTACCCCGCCTCAGAAGGATGAACGTAGCGGTCGGAAGAATTCGCGCAGATCGTCGACCAGCGCGAACGGTTGCTCCAGTGCGGCGAAGTGCCCGCCGGACGGGAACTCCGTCCACCGCTCGAGCCGGTAGCTCCGCTCGACCCACTCACGCGGCGGTCGGCTGATCTCCCCGGGCAGCTTGGCGAACGCGGTGGGCACCTCGACGCGCTCACCGAGCGGTAGCCGCCATCCGTCGCGCGGGGCCTCGTAGTACAGCCGGACCGACGAGCCGATCGACCCGCTCACCCAGTAGATGGTGATCGTGGTGAGCAGCTCGTCGAGCGAGAGGACGCTGGCCACGTCGCCGCCGCAGTCGGTCCAGGCCCGGTACTTCTCCACGATCCAGGCCGCGAGTCCGGCCGGCGAGTCGTTCAACGCGTAGGCCAGCGTCTGCGGCTTGGTGCTCTGGATGGCCTGGTAGCCGCCCTCCCGGGCCCGCCAGTCGGCCATCTCGGCCACGAAGGCCTGCTCCGCCTCGGTCAGCGGCGGCGAGCCGGGGTCGGTGTTGGGGCGCAGGCCGGCCATGTTCAGGTGCAGCCCGGCGACCCGGTCGGGCCGGGCGAAGGCCAGTCGGGAGGTCACCAGCGAGCCCCAGTCCCCGCCCTGCAGCCCGTACCGCCGGTAGCCCAGAGCGTCCATCAAGGACGCGTACAGCTCGGCGATCCAGCCGGGGTTGACGCCGCGCACCTCGGGATCCGGGGAGAAGCCGTAGCCGGGCAGGCTCGGGGCGATCACGTCGAAGGCGTCGGCCGGGTCACCGCCGTGCGCGGCCGGGTCGGTCAGCGGTCCGATGATCTTGTTGGCCTCGTGGAAGGTGCCCGGCCAGCCGTGGCTGAACAGCAGCGGCACCGGATTCGGGCCGCGACCGCGGACGTGCGCGAAGTGCACCCGCTGGCCGTCCAGGTCGGCGGTGAACTGCGGCATCCGCTCGTTGAGGTCACGCTCGACGGCGCGCCAGTCGAACCGGGTGCGCCAGTGCTCGATCAGCTCGGCCAGGAACCCCGGCTCGGTGCCGTAGTCCCAGCCGGCGCCGGCCACCGACCCGGGCAGCCGGGTGCGCTCCAACCGGGCCCGCAGGTCGTCGAGCACGGCGTCGGGCACCTCGACGCGGAACGGCGTGATTCGTGCGTCCACGCCCGCAGTCTGCCGGTTGCGTGGACCCCGCGCAGCCGGGCGGCGTCAGGCCGGCCCCGAGCTCAGGCCGCGCCGCCCTCCACCGTGCCGCCCGGTGCCGTCCCGTCCTGCGCTGCACCGCCGGGCACCGCGTCACCCTGCGCCGGGCTGGCGTGCACCACATCGCCCTCGGTCGGCCGGCCCTGCGCGGCGCTGCCCTGCGCCGGGTTGTCCGGGTCGGCGAACGGCTGCGAGTCCGACGTGCTGCCACCGGTCCCGGTGTTCGAACCGCCGGTGGTGTTGGAGCCGCCGTGGGTACCACTGGTGGTGGTACCGCTGGGCTTGTCCCCGCTGGAGGTGCTGCCCGAGGTGGGCCCGCTGGCCGAGCCGGTCGTGCTGCTCTTGGTCGTGCTGCCGCCGGTGCCGCTGCCGGTCGTACCGCTGCCCGTCGTGCCGCTACCGGTGGTACCGCTGCCCGTCGTGCCGCTGCCGGTCGTGCCGCTGCCCGTCGTGCCGCTGCCCGTGGTGCCGCTGCCCGTCGTACCGCTACCGGTCGTGCCGCCGTCGCTGTCGTCGCCCGTCGTGCTGCCACTCGTGTTGCCGGTCGTGGTGGCCGGCGGGGGCGGCTTCGGCGTCGGGCGGGGGGTGGTGCGCGGGGTGGTCGTCCTCGGCGTGGTCTTCGGCGGGGTGACGCCGGGGGTGGTCGCCGAGTCGGTCGGGGCCAGATCGGACACCGAGCCGGTGGAGTCGGCCGCGTTGTCCTTCGGCCACAGGAAGATCGCGGCGATGATCACCACGATCGCCACCACGCCACCGACGCCGATCAGCAGACCGGTCCGGCTCGACTTCTCCGGCTCCTCGTACCCGCCGGCGTGGCCCGGGTCGACGTAGTCGGGACGCTGGTAGTCGACGGCCGGGCGTGCCGGCGCGGCGCCGGCCCCCGCTCCGGCACCCGCGCCGGCGGCGAACGCGGCCGGCCGGGCCTGCGGCGGCGCGGGCGGCGGGGCCGGCCGGGGCGGACCTCCAGGACCCCCGGGGCCACCAGGGCCGCCGGGACGGCCCGGACCACCCGCCGGCACCGCGCGGTTCGGCTGCGAGCCACCCGGACCCGGCGGCGTCCCGGGCCGGCCGGCCGCACCGGCGGCCAGACCGGCCGCACCACCGGCGGCCATACCCGCCGCACCGGCGGCCAGGCCGGGGCCGCGACTCGGCTGCGGGCGGGGCGGCAGACCCTGACCGCCGGCGGGACCGGCGGCCGGGCGCTGCTGCTGCGGGGAGATGGCCAGGGCGGCGCCCACCGCGATCGCCGTCTTCGGGTCGGCGTCCACCGCCACCGGGCGGCCGATGCCCTCGCTGACCAGCTGCGACACCAGCGGGATCCGGGAGGAGCCGCCGACCAGCAGCACGGCCGTCAGATCCGAGGGCTGCAGGCCCGCCGAGCTCACCGCGCGGCGCAGGGCCTCCACGGTCTCCTCGAGCGCGCCGCGGATCATCGCCTCGAACTCGCCCCGGGTCAGCCGGGCGGAGGTGTGCATCTCCGGCAGCAGCACCGGGATGGTGGCCTCGGTGTCGCTGGACAGCGCCTCCTTGGCGTCCACGCAGTCGCGGCGCAGCCGGGACACCGCGCCGAGCACGGCCTTGTCCTCCGGGTCGAGGTTGTCCAGCGCGTCGCCCAGACCCTCCCGGACGTGCTGGAACACCACCTCGTCGAAGTCGACGCCGCCGAGGTGCTCGATGCCCTCCGGCTGGCCGAGCAGCTCGAACCCGGCCCCGGTGGCGGTCTTGCGGACCACGGCGCTGTCGAAGGTGCCGCCGCCGAGGTCGTACACCGCGATGGTGCTGCCCGGCTCGACCCGCTCGGTGCCGGCGTAGCTGACGGCGGCGGCCTGCGGCTCGGCCAGGAAGGTGACGGTCAGCCCGACCGTGCGCAGCGCGTCGGCCAGCAGGTCCTTCTTGTGCTGGCCCCAGGCGGCGGGGTGGGTGACCGCGATCCGCCGGGGCGGCCCGCCCTCGCGCTCGCTGACCTGGTCGACCACCCAGCGGACCAGCCGGGCACCCAGCTCGTGCGCCTGGTGCGGCCGCCCGGCGATCATCATCGGGACGTCGTCGCCGATCCGCCGCTTGAACTCGCGGACCACCCGGTCGGGGTCGGTCACCGCGCGACGCTCGGCCGCCTCACCGACCAGGATCGAGCCGTCGTCGGCGAGGAAGAGCACCGACGCGACGGTGGCCGACCGGGTACCCAGGGTGCACACCTCGACCGGGCCCGAGGCCTGCTCCGACCCCCGGGTGATGGCGGCGGCGGTGTAGGTGGTGCCCAGGTCGATACCGAGCTGGTAAGTCATCGCTCTTCCTCTCCACCGACCATCTCAGCGGCGACCATCTCACATGCGGCAACTCGAAATTCGGGGCTGATCCCCCAATCCCCCAATGCGCAGGGTTTCACATCCCCGACGATCTTCCTAAGACAACCCTGGTCCATCCCCGATGGCGTGACGGCCGGCCCCGAATACCGTCTCCGGCAGACACTTTCCGTGAGGAGTTGGTCCCGATGACCGGCACGACCCTGCTCGACTGGATCCAGAACATCCTGCGCGATCCGACCGAGCGCGCGGCGTTCCAGGCCGACCCCGACGACTACGCCGACCGGCACGGCTTCGGCGACCTCTCGCCGACCGACGTGCACGACGCGCTGTGGCTGATCGCCGACAACCAGAACACCAGCTGGGAGCACGGCAACGGCCAGGTGCACTTCCCGCCGCCCACCCCGATCCACCAGCACACCGACGCCGGCGGCTACCTGAACAGCTACATCACCTACAACTACACGGCCATCGACACCCGGGACACCGACGTCGACAACTCCGTGCACCAGGACGTCGACACCGACCGGGACGACCGTTACTACGGCCACCGGGACGACCAGGACCGCGACGACGACCGGCACGACCGGGATGACCGGGACCACGACGACCGGGACCGGGACCACGACCGGGACGGCGACGCCCGGCACGACGACCACGACGGTGGCTTCTTCGGGCGCGGCGACGGCCTCTTCGGGCGCGGCGACGACGACCGGCACGACGACCACGAGGACCGGGACGGGCACGACGGCCGGGACGACCACGACGGCGGGGACTTCAACCAGCACATCGACAGCGACACCGTGCTGGCCTCCGGCGACGGCGCCACCGCGATCGGCGGCGACAACGACGGGAACATCTCCTCCGCCGGCCACGACAGCACCACCGCCTTCGGCGACGGTGACGCCGTGCATGCCGACCTCTCGGACACCGACTTCGGCTCCGGCAGCGCGGTGAACGTCGGTGGCGGCTCGGCCAGCGGAAACGCCGAGGTCAACACCGAGGTCGACGTCCAGGACTCGTTCCAGGACAACGACACCCACGAGGACAACGACTCGGTGCACGTGGCCGACGACAGCACCGACGACCACAGCAACACCCACATCGACGCCGACTCGCACAACGACACCCACATCGACGACGTCCACCACATCTGAGAACAGCTCAGCCGCCGACGGCCGGCTCCACCCTGTGGGTGGGGTCGGCCGTCGGCGTTGTCAACCTCATTTCACCCGCTGTTCGACCGCCCGTGACCGCGGCGGCGGGGTGAGCCACACCTCGCCCGGCCGAGTGTCACACCGTCCGGGGATCGCCGTCGGTGATCGATTACCCGACTGCTAGCGTGACCTGGATCGCACCTGGGGGCCAGGTCGCGGGTTCCCCTAGATGACGGCAATCCCCCATCACGGGTGACCCCCCAAACCCCCAACCGGCGCAAGGGGGCGCCCCTACACCGCAGGAAATCGAACCCTGGGCGATCCCCGATGGCCCAGGCCTCCCGAGGCCATAACTTTTGGTCAGCGCCGGAGCACCCGGCCGGCAAGCACTGAAGACCCCGACACACACGATCACCCAGGAGAAGAACTCAGATGGCTACCGACACCTCGAACCTGATCCAGTGGCTGCTCGACCTGCTGAACGACGACGCCGCCAAGGAGGACTTCCTCCGCGACCCCGACAGCTACCTGCGGGAGCACGGCTATGGCGACCTCAGCTCCGGCGACATCTACGACTCGCTGTGCCTGATCAACGACCGTGACTACGACGGTGGCCGCGACCGGGACGACGACGATGACGACCACGACCACCGTCCGTCGCACCCCGACCACGACGACAGCCCGGCGACGTACCTGCGCAACTACATCACCAACGTCACCAACATCGACGACCGCGACACCAACATCGACAACTCGATCCACCAGGACATCGACACCGACGGTGGCGACTTCGACCAGACCATCGACAACGACACCGTGGTCGCCTCCGGCGACGGCTCCACCGCGGTCGGCGGCGACAACAACGGCAACATCTCCTCCGCCGGCCACGACGCCACCACCTCGTTCGGCGACGGTGACGCCACCAGCGCCAACTTCGACGGGGCCGACTTCGGTTCCGGCAGCGCGGTGAACGTCGGCGACGGCTCGTCGCACGGCAACGCCGAGGTCAACACCGACGTGGACGTCAAGGACTCGTTCCAGGACAACGACCGGTACGAGGACAACGACTCGCTGCGGGTCGAGGACAACAGCTCCGACGACCACAGCAGCAGCCACATCGACAGCAACTCGCACAACGACACCGACGTCGACGACGTCTCGGTCCACCACTGAGACAGGCCCGGCCCGATCGCTCCGAGCGGCCGGCCGCCCACCCACCCGGGTGGTGCGGCCGGCCGTTCGGCGTTGTCCGGGTGGGCCGGTCACCGGCCCTCAGGGTGGACAGGCAAGACTACGGTCGGAGACAAAGGACGGTGATTACATGGCGGTTCCCGAGGCGCTCGACCTGGTCGACCTGGCGCTCAAGGCGACCACCGCGTACAACCGGCCGGACCTGAGCAACCGGCTACGGGCGGCCCGCGAGCGGCTGGCCGACCCCAGCGTGCGGGTGCTGGTCGTGGGCGAGTTCAAGCAGGGCAAGAGCCAGCTGGTGAACGCGCTGGTCAACGCATCGGTGTGCCCCGTCGACGACGACATCGCGACATCTCTTCCGACGGTCGTGAAATACGCCGACAGTGCCGGCGTTACCCTGGTCAAGGAGCGCGAGGCGGACGATGGCGCCGCCCGGCCGGCCGAGCGGACCCCGGTCAAGATCGACCAGCTCGCGCAGTACGTCTCCGAGGCCGGCAACCCGGGCAACCGCCGCCAGCTGTCCTACGCCGAGGTCGGCATCCCCCGGCGGCTGCTCAAGGGCGGGCTGGTGCTGGTGGACACCCCCGGCGTCGGTGGTCTGGGCTCCACGCACGGCGCGGCGACGATGGGCGCGCTGCCCCGGGCGGACGCGGTGCTGCTGGTGTCCGACGCCGCGCAGGAGTACACCAAGCCCGAGCTGGACTTCCTCGAGGCCGCCCGCCGGCTCTGCCCGAACGTGGCCTGCGTGATCACCAAGACCGACCTCTACCCGCAGTGGCGCAAGATCGTCGAGCTGTCCACCGGGCACCTGAACCGGGCCGGCATGCAGCCGGACGTGTTCCCGGTGTCCTCCACGCTCCGGCTGCACGCGCTGCGGTTGATCAAGGGCAACGGTGACGAGGAACCGAGCGAGGAGGCCCAGCGGGAGCAGTCGGCGGTGATGGAGGAGTCCGGCTACGTCGCGCTGATCGGTTACCTGCAGCGCGGCGTGCTGGCCCGGGCCGACGAGCTGGACCGCCGCTCCACCTCGCAGGACGTGATGGCGGTGTGCGAGCAGGTGGCCGCCGGGATGCGGTCGGAGCTGGCCGCCCTGGAGGACCCGGAGAAGGCCGCCGAGCTCATCTCCACCCTCACCGAGGCCAAGGGCATGGCCGACGACCTGCGCAAACGCACCTCCCGCTGGCAGCAGACGCTGAACGACGGCGTGGCCGACCTCAACTCCGACATCGACTACGACCTGCGCGACCGGTTCCGGGCGATCGGCCGGGAGGCCGAGCACACCGTCGAGCAGTCCGACCCCAAGGACACCTGGGAGCAGTTCGCCGCCTGGGTGGAGCAGCAGGTGTCCGAGGCCGCCACGCAGAACTTCGTCTGGGCCATCGAGCGGGCGCAGTGGCTGGCCGGCCAGGTCGCCGAGCACTTCAACGGCTCCGGGATCGACTCGCTGCCGGACCTGTCGTTCGGCCAGAACGACTTCAGCTCCGGGCAGCTGCGCGCCCTGGAGCAGCCGATCCAGGAGAACTACGGGGTCGGGCAGAAGCTGTTCACCGGTATGCGCGGCGGCTACGGCGGTCTGGTCATGATCGGTATGGCCACCGGGCTGGCCGGGATGTCGCTGCTCAACCCGCTGTCGGCGGCGGCCGGTGTGGCGTTCGGTGGCAAGACGGTCTACGACGAGATGAAGCGCAACAAGCAGCGCCGGCAGTCCGACGCGAAGATGGCGGTGCGCCGCTACATCGACGACGTCACCTTCCAGGTCGGTAAGGACACCCGGGACATGCTGCGCCAGGTGCAGCGCACGCTGCGCGACCATTTCACCCAGCTGGCCGAGGAGATGCACACCTCGCTGGCCGAGGCGGTGGCGGCGGCGCAGAAGTCGGTCCAGGCCGACGAGGCCGGTCGCGGTGGCCGGGTCCGGGACCTCAAGGCCGAGCTGGCCCGGGTCGACGGGCTGGCCAAACGGGCCGAGGCGCTGGCTCCGGTGGGAGCCCTCCGATGACCGGTTCGCTGAACTTCGGTGGGTCCCAGCTGGGCACGGCGGTGCGCGGGCTGATGTACAACGCCACCCAGGTGTACGCCGACTCGCCGGGCGCGCACCAGTGGCTGCACAGCCACCTGGTCCGGTTCGACGAGCCGCTGCGGGTGGCCATCGCCGGCAAGGTCAAGGCGGGCAAGTCCACGCTGCTCAACGCCCTGGTCGGCGAGGAGATCGCGCCCACCGACGCCGGCGAGTGCACCCGGGTGGTCACCTGGTACCAGGACGGCCCGGCGCCGAAGGTGATGCTGCACCCCCGGGACACGAACTCCGGGGCCCGGCCGCGCCAGCTGACCATCCACCGGCGGGACGGGGCGCTGTCGT
>JAESFN010001444.1_pt1 | contig 10205 bp, 7 predicted proteins | sample 9269411 | NCBI WGS metagenome assembly JAESFN01 (sample SAMN14505399, study PRJNA617100) | algae metagenome | isolation source: Iphinoe sp. HA4291-MV1 and co-occurring heterotrophs from trail next to... | place: USA: Maunawili Falls, Hawaii | collected 2009-07-25
CTTGACGATCGCGGCCACCTGGTCGGGTACCAGCTTGCCGACCGAGATGTAGTCCTGCAGGAACAGCGGCTCGGCCCCGCACACCACCAGGTCGTCCACCACCATGGCCACCAGGTCCAGGCCGATGGTGTCGTGCACGTCCATGGCCTGGGCGATTGCCACCTTGGTGCCGACCCCGTCGGTGGACGCGGCGAGCACGGGGGCGGTGTAGCGGCCGGCGCGCAGCGCGAACATCCCGGCGAACCCGCCGAGCCCACCCATCACCTCGGGCCGGGTGGCCTTGCGGGTGACCTCCCGGTAGCGCTCGACGGCCTCTTCGCCGGCCTCGATGTCCACGCCGGCCGCCGCGTAGCTGACCGGTTCAGGCATGTCTGTCACGGGATCAAGGTTGCCGCATGGTCCCGGCGGGCCCGAAACCGGCGCCCGAGGCCGCGCCTACTTTCTCCGGTTCGAAGTCCTCGAGCAGGTGCTTGCCGAGCTGGGCGTCCTCGGGCAGCGGGATCGGGTAGACGCCGTCGAAGCAGGCCGCGCAGAGCCGGCTGGCCGGCTGCTCGGTGGCCTGCACCAGACCGTCCAGCGACACGTAGCCCAGCGAGTCTGCGCCCAGCAGCCGCCGGATGCCCTCGGCGTCCAGACCGTTGGCCACCAGCTCGGCCCGGGTGGCGAAGTCGATGCCGTAGAAGCAGGGCCAGCGCACCGGCGGCGACGCGATCCGCACGTGCACCTCGAGCGCGCCGGACTCGCGCAGCATCCGGACCAGCGCGCGCTGGGTGTTGCCCCGGACCACGGAGTCGTCCACCACGACCAGCCGCTTGCCCCGGATCACCTCGCGCAGCGGGTTGAGCTTGAGCCGGATGCCCAGCTCCCGGATGGTCTGCGAGGGCTGGATGAAGGTGCGGCCGACGTAGGCGTTCTTCACCAGCCCCTGGCCGAACGGGATGCCGCTGGCCGCCGCGTAGCCGACCGCGGCGGGCGTGCCGGACTCCGGCACCGGGATCACCAGGTCGGCCTCGACCGGGTACTCCTCGGCCAGCTTGCGGCCGATGGCCACCCGCGCGGAGTGCACGTTGCGGCCGGCGATCGTGGTGTCCGGGCGGGCCAGGTAGACGTACTCGAAGATGCAGCCCTTGGGCTCCGGCGCGGCGAAGCGGGTGCTGCGCAGCCCGTTGCCGTCGATGGCCAGCAGCTCACCGGGCTCGACCTCGCGGACGAAGCTGGCGCCGACGATGTCCAGGGCGGCGGTCTCGCTGGCCACCACCCAGCCGCGCTCCAGCCGGCCCAGGACGAGTGGGCGGACGCCGTGCGGGTCGCGGGCCGCGTAGAGCGTGGTCTCGTCGCAGAAGGCCAGGGAGAACGCGCCGCGCAGGGTGGGCAGCAGCCGGACGGCCGCCTCCTCCACCCCGATGTCGGCGGCGGTGGCCGCGAGCAGCTCGCAGACCAGGTCGGAGTCGGTGCTGGCGGTGATCGTGTGTTTCTGGTGGCCGGCGCGCCCGGGCCGCCCGTGCAGGGCGTTCACCTGGTCCCGCAGGTCGGCGGTGTTCACCAGGTTGCCGTTGTGCCCGAGCGCCAGGCCGCTGCCGGTGGCCGTGGTGCGGAAGGTGGGCTGGGCGTTCTCCCAGGTGGTGGAGCCGGTGGTGGAGTACCGGGTGTGCCCGACGGCCAGGTGGCCTCTGAGGCTCGTCAGCTTCTGCTCGTCGAACACCTGGCTGACCAGGCCGAGCTCCTTGAGCACCATCACCTGCCGGCCGTCGCTGACCGCCATCCCGGCGGCCTCCTGGCCCCGGTGCTGCAGGGCGAACAGGCCGAAGTAGGTGAGCTTGGCGACGTCCTCGCCGGGGGCCCAGACGCCGAAGACGCCGCACTCCTCGCGGGGTTCGGGGTCGGGGTGTTCCAGAGGTAGGTGGGGGTTGCCGGAGGACCGCTCGGTGCTCATGGCCACGAACGAAAGTTTACGTGACATTTGACAGTGATCGGGAGATACGGTGACGAATACCGCTGCCCACTTGACGCCGCTCCGTGACCTGTTGCGTACCCTCAGCAGCCGGCCAGCGGGCGGCCGGCGCTGAGGTCGAGCCGGTGCGGCGGGACCGGGTCGCCGAACCAGTGGCCCTGGCCGACGTCGCAGCCCAGCTCGGTCAACCGCCGGACCTGCGCGGACGTCTCCACCCACTCGGCGGTCACGTTCAGCTCCAGGGCGTGCGCCATGGAGATCAGCGACTCGACGATCTTGTCGTCCGGGTCCTCGGTGTGGCCCGACTCGCCCAGGTCACGGATGAACGAGCCGTCGATCTTCAGCCCGTGCACCGGCAACCGCCGCAGGTAGGACAGCGACGAGTACCCGGTGCCGAAGTCGTCGATGGTCAGCTGCACGCCCATGTCCCGCAGCCGCCCGAGCACCCCGGACGCGCCGGACTCGTCGACCAGCACCGCCCGTTCGGTGATCTCCAGCTGCAGCCGGGCCGGGTCGAGGCCGCTGTCGGCCAGCACCTCGGCCACCTCGGTCAGCCAGCCCGGCTCGACCAGCTGCCGGGGCGCCACGTTCACGCTCACGTACGGGGCGGCCGCGCCGTGCACCTCGGACCACTCCTGCGCCTGCCGGCAGGCCTCGGACAGCACCCACCGGCCGAGCGGGACGATGGACCCGTTGCGCTCGGCCAGGTCGATGAACCGGGCCGGGCCGAGCAGCCCGTACTCCGGGTGCCGCCAGCGGACCAGCGCCTCGACCCCGGTCAGCGTGCCGGTGGTCAGCTCCACCAGCGGCTGGTAGTAGAGCTGGAACTCCTGGTGGTCGACCGCCCCGGCCACCCCGGCGGCCAGCGCGAACCGCATGCTCTCGCCGGCGTCCCGCTCGGGGTCGAACATCGCCCACCGGCCGCCACCCTCGGTCTTGGCCCAGGTGCGGGCGGCGTCGGCGGCGCGCAGCAGCTCCCCCGGCCAGGTGTCGGTGACCGCCCGCTCGGCGATGCCCAGGCTGGCGCTCACCGGCAGCCGGCGCTGGCCGACCACGAACGGCGAGCTCAGCCCGACCAGCATCCGGTCGGCCAGCTCGCGCAGATCGGCCTGGCCACCGGGTGCGTCGGTGACCAGCACCGAGAACTGGTCGCCGCCGGTCCGGGTGACCAGGTGCTCCCCGGCCAGCAACTGCAGCCGGCCGGCCACCGCGAGCAGCAGCTGGTCGCCGATCTGCCGGCCCAGCGAGTCGTTCATCGCCCGGAAGTTGTCCAGGTCCAGGGTGCACAGCCCCACCCGGGTCACCGTCGAACCCGGCCCGAACGCCGCCTCCAGCTGCTCCTCCAGCGCGCTGCGGTTGGGCAGCCGGGTGAGCTGGTCGTGGTAGGCCTCGTGCTGCAGCCGCGACCGCAGCTGGTGCCGCTCGGTGACGTCCTCGATCACGCCGATCAGGTGGTCGGGCCGGTCGTCGTCCGCGCTGATCAGGGAGGTGGTGAACCGGGTCCAGATGATGTCCCCGTCGGCCCGGACGAACCGCAGCTCGTCGCGGTAGGACTCCTCGCGCCCGGACGCCACGTCCAGCCAGCCGGCGATGAACCGGGCGGAGTCCTCGGGGTGCACCAGGTCGGTCAGCGGCTGGGTGATCGGCTCGTCCTCGCCGAACATCCGGGCCAGCGCCGGATTGGCGTCTATCGGGGTGGAGTCCAGGGTGGCCAGCCCGATCCCCACCCCGGCCTGCTCGAAGATCCGCCGGAACCGCTCCTCGCTGGACCGCAGCGCCACCTCGGCCTCACGGCGGGTGCGCAGCACGCCCTCCAGCAGCCGCTCCTGCCCGAGCAGGGCGTGCTCGCGCAGCCCCTCGGCGTACCCGGCGGCGATCTCCCCGCAGACCTCGCCGATCCGGTCGTCGTCTCTTGCTACGTCCAGTACCGCTCGGGCCCGCCGGCGGATCAGCCGGAGGGTCACCAGCAACGCGTCCGGGCTGCGCGGCGGGGTGGCCGCCAACGCGGTACCGATGGCCGTCGCGGAGCCGGGCGTGTGGGTCGGCTCGGCGAGCACCCCGGCCAGCTGTTCCGCGAGCACGGTGAGCTGCTCACTCGCCCGGGCGGTGCCGAGGGTCGGCAGGCCGGACTCGGCCAGCGCGGCCGCCCACTCACGGCCGAACGCGCTCGCGCCGGAGGCGTCCGGGCCGGAGTCGCTCGCGTCGGACGCGCTCGCACCGGATCCGCTCGGGTCCGATGTGCTGGCATCGGACGCGTTCGGGTCGGGCGCGCTGGCGCCGGATGCGTCCGGCGAGCGTGCTCCACCCACGTCTGGCACTGCGCCGGCCCCCTCCGCCCGATGGGCGTACTGACATCTGCATCGTGCGGCTTGGCGCGACCCTGCGCCACCACTCTGTGTGCCGCTTCACCCGATTCAGGGATGCGAATGCTCACTTAAGGTAGCAGCCAGTGCTTAGAGATGCGCATGGTCGTCGTGGGACCACCGAAATGGACCCATTAGGTATCGATATGCGCACGCACCGTGGCAATACGTGTCCCCGTCAGAGCCGGACGAGTGGCAGGAAGTCGCCAACCTCGGCGCTCCGGTGGCCGGACGCCTGGATCCGACCGGCAGCCATGGCGTCCGCCCAGGTGGTCACACCGGTGACCAGCTCCAGCCAGCAGCGCGGGTCGGTCTCCACGACATGCGGCGGGGTGCCCCGGGTGTGCGTCTGCCCGGCCAGGCACTGGACGGCGGCGAACGGCGGTATGCGCACCTCGACGGCGCGGCCGGGGTGGGTGGCGGCGAAGGCGCGGAGGCTGACTCTCACGGCGGTGGCGAGGGTGGCCCGTTCCGGCTTTTCGGCGTCGGCGCCGGTGAGCCAGGCTCGGACTGGCTCCAGGGCTTCGGGTACTGACACGGTTTCATTCTGACTTACGTACGTCGGACGCCCGGGGTGGTCGCCTTTGTCTTGTGGTTCTGGGCGTCCGGCGCCCGGCTCCGCTTCGCTCCACCGGCCTTCGAATTCATGGGATGAATTCCGCGATTCGTCGCTTTGGATTGACCGCTTGGCGCTGGTCCCGACTTTCTGTCGGGTGGGAATGCTAGACTCGAACGTATGTTCGATGATGGCGATTCACGCTCGGCCGTTACGGCGGCTCTTGCGGAATTGCGTGCGTCGACGGCCCATCTGTCCGGGCAGGAGCTGCTCGACCATCTCGTTCTTCTGCAAACCCTGATCCGGCAGCTGCGGCACGACTCCTTGCATGTGGTTGCTCGGTTGACCAACGAAGGCGAGTTCGAGGCCCGGGCGGTACGACCGGCCGCCGGAGTCGCCGATCTGCTGCGGATCTCGCCGGCCGAGGCGCGGCGGATGGTGTCCACCGCGCGGGCGGTGTTCCCCACCGGGCTCGGTGGCGAGCCGCTGGAGCCGAAACTCCCGGCCACCGCCACCGCCCTCGCCGGCTACGAGATCGACACCGACCATGCCACCGTGATCGACCGGGCCATGTCCAGCTCGGCCGCCCGACGCATCGGGCTGGAACGGTGCACCGGGGTTGAGGCGCAGTTGGCCGGGTGGGCCCGGGACTACCGACCCGACGAACTCGCCGCCCTCGCCAACCGACTGCTCGACGCCCTCGACCAGGACGGCGCCCAACCCGACGACTATCCGCAGGTCAACGAGCTACACATGTCCCCTGCCCCGGAAGGCGGTGGGCGGATCAAAGGCCGGCTCGACGCGCCCACCTACGAAGCCGTGGCCCGCGCCGTGCGTTCCGCCACTGCCCCCGAAGCCGACACCGGCAAATCGGTGGGTGAGCGGCAAGCCGAAGCCCTCGCCGCGATCTGTGAACACGCACTGGACGACAGCTACCTCCCGCAGGAGGGTGGGCAGCGGCCGCACATGACCGCGGTGTTCGACTACGACCGGCTCGTCGAGAAAGCGCGTGGCGCCACGCTCGAGTTCGGGGGGTACACCCCGGCCGCCCAACTACGCCGGATCCTCTGCGACGCGTGCGTCACCCCGGCCGTGCTGGGCGGCGACGGGGTGCCCCTCGACCTCGGACGCACCCGCCGCACCGCATCCCCCGCCCAACGCGCCGCCCTCGCCGTCCGCGACGGCGGCTGCGCCCATCCGGGCTGCACGAGGACTCCCAGCTGGTGCTCAGCGCATCACGTGATTCACTGGTCGGACGGCGGGCCGACCGATCTCGACAATCTGGTCCTCTTATGTCTGCAACACCACATCATGGTGCATGAATCCGGCTGGCGAATACACATGCGCAACGGGCACCCGGAATTCATCCCGCCGAAATGGGTCGACTTCGACCAGAAACCGCGAAGCCGGTACGTACTCGTATAGGGCTGCGCGACGGCTCGGCCGGTGAAGGGATGAGCCGTGCGCGACGGTTCGCCCGGTGAGGCAATGGCCCGCGCGGCCGGTTCGGCGGGGTCGGAAAGCCGAGAGGCGGCCGCCCCGGGTGGGGTGGCCGCCTCTCGTTCCAGCTGGGGTGGGGCGGATCAGCGCCCGCCGCCACCGCCGCCTCCGCCACCGCCGGGGGTGGACTGGACCTGGGCCTGCGGCAGCAGGATCTGGTCGCCCTCGTTCAGGCCGGACTGGACCTCGGTCCGGTCGTCGCCGACCGCGCCCGGGGTGAACTGCTTCTGCACCGGCGCGCCGTCCGGGCCGGGGACCGAGACGAAGCTCTTGCCGCCCTGCTTGATGACTGCGTTGTTCGGCACCGTCAGCACGTTGTCCTTGGACTCGGTGAGCACGCCGGCCTCGGCGGTCTGACCGTCCTTGAGCTGCGGGTCCGGGTTGTTCAGCACGATCGTGGCGTAGTAGTTCGTCACGCCGGAGATGTCGGTACCCACCGGGGAGACCGAGAGGACCTTGCCCTCGCTGGTCACGTCGGGCAGCGCGTCGTAGGTGATCTCGACCGGCTGGTTGACCTTCACCTTGGCCGCGTCCGACTCCTCGAACGGGACCACGACCTGGAAGGTGTCGACGTTGTTCAGCACCATGAAGCTACCGCCGTTGCGGGAGCCGTTGGTGGAGACGCTGATCTGGTTCTGGCTGCTGGTGGCCGCCGCACCGACGCCCGGGACGGCCGCCTCGGTGCCCGGCGCCTGGCTGGTCAGACCGGTCTGCGCGCCGATGAACTCTCCGATGGTTCCGTTGATCTGGCCGACCGTGCCGTCCGTCGGGGCGTAGAGCACGGTGTCGTTCAGGTCGCGCTGGGCCAGGGCGACCAGGGCGGCGGCGTTGGCGACCAGACCACGCTGGGCGTCGATGTTCGCCGGGGTGTCGCTCTTGGCGGAGTCCTGGCCGTTCAGCGCCGTGACCACGGTGGCCTTGGCGTTCTCGATCGACACCCGGCCCTGAGCCTCGTTGACCCGCTTCTGCTTCTGCGCCTGCTGGTAGTTCAGCCGAGCCGTATTGAACGAGGTCCGGGCGCTGTTGATGCCGTTGACCTGACTGGCGCAGGGGTCCTGGCCGCCCTGCTGGCTGCCGTAATAGCTGTTCGGCGGGTTACCGAGCGTTCCATCGCGATCCGGCCGGCCCTGACCGTTGTTAGGCATCAGGTTGGGCGGCATCGGGATGCCCAGGTTGTAGGTCGGGGCAGCACCAGGCGAAAAGGGCCCGCCCATACCGGTCGTCGTGTTGGGCTGCCCGTGGCTGCGGCAGAAGTCGAGTTGCCTCTGCGCAGCTTGGAGCTGGCGCTGCGACTCGTAGTAGGCCCGCTCGCTGTTCCGCACCGTCACGAGGTCGAGCGAGCGCTGCTTGTCGACACTCTCCCGCGTGGCGTCCTCGATCTTGCGGGCCTGGTCCAGCGTCCGGTTGGCCTGCTCGATGGTGTTGCCGTTGAGCAGCCGGTCGAGCAGCGCCTGCTGGTTGCGCAGCTGGCTCTGCTGCTGGTTCAGCTGCTGCTGGAAGGCGAACGGGTCCAGCCGGGCCAGGACCTGGCCGGCGCGCACGGTGTCACCCACCTTCACGCCGATCTGCTGCAGCTTGGCCCCCTTGGGGAAACCGACCTGCGTCGACTTGATCGAGGCCAGGGCGCCGGAGGCGGACACCTTGGTCGAGACCATGCCGCGTTCAACCTTGGATGTCGGTTGCGGGGACGCCTCGGACCCGCAGGCGGCCACTAGGGCGGCGATAGCCGCCAGTGCCGCTGCGCTGGCCAGGCGGCGCTTTACATGACCGGGGAGCGTGTAGTCAGTCATCAACCTCAGGCCTCTCAGTGGTAACCAACCGTACCTCACTCATAACGCAGAGCATCGATAGGGCGCATGCGCGCCGCGCGATTGGCAGGAAATCCTCCAGCGATCAGCCCGATGGCCAGGCTGACGCAGAACGCCAGGAACACGGACCCCGGTGACACCTCGGGTTCCGGGAAATTGGGAACATTCGCCGGTAGTACCACACCGGCGATCTTGGTGATGCCGATCCCGAAGATGATCCCCACGAGCCCACCCATCGAGGTGAGTACGCAGGACTCGATGAGGAACTGCCTCAGGATCGCGTTGCGCGGGGCACCGACCGCCTTGCGGATGCCGATCTCCCGGGTTCGTTCGGTGACCGCCACCAGCATGATGTTGGCCACCCCGATGCCGCCGACGACCAGCGCGATGGACGCCACGGCCACGGTGAACAGGGTCAGGAAGGTGAGGAACTGGTTCGCCTGGTCGAGCAGGCTCTGCAGCGCCGTCGCCTCGAAATCGCGCTTGGCCTCTTCCTTGATCCGGTGCTGGGTGGACAGCACCTTGGTGACCTGGTCGAGAGCCGCCGGCACCTGGGCCACGCTGCCCGCCTTGACGATGATCTGGTTGACCTCGTCGGTGCCGCCCACGAGGTAACTGCGCGCCGCGCCCAGCGGCATGATCGCCAGCTCGTCCTGCTGGCCGTCGCCCTTGACCACGCCGATCACGGTGAACGACGACCGGCCGACCCGGATCTCCTGGCCGAGCGCGGCCACCGCGTCGCCGCCGAACAGGTTCACCACCGGGTTCGGGCCGAGCACCACCAGCCGGGCGTTGGAGCGCTCCTCCTCGGGGGTGAAGAAGCGGCCGCTGACCAGCTTGCGGTTGTTGACGTCGAGGTAGGCGGCGGTCGTGCCGGCGACCGAGGTGCGGAACTGCCCGGAGCGGCCGGACTGGATGACCGCCTGGCCGGTGACCACCGGGTCCACGCTGACGATGTCCGGGGCCTGCCGCTTGTTCTTCAGGGCCTGGACGTCGTTGTCGGTGAGGTCGCGGGCCACCCCGCCGCCGGGCACGCTGCCGCTGGTCTTGCTGACCAGGATCTGGGTGCCCAGCGCGCCGAAGCTCTCGTTGAAGCCGGCCTTCATCCCGTTGCCCAGGGAGACCAGGACGATCACCGAGGACACGCCGATGATGATGCCGACCGTGGTCAGCGCGGACCGCAGCCGGTTGGCCCGCAGACCGCGCAGGGCGCTGCGGAACGCCTCTCCGATGTTCACCGCTCCGGCTCCGTCCCGGGAGAGGCGACCCGCCCCGCCCCGACGGCGGTCCGCTCGGGCTGCTCGATGTCGCTGACGATCTTGCCGTCGCGCAGCCGGATGACCCGCTTCGCGTACCCGGCGACCTCGTCCTCGTGGGTGATCAGCACGATGGTCCGGCCGGCGTCGTTCAGCTGGACCATCAACTCCATGATCTCGGTGGTCGACGCGCTGTCCAGGTTTCCGGTCGGCTCGTCGGCCAGCAGCATGGCCGGCTCGGTGACCAGGGCGCGGGCGAACGCCACCCGCTGCTGCTGACCACCGGAGAGCTCGGTGGGCTGGTGGTCGGCGCGCTGGCCGAGACCCACCTGCTCCAGGGCGGCCATGGCCCGGGCCCGGCGGTCCTTCATGCCGGCGTAGACCATCGGCAGCTCGACGTTGCGCACCGCGCTGGTCCGCGGGATCAGGTTGAACGACTGGAAAACGAACCCGATCTTGCGGTTGCGGATCTCGGCGAGCTCGTTGTCCTTGAGCTTGTCGACCTCGACGCCGTCCAGCCGGTACTCGCCGTCGGTGGGCAGGTCCAGGCAGCCGAGGATGTTCATCATCGTCGACTTGCCGGAGCCCGACGGCCCCATGATCGCGACGAGCTCACCTTCGTCGATGCGAAGGCTGACACCGTTCAGGGCGCGAACTTCCATCTCGCCCATCTGGTACACCTTGGTCACGTTCTTGAGCTCGATCACTGATCCCCCTGCCCTGCGGGTTTGTCCGTCCCGTCCAGGATGACAAGAACTCCTGCGTCCCTGC
>JAESFN010001445.1_pt1 | contig 10197 bp, 8 predicted proteins | sample 9269411 | NCBI WGS metagenome assembly JAESFN01 (sample SAMN14505399, study PRJNA617100) | algae metagenome | isolation source: Iphinoe sp. HA4291-MV1 and co-occurring heterotrophs from trail next to... | place: USA: Maunawili Falls, Hawaii | collected 2009-07-25
CCCGGGGCCGAGGCAGCGCCGTAGTCGCTGCCGGCGCCGGTCGGATAGGCGTTGCTCGAAGCCATGTCGGTCGTCGGCGTGGTAGCGGGGGCAGCGCCGTAGCTGTTGCCCGAGCCATAGGCCGGGGTGGCCGTGGTCGTGCCCGACGAGAAGCTGTTGCGGCTATCGGCAGTCCGCATGTCGGCCGGATTCGCGTCGCCGCCGCTCCAGTTGGTGCCGCTGGGCGTATACGAGTTCGGCGTCGCGGTGGCCGGCGTAGTCGCACTCGGGTAACCGCTCGAGCCGCCGTAGCTGGACGGCGGGTAGCTGCCGCCGGCGTAGCTGTTCGAGGTCGTGCCGGGGTAGTCCGACGGATACGCCCCCTGCTGGGGCATGCCGGCGGTCGGCGTGGTTGCGGCCGCCGCGGTGGTGGTCGCGCTCGGATAGCTCGTGGTGGCGGTGGCCGAACCGTAGCCCGCAGCGCCATACGAGCCAGTGGCCGGCGTAGCGGCCGACGCGCCGTAGTTCGTGGCCGCGCCGCCGGTGGCCGGAGCGGCGGCGCCCGTGGCGGCCGTCATGCCGTAGTTTCCGGTCGTGTAGCCAGCGCCGCCGGCGGTGTAGCCAGCCGTCGAGGCCGACGGATAGGCGGAGCCCGCGCCGGTGTAGCTGGCAGGCGTAGCGCCATAGTTGGTCGCAGCGCCGGCGGTGGACGCGGTGGCCGTGGTCGCGGCCGTGCGGCTCGCCGTGGCGGCAGCGCCGCCGGTGGTCGGAGCAGGCGTGGCGGTCGCCGAAGGCAGCGTGGGCGCCGCGGTGCTCGCGGTGTTCGAGATCTTGGCTTTGTCGCCGAAGTTCCAGAAGCTCCACTTCGACATGCCGCTTTGGCAACCTGTCAGGCTGGCCATGAGACCGGCAAACAGTGCGGACCGAATAATGCTAGCTCGCATGGCGTTTTTTGAGCCCTTCCGTCAGGCGGGGAGTGAAGGCGGTCGGCCCGAGCAGGCACAATCCCTGTGGGCGCGTTCCGACGTCCTCTTTCCCTAAGGACCGAGTATTGAGTGTGTGCTAAGCGTTGGCCGCACGGGAGCGGCCACCTGCCCGTAGTGCTTAATGTCGGCCGTTCTTTTCGGCAGACCCCAACCAAACCGAAAACTTTGCGCGCGCGATTCGATCGGCGCGACCGCTAGAACCCTGACAAGTCGGGGGCGGATTATAGGAGGGGCCCCAGGGCGGTCAATGCCAGTTGGCGGGCGTTTGGCGATGCCTTTTCCGACACGATTTCGGGGGGACCGCTACGGCTCCTCGGTGAACGGCCTGCGGCTCGAATTCGGGCCGATTCTCGTGCTTTCTAGGCAGTTGCCGTCCACCGGGTCGGCGTGGACAATAGACCGTTTGCCCGCGCTACGCCCCTCCGCCTCGCCCATTCGACGATGAAAATTCTCACGATTGACTGCCGCCAGGGCGATCCGCGCGACAAGCTGGGCGACTTGCGCCGCAAGCTGAGCCTGCAAGGAGATGTGGTCAGCGAGGAAGGCCGCCGCCGTACGATCGAGATCTTTGGCGAGCCCCTCTCGCCGGTGCAGGTCGTCGAGCGGATCTGCCGCGATGTGCGTTCGCGCGGCCTGGCCGCGGTGCTCGACTACGCGGCCCGCATCGACCGCGTACAGCTCGCTCCCGAAACGCTCCGCGTCTCGGCCGACGAACTTGAGGCCGCCCACGCCGCCGCCGCGCCGGAACTGCTCGCCGCGGTGAAGCGCGTGAAGCAGAACATTCTGCAGTTCCAGCGCGCGCTCCTTTCGCGCGAAGTGCGCGTCGACGGCCCCGCCGGCAGCTACTTGGCCCAGCGCTATGTGCCGCTGCGGCGCATCGGCGTCTGCGTGCCTGGCGGAGCAGCGGCTTATCCTTCGACCGTGCTGATGACCGTGGTGCCGGCGCAGGCGGCCGGAGTGCGCGAGATCGCCGTGGTTGCTCCGCCGACCGCCTTCGGATCGTATAACGCCGACCTGTTGGCCACCTGCCATGAGTTGGGCGTCAGCGAGGTCTATCGCCTCGGCGGCGCGCAGGCAGTCGCCGCGCTGGCCTACGGCGCCGAAGGCATTCCGCCTGTCGACAAGATCGTGGGCCCCGGCAACCTGTTCGTGGCGCTCGCCAAGAAGTTCGTCTACGGCGAGGTCGACATCGATTCGATCGCCGGCCCGAGCGAAGTCGTCGTCATCGCCGACGCCAGTACCCGGCCCGACTTCACAGCCGCCGACATGCTGGCCCAGGCCGAGCATTCACCGGGCGCCAGCATTCTCATCACCTGGAGCCCGGCGGTGGCCGAGGCCACAGTCGCCGAGCTCGAGAAGCAACTCGCCACGCTCAGCCGCGGCGACCTGGCCCGCGCCAGCCTCGAGCAGTTTGGCGCGATCGTGATCACGCGCGACGCGCGCGAGGCCGTGGAGATCACCGACCTGATCGCCCCCGAGCACTTGCACATCGCCACCGAGAACGCCGAGGAACTGCTCAAACAGATTCACAACGCCGGCGCGACCTTCCTTGGCAACTACAGCCCCGTGGCGGCCGGCGACTATGCGGCCGGTCCCTCGCACGTTCTGCCCACCAGCGGCACGGCCCGCTTCGCCAGCGGCCTCTCGGCCAACCACTTCCTCCGCGGCCACAGCGTGATCGCTCTCACACGCGACGGGCTGGCCCAACTGCAGCCCGACATTCAGAAGCTGGCCGACGTGGAAGGGCTTACCGCCCACCGCTCGAGCGTCGACATTCGCCTCGACTAGCGATTGGTGCCCGTAGTTTGGGTTCGACCCGCTACGCGCAGCGCGAACAGGGCCGTGGGCGCCGCGGCGTCGTTTGCCCTGTGGGTCTTTACGCCCGGCGAGAATTTGGTTTACTGGGGGCGTTGACGGATTCTTCGCCGGCCGGCCCGCCGCCAGTTCTGCGGCGCGAGCAAGACGCACTTCCAGGTTGATCGCCGCTGATGGCCACTCTTACGCCGCAACGCGGTCGCTCCCGCGGCGCCGCGAATACCCCCTCGACCAACGGTCATGGGCAGATTCAGGTCGAACCGCTGATCGCCGACTGGCCGCAGTGGCAGCAAACGCTCGCCACGCGCCGCCGCCCCAAAAGCTGGGCATCCGTCATTGGCGATAGCGCGGCCCTGTCGTGGGGACGCGCCAATTTCGTGGAAACGTTTGACAGCCTGGCCGCCGAACTCGCGGTGGAAAAACTAGCCGCGTGGAATGCGGCACCGCCGCAAGAGCACGCGACTGAAGAAGCGGTCAGCGGCCTGCAAGCGGCGGTCAGCCTCGCCGTCCTGGCCCAGCACGCAGCGGCCGAGGTTTGGCAGGCGGCCCTACGGAAATTGCTCGCGACGTGCCAAGACGCCCGAGCCCTCGAGCCTGGCGTAGCGCAGGCTTTGGCGGCCGCTGAGTTGCCGCTCGTGCTCGTGCAGGCATTTCCTGAGTTGCCGGTCTGCGCGGAACTGGCCGGACCCGCGATTCAGGAACTCGACCGCAGCCTAGCGGCCGTGCTCGACCCCCGCGGCACGCCAGCCGCCGTGTGGTGGAACGAACTGCCCGCGCTCGTGGCCAGTTGGACGCGGGTGCGCAAGCTGACCGCGGCGCTGGGACTCGCTTGGCCGACCGATGCCGAGGCGCGGTGGCGGGCGCTGCTGCCGCAATTGGTGCGGCTGATCAAGCCGAACCACCAACAGACGGTGACCGGATTTATTTGGTCCAGAGAGCTGCTCGAGGCGCTGATTACCTCGACGCCGAGCGCCCGCAGTCAACGCATCGCACGGGAGAACTGGAATCTCGATCCGGCGGAGGCCAGCGGCCGGCCGCTGAGCGCGATCTCAGCCGCGCATGCCGCCGAGGACTTGCGGTGCGCGGTGCTCTGGTCCGACTGGTCGCCGCGAGCGCCGCGCTTGGCCGTCGCCTATTCCGATCGCGCATGCCGCCTGGACGTGTCGGTGGGCGGCGTGACGCTCCTGCGTGGCGCGGCGAACCCGCTGATCAAGATCGACCAGCAGCCGCTCGCCATCGACTCGGACTGGGAGCAAATCTGCTGGCAGTCGGACGCCGACGTGGATTACCTCGAACTCGAGGTCGACCTCACGTCGGGCTGGCGCTTGCAGCGGCATTTGTTCCTGGCGCGCGAAGACCGCCTTCTGCTCGTGGCCGACGCGCTGCTCGGCGAACAAGCGGCCCTGCTCGAATACGAATTGCCGCTGCCGCTCGCGGATGCCGAGTTTGAGCCGGCGAAGGAAACGACCGAAGGTTGGCTGACCGCCAAGCGACGGCAATTCTCGGTGGTGCCGCTCGCGCTGCCGGAATGGCAATCGGCCTCACGCGGCGGCCGCCTGACTGCGCAGCCGGGTACGCTACGACACACGCTCTCGGCGCACGGCCGCACTCTGTTTGCGCCCCTCTTGGTCGATCTCGATACCACGCGCAGCCGGCAACCGCTGACGTGGCGGCAACTCACCGTGGCCGAGACGCGGGTGATTCAAAAACCCGACGTGGCCGTGGGCTATCGTGCCCAACTTGGCCGCCAGCAATGGATTGTTTATCGCTCGCTTGGTGAGCGGGCGAATCGCACGTTGCTCGGACACAACACGGCCTACGAGTTCGTGGTCGCGCGGTTTCTGCGGACTGGGCACGTCGACACGCTCTTGCAGATCGAATAACGCCGCTAGCACGCTTTTTCAACTGCCCATTTGGCCTCGGCATGGAAGCTGCCATATAATTGCCTTCGGCATCGTTGAAAGGGCAATTCTGTGTGGGCAACTTAGGAGGTGTCGTATGTCGTGGAAGACTCTAACGGCTGCTGTGCTCGCGGTTGTGTTCGTTGGCAGTGCGAGCTCCGTGGCGCAGGCTCAGTACGTCGACTACTGGGGCTGGTCGCCGAGCGCGAGCGTCGTCACGGCTTACAGCCCCGTCGCTGGCTATAGCCCGGTCACGGTGTACTCGCCTCCGACGACCAACTACAGCTACTACGCGCCGGCCACCACCTACTCGCCCACGACGGCATACAGCCCGGTCACTTCGGGCAGCCCGGTTGTGACCTACAGTCCCGTCACAACCTACTCGCCAGCGGTCAGCGCCTATTCGCCGGTGACGACGTACTCGCCCGTCACCACCTACTCTCCGGTGACGACCTATTCGCCGGCGGTCACCACCTACACTCCGTACGGCGTGTACCAGCCGGCCGTGACCTACGGCTCGCCGGTCGTGGTGCGCAGCCGCGTGCAGTACGTGCCGGGGCAGCCGGTGCGCAACTTCTTCCGCGCGATCACGCCGTAGTGGGCTCGGCTTCACTCCACGTATAAGACTCTGCTTCGGCCACGCCGAGAATCGTCACCGATTCCGGCGGGGCCGACAGCAGGTTGTCTTGTACGCGTACGCCAGGCTGGGACGCCAGCAGTACGAGGTTCGACCGGCCTGGCTTGAGCGCGATGTCTTGCGCTTGCAGGTCGAAATTGCAGACCACGGTCACGGGGCCGCGCTCGATCACTAGCCACTTGGCTTCCTCGTTGAAGCGGGTATCGACCAGATCGAGCCGGCCGTTGGTGAGCGCGGCCATGCGGCGGCGGATGTCGATCAACCGCCGATACCAGCCGATCATCGCGCGGCCGGGGCGCGCTTGCGTTTCTTCCCAGCGAAGCTTCGACCGCGCGAACGTGGCCGGGTCGCTCGGGTCTGGCAGCGGCTGATCGCTCGAGACGAAGGCCGCGAACTCACGCTGCCTGCCTTCGTGAACGGCGCGGTTCAGGCCGGCGTCCAGAAAGCTCACGAAGTATTGAAACGGTGAGGAGGCGCTCCATTCCTCGCCCATGAACAGCAGCGGAATGAAGGGGCTCGTGAGCACGAGCGCCGCGCCGATTCGCTCGCGGGCCGCGTTCGCCAGGTGACACATCCGGTCCCCTTGCGCGCGGTTGCCGAGTTGATCGTGATTCTGCGCGTAGGCCAGGAAGCGGTGGCCCGAGAGACCGTCGGTGGGGCGGCCGTGGCGACGGCGGCGGTAGGCCGAATGCCGCCCGGCGTACACATACGGCTGCTGAAACGCCGTGGCCAAGTCGGCGATCGCTCCGAAGTCGGAGTAATAGCCGACTCTTTCACCGGTGAGCACGGCGTGCAGCGCGTGATGGAAGTCGTCGCTCCACTGAGCATGCAGCCCGAATCCGCCGATCTCCCAAGGACGAACCACGCGTGGATCGTTCTTGTCGCTTTCGGCGATCAAAACCAGGTGCCTGCCGAGATGCGCCTCGAGCTCGGCGACCTCGGTGGCCAACTGCTCGAGAAACGGCACGGCCGAGGTGTCGATCATCGCATGCACGGCGTCGAGCCGCAGGCCATCGACGTGATAGTCGCGCAGCCACATGAGCGCGTTATCGCAGAAGAAGCGGCGAACCTCGTCGCTCTCGGCGGCGTCCAGATTTACAGCCGGGCCCCAGGGGGTTTTGTGGCGATCGGTGAAGTACGGGCCGAACTGGCCCAAGTAGTTGCCCATCGGCCCCAGATGGTTGTAGACCACGTCGACGAGCACAGCCAAGCCGCGTGCATGGCAGGCGTCGACCAGTCGCTTGAGTCCCTCAGGGCCGCCGTAGGCGTGATGCGGAGCAAAGAGATCGACGCCGTCGTAGCCCCAACCACGATCTCCCTCGAACTCCGCCAGCGGCATGAGCTGCAGATGCGTGACGCCGAGCGCTGCCAAGTGCGGCAGCCGCTCGATCACTGCGTCGAAGGTGCCTTTGGCCGTGAAGGTGCCCACGTGGAGTTCGTAGATCACCGCGGCCGGCAGCGGAGGGGCTTGCCAGCGCTCGTCGGTCCAGCGGAACGCGCGGTGGTCGACGACGCGGGAGAATTCGTGAACGCCGCCGGGCTGCCACGCCGAGCGCGGGTCAGGCAGGGGACGCCCGCCGTCGATGCTGTAGGCGTAGTCGAGCCCCGAGGTGCGTGGATGGTCGACGCGCCACCAGCCATCGTCGCCACGCTTCATCGCCTGTCGGCTATCGCGCAAAACCAAGTCGACCGACGCAGCGTAGGGGGCCCAAACAGAAAACATCGATACGGCGGCCTCGAGATGCAGGGGAACGGAGAAGTTGCCGCGTTCTCGCTGCAACAATCGGGCCCGACGGGGACGGGCAAAACGACGGGATCTGCTGGGGGCTCACTGCGTTCGACCCCAGGCACCCACCCTTCGAGCGCACACGCTAGTGACGCGTTCGGCCGGCGGTGAGCGCTAGCGGCCTTCGCGGAAGGCGTCGAAGTAGTTTTGGGCGTGTTCGCGGCGATTGCGGGGCAGCCGCTGATTCGTGAGCGGATCGGCCGAGTCGCCGGCGGCCTCGGTGAACTCGCTGCGAATCTCTTGCAGCACTTGGCCCTTGAGGTTCGGCCCTTCGGCTTCGCCGGTCGTCACCTGCGGGCCTTGCGCGGCGTTCGCACGGACCTGTGAGTCGTAGTTGTTGGTTTTGAGCGGGTCTTGCTTGGGACCGACTCCCCCTTGGCCGCGGCCGATGCCTTTGCCCAGGCCCGTGCCCTTGCCGCCTTTGCCGTTGCTGTTGCCATTGCAGGCCGAGCAGCCGGCGCCGTTGCAGGCGCTGCAGCCCATGGCGTTCTTGGCGTCCATCATCTGCTGGAGCGCCTGATCGAGCATCGCCAGCTCGCTCATTTGCTTGTCGAGCTGGCCCAATTCGCTAGCGAGAGCGGCGAGCGCTTCTTGAGCCTGCTGACCTTGGCCCTGCTGCATGCACTTCGAGCACTCGCCAAGCTTCGAAGCCATTTTCTGCATCTTCTGCATGGCCTGCGACTGGCCGGCCATCTTGTCGAGCTGTTCTTGCAGCTTGCTGGCTTGAGCGAGCTGACCCGATTTCTGCAGTTGCTTGATCTGCTCGGCGAGTTGCTGTTTTTGCTGCTCGTGCTTAGCGGCCATCTCCTGCAGCTTCTGCTCGACCTTGGCAAGCTGCTTGGCCAGTTCGGCTTTTTGTTGATCGCTTAAGTTGCCGCTGGCGAGCTGCTCCTTCAGCTTTTCGACTTCCTTGAGCGCTTGCTGAAAGTCGCCCGTTCGGAGCGCCTGAGCCAAGCGATCGCTCGAGTCCTGCTCGAGACCCTTGAGTTGGCTGAGCTGCTCCTTGAGCTTCTCGCCGCCGCCGAGCTTCTCGCGGCGCTCTTCGAGCTGCTTGGCCAGCTCATTGAGATCGACGAGCGCCTTCTTGCGGTCGGCGCCCTCCTTCTTTGCCAGCTTCTTGGTCCCTTCTTCGATCTTCTTGAGCTCGCCTTCGACCTCGTCGAGCCCCTTCGCGGCGGCTTCCTTGCGGGTCTCGGCCAGCTTCTTCTGCAGCTCCTCGGCCGACTTCTTCACCTCGGCCGGCGTGGCATTGGTCGCGGCCACCTGCGACTCGGTGCCGCGTTGGCCGACAAAGAAGCCAATCACGAAGGCCACGACGGCTGGCGCAAGCGGGAGCAGCGCGCGCCGCGTGGGGCGCACACGGAACTGCTCGCCCACATCGAGCTGCGACACCTTCTTGAGGGTGTCGGACATGAGCGCTTGGCCGACCGGCGTCTCGAGTTCTTCCGGCCGCAAGGCGAGCGCGCTCGACACCCGTTCACGCAGGCCGAAGCGGCGGTCGAGCTCGATCGCCGCCTCGAGCGAGGTGCGGGCTTTGTAAATAGTCCAGGCGATCGCCGATAACAAGGCGACCCCGACCGCGCCGGCAAGCCAGGCGATGGTCCAGCCGCGATCAGCGATGCCCGGAATCGGCCAGAGCTTGTTCACGGCAATCGCCGTCGCTGCGATCAGCAGCAAGAAAAACAGGCAGGCCGTCAGGTGAGCGCCGAACTGCTCGAGCACCAACCTGCGTCGTGCCCGGCTAACCTGCTTGCGAAGGTCGTTCATGATCGCGCGACTCCTGCCTTGGCAAAGGAAGAGAATACCGCTCTTAAGGGCAATCCTGCCCCCCCCTGATTCTACGACAATGGGCTACTGGCGACCACAGGGAGAGACATCGCGGCCGACTCGCTATGCAGGCGCTCGCGAACGGCAGAAGGCGATCTTGATGTAATTTGACTTTGTTCGCAAATATGCGAACATTGGTAAGCGGAGGTTTAGGCGATGCCGCCGACACAGTTGGTGCTGTTCCTCGAGGACGATGGCGCGGTTTCGTTTCTTGATTGGTTCGACGGCTTGCCTGAGAAGGTGCAGGACAAATGCCGCGTGCGGCTGGAACGATAGGTCACGAATTGCGGCGTCCCGAAGCCGATTTTCTCCGGGATGGTATCTACGAGTTGCGAGTCGGTTTTCGCGGTCAGAATTACCGGATGCTGTACTTTTTCCACGGCCAGTCCATAGCAATCGTCTCTCATGGATTGGTCAAGGAGCGCCGAGTGCCGCCAGGAGAGATCGAGGCAGCGCTCAGTAGGAAGCAAAGGTTCGAGGCCAATCCGCAAAGGCACACGTACGCGGAGTGAATCGATGTCGAGCAAGAAACCGAAGACCGCCGATGCCCTCGAGATCATCGATCGCCGGTACTATCAAGGCCGACCCGACCGCCAGGCAGCGCTCGCCGAAGCGGCGGCCAACGACGAGATCGCGCGGAAGATTCGTGAGCTGCGCGCAAGCGCCGGCCTATCGCAAAGGCGACTGGCCGAGCTCGTCGACACCACGGCGTCGGTGATCTGTCGCTTAGAAGATGCCGACTACGATGGGCATTCGCTGGCGATGCTAAGGCGCATTGCGGCGGTCCTTGATCAGCGACTCGAAATCAACTTCGTGCCGATTTCTTCCGCCGGCACTGAACCTCGAGCGAATTGATCGATTTCGCCGCGTACGAACGGGCCGCGCGGCGTCGATGAACCCATTTGAGCTGAGCGCCAGCGGCGGGACGCCCCTATTTCTTCGCCGCCAGCGAATCCTCGAAGTGCCGCCGGGCGGCCTCGAGGGCTTCCGGCAGCCGCGCCGGGTGCTTGCCGCCGGCTTGGGCCAGGTCGCGGCGGCCGCCGCCGGAGCCGCCGACGATCGTGGCCACCGACTTTACCCAAGCGCCGGCGTCGAGTCCGCGGGTTTCCAAATCGCGGCTGATGCCGCCCACGAGCAGCACCTTGTCTTCGTCCTGACGGGTGCCGAGCATCACGGCGATCGGGCTCGCCTTTTGACGCAACTGGTCGATCAGGGCCCGCAGGTCGTTCGGACCAGCGGAGGGGGCTTCGGCCACGACCAGCTTCA
>JAESFN010001446.1_pt1 | contig 10195 bp, 8 predicted proteins | sample 9269411 | NCBI WGS metagenome assembly JAESFN01 (sample SAMN14505399, study PRJNA617100) | algae metagenome | isolation source: Iphinoe sp. HA4291-MV1 and co-occurring heterotrophs from trail next to... | place: USA: Maunawili Falls, Hawaii | collected 2009-07-25
TTCGATCCTTCCGATCGAGCGCGGTGACCATGGCCGCTTTTTCGTGCACCGGCATGGGTGAATCGGTATCCCCGGCCCTCGCGGTGAACCACTGAATACGCTATGCTCAGCACGGCATGGAGAGCCAGTCGGTTCTCTGTGTGTTGCGGGCAGAGATCGCCAACGAGCAGTAGCGGATGCTGCGATGCGAGATCAGCGCCATCCCAACAATGATCAGGTTGCTGCGCGGGCAATTGCCGCATTTCCGGCGGCTTTTCTAACTCGCGCGAGGCAGAGAACGCAAACGTAGGAGTCAGGATGGCCTCGTTACCGAGGACGCTAGCATCGGTGCCATTGAAGGTGGCGCAGGGTGTCGGCAAAGCGCTGAAAGATCCGCTAAAACCTGTACGCGACGTCCGCAATCTCTGGACAATGGACGACGAAGATCCCCAAGATTTTGGGGAAATGACACTGATGGAGCACCTCGACGAACTGAGGTCTCGATTGGTGAAGTCGTGTTACGCGTTTGCCCCGTCATTTATCATCGGTGTCCTCCTCGCTGGTCCACTCCTTCGCTATATGGCGAAGGCTTCGAAGACCGAGGGAGGGTTCCAGGTTCTCAATCCGACTGACGGCTTCACCACCTATATGAAGATGGGGCTGTACATCGGATTTACGATCGCGTTTCCGGTGATTTTTTATCAAATCTTCGCCTTCATATCTCCGGGTATGACGCGTAAGGAAAAGCGGTATGTGCTCATGTCACTGCCGTTTGCCACCTTCATGTTCTTACTCGGCGTGGCCTTCGCCTTCTTCATCGCGGCCCCACGCGCGTTTGACTTCCTTTCGAAATTCGGAGGAAGCATCTTCAAATGGGAACTCGTCGCGGAGCAAACAATCACCTTCTACCTAACGTTAATGTTAGGTATGGGCATCGCGTTTGAGTTACCGTTAGCCATGTTTATGTTAGCGAAGTTACGCATCGTCAGCGCTAAAAAGCAGAAGAGTATGTGGCGATTCGCGATCATTTTGATCATGATCGCGGCGGCGGTTATCACCCCCACACCCGACCCGTTCAATATGTCGATCGTCGCTGCGCCACTCTTCTTGCTCTATGGATTCGGACTCTTCCTCGCCGGGCGTGTTCCCGAAAAGGACAAAGACCTCGAAGTGAAGCCTGCCGGATAGCAAGGACGCTCACAGAGCGAGCCTAGATACCGAAATCAACAAGAAACCCCGGGGGCATTGCTCCCGGGGTTTCTTGTTGTGTGTCCCCGCTCTGGCCGCGCGGCTTACCCCTGCTTTCGCCGAACTCGGAGCGATTTAGCAGAGGCCCATAAGGTTGCCGGGAAATAGCAATCCCCTCTCTCCCGTCGTAGCGGGAGAGGGGGGGATTGCGGTTGCGGATACGTGCTTAGGTGCCGCGGATGTAGCGCTGGAAGAAGATCGTTAGACCGAAGCAGGCCAGCGCGATCGCTACGCCCCAACCTGCATCGCGAGATGCCAGGACGAGCGCATCGAGGAGGGATACTCCCGCGATCAAGCGACCGATCGCACCGCCGATGCTGCGCTTCGCCGGCACGTATACGAACGACAGGCAATAGCCGATCCAGACGATGAAGACGAGAACGATGCTGTCCGTCAAAAGCGAGGGGTTATCAACCGCCGCCACGACAACGCCGGGGAAGAGTGCGACAACCGGCCAATATCGAGTCAGACTCGGGCCGTGCTCGGTTTTCGCGATCGAGGTCAACCCGGCTATGTAAAAGAGCATCACCGCGCACCAGATCGCGAGTCGCCAGGTGATATCGCCGGAATAGGCGAGAAACGCGACTACGTAGACGAGAACCCGCGTCGTGCCCATGATGAACGGGCCGACCGGGTTGCCTTTGTGCCACGCATCGTAAAGCGCGATAGCGCCAATCAGCACCAGACCGGCAATGAACGCGCGCGTTCCCGCCGGAATGAGCAGCGCCTGCCCTGCGACGAAGAGTGCGATAGCGACTGCGATCGCCTCGCTCCGGGCGACAGCACCGGATGGCAGCGGGCGTTCGGAGCGTTGCTGGCGGTCGATCTCGTAATCGAGGATGTCGTTGAGGTACATCCCGCCGGTGTAGAAAAGCACCATCGCGATCGCAACGCAAACGACTTTCGCATCCCAGGTCAGCGCGGTCGCCAGCACTGTACCGGCCAGCACATTGCTGATCACGGTCGGGCTGTTGGAAATGCGCGCGATGCGCAGGTGATCGCGCAGGCGCCGTTTCACCGAGCCGGAGGATGGCAACGCGGCGTCAGGCGAAACCATCGAGCACCCACTGGTACTCGCGCGCGATCGACGCGGCGAGATCCTGCTTCATGCCCGCGGGCAACACATCCCAGGTGTAGGTTTCGATTTCGAGCTGATCGGTGAATTCCTGCTCCTTCACCAGACCGAGCACCTCGGTGATCATCTCCTGCGTGGAGCCAAACGACGCGTAATCACCGATGAAGATCGGCACATGGAAGTGAATGCGCCACTCCTCGGCGTTCACATCCGTGATCTCCGGCAGCGCTTTGTAGAGATCGGGGTAGCGCGTCAGCGAGCTATCGCTATTGCGCTGCACCACCTGGTGGAGATAGGTCGATTCATCGAATGGCCGCAGTGCCGATGCCATCGCGGCGCGATCGTGATCACCGAAGAGCACGCTAATCGCCGAGCTCACCTGAATCTTGCCGACCTTGATTCCAAGCCCGGCGAAGCGATCGAGCAGCTCAGCTGGATTCTCGTAACCCATTGCAACGTGGCAGGTATCGAAGCACACGCGAATGTGATCGAGCAACAGCTCGCGCGCCTCCTCCTCGCCTACCCCGAATTTCGCCGCGATCTGGGGGATGCCGAGCGGGAGCAACCAACGCTGGTAGTACTCAATCAACTCCGCGCAGTCGCCGAGCAAACCGTCAGGTTCGGGCTCGATATCGAGGTGGATGAGCTGTCCTGACTCCTGCTTGAGCCGGATCAGGCGCTCAGCGATCTTCAGCACATTGCGGGTCTGCAACTCCCACGCAGCGTCGTCGTCGGCAGCAACCCAGCTTTTGTACGAGAGCGGGCTCGTCGAGATGCCTCCGTCCATCCCCTCGGGGAGCACGCGGGCGAGAATCTTGATCAGGCGTAGGGTGTAGGCCACCCGCTCGTCCTCGCGCCAATCGGGAGCGTGAACGTATTCCTTCACCGCCGTCTGATGAAACTGCCCATAGGGGAACCCGTTCATCGTAGCGACGTACAACCCGTTCTCGGTCAGCCAGTTCGCGAAACACTCGAGTTCGGTCCCCTCGACCAGTTCGAGACTGTCGACTCCGGAAAGCCGCAGCCCGATGCCGAACGGGCGATCGGGAGCGAAGCGCGCCTTCAGCTCTGGCGCGTAGCGCTTCAGATTCTTGAAAACGTCCACCCAGGAGCCTCCCGGGTGGACGTTGGTGCAATAGGTCAGTTGAAAGCGATCGTCCGCAGCGATGCGCACGCACGACTCCTTTTGCTTAATCGGCGATAGCGGCCTCACGCAGCGGTTTGAACGCGAAGCGTGGCGACTGCCCGAGGAATTTGCACGGGTTATCCCACACAATCTCGTTGATCAGCTCCTCGCTGTGACCGCGGCGGCGCATTTCGAAACCGAACTGCGGGATCGCCAGCGGCGCGCTGGCTCCCCAGTCGCAGGCCGAGGCGACACAGATGCGCTCGGTACCGTAGCGCTCGAACACATCGATCGCTCGTCCCGGCGCGACTTTCGTGACGGGATAGAGGGTCAAGCCGGTCCAGAAGCCGTTGCCGAGGATCATCTCGATTGTGTGCTCTTCGGCGTGATCGATCATCACGCGCCCGGGATCGATGCGGCCGTTCGCGGCCAGCGTATCGACGATGACCTTGGTTCCCTTCCACTTGTCCTCGAGGTGAGGCGTGTGGATGTGGATCAGCTGGTTATGCTCCAGCGCAAGCTCGACGTGATCTTTGAACGTTTCCAGCTCGTTGACCGTGACGCGGTTGAGCCCAATTTCGCCGATGCCGAGCACATTCGGTTTCTCAAGAAATTCCGGAATGATTTTCAGCACTTGCTTCGTCAGCTCGCGATCCTCGCCCTCTTTCGGGTTGAGGCAGAGCCAGGTGTAGTGGGTGATGCCGTACTGCGCGGCGCGTTTCGGCTCGAAATCGGTCAGGTGATCGAAGTAGTCGGCGAATACATCGGCCGAGCGGCGGTCGTAGCCCGCCCAGAAGGCCGGCTCAGTGAGCGCTTTGCAGCCGGAGAGCGCCATCGCGTAGTAATCGTCGGTCGTGCGCGACACCATGTGCGCGTGAAGATCGATGTACTGCATTAGTTTTGCTCCTGCTGGCGAATCGAGGCGCCGTAGGCGGCCTTGCGATCGAGCGACGGCAACAGCTCAGTGTTCTGATCGCTGAAGATCATTTCCACCCGCTCAACCCGACCCGGAGCCGCCGAGATCAGCTCGCGCAGCGACTCGCGGAACGCGGCGATGCGGAAATCTTGCTCAGCGTTCTTATCGACGGAGCGCTCGAACCGGTCGAGAAACGCCGCGAGATCGAGCACCTTGACGCGGTGCTCCATGAAATACTCGTCAATCAGCTGTTGCTGAGACAGCGGGCAGGTGTTCTCGTACGACGCCATGAATTTCCTCCTGTGTCGCGGCTTCGCTGGTTCGCCGCAACAACGCCATCGCTTCGATCATGAGCTCTTCGTCAATTTCATGTACCTCGACGCCTTGACCGATGGCGCGAAGCAGCATGATTGTCAGTTCACCCCCAAGGTGTTCGCGGAATTCGTTCAGGCCCTGCAGCACGCAGGCGGGCGAGCTCCGCTCCACGAGAGATGCCTCAAGTTCCGGCGCATACGTCGGCAGGCCGACCCCACGGAAAAGCCCGAGGATACGCGCCAGATCGCTGCTCTCCAGCATTCCAGCGAGAAATGCATATGTGGAGTCGAGCGAAATCCCGACTGCCACGGCCTCACCGTGCCGCCAGGAATAGTTCGAGATTTGCTCCAGTTTGTGGGCCGACCAGTGACCGAAATCGAGCGGGCGGGACGAACCGAACTCGAAGGGATCGCCACTGGTGGCAATGTGGTTGAGGTGCAATTCGGCGCAACGGTAGATCAGCCACCGCATCGCCGCTTCGTCGCGATCGGCGAGCGCGGCGGCGTTGGTTTCAAGAAACTCGAAGAACGAGACATCCTTGAGTAGCGCCACCTTCACCGCCTCGGCGATACCGCCACGCCAGTCGCGATCGGGGATCCGGCGCAGCAGCGCGAGATCGTTGATCACCGCCACCGGCGGGACGAAGGTGCCAAGGAAATTCTTCTTGCCGAAGGCGTTGATCCCGTTTTTGACCCCAACCCCGGAGTCATTCTGCGAGAGCACCGTGGTTGGTACGCGAACCAGGCGAATACCACGATGCGCGGTTGCCGCGGCGAATCCGGCCATATCGAGCACGGCGCCGCCGCCAACCACGATTACGTATTCGTGCCGGTCGATCCCGCCGTTATTGATCGCCCGCTGAATTTCGGCGACAAAGCGCGGATCGTTTTTCACCTGCTCGCCACCCGGCACGATGAGCGGGGGCTGCACCAATCGGTGCGTCGCAGCGTGAAGCTGGAAAAAGCGCTCGATACTGCGGGAGAGCTCGGGATTGGCGCCGGCTACTCCGTCATCGAGCACAACGAGCACCTTCACCTGCCGGCCGGGGACACTCGGCTGGCAGGTAGAGGTAAGCAGCGGATTGTCGAGAGAGAAGAGGTCTGTTGTGAAAGAAACGGTGTACCGGTACGAGACCTCGACTACTTGCTGGATCGGTTCCAGCGCGCGCTGTTCCATCACACCGCTCTTCGTTGCGACATTGCGAAACCAAGGCCCGCCACGGACGAAGCGGCAGACGCTGCGCTTCAAAATTTGGAGCGCAAAGTAAATTCTGTTACCTCGCAGATTAGCACAGGAGGTCGATATCTCGTGTGGTTAACGATCGATTTCGAGCATTCCCGCTGAAGCAAATTCCCGCGACAGAGCTGAGCTCAGTCGTCGAGGCCCCCGCCACCCTGAACCGGGTGCAGATGTAACTCTTGATCTTGGGATAGACCGTGGTGATAGGAACTGTTCGCAGCGATTTCGTGATGCTGGTGCCGCTCGTATCGCCGGATGAAGCTCACGGCCAGAATCGCACCAGTGCTATCGGCGACGAGATCGCCGATCGTATCGCCCCAACCGTGCACACGTCCGGAGCCAAACACGACATCGCTCAGATACTCGTACGTCTCCCAGGCAATGCCGACAACCACGAAGCTGACGGCGATCGCCACCACTCCGCGGACAAACGGATCCCAGGCAATGACGCGTCGTTGCTTGAGAAACGCCAGCGCCTGATAGCCGCCCGCGGCAAATGCGGCGCCACTGGAGAAATGCACCACTTTGTCGTAGGGACCCCAGCGCTCGTACATATGCCCGGCGGTGCCAAGCGTATCAGCGAGCGTTGCGCCCACCACCACGGCATGCGTTTGCCAGGCCATGCCACCTTCTTTGGCAAACATGCCGTTGAAGAAGAGAACGACGAGCAGAGTCAGCGATGTTTGGGCGAGTTGATACCACCAGTAATCGGTGAAACCGGGATCGAGCAGCCGCCCGACGAACAGATAGACGACCACCCCGGCGAGACCGATGGTGGCCCAGCGAGCAGCGTCGTTTACACGCAGGGCATACTGCACATCATCAATGAAGTGCTTGACGGCGGAAGTACGAGATCTTCCATCATGCTGTCGCGTCGCCGGCATGATTTCTCCTCTCGGGGCTGTTTTCCATCGAGTGCGGGCTCACGGCACGAAGCCGAAGGTTCACCTACGGTACACCGCTCTCCTGGCCCGATGGAATCCGGCTACCCCCCATTTTTACTGAGCAACACTGCTCATCGATCACGACCCTTCCTCCACGGTAAAGGGCCATGGGTTCATCACTGAACCGTCTTAATGAGATGCGGGCGTCGCTGCAATTTGATCGGCACTCCCTCATCCCATTTCCGAAAGAAATGATAACCCGAATCAATATCCGGGTGCGTGCGTTCGCGTCTCCGCACTAATTCGGTCTCCCTGATGGTGGCATCCGGTTGCCGCAGCCGCGGGAATCGGTGATAGTCCGGTAGGCATGAAGACGAGGCAGTGTTAAGCGATCGGTCCTTGCATCGATGCGTCCGGAGAAAACTCAACGCTCGCGTCTCGCCGGGGCAGGGCGAGCGGTTCCAAGCTGGGCGCGAACCGTTGCCGTAGCTGCCGGGTTGCTCATCCTGCTGCTTGTGCCTCGCCTGGCTGATCTAGACGCTCTCGTTACCCCTGACGAACCCCTCTGGATCGCACGCTCGGCGAACTTCTACGAAGCACTGAAATCGGGGGATTTCGCGGCGACGTACCAGTACGTCCACCCCGGTGTCACGGTGATGTGGCTCGGCGCCTTCGGCTACGTCTGGCACATCCGGGGAATGCCCTACCTGATGGGCGATCAGCAACTTGGGGTTCGCCAGCGCGAAGTTCAGGATGTGCTGGAAGCGAACGGCTACTCGATTCTTGACGTGCTCGTTCAGCTGCGGCAGATCGAAATCATTGCCTCAGCGCTCGTTGTCATCGCGCTTTTTCTGTGCCTGACCAAGATCACCGAGTTCTGGGCCGCGGCGGCTGCAATCGCATTTCTCGCGCTCGATCCGCTGCACATCGGATTCACGCGGTTGCTGCATCTCGACGGGCTCTCGGCGAATTTGGCGCTACTCGCCATCGTTGCCTATGCCTGGTTTCTTGCGTCGAAAAACCGGCTCGCGCTGCTCACGACCGCGGTAGCGACCGGGCTCGCGTGCTTGACGCGCTCGGCTAATGCGGTGCTGCCGTTCTTTTTCGCCGTCATGGCAGCGATCGACCTGGTTGCGGAACTACGTGTCAATCGCACGCAATGGCAGCGGGCAGTGCGCTCCCGCATCGTGCCGCTGATGATCATCGGTGTGCTGGCATTCGCAATAATCGTGGTGCTCTGGCCGGCGATGTGGGTTCATCCAATCGGTACCCTGCGAGCAGTGATCGAGGGCGGCCGCTCGCTCGCCGATAGTGGCGGCGAGGTTGACACCTTTTTCCGCGGCAAACCGACCGGCGCGCCGGGACCGCTGTACTACCCCGTTGTTTTGTTGCATCGTGTGGGTGCGCTCACCCTCATCGGGCTTGCCTTCGCACTGATTGCACTGGTGCGCCCGCGAGATTTCGGCGCCCGCTTCCCAGGGCGGCTCGCCCTCTATTTGCTGATATTCGCGCCAACCTACATCGCGATCCTTTCCCTGTCGGCGAAGAAACTCGATCGATACGTGCTGCCAGTAGTTGTGGGGCTCGATCTCGTAGCTGGTATCGCCTGGGTCACAGCGATTCTCTGGATTTTGAGCCAGCTAAAGGTGCTTCGGCCGCAGGCTACACGCATCGCAGCGACGGGGCTTGTAGTGATCGTGCTGCTCGGGCAGGCGAGCTATGCCGAGCGGTTTCGCCCGTTCTACATCGATGCCGTTACACCCCTCTTCGGTGGTGTGAGTGGAGCACAGGGCGATTTTGCCTATACCTGGGGTGAAGGCGGGAAGGAGATTGCCGAGGCGCTGATGACCATCCCGGGTATCGAGCAGTCGACGGTGATGGCGGGCGTGGTCGAAAAAACGATCGATTACTACCTCCCCTTCCGGCTCAATCGGCCCGAATATGGGAGCAATCTCCGCGTTGCCGCGGTCTGGATGAGTACCGATTACGTGGTGTTGACCTATCAGGAAATCACGAACCGGCTCTACCCGGATGGCGTGCTCGACTGGTTTGCCACACAAACACCGATTCGGGTCGTTGAAGGGCCGCACCGGCTATTCGCGAACATCTACGACATTCGCGCTGTCCCACCGCCCGATGCCTATTACTCGAACGTTCCCAAAGTTACCTGGGATGGGGTCGGCACGGTTCTGGCAGCGCGATTTCCGGAATCGCGCCGGGTCGGGGTCGACGCGGTTTCCGTCACCCTGCTCGTCGACGCCGTGGCCAGCGGTACGGAGGTTACGGTTTCCGGTCGCCTGGTTGATGAGAGCGGCGTGACCGCATACGAAACGACGAACGTTGTCACGGTAGCGCCCGGCGCGGACGGCATTGCATCGCTCTCGTTCAAATTTGCGGTTCCGCCGGATCTCAAACCTGGGCGATACCGTGTGCAGTATCAGTTGCTCAACCCGGCGACGGCGGCGCCGTTCGCCGCCACCGACGCGATCACGAACCAACCGGTCACCGACTACGTGCTGATCGGCACGACCCTGATCCGGCCCGCGGCGACCTCGCAGTAGCGCGATTAGTCGATGGCGATCTGATCGGCCAGCGATTTCTCATCCGCTGGCCTAACCGATACCGTGCGTTCGTTGCGGTAGGTGACCATGCCGGGCCCCGCGCCTTTGATTTTGCGGACGTGACGGCGGCGGGCGATGTCGACTTCGACCTGCCCGCTGGTGCGTGACGAGCTGTAGTACGCCGCCAGGCGTGCCGCCGCTTCCAGCGTTTCCGGCTGTTCCTCAGCCGTTGGGTTGCGCCAGCGGACGATCACATGCGAGCCAGGCACCCCGCGCGCGTGCAACCAGGTGTCGTTTGGTCCCGCGATGGTGAAGGTGACCTCGTCGTTCTGGTTGCCGCTCCGCCCGATGTAGATCGCGTTGCCATCGGGATCGAGGAGTGGACGCATTCGTCGCGGTGGCGCGCTGCGATGCATCGATTTGCGACCTTTCGGCGTCGCCTGCGTTTGCTCGCGATAGCGGTCCCACTCGATCTGGAGCGTCTCCAGATCGGGAAACGTTTCCGCCTGCGTGATTTGCAAAACGAGTTGATCGAGATAGGCGATCTCGGTTTCGGTTGCCTCGATGCGCTCGGGGAGTTGATGACCGGCATCACGCCCACGGCGATACCGCTCAAAATAGGCCTGCGCATTCTCCTTGCCGCTGAGATCGGGATCGAGCGGAATGCGTTGTTCGTCGATCACCAACTCGGAGTCGCCCAGTTTGATCTGCCAGAGATAGGCGTAGATCAGATCGCCCCACTCGCGGAATTGCTCGCCGCCCGCTGCGCGCTCGGCCTCGTCTTGCATCGATTTGAGCCGCGCGGCCAGGCGCTCGCGTGCAGACTGGATGGACTCGATGGTCCGCCGTTTG
>JAESFN010001447.1_pt1 | contig 10183 bp, 8 predicted proteins | sample 9269411 | NCBI WGS metagenome assembly JAESFN01 (sample SAMN14505399, study PRJNA617100) | algae metagenome | isolation source: Iphinoe sp. HA4291-MV1 and co-occurring heterotrophs from trail next to... | place: USA: Maunawili Falls, Hawaii | collected 2009-07-25
GAGAAGTGCGTCCCGCCCGCGTCCCGCCACCGCTGCGCCCGCTTGGCCAGCCCCTCGACGCCGCCCTCGCCGATCTGGGCGATGTGGTGGCCGCCGAAGTCCGCGACCGGCCGCCCGAGTTCACCCACCCGCTCGCGCAGCCGGCCCCACGCCTCGATGGTGGAGTCGAGGGTGCCGACGAAGATGAAGCCGTCGCCCAGCCGCGCGGCCCGCTCGTGGGCGGCCGCGCCGAACCCGCCCAGCCAGATCGGGATCGACCGGGTCGGCTTCGGCAGCAGGGCGGCCCGGTCGACCCGGTCGAAGCGGCCGGTGAAGTCGACCACCGGCTCGGTGAACAGCTTGCGCAGCAGCTGGATCTGCTCGTCCTCCCGCGCGCCCCGGGTGCGGAAGTCCTGGCCCAGGGCGTCGTACTCCACCGTGTTCCACCCGACGCCCACGCCCAGGAACGCCAGCCGCTCACCGGACAGCAGATCCAGGTCGGCGGCTTGCCGGGCGACCAGCACGGTCTGCCGCTGGGGCAGGATCAGCACGCCGGTGGCGAACCGCAGCCGCTCGGTCCGCCCGGCCAGGTAGGCGAACAGGACCAGCGGATCGTGGAACGGGTCCCGCTCGGTATAGGGCCCGGTCAGCGGCGGCGACCGGTCGGCGTGCACGGCCCCGACCACGTGGTCGTAGGCGAGCAGGTGGTCGAAGCCCAGGTCCTCGGCGGCCTGGCCGATCAGCCGGACCGCGCCCGGGTCCCCGTTCAGTTCGATCTGCGGATAGACGACACCGATCTTCATGAAACCCACTGTGCCACTCGAAGACGGTGGATACCGCCCGGCCGCCGACGGTTGGCGGAAAGTGTGAAGATCGGAGTAGCGCTGGCCGCGAGCACCGACCCGGCCGTCACGCCCAACTACGTCGACGCGATCACCGACCTGGCCGCGGCGGCCGCGGCGGCGGGGCTGAGCTCGGCCCCGCGCCTACGTCGAGGCGCCGTACGGGATCCGCTACGAGCGGCCGGTCGCCCGGCTGCGCGAGTTCCTCACCGCCGTGCGCCCGGCCGTGACCGTCGGCCGTACCGAGTTCAGCGGCGAGCTGATCACCGCCGTCACCCCGGCCCCGATGGGCGGCAAGCTGCCGGGCGCGGACCCGGCGGTACCGGTGCTGGTCGCGGCGATGGGCCCGCAGGCGCTGCGGGTGAGCGGCGAGCTGGCCGACGGCATCCTGCCGTTCCTGGCCGGCCCGTCCGTGCTGGAGCGCCGGATCGTTCCCGCCGTCCGGGAAGCCGCCACCGGACGCCCCGAGCCCCGGGTCGTCGCGTTCGTCGCGGCGGTGGTCACCGACGACCCGGCCGGCGTGCGCGAGGCCGCCGCCGCGCAGATGGGGTTCTACGACGCGGTGCCCTCGTACGCCAAGGTGATCGCCGAGGAGGGCGTGTCCCGGGCCGCCGACCTGGTCCTGATCGGCGACGAGGAGACCGTCGCAGCCGGCCTGCGCCGCTACGCCGACGCCGGCGCCACCGAGATCGTCCTGACCCAGTCAGACCTCGGCGACGACACCGCCCGTCACCGGACGTGGGCGCTGGCCGGCGAGCTGGGCCGCCGGCTCCCGACCTAGCTCTCGACCAGACGGATGATCCCGTAGTCGAAGGCCTGCCGCCGGTAGATCACGCTGGGCCGGCCGTTCGCGGCGTCGACGAACAGGTAGAAGTCGTGCCCGAGCAGCTCCAGGTTGCCCAGCGCGTCGTTCACGCTCATCGGCTCGGCCGGGTGCGCCTTCTCCCGCACGATCCGCGCCGGACCGTCCACCGGGATCTCCTGCCGGGGCAGGTCATCGTCCTCGGCCCGGGTGGCTTCGACGGCCCCTTCGATGACCGGCTCGGCGGTGGCCTCGGCGACCGAGGTGGCCTCGGCGACCGAGGTGGGCCGGCTCAGCCCGTAGTGCACCTTGCGCCGGTCGTGCTGCCGGCGCAGCCGCTCCTCCAGCTTGTCCACCGCCTGCCCCAGCGCCGCGTGGAAGTCCGGGCCGGACGCCTCGGCGCGGACGGTGGAGCCGCCGCCCTTGCCGGTGATCTGCACCCGCTGGGCCGTCTTGGCCAGCCGAGGGTTCTCCTCGTGGTAGAGCTCGATCTCGTAGCGGATCGTGGTGCTGTCGTACCGTTCGACGTGGCTCATCTTCTCGTCGATGTGGGCTCGGAAGCGGTCCGAGACCTCGACGTTGCGGCCGGTCACGACGATGTCCATCGGGGCGTACCTCCCGTCCTTCGACGACCGCACCCGGGTCCGGGGAGCGGTCGGCCGAGACTTGCGATGGGCCAGCACTGTGCCAGTCCTCGGTGTCCGCCGCAGGGTCTAGCGTGGAGCTGTGGACCCGATGAGCGGCGCGGAGTTGCGGGCGGCCTGCCTGACGTTCGCCGGGGCGGGCGAGGAGTTCCCGTTCCACCCGTCGACCAGCGTGTTCAAGGTGGCCGGCAAGGTCTTCGCGATCAGCCCGCTGGCGGAGTCCCCGCTGCGGGTCAGCCTCAAGTGCGACCCGGACCTGGCCCTGACGCTGCGGGCCGGATACCCGGCAATCACCCCCGGCTACCACCTGAACAAGAAGCACTGGAACACCGTGCTGCTGGACGGCTCGGTGCCCGCCGGCCTGGTCCGGGACATGATCGAGGACTCCTACGACCTGGTGGTCGCCGGGCTGTCCCGGCGCCGTCAGGAGCAGCTCGGCTGGGTCGAGTTGGCCCGGGGCGAGCCGGACTAGAGTCGCGTCCGTGGCGATCTACGCGGACGACCTCGCGCCCGGCCAGGAGCTGCGGTTCTCCCGGCACCTGGTGTCCGAGGCGGAGATCATCGACTACGCGCGGCAGTGGGACCCGATCTTCATCCACATCGACCCGGCCGCCGCCCGGGCCGCCGGCCTGGGCGGGGTAATCGCCAGCGGGCTGCACACGATGGCGATCTACCAGCGGTTCGCCGTCGAGGTGCTCTGGTCGGACGTCGCCGGCGGGGCGGGCCGCTCGTTCGACATCGGCTTCCGGCGGCCGGTCCGGCCCGGCACCACGCTGACCGGCGGGGCCACGGTGCGCAGCGTGGAGCCGCGACCCGGGCGCGGCGACGCCGTGGTGCTCCTGCACGGTGAGCTCGTGGACGACGACGGCCAGGTGGTCCTCACCGTCGAGAACGAGTCGGTGCTGCCGCTGCGGCCGGGCGGGTCGTAGCGGCGGTCGGTAGCGTCCGAAGTCGTGGCGGTCACCGTCGTCGACTACGACCCGAGCTGGCCCGCCCGGTTCGAGGAACTGCGGGCCGAGTACGCGGGCGCCTTGGCCGCGGCCGGTGTCCCGGTGGTGGGTATCGAGCACGTGGGCAGCACCTCGGTGCCCGGTATGGCCGCGAAGCCGGTGATCGACGTCGACATCGTGGTCGCCGGGACGGAGGTGGCCGCCGCCGGCGACGTCCTGGTGGACCTGGGCTTCCGGCGTCTGGGCGACCTGGGCATCCCGGAGCGGTGGGCGTTCGCGGAGCCGGCCCGGCTGGCGCGCACCAACACCTACGTGGTGGTGGCGGGGTCCGAGGCGTTGCGGAACCACCTGGCGGTGCGCGACACGCTGCGTGCCGACGCAGGCCTGCGGGCCGAGTACAGCGCGGTGAAGAAGCGCGTCGGGCCGCTGGCGGCGGACGTCGACGACTACCTGCGGCTCAAGAGCGAAGTCGTCGCCCGGATCCTCGCCCGGTCGTGAGCGTCGTGCTCCGTTGGTCGACCTTGGCATGATCGGCGTTTCGGTGCGATAACGGACACTCAGCTTCCGTTTGTGCACCGAAACGCCGATCACCGGCTCGGCGTGGGGCGCAGTGCGCGGCTGCCCGCGCCGCCCCAGCTTCGAGGCCGTCGGTCAGGCCGGCCGAACCCGCCGCCGGGGAGCTTCGGCGGGTTCGGCCGTACCGTCCGCCCGCAGCGCCGCGACCAGGTCGCCCCGGGCCCGGGCCACCCGGGACCGGATCGTGCCGACCGGGCAGCCGCAGACCTCGGCGGCCTCCTCGTAGCTCAGGCCCGACACCTGGGTGAGCATGAACGCGGTGCGCCGGTCCGGGTGCAGCCGGTCCACCAGTGCCCGCAACGCCACCGCCTCGCCCAGCTCCCCGTACGCCGGCCGGGGCAGCTCCTCCTCCTCGGGGAAGGGATCGGTCCTCGGGCGGACCTTCGCCGCGCGCAGGTTGTCCGCCGCCACCCGCCGGGCGATGGACAGCAGCCAGGTCCGCACGCTCGACTCGGCCCGGAACCCGGGCAGCGACCGGAACGCCCGGGCGTAGGTCTCCTGCACCAGGTCCTCGGCCTCCGACCGGCTGCTCAGCGCGGCCAGCGTCCGCCAGAGCTGCTGGTAGGTGTGGTGCACCAGCTCGGTGGCGGCCGCCCGGTCGCCGTGCTGGGCCCGCCGGGCGAGCGCGGTCAGCGCCTCGGCGTCCGGCCGCGACGGGTGACGACCGTGCGCGGCCACCGCCGGCTTCACGACGACGCCTGGGGAGCGTGCGGGATCGGACTCACGGTGACGGGCCTTTCGGGTGGGAGAGCGTGACGGCGCGTGCGGCCGCGGCGACGGCGCGGCGGCGGGGGCGACCGGTCAGCGACAGCCGTGCGCGGTGCGCCGGCCGAGGTCTATCTCCCGGCGACGGGTGAGCAGGCGGGCCTGAGACACGTTCTCATCTTGGGTGAGTGACCCGATCGTGTCAAGCAGTGTGATATCGAACGCCGCAGGTCAGAGGCATCCAATTATGAGTCTTTCTCTTGACTTTCGGGCCTGGCTGGCCTAACGCGGGGTGAGCAGCACGATCGGGATGGCGCGCTCGGTCTTGCCCGCGTACTCGTCGTAGAGCGGGAAGATCCTCGCCATCAACGTCCACAGCGGCCCACGTTCGGCCGCCGACGCGACCCGGGCGTCGGCGGTGAACCGGTCGGGGCCGACCTGCACGCCCACGCTCGGCTCGGCCACCAGGTTCCCGAGCCAGGCCGGATCCTCGTCGGCCCCGCCCTTGGACGCGACGACCACGTAGGAGTCACCCGAGCGGCCGTAGATCAGGCAGGTGCGGCGCGGCCGACCGGTCCGCCGCCCGGTGGTGGCGAGCACCAGCGTGCGCACCCCGTCCCGCTCGTGCCCGTCGGTGCCGCCCGAGGCCAGGTAGGCGCGGGTGTGCTCGGCGACCCAGTCCCACTGCGAGTCGGTGGCGCGGTCCAGGTCCTCGGCGACGGCCATGGCGGTGATCCTTCCAGGTGTGCGTGCAACGTTCGTCCACCCTGGGACGGAGCCACCCGCCCGTTCTCGACACCATTTGCCACCGTCCGGCAGTGCTCAACCACCCGCTCGGTCTTCGCCTAGCCGCGCGGGGCGGTGGCTCGAAGGCCATCGGACGGATCTGCTGGTAGGCGGCGGTCACGGCCAGCAGCGCTCGTTCGTGACCATGGTAGGCGACCAGATGCAGTCCCTCTACGCTGATCGCGGATCAGATTGGCGCGACGCAACCTTAGGATTGAGAAACCTTAAATTCGGTGACTCCAGCCGATTTCATCAACCACTTCAGCGCACCTGTCGGAGTAGGCAATCCGACCAGTTCGATTTGAACCTGCAGAGTTCGATCGTCAAGGACGGTAGCATCCCACCAGAACCAGTCACGGTTTTCTGGCTGCAGCCAGTAGAGCCAGTCGCCCAGTGACCATTCGCTCGACTCCTCTTGCTTAATCTTCTCTTCTTCCGGCAACGTGCGCCAGCGGGCAATCTGATCGCGTATCTCCTGTTCAGGGAACTCAGGGGCGCAGCTGTCGACAAACCTCTTTGGGAGGAGGACTCTCCAACGCTCCATCTCCGGCCACGGGGGGCCGCCGCAATCGATGATCGCCAGCAATACCTCTCGAATGAGTTCAAGACTGGCGGAAGAATCTTCACACTTCATCAAGAAGTTAAGTAGTGTGACTCCAGTTGGCGACTCGCCTGGACGAGGTCCACCCAGCAGGTGGCGGCGTTCCTCGGAAGAGATCACCGCAATCCAATCTCACCGCTAAAAAGGGAACTTTGCGCCGCACCTCGCCAACAGTGAAGATCGCAACCTGAAGTCCGTCCTCCCAATATCGGTGTACGCGCCCTAGTTCATCTTGCTCTGCATGCGTTGGACCGTTAGTCGGTTGTAATCGAGCATCGCCAGGAAGTAGTCGTCGAAGGTCTCGAACCGCTCGACCTCGCTGCCTGCTAGCCAGATCACCATTCCAGGGTTACTTGTCGATCGTCGAGTCATGACGAACAGGTCGAGATCTTCCGTTGTCGCGGCAATTGGAATTAGCTCCCTCCGGGTGAATCCCCCGACGTCGAAAACGGCATCTTCGACGTAGCCGAGCATCTCCGAGGCATGGAGGCTGCGCTCGCCGAGAAGGTCGTGGGTTCCGAAGAGGTCGACGCTCTGGTAGAAGGCCGGCCAGCCGTCAGCGGCTGCAAGAAAATCCCGGTAACTCGGATCCAGCCGTTCCCCAAGCTGGGACTCTGAGGCGCTCAGCCTCTCCTCTGATGCGGCAATTGCAGGCAGTCGATACTCCCAGAGACCGTTGGCGTCCAGCTCCGCGATCTTCTGTTTGACCAGCACCAACTGCACGATGCGCTGCCGCCACTCCTCTGCTGTGGTCACGGTGGCGGCTCGAAGAGGAACTCAGTGGGCATGTGGCCGAGTGGGTACCGGCCAACCTGACCGCCCAGACTCATGTTCACTCGAGGCGATAGATCCATCCAGGCCCATGGTACTGGGTTACCGGTCCAGGTGGTGTCAGGCACATGACCTGCATGACCCCGATACGGCTCGCCTCGCCTGATTCCGGCTTTCCGCTCTTCCGCAGCGGCTTCGGACGCCGCCGCCCGAAGCGCACCAGAGGTCGATACCCGACCTGTCGGTGAGAGGGCACCGTTGGCGAGGGCATCGTTACATCCCTGGCAGTAGGCTTCGACCTGCGCAATCTCTTCCGGGCTAGCGCCGGGTGGCGTACGGAAAGTCACCGGACCCTTGGGGCTTGCCGCCGCCTTGCCAGGGCCAGCCAGGCGATCCCGGCCTTGGGCGATGAGTTCCAGGACTTCGGGGAGTTTCTCGGCGACCTCGTCGACTGTGGTGACGTCGCCGATGGAGCTGCTTGTGGGCGCGGTCGTGGTTCGTTGGTTGGGCTGCTGGGTGGGGCCGAGCAGGCCGTCGTAGGCGCCGGAGGTGTGTGCACTGGCGCTGCTGACGTCGTCCGAGGCCTGCCGCAGTGCGTCCGTGAGGTTGCCGAGCCAGGTCGAGGCGACGCCGAGCTCGTCGTGGCTACTGCCTTCTTGCGCCTGCCAGAGTCGCTGGGCGGCGTCTCCGAGGTTGTCTGCAGCTCCGCCGACGACCGACATCGGTGTCGGTTCGGCGTCCTGTGCGGCCGACCCCGGACCATCCACGGCTGGCAAGCCGAAGGGAATAGGAGCCGGGCCCGGCATCCTTTCGCCGAGCTTCCAGCGCCAACCCTTAAGCCAGTCACCAAGGGACAATCGGTCCTCGCCACCACGCTGGGCGAAGATCGGCGCGAGTGGGGCGTCGCCGATGGGCTGGCGGGCTGGGTCACGTGGCAGCAGCTTCGGGTCGACCGGAACGCCGATGGGCTGCCGCGAAGGGTCGCGGGGGAGCAGCTTCGGGACTACGGGAACACCGATCGGCTGGCGCTGTGGGTCGGTGATCTGCGGGGGCAGCGGGAATCGCGGTGTCGTGGGGAACAGCGGCCCCGCCGGGTTGGGGTTGCCGGCGGGTGCCAGGCCCGGGTTGAGGGGGACCACTTGGCCGGGGTTAAGGGGGACTTCCTGGCCGGGGGTGGTGGCGGAGGTCAGGCCGGGGTTGAGCGGGACCGTTTGGCCTGGGGTGAAGGGAGCGGTCCGGCCCGGGGTGAGCGGGACCGTTCGGCCGGGGCTGAGGGGGGTCAGTGGTGCGGGTTCAGGTGTGGTCTGTGGGCGGGCCGGCGCGATCACCCGGTCCCCGACGCGTGCTGGTGCACGGTCGCCGACCCGGGGGGCGAGCGGGCGGGCCGGTGCGGTTCTGGTGCCGGGGGTGGTGAGGGCTTGGGGCGAGCCGGGGCCGGCGGGTGTGGTGGCGCGAGCACCGGCGAGGGCGGGTTCGCGGTCCGAGCGTGGGGCGGTGACGCGTGCGCCGGGTCGGGTGCCGGCGGGTCCGCTGGGGCGGGTTCCGGCCCGGTCACCCGCACGGGGCCCGGTGGGCCCCGGGGTGGCGGCGCGGGACCCGGTCCCGCCGGGTGGAGCCGAGCTGTCGGGCCGGGTCAGCGTCCGGCCAGGTCCGGCCCCTCCGGTGGGTGGAGTGCTGGTGGAGGGTGGGCGCCCCGGGCCCAGCGGTGAGGGTCCCGGTGCGTTCGGGTTAGCCGTGGCCGGGCTGGCGCCGCCGGGCGGGGCCGCTCCTCGCGGGGTGTCGGAGCTCAGCGATGGGGTGGCGCGGGAGAGCGCGGCACCGTCCTGGGCGGCGTTCCCGACTCGTACACCGGTCTGGAGTTCGGCCAGCTTGGACACGACCCTGCCACTGAAGACAGCGGTCAGGCCCTCGAAGGTTCCGCGTCCGGCGGCTTCGGCGACGCCGCCGCTGCGGTAGGACTCCTCGATCGGAGACCAGAACGCGCGGCCCAGCGCTTTCGCGTTCTCCCCGATGTCGGGCCCGGCGCTGGGCGTGGGGTCGAAGGCCTCCGTCCAGGCCTGTTTCGCGGTGTCGGGGTCGACGAACCGTGCGAGAGCGTGCCCGACGCGGTCGCCGGTGTCCCACACACTCTGCGCGCCCTTGCCGAAGCCGTTGCTGAAATCGGCCGCGGCGATGGCGGCGTCGCGTCCGAAGGTGATGTCGGTGCGGGGTGCCCAGTCGGGTACGCGGGGTATCGCGTCGGCGAAGGACGCGTTGCTGGGGGTGATCTGGCTCGAGTCGAGGGCCTGTTGCTGGGCGTCGAGTACCTGGGTCGGTGTCACGCCCACGCCGCTGGGCGGGTTCTGTCCGGGCGGGAAGCCACCGTTGGGGCCCGGCGTTCTGGTGATGGCCGGGCCGGGACCCTCACCAGCTGTGCTGGTCGGGTTCGTCATGCCCGTGCCGACCAGCAGCCCACTGAGCGTCGCCTGTTGCTGGGCCTGCTGCCCGGCGCCCGGATCGACGGTGTTAAGCCCCGACAGGATGCCCTGCCCGGTGGCGTACGGCTCCAGTCCCGGGGGACCGCGGGGAGCGGCGGCGGAGAGCGTGGGATCTGGGATGCCGTCGGCCGGCTTCGAGGTGGCCGTCTGACCGTTCTGGGTGGGGGTGACCAGCGGGCTCATCGACACTACGCCGGGGGCGGGGGCGCCGGGGCCGGCGCCGGGTCCGCCGCCGGGGGCGGTGTTGGCGCCGGCGGGGGCGGCCGGCATGGTGCCGTTCAGCGGAGCTTCGCCCGGCGTGGTCGGTTGGCCGGGTCGGGCCTGGACTCCGTTGGCGGCCTGGGTGACCGATCCGGTCAGCGGACCCATCGGGCCGTTCGGGGCGGTCGCGGCCAGGTCGGACCCCTGGGTGGCCTGCTGCCCGGTCAACAACCCGGCCAGCTGTCCGGACACGGTCGGGGGAGCCTGCCCCGGTGGCGTCGGTTGGCCGGGGATGGCGTTGGCGGCGATGGCTTGGGGTGCTTGTCCGGGTCCGGTGGATGCTGTGCCTGGCGCGGCTGTGGTGGGCACGGCTGTGGGGGGTGCGGCCGCCGTCGGCGCGAGTGCTGCCTGGCTCGGGTCGGCGGTCGTGGGCCCGGGGGTGACCGCTCCGAGGGTGGTCGAGGCCGGGGTGGTGGAGGCGGCGGGGGTGGTCGACCCGGGGGTGGTTGATGCGGGGGCGGTGGCTGATGGTGTCGCGGGTCCGGCCGGCGTGGTCGGCGCGGTCACCGCTCCAGTGGTCGGGGTGGTGGGGGTGGTGAGTGAGGTCGTGGTGCCGGCGGTGCCCGAACCACCACCAGCGCCGCCTCCGGAGCCGCCACTGCCGCCGCCACCTCCGCCACCGGCGGCGGGGTCGGCGATGATCGGGTAGATGGCGTTGCGGTCGGGGGCGATGGTCTGGGTGAGGGTGTCGCCGTGGACGGCGAACTTGGTGGGGATGTCGCGGCCGGTGGCGTCCTTGGCCCACGGGGCGGCGATGCTCTGCAGCTTCTGGCCGCCCTGGCCGACGAT
>JAESFN010001448.1_pt1 | contig 10168 bp, 13 predicted proteins | sample 9269411 | NCBI WGS metagenome assembly JAESFN01 (sample SAMN14505399, study PRJNA617100) | algae metagenome | isolation source: Iphinoe sp. HA4291-MV1 and co-occurring heterotrophs from trail next to... | place: USA: Maunawili Falls, Hawaii | collected 2009-07-25
CGAGGAGTTCCACCGGGCCGGCGCGCCGACCCGGGCCAGCAGCGCGAGCCCGGCCAGCGCCAGCCCGGCGACCAGCATGGCCGGGCCCAGTGGGGACACCCGGCGCGGGCCGTCGACCAGGCGGGGCAGCAGCCCGGTGTGCATCGGGTACCGGGTGAGGCCCAGCTCGTCGGCCAGCGCCATCACCCGCCGGTGGTCGTGGCCGATCCACTGGCCACCGAGGTCCAGCCGGGAGCCGAGGACGGAGGTCTCGCGCAGCGTCCGGCCACCGATCCGGTCGGCGGACTCGACGACGAGCACGTCGACCCCGGCGCGCTCCAGGTCCCGGGCCGCGACCAGCCCGGACAGGCCGGCCCCCACGACCACCACCGTCGCGTCCCGATCCGGCATGACGGCACTCCCTCCGATTCAGTCAGTCGTATGACTGAATCTTGAGAGTAGCGGCGTACCCGCCGGGAAGGCAAGGGTGACGCCGGTCAGCCGGGGGTGGCCGGGCGGATCCGGGCGTGCGCGATGACCATGTCGATCACGTCGTCGAGGTCCGCGCGGGCCCGTTCCGGGTCGGGGTCGCTCACGTACTGCAGGATGAGCCCGTCCACGCCGGCCAGCACCACCCGGGCCAGCCGGTCGAACGGGACCGCGCAGACCTCGCCGGCGTTGTCCGCCGCCCGCCGGCACCAGTCGGTCACCACGGCGGCGTACCGCTCGTACTGCCACCGGGCCAGGTGCTCGTGCCCGGGCGTGCGCAGCGCGTAGTTGAGCAGCTCACCCTGCATGATCTGCAGGTTGAGGTCCTCGGCCACCAGCTGGGACCAGAAGGCGTCCAGGCCGTGCCGGATGGCGTGGGCCAGGCCGCCCTCCACCCGCGCGGACTCCCGGAACACCGCCTCGATCTCGTCGACCACGTCCTCGATCACCGCGCGCAGCAGCCGCTCCTTGGTCGGGAAGACGTACTGGAGCGTGCCCAGCGGCACCTCGGCCTCGGCCGCCACCGAGCGCAGCGACGCGGCCGCGACGCCGCCCCGGGCCATCACCGCGCGGGCCGCCGCCACGAACTGCCGGCCGCGTACCGACGCCTGCACGTACGGCATCCGGGCTCCCCTCACCGAGCTACCCCGGGAACCTAACGCCTCACCCGGGCGGTGCGGCGCGCCTGCCTCGGCGGACATCGGGCCTGCGTGGCACGATGGCCCTCGCAACGACCCGGTCGCAAGGAGGACGTCGAGGTGGCCAGCCCGAACCGCGCCAACGGAGCCAGCACCGGAGCCGACGCCGCGGTCCCGCCCGTGTTGCCGTCCATCCCGCTCTCCCCGGAGCTGGCGACCAACGGGGACGGCTCCATCGGCGCCCTGGTCAAGGACGCCACCGCGCACCTGTCGACCCTGGTGCGCTCCGAGGTGGAGCTGGCCCGCTCCGAGGTGACCGCCGAGGTCAAGAAGGGCGTCAAGGGCAGCGTCTTCTTCCTGCTGGCCCTGACCATCCTGCTGTTCAGCCTGTTCTACTTCTTCGGCTTCGTGGTCGAGCTGCTCAACCTGTGGCTGATGCCGTGGGCGTCGTACCTGATCGTGTTCGGCGTGATGCTGCTGACCGCCGGGCTGTTCGCCTTCCTCGGCTGGCTGAAGGTGAAGAAGGTGCGGGCCCCGGAGCGCACGATCAGCAGCGTGAGGGACACCGCGGCGGCACTGAGCAAGCGCAACTAGCGGCCGACCAGCCCTGGTGGCCGACGCTCCTCCGACGGGCGGCGACCCGGCCGGGCGGGCCGAACCCGGTACGCACCCGATCCGGCTGTCCGGCCCGTGGCGGCACCGCTGGGTGTCCGCGAACGGCATCCGGCTGCACCTGGTCGAGGCCGGTGAGGGCCCGCTGGTGGTGCTGCTGCACGGGTTCCCGGAGTTCTGGTGGTCCTGGCGGCACCAGCTGGTCGGGCTGGCCGGGGCCGGTCACCGGGTGGTCGCGGTGGACCTGCGCGGCTACGGCGACTCGGACAAGCCCCCGCGCGGGTACGACCTGTGGACGCTGGCCGGCGACGTCGCCGGGCTGATCCGGGCCCTGGGTGAGCGGCAGGCGGTGGTGGTCGGGCACGACTGGGGCGGCCTGATCGGCTGGACCCTGGCCGCACTGCACCCCCGGCTGGTCCGCGGGCTGGTGGTGCTCGGCGCCCCGCACCCCTTGACGCTGCGCCGGGCGCTGTGGCGGCCGCACGCCGGCCCGGTGTGGCCGCACCTGCTCGGCTTCCAGCTGCCGCTGCGGCCGGAGCGGTCGCTGCGGGCCGACGGGGGTCAGCGGGTGGAGCGGTTGCTGCGGGACTGGTCGGGGCCCGGCTGGGCGGCCGCCCCGGAGTTCGCCGAGGTGGTGGCGCGCAACCGGGCGGCGATGCTGGTGGGCGGCACGGCGCACTGCGCGCTGGAGTACCACCGGTGGGCGGTGCGCTCACAGTTCCGCGGCGACGGGCGCCGGTTCGCCCGGGCCCTGGCCCGACCGTTGACGCTGCCCGTGCTCCAGCTGCACGGCGCGCTCGACCCGTGCTTCCCGGAGCCGATCGCGGCGGCGTCCGGGCGGTGGGCGCCGCGCCGGGAGTACCACGTGCTTCCCGACTGCGGGCACTTCCCGCATCAGGAGGCGCCGCGCGGCAGTACCCGCCTGATCAGCGACTTCCTGCGGGGGGTCTAGGCGACCCGCTCCAAATATGCCCGGTAGGCGGACTCGGGGACGCGGAAGGACCGGCCGACCCGGATGGCCGGCAGCTCACCGGCGTCGATCAGCCGGTAGATCGTCATCTTGGACACCCGCAGTGCGCGGGACACCTCGGCCACGGTCAACAGCTTGTGGTCAGGCAGGGCCGGGTTCGTCGCCACGGTGCGCTCCAACGGGTTGTCATCGATCCACTATCAGGTGAAGCAATGAGTCCAGTGTTGACGAAGTGCCCTTTGAAGCCATCGTCAAAATGAATAAGGTAACGATCTCGCGGTGTGAGGAAGATCAACCTACTGGCCGGGAACTTGCGGTGACCACCCAGGCGGCCGACCCGAACAGCACCCCGTCCTCGGTCTCGTGCGCGCACACCACCTCGTGCAGCGCGTTCAGCGCCCGACCCCGTGACCAGGGCGGGAGCGACGAGATCAGCCAGCCGAACTGATCGGGCAGCCGGGCGAACGCGTCCGCGCCGTCGGTGCCGAACCACATCGGCCGCTCGACCGGCTCCAACCGGACGTCGCCGAACCCGGCCCCGGTCAGCAGCGCGCGCAACCGGTCGGGGTCACCCAGTGACATCGGCCCGGGCGCGCCAGGGGGCGGTACCGGCAGCGGCCCGCCGACCGACAGCGCGCCGAGGAACTCGCGCAGCCACTCGTTGTCCGCCAGCCCGCGCCAGACCAGCAGCGCCAGCCGGCCACCGGGACGCAGCGCCCGGGCGAGGTTGGCGAACGCGGCCGGCGGGTCGCCGAAGAACATCGTCCCGTGCCGGCTGATCACCGCGTCGAACCCGCCGGCCGGGAAGTCGTACACCTGCGCGTCGCCCTGCACGAACTCGACGTCCGGCTGACCGGCGGCCCGCGACCGGGCGACCTCCAGCATCTCCGCCGACAGGTCCAGGCCGAGCACCCGGGCGCCGCGCCGGGCCGCCTCCAGCGAGGTGAACCCGTTGCCGCAGCCGACGTCGAGTACCCGCTCACCGGGCGCGATCGCGGCGGCGGCGAAGAACGGCTCGGTGTAGCGGGCCAGGCCGGCGTCCATCCGGTCGGCGTTCTCCGCCCAGAACTGCCCGCCCGGGCCGTCCCAGGAGTCCCGCTGGTCGGCGTTGGACGGATCGACCGGGATCATCAGGCCGCGCTCATCAGGCCGCGCAGCTCCCGGTACCCACCGCGTCGGTCAGGCCGGGCGCGGCGCGCAGCATCGGGGCCACCTGCTGGGCGGTCAGCACGAACCCGGTCTCCCGGTCGTCCAGCGCCGCGCCGAACACCACGCCGTACACCGACCCGTCCGGCGAGATCAGCGGCCCGCCGGAGTTGCCCGAGCGGACCACCGCGCGGACGGTGTAGACGTCGCGGACGACGGTCTTGGAGTTGTAGATGTCCGGGCCGCGCAGGTCGATCTGGTCGCGGATCTTGGCCGGGGTGGCGGTGAACGGGCCGTCCAGCGGGTAGCCGACCACGATCGCGTCGTCGGCCACCTTGGCCGTCCGCGCGGAGAACCGCAGCGGCTCCAGGTCCAGCCCGGGCACCGCGAGCACGGCGATGTCGACCTCCGGGTCGTAGGACACCACCCGGGCCTGCTTGGTGCGCTTGGCGCCGCGCGGGCCGACCTCGACGGAGACCTCGGCGGTGCCCGCCACGACGTGCGCGTTGGTCATCACCCGCTCCTCGCCGATCACGAAGCCGGTGCCCTCCAGCGCACGCGAGCACTTGGTGGCCTTGCCGCGCACCTTCAGCACCCGGCTCTGCGCGACCTGGACGGCGTCGCTGCGGGCCAGGGCCGGGTTCGGCGGGCCGACCTGGGTGATCGGGGTCTGGGTGAACGGGCTGAGCACGTCCGGGAAGCCGGACTGGTCGAGCAGCGAGCGCAGCTCGCTGGGCAGCGCCCGGATCCCGGGCAGCGAGTCGCCGACCACCGAGTCCACCGTGGCCAGCACCTTGGAGCCGCGGATGCCGGAGGCCAGGCCGGGGAAGCTCGCCGAGGCCAGCGGCAGGGCCACCAGCCAGGCGGCCAGCACCACCGTCAGCGCCTGCAGCACCGAGCCGAGGCCGGAGTCGATGCGCAGGCTGTGCTCGCCGGTGATGGTGTCCCGGATGCGCCGGCCGAAGAACACCCCGGTGGTCTCGCCCAGGGCGACCAGCATGACCACCACGGCGATGCTCACGACCACCCGCGCGGCCGGCGACTGCACGTGCTCGGCCAGCAGCGGGGCCAGCTTCACCCCGACGATCGCGCCGGCCAGCACCCCGATGAACGACAGCAGGGCGACCGCCATGCCGTGCCGCCAGCCGGAGATTCCGGCCAGCACGGCGAGCAGCAGTACGAAGCCGTCGACCCAGGTCATCCGCCGCCTCCGATACCGCCACCGCGCGTTCGCGTCCGCTTACGAGTCCGCGCAGCCTGCCAGGCCCGGTCCAGGTCCCGGATCTCGGGGCTGGACCAGGGCCGCTCCCAGCCGCCGAGGCGCAGCAGCGTATCGGTCACCCCGGCGGTGAACCCCCACACGACCATGCCGGACACCTCGAACGCCGGACCGACCCAACCGGAGGGGTGGCGGACCACGAACCGGTTGGCCGGATCGGCCAGCACGCTCAGCGGCACCCGGGCGATCGACGCGCTCTCCGCGGTGTCCACCACCCGCACCGCGCTGGGCTCCCGCCACCAGGCCAGCACCGGGCGGACCAGGTAGCCGGACGGGGCGATGAACAGGTCGGGCAGCATGCCGAGCGGGTCCACCCCGGCCGGGTCCAGGCCGGTCTCCTCGGCGGCCTCGCGCAGCGCGGTGGCCACCAGGTCGCCGTCCTGCGCCTCCCGCCCGCCGCCGGGGAAGGAGACCTGGCCGGCGTGCACGCCCTGGCCGCCGGCGCGCTCCTGGAGCAGCAGGTCCGGGCCGTGGTCGGGGTGCTCGCCGAACAGCACCAGCACCGCCGCGTGCCGGCGCGGGACCACGCCGGGCTGCGGCCGGTTGTGCGCGCTGAGCTGGTCGGCGTCGAGCTCGGTGACGGCGGTGAGCAGCGGTTTGAGCCAGTCCGGGGCGGCGCCCGGGTCGATCGTCGGTGCGCTGCGGGGCTCCGGGCTCACTTACCCGCCCTGGCCCGGGTCGCGGCGACCGCGTCGGCCACCTCGAACGCCTCGGTGTAGGCCACCTGCGGCAGCAGCTGGGTGACGCTGCCGTCCGGGCGGACCAGGAAGCTGGCCGGGACCGCGACGGTCTTGAGCTTGACGTTCAGCCCGCCGACGGAGTCGACCACCATCGGCAGGTGGATCTTGAGCTTGGTCAGCAGCTCGAGCGCCTGGACCGGGTTGTCCTTGAGGTTGACACCGAGCACCGGGACCGCGTCCGGCCGGGCGGAGTAGGCCTGCAGCGCCGGGAGCTCCTCCTTGCACGGCACGCACCAGGAGGCCCAGATGTTGAGCAGGGTCTCCCGACCGGCCAGCGCGGCGGCCAGGTCGACCGTGCCGGGCGCGCCCAGGCAGGGCACCTCGATCCCGGCCAGCTCTCCGGCGGGCGCGCCGGCCCCCGGCGTCGCCGTCGGGCAGGGCTGCAGGGCCGCCTCGGCGCGCGGGCCGGCCAGCTCGGCGTCGTTGAGCTTCACCACGTCGTCGACGGCCTTCGTGGCGGACGAGCCGCCGGTGGCCATCGGGACCAGCGCGGCCAGCCCGGCCACCGCGAGGACCACCACGAACACGGTGACCACCAGCTCGAACCGGGTCAGCCCGCTGCGCCGGCCGAAGCGCTTGCCGCCGTGCTCACCCGCCCCTGCCGGCTCCGCGGGCTCCGCCGGCCGACGTCCCCCGGGCCCCTCCGCCGTCACGCCGGAGCCGCCGGAGCCATCCCGGCCATGGCCAGCAGGTGCGCCGTCTCCGGGCCCTTGACCAGCGCGGCAGCCTTCTCGGGCTCGATCGGGCCGGCGCCCCAGGACGGGCAGTCCGAGGCCAGCGGGCAGACCCCGCAGGCGGGCTTGCGGGCGTGGCACTCCCGCCGCCCGTGGAAGATCACCCAGTGCGACAGCATGGTCCACTGCTTGCGCGGGACCAGGGCGCCGATCGCGTGCTCGACCTTGACCGGGTCCTCCTCCTCGGTCCAGGCCCAGCGGCGGACCAGCCGGCCGAAGTGGGTGTCCACGGTGATCCCCGGGACGCCGTAGGCGTTGCCCAGGATGACGTTCGCGGTCTTGCGGCCGATCCCGGGCAGCGTGACCAGGTCCTCGATCCGGTTCGGCAGCTCGCCACCGAACTTTTCGGTCACAGCTACGCCGAGTCCCAGCAGGGAATTGGCCTTGTTACGGAAGAATCCGGTCGTCCGGATCATTTCCTCCAGCTCGGTACGGTCCGCGCCGGCGTAGTCGGCGGCGGTGCGGTACCGGGCGAACAGCGCGGGGGTGACCTCGTTGACCCGCTTGTCGGTGCACTGCGCGGACAGGATGGTGGCCACCGCCAGCTCGAGCGGGGTGGTGAAGTCGAGCTCGCAGTGCGCGTCGGGGTACGCCTCGGCCAACACCCGGACCATCCGCCGGACCCGGCGGGTGCGGCCCAGCTCGCTCTCCCCGGCCGCGATCCGGGCGGCCAGCCGCTTGCTGCCGGGCTTCCGGAACGCTTCGGGGGGCGGCGCCGGTGTCGTCACCCCTCCAGGGTACGGACGGGGTACGACAGCGGCGCACGGACCCGACCGCGAACCCGCGGTTCCCGGCCGACTCGGGACCCCGCCGAACCGCCGTGCCGCACCGTAGGAGAGGATTCGCCCCACCATGACTGCCTGGCTGTCGATCCTCGTGCCGCTCCTGGTGATGTTCTTCGCCCTGGGCATGGAGCGCGTCGAAACCCGGATGCGGGCGTCCACCGTCCGGCAGGACGAGCTGGACGACTTCCTCGAGCGCGCCGAGGCCGACGAGATCAAGGCGTTGTCACGTTCGGGTATCGGTCGCGCGTTGGAGCTGTTCCGGGTGCGCCACCGCGCCGGTCGTGTCGCTGGGCGTAACCAAGGCGCTTCACAGAGTCGCGACCGGGTCGCTTCCTGACCCCATCCCGGCGTTTCGACAGCCGGGATGGTGATCTGTGATCGGCGGCCCACTAGACTGCCCGCTGATCGCCGCGCCGAGCTTGAACCGCGTCTTTCCCGGACCCGGCGCGTGCGGGCCGGCAGGCAGCGCGCTGTCCGCCGAACCACGAACGACAGGAGTGGCAGTGGACGAGGTGTTGAGCCGAGCAGGCATCTTCCAGGGTGTCGAGCCGAGCGCCGCCGAAGCGCTGGGCGGGGAGCTGGAGCAGGTCGACTTCCCCCGTGGCCACGTCATCTTCGCCGAGGGCGAGCAGGGCGACCGGCTCTACATCATCGCGAGCGGCAAGGTGAAGATCGGTCGCAAGTCCCCGGACGGCCGGGAGAACCTGCTCGCGGTGTTCGGCCCGTCGGACATGTTCGGTGAGCTGTCCATCTTCGACCCGGGGCCCCGGACCTCGTCCGCGACCACGATCACCGAGGTGCGGGCCTACACCATGGACCGCGCCGCGCTGCGCGAGTGGATCGGCAAGCGCCCGGACATCGCCGAGCAGCTGCTGCGGGTGATAGCGCGCCGGCTGCGCCGGACGAACAACTCGCTGGCCGACCTGATCTTCACCGACGTGCCCGGCCGGGTGGCCAAGGCGCTGCTGCAGCTGGCCCGCCAGTTCGGGTCGCAGGAGTCCGGGCTGCTCCGGGTGACCCACGACCTCACCCAGGAGGAGATCGCCCAGCTGGTCGGGGCCTCCCGGGAGACGGTGAACAAGGCCCTGGCCGACTTCGCCCAGCGCGGCTGGCTGCGCCTGGAGGGCAAGAGCGTGCTGATCCTCGAGCCGGAGCGGCTGGCCCGCCGCGCTAGGTGATCACCTACGACCCGGCGGCGACGCTGGCGGCGATCACCGACAACTGGCTGGCCGTCGTGTTCATCGGCGGCCTGTCCATCGTGGCGATGTTCGTGTTCTTCATCGAGGCCGCGCGGATGGGCGCCCGGGACAAGGTCTACCCGATGGCGCTGTGGATGACGGTGCTGTGGTGGCCGCACGACGGGTCGTACCTGCTGCACTTCCCGGACTGGTTCGGCGGTGGTCCGAACGACCACTGGTTCATGAAGCTGTTCTGGTTCGCCATCGTGGTCACCTTCCTGGCCGAGACGACCTACGTGGTGCAGACCATCCGGTACGCCCGGGACGAGCTGTCCCCGGGGCTGTCCCAGTCGATGCACACGCTCCGGGTGCTCGGTGCGCTGGTGGCCGGGGTGGTCAGCTGGGTGCTGATCAAGGGCGCGATCGCCGACCCGCTGTACCTGCTGACCTTCATGCTCACCCTGCTCTGGGGCGGTCCGTCGGGGAGTGCGCTGCTCGGGCGGCGGCCGGACGGGCGCGGGCAGTCGGTGCTGGAGTGGATCGGGTTCACCGTGATGGCGGTGATGTACTCGATCACCTCGATCTTCTTCTTCGGCGGCGGGTTCTTCCACAGCTGGCCGTACGTGCTGCTCTGCGTCACGGCCTCGGTGTGGAGTGCGCTGCACCTGCGCGCCGTGCACCGGGCCGGCAGCCCGTTGACGTCGTTCAGCCCCCGCCGGCGGTCGACGCGTATCGCTGCTTGATCATTCGGTACATGACCGGGCTGATCGCGATCATCCAGACGATCCACCCCGCGAGCGGGACGTACCAGCCGAGTAGACCGTTGAGCGAGAACGTCCCGCTGTAGAGGAAGTGGACCCCGGCCGCCGGCAGCTGGGTTAGCCCGGCGATGACGCTGAACCAGCCGACCCAGGTGGGGAACCGGTCGGGAGTGTCGCGGAAGCGCAGCATGAGCAGGCCGGTGCCGGTCATCGTGGTCAGCGCGGTCCAGAACCAGATGAACGAGCCGAGGTAGCCCAGGTCGGCGAAGGCGCGGGTGATGGCTGGGTCGATCTCGGCGGCGCGGTAGCCGGCGACGGTCCAGAACGCGGTGACCACCATCATCAGGAACGGGATGGTCATCGACGCACAGGTGATCGCGGCGGTGAGGATGCGTGAGCCGACCCCGGAACAGTGCCACCTGGCTACCGAAGGCGATCACCATCGAGACCAGCCCCGACAGCGAGCACCACTTCTCCACCTGTTCGTCGAACCGAGCGCTCACGGGCCACCTCCTCACATGTGTCCTAGCACCTGACCGTGGCCGGAGCACGACCCCGTCAAGTCCGGTCCGTCAGCGCGGGATCCGGTTGCCGACCGTTTACGGCGTCGGGTCCAGCGCCGGCAAACAGTTTCAGACCAGCATCGGACGGCTGCGTATTCGTCTTTGCGCGTCGATGATGGCCGGTGGGGTGAATTCGGGGTGTCCATCGCGTATTCGGACCGACCATTGGGTGGTGTGGATGATGCGGTGATGCGCCCGGCAGAGCATCACACAGTTGCTTATCGCGGTGGGGCCGCCGTCGGCCCATTCGAGGCAGTGGTGGACGTCGCAAAAGGCGGGTGGCCGGTCACACCC
>JAESFN010001449.1_pt1 | contig 10168 bp, 8 predicted proteins | sample 9269411 | NCBI WGS metagenome assembly JAESFN01 (sample SAMN14505399, study PRJNA617100) | algae metagenome | isolation source: Iphinoe sp. HA4291-MV1 and co-occurring heterotrophs from trail next to... | place: USA: Maunawili Falls, Hawaii | collected 2009-07-25
ACTCTCGCCGCCAACGCCATCACCCGGCTGCGGACCGCCGCGACCAGCGTCGTCGCCGCGCGCCACCTCGCCCGGTCCGATTCGCGCACGCTCGCCGTGTTCGGGGCGGGCGTCCAGGGCCGGGCGCACGCGGTCCAGTTCGCCGGCGCCTTCCCGCTTCGCCAGATCCTCCTCTCCTCGCAGCGGGACGATCCGGCGCTCGCGGCGGAAATCGAAGCCGCGTCCGGAGTCCCCACCCGGCTCGTCACGGCGAGCGCGGCGGTGGCGGCAGCCGACCTCGTGGTGACCGCCTCGCGGTCGGCATCACCGCTCTTTCCAGGCGATTCGATCCGGCCCGGGACCTTCATCGCCGCAGTCGGCTCGAGCCTCCCCACGACGCGCGAACTCGACGACCGGGCACTCCAGCGCACGGCGATCATCGCGGTCGAGTACCGGCTCCAGAGCCTCAAGGAGGCGGGCGACCTGGTGCAGGCCGCGCCGGGCATCGTCGGTCCGGAGAAGATCGTGGAACTCGGCGACCTCGTCGCGGGCAAGGCACCCGGGCGGAGCGCCCCGGAAGAGATCACGCTCTACAAGTCGGTCGGCATCGGGCTGGAGGACATCGCGGTCGCCGGGCTGGCCTACCGGCGCATCGCGGGCGGATAGGCCTCGGGTTCGAGCACTCGGCGTGGGGTCCCTCGTTGGGCTCGAGCTGGGTTGAACCGAGGACGGGGTTGGCGTGAACCAACGGTCGTCATCCCCGCGGAGGCGCGCGCACGCGGGCACCCGGTGCGACTGCCGATTCCGAACGAGCCTCGGCATCGTGTACCGGCTCCCCTTCCCTCGCACCTTAAGGCGCTCCCCGGGGATGACGGGGTGGGGGTCCAACCCGAGTTGGGCATGAAGGGGAAGAGTAGGCCCCGTCCGAAACTCCGCCCTACCCCTCCTGCGGGATCTGGGCGGCGTTGTAGACGTGGCGGGCGGCGAGGAGGGCGGCGAGTTCGCCGTCGCCCTCGATCACGGCACGGAGGATCGCCGCGTGCTCCTGCCAGTTCTGGCGGGCGCGGGGCACCCCGTTCGGGGCGAAGAGCATGGCCGTGCGGTCGCGGAGCGAGCCGATGACGTCCTGGAGCACCGAGTTGCCGGCGACCTTGCCGAGCGCCTCGTGGAAACGGAAATTCTGGCGGACGGCGGCGGCCGGGTTCTCCTCGGCCATCAGGCGCGCGCCTTCGGCGAGGATCGCCTCGAGCTCGGCGATCTGCTGCGGGTCGTGCCGGCGCGCGGCGAGCTTGGCGTTGAGCGCCTCGAGCGTCGCCCGGACCTCGACCAGCTCGCGCTTCTGCTCGTCGGAATAGGTGGTGACCGTCGCCCCGCGGCGCGGCTCGATGGTGACGATGCCTTCCGCCGCGAGCTCGCGGAGCGCCTCGCGCACCGGCATCCGCGATACGCCGAGCTCCTCCGACAGGCGGCCCTCGACCAGCCTCTCGCCGAGCGCGATCTCGCCGTTGAGGATCCGCTCGCGAAGCGCCGCGGTGACTAGCTTGGTGAGGGGCTCATGCGACGCCCCAAGGGGAATGTTCATTGCCTTGACCGCCATCTGCCGCCGACGCCGCCTTCGGGCAGGGGCCAGAACACCGGCCACCGACCCGTTCGGCATACAGGATACAGAATACCGCGGCAATCCGTCGGCTTGCCGCAGGGGGCGCCGCAAACCTGATTCTGCCCTGACAAACAGGAGGATAGCCGATCTTCACCGGCGCGGACAGGTGCGGAGACGGCCCTAGCGGTTGTGCTGGAAAAGAAAGCTGTCCGTATAGATGTGGTTGAGGCTGGCGCCGCGCTCGATGAAGGCCGACTTGGCCGAGGCGACCATGGTCGGCGAGCCGCAGAGATAGATGGCGTATTCGGAAAGATCCTCGATGTCGGCCACCACCGCGTCCTGGACGTAGCCCTGGCGGCCCTCCCAGCCGGCGCCGGGACGGGACAGCACCGGACGGTACTCGAACTCGGGCAGGCGGCCACCCCAGCCGGCGATCTCCTCGTGGAGATAGAGGCCGGCGGGTTCGCGGCCGCCCCAATAGAGGAAGGACGGCGGGCAGTCGGGATCGTCCATCAGCGATTCGAGGATGCTCTTGATCGGGGCGAGGCCGGTGCCGGTGGCGACCATCAGGAGCGGACGGAAGTCCTGCTTGCGGAGGAAGAACGCGCCGTGCGGGAGCTCGACGTCCAGTTCCGCGCCTTCGCGGAGGGTCGGCAGCCGGCCGTCGGTGAAGGCGCCGCCGGGAATGCGCCGGATGTGGAGATCGAACCGGCTGCCGGCAGGCGCCGAGGCCATCGAGAAGCTCCGCGGCCGCCCGTCATCCATGAGGATCGAGACATGCTGGCCGGGCAGATAGCTGAAGCCGTCGATTTCCGGCAGGTCGAGCGTGAGGTGGGTCACCTCGGGTGAGAAGCGGCGGATCGCGGCGACGACGGCACGGTGGCGCGCCGGTGCGGCGGCGAGCGCGGGCTGGACCTCGGCCTCGATGACGATGTCGGTCTCGGGCCGCGCCTGGCAGGCGAGCGCGAAGCCGGCTTCGGCCTCCTCGGGAAGGAGCGCAAACGGCTCCTCGCGGTAGCTGATCACGCCCTCGACCAGGCGGACCCGGCAGGTGCCGCAGGTGCCCGACTTGCAGTCATGGGCGAGGTTGAGACCGCGGGCGAGCGCCGCCGCGAGCACCGATTCGCCGGGCGCGACCGGGAAGGTCTCGCCCGAGCCGGCGATGGTGACCGAATGGGACAGGGCGCCCTCCACCGCTGCCGCCTCCGCCCGCCCGCGGCTATTTCTTGATGTCCGCGGCGACGATCACCGCGAGGCCGTCGGTGGAGAGGCGGTCGCGGAGCGCTGCGAGCGCGGCCAGGCCGCAGGCGGTGTCCTGCTCGCCATTGCCGCCCGACATGCCGACGGCGCCGATCACGTCGCCATCGACCACCACCGGGAAGCCGCCGACGAAGATGGCGAACCGGCCCTCGAAGGAGAGCTGGATGCCGAACGCCTCGTTGCCCGGCAGCGCCGGGCCGTTGGGCGGCGTGTTGAAGAGGTGGGTGGAGCGCTTGTGCCCCGCGGCGGTGAAGGCCTTGTTCCAGGCGATCTGCGGCCCGGTGATGCGGGCGCCGTCCATGCGCTCGATGACGAGCGGGAACCCGCCATCATCGGCGATGCAGACGGTCTGGGGAACGCCGAGTTCGGCGGCCTTGGCGAGCGCCGCATCGGCCATCAGCCGGGCCTCGGCGCGTTCGAGCTTCCACTTCTGCTTCAACCTGTCCCCCTCGCGCTGCGCGTCTTCGGGCGACCATCTCCGAACGATTGCCCAAGCTCGGAATACAGTATACTGAGCTTTCGTCCCTGGACAAAGTCCAGAAATGCGGGCGACTGGGGAAAATTGCAGGCCGGCGGCCGTGCCGGACGGCCCTGCCCCACGCACCCCGCGTCCCTACCGCCACCCTGGAGGCTTCGACCCGTGACCAACCGACCGACGCCCCCCGCCGCCGGTGTCCGCGGCGAGGACTGCATGATCGCCACCGGCCATCCCGTCGCCGCGCGAACGGCGCTCGACATGCTCGAGCGCGGCGGGTCGGCAATCGACGCGGCGATCGCGGCCGACGCAATCCTCGGCGTAGTGGAGCCGATGGCGACCGGCATCGGCGGCGACATCCTCGCCATGGTCGTCGAGCCCGGCGGCCAGGCGCTGACCTATAACGGCACGGGCCGCGCCCCCCTCGGCCTCAGCGCGGGGAGCGTCGAGGCGCTGCCCGACCGGCGCATCCCCGACCGGCACCCGCTGTCGGTGACCACGCCCGGCGCGGTGCGCGGCTGGTACGACCTCCATGCCCGCTACGGGCGGATCGCGATGGCGGAGCTGCTCGCCCCGGCGATCGCGATGGCCGAAGCGGGCTTCGCGGTCGGCCCGATCGCGGCACGGGAATGGAAGTTCTTCGATCCCGTCATCGCCAAGGACCCCGCCTGCGCCACGCTGTACCGGGCCGGCCATACGCCCGCCGCCGGCGAGACCTTCACCAACCCCGAACTCGCGGCGACACTGCGGGCAATTGCCGCCGAGGGACCGGGCGCCTTCTATGACGGCGCGCCGGCGGAAGCCGCGGCGAGGGCGAGCCGGGACTTGGGCGGGGTGCTGGCGGCCGAGGACTTCGCCGCCCACCGGGGCAATTTCGACACGCCGCTCTCCACCCGCTTCCGCGGGTTGACGGTGCTCGAATGCCCGCCCAACACCCACGGCCGCGCCGTGCTCGACACGCTCGACGGGCTCGAACCGCTGCCGCTCGACCCCGCCGACCCGGAGACCTTCGTCATCGCGGTGAAGGCGATGCGCGCGGGCATGCTCCGCGCCCAGGAGACGGTGGCGGACCCGGCGGGCAACACCGTGTGCACGGCGATCGTCGACCGCGACGGGCTGGCGCTGACGCTGATGAGCAGCGTGTTCAAGCGCTTCGGCGCCGCGATCGGCGTGCCCGGCCACGGCTTCGTGCTCCAGAATCGCGGCTCGGGCTTTGCCGAACCCGGCCACATCAACGGCCCGGCGCCGGGGAAGCGGGCCTACCATACCGTGATCCCCGCCGCGGCGCTGAAGGACGGCCGGTTCCATGCGGTGTTCGGCGTCGTCGGCGGCGCGATGCAGCCGCAGGGCCACGTGCAGCTCCTGATGCGGACCGCCGCCTGGGGCGAGCCGCTGCAGGCAGCGCTCGACGCGCCGCGCTGGCGGCTCGAGGGCGGGCTGCTCGCGATCGAGGAAGGCATGCCGGAGCCGATCGTGGCCGCGCTCCGCGGCGCCGGATTCGCCGACGCCGGCTCGATCGGCAACATCGCCGGGCGGAGCGATTTCGGCGGCGCGCAGTTCGTCGTCCGCGACGCCGACGGCGCGCTCACCGGCGCCTCGGACAAGCGGAAGGACGGGATGGCGCTGGGGCGGTGAGCCCCCGCGGACGCGCGTCCTCACACCGGCAGCGCCGTCGTCGACAGGATCTCCTTCAGCACGAAGAACGTCCTGATCTGGCGCACGCCCGGCAGGCTGATGATCGACTGCGCATGCAGCCGATTGAAATCGGCGATGTCGCGGGCGCGGAGCACGAGGAAATAGTCGAACTCGCCGGCGACGAGGTGGCATTCGAGGCAGCCGGGTATGCCCTTCGCCGCCGTCTCGAAGGCGCCGAAATCCGAGGGGGTCGAACGGTCGAGCACCACGCCGACGATGACCAGGGTCGTCATGTCGACCCTGGCCGGGTCGAGCACCGCGACGATGCGCCGGATGAAGCCGGCCTCCTTCAGCTTCTCCACCCGGCGGAGGGTCGCCGCGGGACTGAGATGCACCCGCTCGGACAGCGCGGCGTTGGTGATCGCGGCGTCCGCCTGGAGCGCGCGGAGGATGTTGCGGTCGATGCGGTCGAGCGCGGGCTCCGCATCGTCCGACGGCACACTTTTCTTTGGCACTTTTGTTGATCGACGCACGATATTGCCATCTTTAGCGGAATTGGCGACTGTATCTTCGGCCAAATCTGCCCAATTCGCAATTGCCTGCGACGTGCCTTCGCCGCATGATTCCGGCCTCACTCGACGCCGGAGTCCGCGCCATGAACCTCGCCCGCTTTCCCCGCCATCCGCTCACCTTCGGCCCGACTCCGATCGAGCCGCTGCCCCGGCTGTCGGCCCATCTCGGCGGCAAGGTCGACATCTACGCCAAGCGCGAGGACATGAATTCCGGCCTCGCCTTCGGCGGCAACAAGATCCGGAAGCTCGAATACCTGATACCGGAGGCGCTCAGCGAGGGCTGCGATACGCTGGTGACGATCGGCGGCGTGCAGTCGAACCACACCCGGCAGGTCGCGGCGGTGGCGGCGAAGCTCGGGATGAAGTGCCGGCTCGTGCAGGAGAGCTGGGTCAACTGGCACGACGCGGTCTATGACCGGGTCGGCAACATCCTGATGAGCCGGGTGCTCGGCGCCCATGTCGAACTGGTCGACGAGGGCTTCGGCATCGGCTTCAAGGAGAGCTGGGAGAACGCGCTCGAGGACGTGCGGGCGAAGGGCGGCAAGCCCTATGCGATTCCGGCCGGCGCTTCCGACCACAGGCTCGGCGGCCTCGGCTTCGTCGGCTTCGCCGAGGAGGTGCGGGCGCAGGAGGCCGCGCTCGGTTTCCGTTTCGACTACGTCTTCGTCTGCTCGGTCACCGGCAGCACCCAGGCCGGCATGGTGGTGGGCTTCGCCGCCGACGGGCGAGCCGACCGCGTCATCGGCATCGACGGCTCGGCCGCCCCGGTCGAGACGAAGGCGCAGGTGCTGCGCATCGCGGAGCGCACCGCCGACCTCGTCGGGCTGGGCCGGGCCATCACCGAGGAGGACGTCGTCCTCGACACGCGCTACGCCTATCCGGAATACGGCCTGCCCTCGGCCGAGACGCTCGATGCGATCCGCCTCTCGGCCCGTCTCGAAGGGATGATGACCGACCCGGTCTACGAGGGGAAATCGATGCAGGGCATGATCGACATGATCGCCAGGGGCGAGATCCCGGCCGGCTCACGGGTGCTCTACGCCCATCTCGGCGGCGTGCCGGCGATCAACGGCTACAGCTACCTGTTCCGGAACGGGTGAGGCGGCGGTTCAAGCCTGGACCAAGCTTTGTTGAAGGTTTGGCCAGTCGGCGCTGCAGTTTGGGATGCCAACCCTCCCCTTGTGGGAGGGTCGAAACGCCTTTGGCGTTTCGGGGAGGGGTGCCCAACCTCGCCATGAGGACGCTACCCCTCCCCAAAATCGCAAACGCGATTTTGGCCGTCGCAAAAGGGGAGGGCTGGCGCCGCAACAGCTTCCATGAATCGGATCTGCGGACACCCGCCACTACACCGGCGGGAAGACGAAATTGATGAAGGCGCGGGAATCGAAGCGCGAATCGAGCATGCCGTAGGTGGCGCGCCACGGCTTGTTCATCCGCGTCTCGAAGAAGGCGTCGGCGATGACCGAAGGGAAGTGGCGGCGGAGGGCTGCGGCGGCGACCGTCATCGCCAGCTGCTCGGTGAGGATGCGGGCCGAGCCTTCGTCGGCGAGCGCCACGGCGGCGGCGGCGCGGATGACGTTGAGGGTCGATTTCGCCGCGCCGCCGAGCGAGTCCTCGATATTGGAGAGCACCGCCTCGAGCGGCTCGGAGGATTTCCGGAGCACCCGCATCACGTCGAGCGCCATGATGTTGCCGGCGCCTTCCCAGATGGCATTGACCGGCACCTCGCGGTAGAGGCGGGGCAGGCGGCTCTCCTCGATGTAGCCGTTGCCGCCGAGGCACTCCATCGCCTCCGCCACCACCGCCGGGGCGATCTTCGCCACCCAGTACTTGACCGCCGGCGTCATCAGCCGGGCAAAGGCGGCCTCGCCGGGATCGCCCTCGGCGCGGTCATAGGCCTCGGCGAGGCGGAGCGAGAGCGCGGCGGCGGCGAGCACGTCGAGCGCCATGTCGGCGAGGACGCGGGTCATCAGCGGCTGGTCGATGAGATGGTCACCGAAGGCGCGGCGGTGGCGGGTGTGGTGCACGGCCTCGGCAAGCGCCACCCGCATCAGGCCGGCCGAGGCCACCGCGCAATCGAGCCGGGTGAGCGTCACCATGTCGATGATGGTCGGGATGCCGCGGCCGAGCTCGCCGACCAGGAACCCGGTCGCCCCGCGGAATTCCGCCTCGGCGGTGGCGTTGGAGCGGTTGCCGAGCTTGTCCTTGAGCCGCATATAGTGGAGCGCGTTCCGCTTGCCGTCGGGCAGGAAGCGCGGCACGAGGAAGCAGGTCAGCCCCTCGCGGGCGCGGGCGAGGACCAGGAAGGCGTCGCTCATCGGCGCCGACATGAACCACTTGTGGCCGGTGATCCGAAAGGTGCCGTCCCGCGCATCCTCGGCCCGGGTGGTGTTCGAGTCGACGTCGCTGCCGCCCTGCTTCTCGGTCATCCCCATGCCGACCGTGACGCCCTTCTTCTCGGTGAAGGGGCGGTTCGACGAATCGTACTGGCGGGACCGGATCTTGGGCAGCCAGACATTGGCGAGGTCGGGGGCGTGGGCGAGGGCGGCGACCGCGGCGCTGGTCATGGTCATCGGGCAGACATGGCCGCATTCGACCTGCGCCGTCATGTAGAGGGTCGCGGCGCGGGTGACGCTCCGCACGCTCGCTTCCGGCCCCGTCGCGTCCCAGATCGAGGCATGAAGCCCGGCGGTCACGCTCCGCCGCATCAGGGCATGGTAGGCGGGGTTGAATTCGACGACGTCGATCCGCAGCCCGCTCGCGTCATGGGTGCGGAGCGCCGGCAGCGCGACATTGGCGATGCGGCCGAGCTCGAAGGATTCGCGGGAGCCGACAGCCTCGCCAAGGGCCGTCAGCCGCTCGACCACCACCCTCGGCAGGCTTTCGACCAGCGAGCCGAGTCCGGGGTCGCTGAGGAAGAGATTGACCCCGGCGAACGGCGGCGACTGGTTGAACACCTCGTGCGTGTCGTCGGCCGCGCTCAATCCGCTCACTCCGCCCCGGGGCTCGAAACCACGAAATCTGTTTCTAACCTAACACGTTCCCGCCGACCAAGCTTGCCGACCCGCCCGACTCTCCTTATACGAACGGCTTTGATGAATGTGACCCCGCCCCCGCTGCCCCTCGCCTATCTGCACCGGCATCTCCTGGGAATCGAGGGCATGACGGCGGCGGAGGCGACCGGCCTCCTCGACCTCGCCGAGCAGGCCATCGAGATCAGCCGGCAGATCGAGAAAAAGAAGTCCGTGCTGCGTGGCCGGACGCAGATCAATCTGTTCTTCGAGGCCTCGACCCGCACCCAGTCCTCCTTCGAGCTCGCCGGGAAACGGCTCGGCGCCGACGTGATGAACATGGCGGTGGGCAACTCAGCGGTGAAGAAGGGCGAGACGGTCATCGACACCGCGATGACGCTCAATGCCATGCGGCCCGACATCCTCGTCGTCCGCCATCATGCCGCCGGCGCGGTCGAGCTCCTTGCCCAGAAAGTGGGCTGCTCGGTGATCAATGCCGGCGACGGCACCCACGAGCACCCCACCCAGGCCCTCCTCGACGCGCTGACCATCCGCCGCCACAAGGGCCGCATCGCCGGGCTCACGGTCGCGATCTGCGGCGACATCGCCCACAGCCGCGTGGCGCGCTCCAACATCCTCCTCCTCAACATCCTCGGCGCCCGGGTGCGGGTGGTCGGCCCCTCGACGCTCCTCCCCGCCGGGATCGAGCGGATGGGCGTGGACGTGTTCACCGACATGCGCTCCGGCCTCCGCGACGCCGACATCGTGATGATGCTCCGGCTCCAGCGCGAGCGGATGGAAGGCAGCTACGTGCCCTCGGTCCGCGAATATTTCCACTTCTTCGGCCTCGACCGCGAGAAGCTCGGCTACGCCAAGCCCGACGCCCTGGTCATGCATCCCGGGCCGATGAACCGCGGCGTCGAGATCGACTCCTCCGTCGCCGACGGCCCGCAGAGCCTTATCGGCGAGCAGGTCGAGATGGGCGTCGCGGTCCGCATGGCGGTGCTGGAGGCGCTCGCAGCGCACCTGCCCAATGCGTGAGGGTCGATTGCTCGGCGGGATGGGACCGGAGCCCCCTCACCCTGTCCCTCTCCCCTCCGGGGCGAGGGGACGCAGCTCGACGGTTGAAGTCCAGCCGGAGACGTCGGTGCAAACGTCGAAGCATGAAACTGAGGCGACTGAGCATACGTCCCCTCTCCCCGGCGGGGAGAGGGACAGGGTGAGGGGGGATAGGCGGAAGGGGATGGCCCGCCGCCTGCGCAGGGACTCGACGGATGCGGAACGGAAGCTATGGGCGCGGCTTCGCGACCGGCAACTCGACGGTCTGAAATTCAAGCGGCAGGTACCCATCGGGCGCTTCATCGCCGATTTCGCGTGCATGGAGCATCATCTGATCGTCGAGGTCGACGGCGGCCAGCATAACTTCGATGCCAATATCAAGAGGGACGCCGAACGCACGGCGCTGCTCGAAGCATTGGGTTACGTGGTGTTGCGCTTCGAGAACCTCGATGTGCTCCGCAACATGGATGGCGTGCTCACGGACATTCTCCATCAGTTGCATCGGTTGGACAGCGTGAACGATATCGGTCTGGAGCCCCCTCACCCTGTCCCTCTCCCCGCCGGGGAGAGGGGACGC
>JAESFN010001450.1_pt1 | contig 10167 bp, 11 predicted proteins | sample 9269411 | NCBI WGS metagenome assembly JAESFN01 (sample SAMN14505399, study PRJNA617100) | algae metagenome | isolation source: Iphinoe sp. HA4291-MV1 and co-occurring heterotrophs from trail next to... | place: USA: Maunawili Falls, Hawaii | collected 2009-07-25
TGCATAAGGCCGGCAGTAATGCCGGTCAAAGATGAATGGTCACCACGTCAGCGTCGTGAGACGCAGGCCCTACAGAACCCGGCTTATAGGTCAACTGGCACTTCCCCATCCTGTCGCGTAGATCGGACATGGAGTCGTCTATTTACGACATATTATACTTGACGTACCCAAGCCAGTTGACCTAGATTCAACGGCATAGGAGATAGCGTCATGTCCGTTCTCACCGCCCCCCACTTCCACGATGAGTCTGCCGCCTACGCCTTCGTTGAAGCGCGGGTTTGGGCGAACGGCATTTCGTGCCCGCATTGCGGCAATGTGGATGCGGCCAAGATCGGCAAGCTGACTGGCAAGTCTACCCGGATTGGCGTCCACAAATGTTACGCCTGTCGGAAGCCCTTCACCGTCAAGGTCGGCACCATTTTCGAGAGCAGCCACATCGCTCTGCACCTCTGGTTGCAGGCGATTTTCCTGATGGCGTCATCGAAGAAGGGCATCAGCTCCAACCAGCTTCACCGCACCCTTGGAATTACCCTCAAGTCCGCTTGGTTCATGTCGCATCGGATCCGCGAGGCCATGCGCGTTGGCGGCCTTGGCCCGATGGGCGGCGCTGGTTCTGTCGTTGAGGCCGATGAGACTTACTATGGCCCCAAGAAGGACCAGACCCGAGCGGTCGAGAGCCGCCCCGGTTATCGCAGCTACGCACAGCGCAAGCCCGGATTCGTGAAGCGTCCTATCGTTTCGCTGGTTGAGCGTGGTGGGCAGGTTCGCTCGTTCCATGTCGAGCAGGCCACCAAGGTAAACGTTGCCGCCATCGTGTCGGCCAACGTAAGCGCCGAAGCCAAGCTCTACACCGACCAGAGCCACCTCTACACCGAAGTCGGCAAGAGCTTTGCCGACCACCAGACCACCAACCACAGCAAGGACGAATACGTCCGCTTTGAGGGTGACGCGGTGATCCACTCGAACACCGTCGAGAACTATTTCTCGGTGTTCAAGCGCGGCATGAAGGGCACCTACCAGCACTGCGATGAGAAGCATCTGCATCGCTATCTGGCGGAGTTTGATTTCCGCTACAATTCGCGCGTAGCCTTGGGCATTGGCGACGTGAGCCGTGCCGCCAGCCTCCTAGATGGTGTGGTGGGTAAGCGGCTCACCTACGAAACGACTCGTGCAAGGTGAGAAGCCATATGGCGTCAAAACCCCGTCCAAGTACCGGCCGAAGTGGGCGTACAAAAAGCCCAAAGGGGCCGGGTACTGAGGATACGGAGCAATCCGAGCGATTCATTGAAACCGCACGGAAGCTTGAGTCTGACGAGAGCGGCGAGGCGTTCGAGCGGGCTGTCCGAGTAGTCATGCCACGGCGTCAGAAGTGACTTTTATGCAGCAATTGCAGCCATCGGCGCGAGGCTTCTCAAGAAAACCTTCACGGCATAGAGAACTTCCCGCGCTTCCTCATCGGTGTACTTCTCGTTCGGATGCATGGTGTCGTTACGCCACGCCTCTTTGACGTGCCACAAGCCAGACCGAACGGTTGACCACTGTTGCCGGGCATCTTTGGGCATCGCCTCTAGGGCGTTGTCGATATCCTGCAAGAGAAAGCCCCACCTTTTCTGCACATCCGTGACACCTAGACGGGCACACAGTGCTTGAAGCGCCAATTCCATCGCGCGCATGAGGTGGAATATGCATGCGGTGTTCCTCGCGAGCGCGAGGCATTTGCCAGCCTCCTCCAGATCGAACTCTGCCCCAGGGAAGGCCACAACGGGCTCCATGCCGAAGACCTCCGCCGCGCGGCCATAGTAGGCGGCAGCACCCTTATCCATGGCGAAAAGCTTCGTGCCGGCTACCTCATTGGTGAAGATGCGGAACACGGTCTCGATACGTTGCTCGGCTTCTCGCCAAGTTGTCCTGGAAAGGCGCCCGAGAAAGTTCCGGACCTCACCTTGTGTGACGGTCGCCTGAAAGCCTCAGCGGCCTTCTCAATGACCGCTAGCTCTTTGCGAAATTCGCGTCGCGAGGCTACGCCTAGAGGCTCGTCGAGACCGGTGCGCTGTATGGTGATGGACTCTCTGATGATCGTGTGAAGCGCGGTCAGAGCGCTTACCGCGTTCACGAACGGCTTTGCTTCAATCTCCAGCACGTCCAACAAGCTCCGAAGCTTGCCGGGCTCCCACTGAGTCGGCCCCGGGTCAGTGCTCATCTAGCATACTCCCGAGCGATTGGGTACGGGAAGTAATATATGTCGTCTATTTACGTCATTGTGTATGAAAAACTTGACACAGTGTCTGGTAGTCCTTACACATCTCCCAACGTTGAGACACAGGCTGGGAGGCCGGGATGAGCTACAAGGAATGGGAAGCGGTGGTGAACATCATCGCGGCGATCGTGATTGGCGCGTGGGTGCTGTTCGAAGCGCTGACCAACCCGGCGCCGAGCATCTCGGCGGCAGCGGGTCGGCTGCTGTGGGCGATCTTCTACGGGGTGCTGTTCACCATCGGGGCGATGATCGTGATGTCGATCCTCGTCTCCATCGCGCGGCGCGAGCAGTTCAGGGACGAGAAGGCGGATGAGCGCGACAAGCTGGTGAGCCTGCGCGCCATGCGCAACGGCTACGTCGTTGCCTCGATCGCCGGGGTGACGTGCCTGCTCTACCTCGCTTTTGGCTCCAATGCCGCCGAGGCCGCCTACGCACTGTTCTTCGGGCTGATGCTGGCCGGCATCGTCGATTCCGCCTCGCGCCTCCTCTACTACCGGATCGGCTGACCATCATGGGCAAGGGACAGGCGCGGATCGACAACACCATCCGCACGCTGCGCTTCAATGCCGGCGAGATGACCCAGGCGGCGCTGGCCGAAAAGGTAGGCGTTACCCGCCAGACCATCGTCGCCATGGAGCAGGGGCGCTACTCGCCCTCGCTGGAGGTCGCCTTCCGCGTGGCACGCGCCTTCGGCGTGCCGCTCGATCAGGTGTTCCAGTATCGCGGCGGGGACGAGTGATGCTTGCCGCGATCGTCGACCGGTACGGCCCGCCGGGGGCTTTGGTGATCCGCGAGGTGCCGACGCCGGTACCCGGGCCCGAGCAGGTTCTGGTGCAGATCCACGCCACCGTCGTCACGCCCTCGGACGTGGCATTCCGCAACGGCGAGCTGTGGATTGCCCGGCTGTTCTCCGGTCCGTTCAAGCCGCGCCTGCCGATTCTGGGCGATGCCTTCGCCGGCGCAGTCGTTCGCGTCGGGGCGGGCGTGACCCGCTTCGCGATCGGCGATCGTGTCGCCGGCTCGACCGGTCCGGAGCTTGGTGCGCATGCCCAGTTCGCGGTGGTCGATCAGGCCGCTGCCATCGTGAAGCTGTCGGAAGGTGTGGAGTTCGGCGCGGCTGCGGGGCTCTGCGACGGCGGGCTCGTGGCGCTGCCATTCCTGCGGGATCAGGCAAAGCTGATGGCGGGCCAGCACGTGCTCGTCAACGGCGCTTCGGGGAGCATCGGCACCACCGCAGTGCAACTGGCGCGCGCCATGGGCGCGGTGGTCACGGGGGTGACCAGCACACGCAACGTTGATCTGGTCCGCTCGATCGGCGCGGATCGAGTGATCGACTACACCGCAGAGGATTTCACCGCGGCCGACGCCGCCTACGACGTGATCTTCGACACCGTCGGCAGGAGCAGCTTTGCCCGCTGCCATGACGCGCTGAAGCCGGATGGCATCTACCTCACGCCGACGCCGATGCTTTCGACCGCCATGCTCCGGAAATCCGGCCGCCGCGCCCGTTTCGTCGCCACCGGCCTCAGGCGGCCGGCCGACAAGGCCAACGACCTGGTGCAACTGTTCGACTGGATGGCGGCGGGCAAGCTCCGCACCGTCATTGAGCGGGAGTACGCTCTCGCGGATATCGCGGCGGCGCATGCCCATGTCGAGACCGGGCACAAGGTCGGATCGGTCGCGGTCAACATTCCCGTATCCTCAATGGAACCTTAACCTCCCCGCCTCAAAGTGCGCCGATACCCAGTATGGGTGATTTTTGTACCGGCGCTGCCGGCGTGGAGTTCGAGCGGGATGAGTGAGCCCAAGGGCAGCGACAGCCAGGCGCCGCATGTGCCGGTGCTGCTGGCCGAGGTGCTCGATGCGCTGGCCCCGCTGGAGGGCGCGCGCATCCTCGATGGCACGTTCGGAGCAGGGGGCTATTCCCGCGCTCTCTTGGAAGCTGGCGCCTCGGTGATCGCCCTCGACCGCGACCCCTCGGTGCTGCCGCATGCCGAACGGCTCAGCGCCGATTTTCCGAGTCGATTCAACTTCCTCGCCGGGACTTTTTCCAACCTGGATGAGCTGGCGGGCGGCCCGGTCGATGGCGTCGTGCTCGATATCGGCGTCTCGTCGATGCAGCTCGACCAGGCGCAGCGCGGCTTCTCGTTCATGCAGGAAGGTCCGCTCGACATGCGGATGTCGTCCGAAGGCGAGTCGGCGGCGGATCTGGTGAACACGCTCGACGAAGCCGATCTCGCCAACCTGCTGTTCGCCTTTGGCGAAGAGCGCAAGTCGCGCCGCATTGCCAGCGCAGTCGTCGCCGCCCGGGCCACCGCGCCGATCTCGACCACCACGCAGTTGGCGCGGCTCATCGAAAAGACCATCGGCCGCAAGCCCGGCGACGCCCATCCGGCGACCCGCAGCTTCCAGGCGCTCCGCATCGCGGTGAATGGCGAGTTCGACCAGTTGGTCGAGGGCCTGTTCGCCAGCGAGCGGCTGCTCGCCGAAGGCGGGCGGCTCGCCGTCGTCACCTTCCATTCGCTGGAAGATCGCATCGTCAAACGCTTCTTCGATCCCGAGAAGGGAGCTCCGACGCAGTCTCGCCATCTGCCGCAGGTGGTGCAGGAGGCGCCGCGCTGGGCCCGTGCGGGCAAGGCCTTGAAGGCATCCGCCGCCGAGCTGACGCGTAACCCGCGTTCCCGTTCAGCCACGCTGCGCGCCGGCCATCGCACAGACGCTCCGGCGCGGGCCATGAGCTATGCCGGGCTGGGCGTGCCGTTGTCGCGAGGTGCCGCATGATCAAGATGCTCAATGCCGTCATGGTCTGCACCAGCCTCGTCGGGCTGGTCGGCGTCTATGCGCTGAAATACTCGGTCGAGGATATCGCCAGCGCCAAGGTGGCGCTGGAGCGCAAGATCGACCGGCAGGAAGGCGATCTCAGCCTGCTCAAGGCCGACTGGTCGTACCTGAACCAGCCGGCGCACGTCGCGCCGATCGTCGCCCGCCACCAGGAAGCGCTGGCGCTGCTGCCCACCGGGCAGGAGCAGTTCGGCCGTATGGACAACCTGCCGATGCGGCCGGCCGCACCCGATCCTGCAGCGCTCGATGCGCTGCTCTCTTCGCTCGATGCGGGCATCGACCCGATCGAACAGCTGATCGAGGCCAACTAGATGGCGATCATCACGGAAGGCGCCGAGACCATCTCGCTCGACGGCGGGCGGAAGTCGCGCGGCAATCTCACCAAGGCCCGCATCCGCTGGGTGATCGTGGCGCTGGTGCTGGTGTTCGGCACCGTCGGCGGCCGGCTGATCCAGCTCGGCACCGTCGTCACCGATTCCACCATCGAGGGCATCGAGCGCGATGTCATCACCGCCAGCCGTCCACCGATCCTCGATCGGAACGGCCTCGAGATGGCGGTCGACATCCGCGTGCCCTCGCTGTTCGCCGAGCCGCGCCGCATCATCGATGTCGAGGAGGCGGTGCAGAAGCTGCGCACCGTGCTGCCCGAGCTCAACGAAGACTGGCTGCGCAAGCGCCTCACCGGCGACAAGGGCTTCGTCTGGGTGAAGCGCGAGCTGACCCCGGCGATCGAAGAAAAAATCTTCCAGCTCGGTATCCCAGGGCTCGACTTCGTCACCGAAAGCAAGCGCTTCTACCCCTCGGGGCAGGAGGCGTCGCACATCCTGGGGTCGGTCAATATCGACAACCAGGGCACCATGGGCATCGAAAAGCACATGGACGACGACAGCCTGGCGCTGCTGCAGTCGATCGGCCTCGCCCGCGGCAACGAAATGACGCCGGTGGACCTGTCGATCGACCTGCGCGTGCAGCACGTCATGTACGAGCAACTGCAGGATGCGCTGGTCCGCTACAAGGCAATCGCCGCGGCCGGCGTGATGATGGACATCAAGACCGGCGAGATCGTTGCGCTGGCCTCGCTGCCGGATTTTGATCCAAACAACCCCTCGACCCTGTTCCAGGACTACAACGGGGTGAAGAACGATCGCTTCAACCGCATCACCTCGGGCATCTACGAGCTTGGCTCGACCTTCAAGACGATTACGCTCGCCGGTGCGCTGGATAGCGGCAAGGTACGGATCACCGACCAGTTCGACGCCCGCTTCGGGGTGCGCTTCGGCCGCTTCACCATCGACGATTTCCACGGCAAGCACCGCGTGCTGAGCGTGCCCGAGGTCTACAAGTACTCGTCCAACATCGGCACCATCAAGATCATGCAGCAGCTGGGCAAGGACGACTTCCGCGCCTTCCTGAGCAAGATCGGCATGGACAAGACGGTGCCGTTCGAGCTGCCCGAGATGCGCAAGCCCAAGGTGCCGGAGAAGTTCTCCGAGATCGTCGCGGCGACCTCGAGCTTCGGCCACGGCCTGTCGGTGTCGCCGTTGCACATGGTTCGTGCCGTTGCGGCTTTCGTCAACGATGGCAACATGGTGCCGCCGACGCTCTACAAGCGCAGTGAAGCCGAGGCGCGTCCGCTCTACGAGCAGGTGATCTCGCCGTCGACCAGCGCCGAAGTCCGCTACCTGATGCGGCTCAACGCCCTCGAGGGCTCGGGCACGCAGATGAACAAGCTGGCCAACGGCTATCGCGTCGGCGGCAAGACGGGTACAGCCGAAAAGGTCGTGGGGCGGTCATATTCTTCGGACAAGACGTTTGCGGTGTTCGCATCGGCTTTCCCGCTAGACAACCCGCGCTACGCCATGGTCGTCATCGTCGACGAACCGCAGGATGAAAACGCCCAGTCGGGCCATACCGCAGGCTGGAATGCCGGCCAGGTCACCGGTCGTGTGGTGCAGAGGGTTGCGCCCATGCTTGGAATCGCGCCCGACTTCAGCGAAATGTTGGATACAAGCCTTGTCCCAGTCGAACTCCGCTGAAGCCATTCGAGAAGAAAGCGTGGACGTGCCTTTCGCGCTCACAGAACTGCTGAAAGGGGCAGGAGCCCCTTCGGTCCCAGCTCTCCAGGTCGAGGGCATCAATTCCGACAGCCGGGCCATTGCCCCGGGTGAGGCGTTCTTCGCGCTGCCGGGCACCCGCGTGCATGGTGACGGCTTTGCAGCGCAGGCCGTCGGCCGTGGCGCCAGCGTCATGGTCAGCGACCGCCAGCCGGAAGCCGATCCAGGCGTACCCTTGGTGCTGGTCGATGACGTCCGCGCCGCCTATGCGCAGGCGGCCGCCCGCCAGTTCGCGCCGCAACCCGAAATCTCGGTCGCCGTCACTGGCACCAACGGCAAGTCCTCGATCGTCTCGTTCGTGCGCCAGATCTGGGACGCCTGCGGCATTGCCGCGGCCAGCCTCGGGACGGTCGGCGTCGAGACCAGCGCCGGTATCCGGCCGCGCGAGCTCACCACCTCGGACGCGCTCTCGCTGCACCGCGACCTTGGCGAACTCCGCGCCGAAGGCATCGGCCACGTCGCCATGGAGGCCTCCAGCCAGGGGCTCGACCAGCGCCGGGTGGACGGCATCCGCTTCAACGCGGTGGCCTTCACCAATCTGAGCCGCGATCATCTCGACTATCACCGCGACATGGACACCTACCGCGACGCGAAACTGCGGCTGTTCACCGACCTGATCGCCGAAGGCGGCGCGGCGGTGGTCAATGCCGACGATCCCGAGCACATGCCGTTCCTGTTCGCCGCACTCGATCGCGGCGCGACGCTGATGACCGTCGGCAAGGAAGGTGCGTTCCTCGAACTCACGGATATCCACAACGAGGGCTATGGCCAGCGAGTCACCGGCCGCATGGTCGGCGAGCCCGTGAGCTTCCTGCTGCCGCTGACCGGCGCGTTCCAGGTCAACAATGCGGCCGTGGCTCTAGCGCTTGCCGTCGCGACGGGCGCTCCCGCCGACAAGGCGGTGAAGGCGCTGGAGCACCTCAAAGGCGCCAAAGGCCGGCTGGAACTGGTGGCCGAGCACAACGGCGCGGCGATCTTCGTCGACTACTCGCACAAGCCGGTGGCGCTGGAGACCGCGCTCGAGTCGCTCCGCCCTTACGCCAGTGGCAAGCTGCGGCTGGTGTTCGGCTGCGGCGGCGACCGCGACAAGGGCAAGCGCCCGATCATGGGCGACGTGGCCGAACGCATGGCCGACGACGTGATCGTCACCGACGACAACCCGCGCACCGAAGATGCGCCAACCATCCGCTCCGAGATCATGGCTGCGGTGCCCAAGGCACTTGAAGTCGGGGATCGGCGCAAGGCCATCGAGACCGCGATTTCACGTTTGCAGCCGGGTGACGTGCTGCTGATTGCGGGCAAGGGCCACGAGGACTATCAGATCATCGGCACCACCAAGCACCATTTCTCCGACCACGAAGTGGTGCTGGAGACGCTGAAAGGAATCTAGCGCCGATGCGACCGCTCTGGACTGTCGCCGAGGTCGTCAAAGCCACCGGCGGCCGGCCCGAAGGCCTGTCGGACGGCCCGATCTCCTCGATCTCCATCGATTCCCGCGAAATCGCCCCCGAAGCGCTGTTCGTCGCCATTCGCGGCGACACGCATGACGGGCACGACTTCGTCGGCAAGGCGATCGAGGCCGGCGCGACGGCAGCGCTGGTGTCCGAGGCCTACCACGCCGCGCATGGCGGCAAGAACCTGATCGTCGTGCTCGATACGCTGAAGGCGCTGGAGCAGCTCGGCGTCGCCGCCCGGGCGCGCAATCGCGGTCAGATCATCGCGGTCACCGGCAGCGCCGGCAAGACGACCACCAAGGAAGCGATCCGCACGGTGCTCGCCGCCTCGGGCGAAACGCACTACTCGATCAAGAGCTTCAACAACCACTGGGGCGTGCCACTGATGCTGGCGCGCATGCCGCGCGAAGCGCAGTTCGGCGTGTTCGAGATCGGCATGAACCATCCCGGCGAGATCACGCCGCTGGTGAAGATGGTTCGCCCGCACATCGCGGTGATCACCACGGTCGCGGCGGCGCATCTCGAGTTCTTCAACTCCGTCGCCGATATCGCCGCCGCCAAGGCCGAGATATTCCTCGGGCTCGAGCCGGGCGGCACGGCGCTGCTCAACGCCGACCACGAGTACCTGCACATCCTCTTCGCCCACGCCCGGGCAGCAGGCGTCACGAACGTCGTGACCTACGGCTTCGACGACAGCGCCGACTGGCACATCGGGCGTATCGACACTTCGGCCACCATGGCGCTGGCCGAAGTGACGCACGGCGCCGACCGCTACGACCTCCGACTGCAGGTGCCCGGCCGCCATATGGTGGCCAATGCCGTCGCCGCGCTGGCTGTAGCGCAGCTCTCCGGCGAGGGCACGCGGTCGGCGGTCGCGGCGCTCGCCAAGTTCGGCGCGCCGGAGGGCAGGGGGCTCACCCTGCGACTCGGCCCCAACGCCAGGCCGCTGCTGCTGGTGGATGAGAGCTACAACGCCAACATCGCCTCGATGACCGCGGCGATGGACCTCTACACCTCGGTCCGTCCGCCTGACGGCCGCAAGTTCCTCGTGCTCGGCGATATGCTGGAGATGGGGCCGCAGGGGCCGCAGCTCCATGCCAGCCTCGCCAACGCCGTGCTGAAGACCGGCGCCACCGAGATTTACCTCGTCGGCGCCGCCATGCGTTCGCTCGCCGATGAGCTGCGCCACCGCCGCGAAAGCGACCGCGATATCCCCGGTGTGACGCATATGCCGACCGCCGAGGAGATCAGTGATACCGTTCTCTCGGCGCTTGCCTATGGCGACGCAGTTATGGTCAAAGGGTCGAAAGGCGTTCGGCTCGCACCCTTGGTGCAGAAGATCCGCGAGCGCTTCCAGAACGCCTAGAGCGCTTTCAGTCCGACGGGTGGGACACCGACAGCATGCTGTATTTCCTCGGGCAGTTGGGCGATAGCCTCGCCGCCTTCAACGTGTTCCGCTACATCACCTTCAGGACGGCCGGCGCGGTGATGACCGCGCTGT
>JAESFN010001451.1_pt1 | contig 10145 bp, 7 predicted proteins | sample 9269411 | NCBI WGS metagenome assembly JAESFN01 (sample SAMN14505399, study PRJNA617100) | algae metagenome | isolation source: Iphinoe sp. HA4291-MV1 and co-occurring heterotrophs from trail next to... | place: USA: Maunawili Falls, Hawaii | collected 2009-07-25
CGCGGCCTGAATCACGTAGTCGATGGCCAGACCGATATCGAGCGGGCCGCCGTCGCGAATGATCGTGCCCAGATCGCGGCCGGCAACGTACTCCATCACCAGGTAGTGAATGCCTTCATGTACGCCGGCGTCGTAGGCCGTGACGATATGCGCATGATGCAGGCGGGCCGCGGCGCGCACCTCGCGCTCGAAGCGCACCACGGCTTGGGCCGAAGAAAGCACTTCTTTCGGCAGCACCTTGAGGGCGACGATGCGATCCATCCGCCGATGCCGGGCACGGAACACGCGGCCCATTCCGCCTGCGCCCAGCTTGTCGAGCACGACGTATTCGCCGAACACCAGGCCGCGCGTTTTGCCTTGATAGACGGCGTTGACCTGAAAGCTGGTGAGCTTGCCCTGCCGCACGAGCTCGCGGGCGAATCCCTCGGTCGAGGCGGCGGCGGGGGCCTCGGGCAAGTTGGCGCGAAACGCCGACAACTCGTCGGCCGACATCAGACCGCTGGCCGATAGTGCCTCGACGAATTGGGGCAAACTCAGGTTCATCGACCTTCCGACGCCAGTCCAGCCGCGGCGAATCCGCAAATCGCTGTTCTATCTTAACTAGCGTGGGGGCGGGCTCGAAGCCCAGGGGGCGGGGCGGGTTCGCACGCTCCTCGGAGCTTCTTACAGACGCCAGGTAAGTCGCGAGTCCTCGCTGAGCCAGGCCTCTTGGTCCTGGTTGCCGAGTTGGCCATCATTTCGCCCGTCGCGGCCGATGCACCAGAGCACCCTGCGGTCGGCCGAGTATTTGAAGGGCTGGCCATCGAACGGATCGAGTGGAAAGACCGGCAAGAACCCCTGTTCGGACAGCTCCGCCAAGCGTGCCGGAAGGTTGCCGTGTTCGACCTCGAACATTCGCAGCGCGATCCGCAGTTGGGCCGCAGCGACGACCGATTGGTGCGAAGGGACGTACAAGGAGTCCATGGTGCCGGTCGCCTGCTCGACGAGATGCTTGCCGAAAACATTGTCGATCTTTCGCAGCGCTGCGTTTGCGGTGCGAAGCTTGGCCGGCTCGATCGCGGGCTTGGGCGGATCGTCCCAGAGCCCAGCAACGATCACATCGTCGGGGCTGACTTCTTCTGGCCAGGCAGAGAATTCTTTAACGAGGCCGTCGAGTTGCGTTTGCCGGCGATTTCGCCAGGGGAGCGCGAGACTGTCGTTGTGGCTGAGATAGAGTTTGCCCGCCAGATGCACCGTCGCCTGCTTGTCGAAAGGACGAGGATGACCTGCGAGCAGGGCGGCTAAGTCGCGGCGGAAGCGCTCGGCCTCGCGAACCTGCGCCGCGCTGGGCGGCGCGCCGGTGTCGCCGACATCCAGCAGTTCTGCCGCGTAGTGCCGCGCGACCGACTCGAAATCGGGCGTGTCGGGATAGCCGGCCAACGTCGGCAGGAACCATCGGCAGAATTCGACGCGATATGCGGCGGCGATGCTCTCCGGAGTGAACGCCGCTCGAGAGATGCCTGCGATCGCCCGCTTCTGCTGTATAGCGGTGGCCTTTTCATGCAGCGCCGCCTTCACCGCGTTGCGAATTCCGCGCGAGATGTTGGCGCTCGCGACCAACAGGTCAACGATCAGGCATTCGGCATGAAGTTGCAACACGCCCATGGCAAGCGCCGCAAGTGCGGCATCGAGCGCCCCTTCGACATCGCCAGCCAAGAAGCGAACACGGGAGGCGACGGTTAGGAGTGTGCTGAAATCGCGCATAGCGTCGGTTTCGTCCGGCGCCATTGGGAGTCGAACTCCGCGACCCGAGCGAGGCAACTCGAGTTGTCCGCGCGCCGTGCCAGCTTCGATGAGTTCACGGCAACGCTTGTTCTGCCGCACCCAGCCGCTGATCCGCTCGAGAAACGCCTTCGAGGGGGTGGCGCCCTGATGCAAAAACTCGTCGAAAGCGCCACGGAATTCTTCGTCGGCGGGCAGCGGCACAAAGAATTGGCGCGCCTCGGCCCAAATGGGCCAGGCATTGTTTTCAGGGGCGACGGGTACGCGGCGGTAGTGCAGCCGCGGATCGATGAGCTTGAACAGGTCGTCGACCGCGCGGCCGAGGTCGGCTTCAGACTTTCGCGGCGCCGCGACGATCGTTTCGTCGCCAGTTGCGGCCGCTGCGGCCGATGGCGCAATGCTCGCGGCGAGGGACGCTGCAGCGCACTGGCTCAGGAAGTCGCGTCGTGGAAGCGAGGGAAGGTCGTCGTTCATGCAGTACCTGCTGTCGGCGGATCAGTTTCTCGCCGCGCTGCGACAACTTCGAATGGCCCGCGCATCCACGGTGTCGCCATTCCATGGCACGGGTACGTGACGACGCTGAAGCTGGGCTCCCACCATTCAGGGGCGACCGCTGCCTTCCAGCCGGCGACGACGGGAAACAGGCTGTCGAGCGAGAGCAGTGCGAACTCGCCCATCACCAACAGCAACCAGCTCTCGAAGCGCAGATCCCGTCGGTGGATGCGATATTCGAAGCGGCACCGCTGGTAGAAATTGCGGTGATCCAGGCTCGTCCAGTTGCAGTACTCGAGCGTCTGCGCGTCGTCTTGGCTTGTCGCCTTGTTGAGCACTTCAGCGGGGAGTGCTTGCGGATCGTAGTTCCACGCTAAATACCGCGCAACCGCGTGTTCGACATCGTGGAAGATCAGCGCGGGATGCTCGCCGGAGCCGCCACCGAGAACCAGAGACGCTGGGTCGCAGTTCGGCCGTCCCCACTCTTGGTGCTGCAAGCGATGCCTGTCTCCGATCGCGCGCCAGCCGAGTTGGCCGGGTTCGAGTGGATGATAAATCGGGATGCCGAGGAACAGCCCGACGAATTCGTGTCGAAAGGTGTCGATATCGCTCATGAATGCCCCGCTCGGCGTTGGCCTACTAGATCACGCCTTTGGTCTCACGCCGGCATCACCAAATTCCCAGGCACAAGTTCAGCCGGCTGCTCGAGCGGCGGCAACCGGAGGAAGTCTTCAGCCGTTAGCAGGTCGGTGAGCGTAGCCATCAGATACGAAATCTCCGGGATGCTGATCAGAGGCCATTTTACGCCATCGCAGGCGGGTCTGAAACGAAGGAGCCAATGGTCGTTACGTGTTTTGTTTTGGGCAAGCATTAGCTCCGTTCTGCTGCTGGAAACCGCACCAAAACCTTGAGCGCCCCTTCTTCGCGATCGCGAAACACCTCGTACGCGCGTTGGATCTGGGCCAGTTCGAAGCGGTGGGTGATCAACCGGCTCACGTCGATGCGGCCCTCGGCGATGAAGCGCATGGCCAGCGGAAAGTCGCGGCGGAAGTCGGGGTCGACGCTCGTGTGAACCGTGAGGTTGCGGCGGAACAGCTCGCGCCAGCCGATGCGCTCGATCTCCTGCGGAGGCACCCCAAAGTAGAGCAAGCGGCCTGCCTTGCGACAAAGCTGCACGCACAGGTCGAGCGCCTGATCGCGATGCCCCACGGCCTCGACCACGATGTCGGCGAGTTCGCCTGGGCACCGCTGAAATCGCTCAGGTGGGACGTAAGCTACGCTCGGCGGCCTCGCACGAGAGGACGGGGCCGCGGAGGCCCTGCGCGACCTGGAGTGTTACACGAGAAGATGCGCGGCGTACGGAGTGGGCGACGCGGTACCGTGATCGCGCGACAGCGCAGTGATGCGTCTACGCTTTACTTGACGCGCGCCATGCGAAAGCAGCCCTATCGCCGGCGAGATCATCCGGCCAAACTAGCGATATTCGCCCCAGGCCGACGGGTTCGTGGTCGGCGGCGTGGGAAAGGCCGGCATCGTGGATTGGGCGTAATACATCGTCGCTGTCAGGAAGCCCAAAACGAGCAGGCAGAACGTGGCCACGCAGGCCATGGCGCTAGGACACCGATCGGCAAAACGACTGAGCGTGCCCTCGTTTTCCACATCATCCCAAGCGGAATCCGCGAGATCCATCGTGCCGCTGTGCGAATTCATGGTGGCTTACCCCTGGCGAAATCATGCCGAGCCAAATACTTGGCGGCCCCCGCATGGGGCCGCTCATGGCAAACGTAGGCCGTCGAAGTGCAACTCGCAAACGGCGACGGCGCTTGGCAACCGTTGCGATCGGCGCGAGCGGCATAACTAGCCCACCGGCCGTCAGCATCCCCGGCTTGCCGCTCGCTGGTAGGCGGGCTTCACGCTGCATTCCGCGGAAACGCGTCGCGCTTTCTAAGTAGGATTGCCTTGCGTTCGCGTCTCGAGCGACGGCTCCCTGCGATCAGAATGCGATAGCATTCCCCGCCCACCGTTGCTACAATCACGGCTTCCGACCAAGCGGCTCCCCCGCGGGGGTGCCGCTGGCTCGGGGCGTGGCGCAGCCTGGCTAGCGCGCTTGACTGGGGGTCAAGAGGTCGCAGGTTCAAATCCTGTCGCCCCGACTTACAGAACCGAAGATGTCATCTTCGCCCGTGCGGAGGTGAATTTGCCCTGATTCGAAGGGGCATTCGGTTCTTTTGCCGCGTTCAAAGCGGCCGAAACTGAGATCAATCCGGCTCACAAAGAGCCGGAACACCTCGCGCCGTCGCGCGGGGTCGGCAGAGGCCAGTTCTTGGCCCAGCCGCTCGATCCGACTCATCAGCTCTCGGATCTGCGTTTCGATGTCCTGCGGCTGGTTGGCGGCTTTGGCCTGCCGGATCTGCTCCAGCAGCTGATCGCGCTGCCGCTTCATGGCCGTGAGTTTCGCCCCGATCAGGTCCAAGACCTCCGCTGGGGCGCGCAGGAAGTTTTCGGCGGCCCGATCGATCTCGCGGTTGAGTTCGGCCAGCTGCTTTTTCATGGCTTCGAGACCGGCCGGACTGGCCGCCGCGCGAGCACCGAGCTGGGCTCGCAACGCTGACTGTAGGCGGTCGAGACTCTTGGGCGTCAGCAGGCTGTCCTGGAGCTTTCGCACCAGGACATCGACGAGCTGGTCTTGGTGCATGCCGTGACAGCCGCAACCGTGCGGATTGTTCTTCCCGCTGCGGCAGTAGGTCGAGCAGACGTACTTCGGGTAGGTATGCCCCTTGGCTCGCAGCGTGGCGCCGTGCATCTTGCAGCCGCACTTGGCGCAGTAGACGAGGCCAGAGAGCAGGAAGGCGTCGCCATTGTCCTTGGTGTGGCTTCGGTACGACGCCCCAGGCTTGCTGCGCCGCCGATCGTGAATCTTCTCCTGGACCCGGTTGAACAGCTCTTTCGAGACCAGCGCCTCATGGGCGTTCTCGACCACGATCCAAGCTTCGCGCGGGTTATCGACGGCCAGCGGCTTGCCGGCCGCTGAAAGCGTCACCTCGGCGCGGTCACGCTCCCGAATCTGCCCGGCAGCGACGCTGTGGTATTTACCCTCGCGCCGCTTCGCCCAGGTAAAGGTACCCGTGTAGTTGTGGTTCTCGAGCATCGCTTTGATGCTGGCCGAATACCAAGGTCCGCCATTCGGGCCGGACAGCCCTTGGGCATTCAATCGGTCCGCCAGCGCTCGCATGCCACTGTCCGTTTCGGCATAGGTCTGGAAGAGCCAGCGAACGGTGGCGACTTTGACTGGGTCGTCGGATGGAACAAGCGTCGCTCGCCAGCTGCGCGGCTTACTGAACCGCTCGCCGTTGCGGATTCGTTGGCGATGCTCGCCTTGCTCATCGACCAGCATGCGGTCGTAGCCGTAGGGCGCCGCTTGGCCGCACAGGAACCCCTTCTGGGCAATTCCCGAGAGCGAGCGGGACACATTTCGTGAAAGGTCCGTTAGGAACGAATGTTTTCCTTCGGCGTGCAGGGCGTTCATGATCCGCCCCGTGAAGCAGTCCCAATCGACGAGGCCTTCGGCGACCGTTACCAACTTCACCCCGGCCTGGCGGAGCGGATAGATCCAGCGGCCTGCCTCGATGCTGTCGAAACGGCCAAACCGCGAATAATCCCAGCATAGGATGACTTCGAAGTCTCGGCCGTTGGTCGCGGCCTTGTGCATCCGCAGAAACTCGACTCGTCGCTCGGTCGCGTCGCCGCTGATGCCACTGTCGGTGTACCAACGCAAAATTCGATAGCCATGCTGCGTGGCATAGGCCTCGATCTCGCGCTGCTGATCTTCGAGCGATCGTTCCTGGCGATTCGTGCTGCGCCGCAGATAGGCGACGGCCGGGACGTTTGCATCCATGGTCATGGCTCTCGATTTGGGGGGAACCAGCGCATTGGAACGCAAGTCGGCGGCGCTTCGCAAGGTGCCTGGAACAAGACTGGAATGGCGGCAGCAGAACGGCAAGCTAAGTGGTGGCTAAGTCACCGCGAATCAGTACCTATTGCGACCTTTTTCGAGACCCTTTGCGCGAGAAACGCGCCAGGTGAAACCCGCCCGCGGGGTGCCCCGTCCAGGAGGACCCGTGAGCGCAGGGGTGGGGGCGAGGCCAAACTTTCCGCCTTGCCATCTCCGACCGCCCGCTGGGCGAGCGCGTTTATTCGAGAGTTTTGGGGCTATTTCTGACCCGAATAGCCGCGTTTCGAATCTTTCAGCTTAGCGCTGTCTGTTAATCGCGCAAGAAGTGATCGACTGTCCTGTCAGCGAGCGAACGGGCATTAACTCCCGGACCGCCTTTCCGCATCCTGCTCGCTCCCCATGGCCAAGGCTAGGGCCGCAAAGAAATGATCAACGTTCGAAGCATCGCCGCCGGAAGATGCGAAAGCTGCCGGCTCAGCAGGCACCGAACTCACGGCGCCGAATCGGCTCTTCAAGATACCGAAGTCGGTCAGGTCAACCTTTCCGTCTCGGTTGGCGTCTCCCTGCCCACGTGCCGAACCAGAGCCGAAGTTTGCCTTCTGCACTCCGAAGTCCGTTAAGTCTACTTTTCCGTCTCGATTGATGTCGCCAGGCAGTACGGTATCGAGGATCCACGGCTCGGAGCCGTGTTGCGGATCTTGGGCGTTGAAGAAGAGGACACCGTCCCAGCCCAGCGCTGGCCAAGGCAGCGATGCCGCCGTGCCTGACGAAGCCACGCGGGACGTATTGGCCTTCGTGCCGTCGCTACTCCAAAGTTCGTAGCCGTGTACCCCATCGTCGTATCCGAAGTAAAGGCGACCGTCCATGCCGACGAGGGGCCCCTGTGAGACGGAGCCGGCCACCGTGGTCAATTGCAACGTACCGCCGTTTGTCCCGTCGGTTCGCCACAGCGTCCAATGATCGTTGGCCGCCTTGCGTAGAAAGAACAACAAGTTGCCTAAGACCGTCGGATTCTCGGGTTCAACGGCCTGAGCGCCGTTGATGGCGAAAACGGGTTGCGTTCCAGCCGAGGTGCCGTCCGTCGCCCAAAGCTCGCGACTGCTCTGGCCGCTCTGGCCGTCGTCGACCGCGAGCATCAATCGATCACCTAGGGCGGCCAGAATCCATAGCTTTTCTCCCCAAGGCAATTGGTGTACCAGAACCGTTCCCCCAACGGTGCCATCGGTCCGGTAAAGACCGTTCTGTCGAGCATCGTCAAAGGCCGTGAACCACATGAAGCCTTGGAAGGCAACAGGCGCCATGGTGATGGAAGGGTTGTTGTTGCTCGGCGTGGTGTCGATCAGTTGAAACGTGCCCAGCCGGGTCCCGTCGCTCCGCCAAAGCTTCGGGTCACCGGAGGTAGGCGACACCACGGACGCCGCCGTGAAGTACAGCAGCTTGCCATCCGAGACGAGCCGATCCGCTCGATCGATCATCGGCAGTGAACCGCCGCCGGTGACGAGAAACGTGCCCCCTGGGGTTCCGTCGCTCCGCCAAAGTTGCCCTGGAGTAATCAGGCCCTCCGGGCGCTCGATATATTCGGAGGTGTTGAAGAAGAGCAGATTTCCGACTCCGACCATCTCGTCGGGCGAGGAACTGGCCCCACCGGGCGCGAGGTCGACCACCGGATGTGTTCCTTCCGCGGTTCCATCGGTACGCCACAGCTCCACCCCAAGGCCGGGCTGTACCGCGCGGAAGTAGAGCACGCCCCCAACCTGCGTGAACAAGCTTGGCGCATTTACGGACTGACCGTTGCTGTCTAGAACTTTCTCGACGGTGCCCGCTGAGCCCCGCGTACGCCAGAGCATGCTGGTGGAGTCGGTATCGCCTGCACGAAAATAGACCCAGCCGTTGTACTCAGTGAATTCTGCTGCGCCCGACGAATGCTGCGCGGTCGTAACACTGAGATCCGCGAGCAGCCTGGTTCCCTCCGCGCTCCCATCCGAAGTCCAGAGTTCGCCCCCATGGATGGTATCGTTCGCTGAAAACAGCAGACGGTCCTTGGCGAGCATAAGCGCCCGCAAGGACGAACCTTTCTCGCCTGCGTTTACGTCCGCGAGCATGGCCGTGCCCGCGATCGTCCCATCCGAACGCCAGAGCTCGCGTCCATGCGCCGCATCCTCAGCTGGAAAATAGAGGGCGTTCTGCCACACGACAAAGTATTCAGGCTCCGCGTTTCGGATCTGACTCCGCAGCAAAGCCAGCTTGCTAGCATTCCCCTGTGCGTCAGTCTTCCAAAGCTCGCGGCGCGAACCGGCGTCAGTACCTACGAAGAACACGGAGTTTTCATTCGCCGCCACGATCTCAAGGGAGGCGTTTGGCGCAAAATCGGTCAGCGGAAGACGCGTCAGATCGTTCGACGTGCCATCGGTGCTCCAAATTCCACGCAGACCCTGGCTGTCTTGGCCGACGAGGTAAAGGCGTCCTCCCATCGCGACCGTGTTGGCCCTGACCACTGCGCCATTGCCGGCGGGATTGAAGTCCGCGAGGATCGACGTTCCACCAGGAGTACCGTCGGAGCTCCACCACTCGTAGCCTTGATCCTCGGTGGTGGCTGCGAACACCAGGCGATCGCCAAAAACGTGCGGATTGTCTGCCCCCTGAAACGTGCCGAGTGGGGTCCAGTCTCCTGAGGCTTCGTCGAGCGCGATTAGCGCGGTCCCATCCTCAGTCGAAGCACGAAAGACAACGCTTCCCTTGAACTCCGTGAGCAAACTGGGAGACGAGCCCCCACTACCGAGACGAATGTCTGCCGCGAGGCGAGTGCCAGCGAGCGTTCCGTCTGTCCGCCAGAGCTCATTCCCATGCACGCCATCGTCTGCCGGAAAAAACACTCCGCTCCCGATGGCAGCGAACGAGTTTGCATCGAGCGTTGTTGCCCCCGCAGCCCCCGGACGAATATCAGCCACCAACACCGTTCCATTGGCCGAGCCATCGGTTCGCCACAACTCGTTGCCATGCGCACCATCATTGGGGGTGAAGTACGCCAAACCGCTGCTGACGAAGTAATAATTCCTTTCGCCGTAAATGAGAGAGCCTTGCGCTCCTGGCCGCACATCCTTCAGGATCTTCGTGCCCGCTGAAGTCCCATCGCTGATCCAAGGCTCCATGCCATGAACGCCGTCGTCTGCGAAAAAAAGTGCTCGGCCATTGAACTCTTGGAGCGATTGAACGTCGCTGCCTCGCGGCCCGGCCTTGATGTCGGCGACAATTCTCGTTCCTTGCTCGGAGCCGTCAGTCACCCACAATTCCCGACCGTGCGCGACATCTTCGGCGAAGAAGTACGTCTGCGCGCCGACGGTCAAAAAGTTCGTGGGAAGAGACGAATCCCCCAAAGTATTGAGATCCTTCAGCAAGGACGGCGTCGCTGCCAGCAGCCGCCTATCTTCTAAAGGCTCGAATCGTAAGCGGATCGCGTTAGCCATACACCGATACTCGGGCAGCCCACAAAAAACAGAAAGCCGCCAACATTTGCCAGCGTTGGCGGCGAACTTATTGTATTCAGCCTAATTGCTATGTGGCAACGAAATGGTGCTACCGGGCCGAGGGGGGCCGCCCAGGTCCGAGAAGTTATCCCGAATGCTGCGGCACAGCGCTTGATGTCCTTCCGCCCGCGAGGTAACTGACTGTCCCTGTCCGCGAGCGATCGTGGCCCGACGCAGGGCTGGCGCTGGCGGGAACAGCACGAAAGGGACGAGTCATGTCCGCCAAGAAGACCGTTACGAAGAAGCAGAATACAGGGCAGAAGCCCGCGAAGTCGAAGGGCGATGGATTCGCCGCTAAGATGGCTAAGGCCCGCGAGGCCAAGGGCGATGCGCACCAAAACGGCGCTTGCCCTAAGGGCGGCGAGCACGAATTCGCCGTCGACGATCTAGGGGACAACATCTGCTCGAAGTGCCTG